>Ga0302140_10001204_pt1 | contig 33880 bp, 27 predicted proteins | sample I_Bog_E1_1_FD_202095 | JGI IMG/M metagenome (GOLD analysis project Ga0302140, IMG submission 202095) | Peat permafrost microbial communities from Stordalen Mire near Abisko, Sweden - I_Bog_E1_1 | ecosystem: Environmental > Terrestrial > Soil > Wetlands > Peat | place: Sweden: Abisko, Stordalen... | reverse complement strand
GTCTCCGTTCCTGGCTATGCTCCGCTTCGCCTGATCCAGCAAAAACTCGCCGCCTTTCCCGGCATTCAATCGGCTTCTACGGTCTCCCACCTCCCTCTGGACGACGCCGGCAACTGGTACGACTACTACTATCGCGAGGGCGCCTCGCCCGCAGAGCAAACCTCCGTGATGGCCGACCACCGTTCCACACTGCCCGGCTATTTCTCGGCCATCGGGGCCAGTCTCCTTGAAGGCCGTGACTTCACGGACACTGACGACGCACAGCATCCGCATGTTGCGATCATCGATGATGTCCTCGCGCACCAGCTTTGGCCTGGCCAAAGCGCCATCGGCCGCAAGATCAATCTCTCCGACTCACCTCAGGGCTTCTATCAGTTCCAGCGCGACTGGGCCGCGATCGTTGGCGTCGTCCACCATGTGCAGTATCATTCGCTCACTGCTATCGTCCGCCCACAGATCTATGTTCCTTATCCGCTCGCGCCGCGCCCGTCCATGTCGTTCGTCCTTCGTACAGCAGGCTCCGACTCCGGTCTTGCTGCCGCCGTTCGTAATGCTGTCGACGCAGTGAACAAAGACATACCCGTGACCAACGTTGAGCCCATGCAACGCCTCGTTGATCGCGCTCACGCTGAAAGCCGTTTTGCCTCTCTGCTTGCTACGCTACTTTCCGTCATTGCCCTTGTCCTTGCCACTAGCGGCATCTATGGGGTCCTCTCCTACTCCGTCGCTCGTCGCACGACAGAGATTGGCATCCGCATGGCCATTGGCGCACCGCGCGCCCAGGTTCTGCACATGATCCTTACAGACGCCTTCGCTTGGATTCTCCCCGGCTTGCTTGCTGGAGTTGTGTTGTGTCTAGCAGTGACGCCGATGCTCGCGCATCTCCTCTATGGTGTGCAGTCCACTGACCTGGCTAATTACACTCTGACGTTTGTTGGAGTCCTCATGGTGAGCGCACTGGCCGCCATCATCCCGGCACGTCGTGCGATGAAGATCGATCCGCTGACTGCGCTCCGTTACGAATGAATGCAGCTTAGGAACAAATGGAAGGAGAGCGTCCTTGCCCCAATCAATGGCAGAATGGTTCGCTCGCCCCGTCTTGCATGTAAAGGATGTTGAGGTCTCACTTCGCTTCTACATGGAGCGGCTTGGCTGTGCGAGTCCTTGGCGTTACGAAGAAGACGGTAGAGCGCGTGTTGCACAGGTCGAACGGCAGGGTTGTGCACTGATTCTTTCCTACCAGTGGCCGGACAAGATCGGCAAGTGACTCATGTTCATTTCCCTGAACGTCGAGCCGCCGACCCACCAGGCCGCACCGGTTGCACTGGATGCTCTGCGTGTAGAACTTATGGCCAGGAACGTCCCAGTCAAGGACGGTTCGTGGGGCTACCGACTCTTGGTGGTCGAAGATCCCGATGGCAACCAGCTCTTCTTCAATTATCCGCATGAAACTGCATCCAGCGAAACTGCCCGAGATCAAGCGTAGTCCTCGGTAACACCCGCTCGCGTTGTTGTTCACGGACTGCGACGATGTTGGCAGGATTCGGCTAGGTGTTCGGACGGTTGACGAAGAATCGCCAATGCTCTCCGCGGCCCGGTTCGGGGTTGGAAGCGTGCATTGGAGTCGCCAATTCAAGTCAAAATCCCCCTGTAGCCGGTCACTCAATCGCGATCCGAAATTCATGCTACGGATGGTGGTGACGCGCCCGGAGGCCGCACTGCCGCCATGCTGATTACATGGGATTGAGGAAGAGCACGATCAGGCGTTATTGACGGCATTTATAATTCGGATTGACCCGGGTGCCGTTGGTTCGGAACTACATATTGAAGCGAACGGAGACAGCGGTGTGCGGGAACATCGTGGCATCCGTTCTGGCATTCGACAAGCGTGTCATTGGCAGCCTTTCGCACCGACGCAGGAGACAGACCACCGGGTCTGAAACCGGTGACCCCAATTAGGAGAGGGCGAGATGAAACCGGTGAGCAGTGGCTACGCAGCCGTGAACGGCATCAAGATGTATCACGAGCTCTACGGCGAGGGCGAACCGCTTGTGCTGATCCATGGCGGGCTGACAACCATTGGCGAGATGCAGGGATGGGTACAGCCGCTGGCCAAGACACGGCGCGTGATTGCTGTAGAGATGCAGGGCCACGGCCGCACGGCGGACACGGACCGTCCGATGAGCTTCCCCACGATGGGCAACGACATCACGGCGCTGCTTGACCATCTCAACATTCCGAAAGCCGACTTGGTTGGCCACTCATTCGGTGGTGCCAGCGCGCTCCGCGCCGCGATCCAGCATCGGGATAAGGTACGTCGACTCGTGGTGATCTCGTCGCCTTCTGTCAGGTCCGGCTGGTATCCGGAAGCGCAACGGGGTATGAGCCAGGTGAGCGCGGCGATGGCCGAAAACATGATGCAAGCGCCGACGGGGCGGTTTTCAAAGCAATGGCCCGATCCGCAGCGCTTTCCGCAGTTTCTCGACAAATTCGGGAAGATGATGAGTGAAGACTATGACTGGTCGAAGGATGTCGCGCAGCTGCCGATGCCGGTGCTTCTGGTATTCGCCGACAACGATTCGATCCCGCAGAAGCACATCGCCGAGTTCTTCGCGCTGCTGGGCGGCGGCGTGAAGGATCCGGGATGGCAGAACACGCAGCTCTCGCAGTCGCGGCTGGCGGTTGTGCCTGGCTACAGTCACTACAATTTCCTGACTTCGCCGGAAGTCCCACAAATTGTCGGCAAGTTCCTCGCCGATCCACTCACCAATCCGCCGGCAGGCGCAGCAGCCGCCTCGCAGGCGCAGGAGAAGAATCAGTAGGCCTGGATGAGGATCGGTCCGCTTTAGCCCTCGGGTTGAGTGCACACACTGGGCCGCCTCGATCAGTACACAGTCGCCGAGTCGCTCGATGTCGGCAGATCGACACTCCTACGAGACGGCGGAAGTCGAGGTTTTCGCGCAAACTGCGCGGATATGCTCATTCCCATCGATAACGGAAATGCTGCTGTCAAGACAAAAGTGCGCCCACCGCTGTGTTCGATCGCTGGGGCGCAGGGTTGGAATTAATCATTTTCTTTTTCGCTTAAAGGTTGATGTTCGGACTGCGGAGGTTCAGTCAAGGGCGCGTGTTCTGTGCGCGGCGTAGCGTACCCTTGACTGGTTCTCCGCAGTCCGTTAGAAGTAGCGAGCGAAAAAGAAAATACGCTTCCGACCTTGCGGACTGTACTGCACGACTCAAACACAGTGTTCAAAAGCCAGAGATCGAGGACCAGTTCTGGAGCACACACTGTCGAATCATCTTCGGTGGAACTTATTCCACCATCCATCGATACGGTCTTCAACAACGACCATGATTTCTCATTCGGACTCACGGCTTTTAGCCGATGAGCGAGGGTGCCCAATCACCATGACGGTCTAGCTTGCGCTGACCAGGGAATGCGGCGGGCTGCCCTCGATGTGAAGTATTTGCGGATATGGTGTCTGGGTGCGCAGCATCCAGTACAACCGCACCGCCAGCTTACGTGCTGCCGCCACTTTGGCTACAGCACTATGTTTCTTGTGGCAACGATGCAGATACTCTTTACGGAAGCTCGGATCAAGTCGTACCGCGATCGTGACACACTCTACCAGCAACGTTCGAAGCAAAGGATTACCCTGCTTGCTGATGGATCCAAAGCGCTGTTTTCCACCCGAGCTGTGTTCGCGTGGGACCAGACCTAAGTAGCTGGCCACTTGTTTGCTTCGAGGAAATCGTTTGGGATCACCAATGGTGAGTGCATAAGCCAACGCGGTGTTGGGACCGACTCCGGGCTGGGTCATCAACAAACGTGCCGGCAAATGGGAGTTGGCAGCGCCTTCGACTGCACGGTCCAACAGCAGCATCTGATCATGCAGTACGTCAAGCAGGCAAAGCAGGTCGGCTCGCCGCTGATTCGCCCATGTACCCAGCGGAATCTGTAGCAGCGTGCTTCTGCCTTGTTTGTTCCATAGCTTTCGCTTTTGTTGGATGCCTTGGTTCAAGGCGAGATGCTGTAGTTCGGTTTTAACGCGTGTTTGCATCTCTACCACTCGGTGCCGATGCAGCACAAGCTGACGAAGATCTCGCAGCGCTGCACCAGGCACCCAGACTCGGGGAAAGCGTCCCTCCAGCAAGAGCTTGAGGATATGGCCTGCATCTCGGCGATCCGTTTTTTGCTTACGCGGATAACGGAGGCGATCTTGCGCGCGATTGTGATGCGAGCCAACTCCGTGCTTCATTCCCTTAGCCAACAGGCCTTCGTAAAGATTCTGGAAGGGCCCCGTGCAACGAGTGGCGCTAAGAGCCGCACTTTTGAAGATATCCTTCAACGCGTGGTTGTGATTCTGATTCAGGCCGCGAACCTGCTGCGGCTTTTTCGAGCGTTGCAGTTGTCCGCCCACGTAACTGTATTGCGCGCTGTCGTGCGTCTCTACTGCCAAACCGCTGTAGGTCCAGAGTTGCCGCTTGCTACGAAATCGATGCGGCGTCTGCATAATGGCCACCAGCTGTGCGGCCCGAAGCGGGCCGATGAAAGGAATCTGGCGCAGGACTTTCACAGCCTGATGTTTTCGGCTCTCGGATAGGAATTCACCTCGCACTGTGCGCCGTAGGGCCTGCAATCCATCGAGCTGTTGGTAGAACAACTCGGCACGGCGGCGCACCCCGGGCTGGGTGATCTTGATTAGCCACTGCTCGCGATGTCGCCGGCTGTAGACCTGAGTGCCGGAGCAGGTAACACCCCAGCTTCGATATAACGCCTTGATCCGATTCATTACCCGCATAGTGTCTTTGCTGACCACCTCATAACTGCGAGCCAATTCCTGTAACGATCGCAACCCGTTCTCTCCGTGGTAGACCGCTCGCAGCAGTCCAGCACGGAGCAGTTCGGACAGCTTGCGCGCATCCACCTTGTCACTTTTGCTGCCCTCTTTCAGTAGGGCATTACGACGCGGATTGCAGACCACGATCTCATGCACGTGGGGTTTGAGCACGTCGTACAGCCAGGTCGCCCAAGACCCTTCTTCCAAGGTGACATGCAGCTCTCCGCGCAGCCCATGAAGGAAATCGAGCAAAGCGCTGGCTTTGGTTTCTACGATCGACTCCATTACGACCTTCCCGGCCCCATCTCGAACCGCAACCACTATCGCTTCCTTGTGCACGTCTAGCCCGACATACTTGACACTGCTACTTGGCATGTTGCTACCTCCTCAGGGGGAATGTGGCTCTTGCTCCGGATCACCTTCCCCGAGGGAAAGTGTCATCTTTTTGAAAGCCCACTGCAAAGGTGCTGCCTATTCATCTGGGCAGCGGTAGAATTAGCCCGAGCTGAGCGGAGGATAGGGCCATGCTGGGAAGCAACCCGCGCGCCGACTCAGTGGCCTCGACCGATGCGGGGGGATGCTGAAGCATCCCCCCTTTCAACTGTCCGCTAACCAGAGAGCCAAACATCGGGAGAGGCACTCAAGCGTTAAATCTTGGGGGCGCGGGGGCAAAGCCCCCGCAGGCTGCGCTGACCGCCAACTTCCTGCTGAAGCACGGGCGCCCTCTCATAATGCATACGTTTTGCCGGGGCAAGATCACTATAACCTCTGGCACTTCGTTACCAGACAAGGAGGATTCATGTGGGGTACTGATCCAGAAGTGCAGCAATTTATAGAAGAAGAGATGGAAGCGACCAAGGACTTCGTAATGGGGCACTGCGTGGCGTATCGCAACGGCGTCCTTTGCGAAAGAGCTACTTGGGACCATAAGGACAATCAATCTCCCGTATGTGTCCGATGTCGTCAATCGCAAGATTCTGAAGTAACGACGCAAACACCGTCGTGATTTTCTCGAAGGAAACACAAGATGTTGTGGGTGTGGGCGTTAACCGGATAGGCAAGGAATCATTAATGAACTCCTGCCGGCTTTTCGAGATTCTCACCGCACGATCACAAGTAAATCATGCCGTAGGAGTTCAAGTTTATTTTGCTGAACAAGGATGGACCTTACGCATTCCCTTCGGAAACTCTACTGTCAATTCATGGTCTTGTTCCGAGTCTGGGGGGTATGAAGAACGTGAATGCTCAATTCGGGCCCATCGTGCCAGGGCGTTTCGTGTTTGTGCGGATGGAAGTCGAAACAGGTACCTCGGCTGCTACCTTCCTGACATTGCCGGGATTCCCCGAATGCTTCTCCTACTGGTGCTTCATAAAGAGATCCTTGCCTTCGAGGTAGGTTGCCTCTCCCGAGCAGAAGACCTCATTGCACTTCAGGCAGATTCGATCTTTCATGGCAGTGTGCTCCCTGATTCTTTTCGCGCAGCGCGCCAGCGGCGCAGACTGGCGGTTCGAGGTCCAATGGGCTCATGGGCACCGCTCATTACTTCCCCCTCAGGCCTCTCTGCTTAGCAATCCGAGCCATCACGGACTGCAAGATACTCTGAGCTTCCATGAGTTCTGCGTCGGTACAACATGGTAGCACCGCTTGATTCCCAGCAATTGTCTCTATTTCCCGGAAACGCTTCAACAACACCTGGCTGAGTTGAGCAGCCGCGTCAGTGCGACCTGTAGTAGTCGGACGATTTTGTGCGGGTGCCTGAACGATGACTGCTGAGTCTTTTTTCTGATGGGTTTTTATGACCTGGGCATACACTTTGGGAGGCTGCGGATTGGGCTGACTCTGATCCTTAATCTGCATCGTCGGAACACAGCAAGATTGGAGATGTGGATTTGCCTTCCGGATGAGTCCTGGGTGCTTTAGTAACGTCTCCAACACACCTTGGCCGTACAGAGTCCTTTCATAAATTGCAACACCATCGCTGCCGATCTTGCGCGGTGATTGATGAAAGGCAACATTTCCTTGAGTTGAGGCGTCCCATTCCGAGTCTGGTAGGAAGTTGGATTGGCTTTGGAGACTACGATCCCGAACCTCAGGCTTGCGCGATTCTGAGCGTGGCCTTTCAGTTTCTTGGTGTTTGGCATTGCCTTCTTGACGGCTTCCTGCACGAGGGACCTCGACGTGATCGCTATGAGTTTTAGGGGTCTTTCCGGAATGTTTCTCGCTCATGTGGCTATCGAAAGCCTTCAGAACCTCGGCTTGTCCCGCACCTGGCTTGCAGAAAACCTTCATGCACTTCGGGCAGATCCATTCACGCTTTGCCGCTCCTACATCACGCTTGATCCGATTTCCTGTCGCCATAGTTCTTTCGAATCTCTTTCCTGACCGGTGGAGTGAGGAAGCAAGTGCCCACAGCTGTTGCCCTGTTCGACATGAACGTCGTCATACCGATCTAATCGAGCGCCCCTTTCAAGATTCCACGCCTTGCAAGGCTCCAATTTCGTTCCGCGTCAGCAACCCACGTTTTAGCTAACCCGCCCTTCAACACCTGGCCATCAGGTCATCTACATTCCGTGCTGCTATGAACTCGGCTGGGTGGTCCCCCCCGGATAGCGCTCTGAAGTGCGCCTTGCCGCACTCGATCTTGCCACTCTCGCGGTCACGGAGATCGTCGGTGAACAGGCTGGATTTGGTCTCCACAACAAAGTACAGCCGTTCCGCCTCGTCCTTCTCCACCAGCACCGCCCAGTCGGGATTGTAGGTGCCAAGCGGCGTCGGCACCTTGAACCACCCTGGAAGCTTGGCATACACCTTCACCGACTCGTTCTTTTCAAGCTGCTCGGCAAAGGTGCGCTCAACGCCTTCCGAGTCATAGATGACCTGCTCGTAGACGGACTTGGTAGAAGTCAGCATGTTCTTCAGGTAGCCCGTCAACTCCTCCTGCTCGAAGAGTTCCTGGGCGTAATACGCGCCATCGCCGACACGCTGGTACCGAATGCCATCCACCAGCGCCAGCCGCTTGGTACGGTTGATTGACTCTGTGATCAGTTCGATGAACTGCTGCGGGTTCCGCTTGAAGTCATCCAGACGGCTGCTTGCTGTGAGAATCCTGGCGATGCTGCGGCGGGTGAGTTGCGTCTTGTCTTGCAGGTCCGTCAGCACATCGGGCAGTTCGATGTCCGTCTCTTCCAGAATGATCGGTGCGCCCACCGTCGTCTCTTCGGAAAGCACCCCACCGCGTCCTATGACCAGGTCCGCCTTTCCAATCTGCACACGGGTTTTGGTGATCGGCGGGCACTTCCTGATTGTGTCGGCACAGTCGGCCAGCAGCTTCTCGTTATCAAACTGCACCCTGTAGGTCGTCTTATGCTTGATTCGATCCCACAGGGCTTTGAACTCCTCACCATGGAGAATCGCCTGCCGGGCAGCGACAGGCCGCCGTTCAGCAGCGTTTTTAATATCCAGCTTGCCCGCCAATTTGCGCAGCATCTCTTTGATCTGCGTGTGCTGTCCTTGGAAGTGTTCGGGCAACTGAAGAGTCCCATCCTTGAGCGCCTGTTTCAGGGAGTCCTGAATCTTACCCTTGGCATCGACATGGCCAGCAGCCCGCAGGTGTACCCAGATCGCTTCCGAGCTCTCGACGCCCAATGCGGTCATCTTGCCTGTCTCGTCCACCACCGGAATCGAGGCAAACTGGTGCTTCTCGACGATTCCGAAGCGGATGCCGGTGTCCGCCTCGATTTCCCTTTGCAGGTTGGCGGCGAACTCCTCATAACCTTCGTTGGCAATCACCGTCAGGGTGTTCACGTCGAAGCCGCGCAGGCGCTCTCCCTGCTGGTTCACACATAGGCGGAGGCCACGGCCGATCGTCTGCCGCCGCAGAAGTTCCGTGCCCATGTCGCGCATGGCGCAAATCTGAAAGACGTTTGGGTTGTCCCAGCCCTCGCGCAGTGCCGAGTGCGAGAAGATGAACTTAAGCTTCGTCTCAAAGCTGAGCAGCTTCTCCTTGTCCTTCATGATCAAGCTGTAGGCGCGTTCGGCGTTCTCGCGGTTCCCCTGGTTGTTCTCGGCGGTGTCAGTCCACTTGCCTTTTTTGTCGATCGAGAAGTATCCCTCGTGGACCTCGCTGGCGTCGGACTCCAGATCCACCTCTTTGAACAGGGTGCGATACTTCGCCATGGCCGCAGCCTTGCGGTACTCCTCTTCAAACATCAGGGCGTACTTGCCCTTAACCTGGGCGCCGTCCGCGCTATAGCCGCGATAGAACTCCACCGCATCAATGAAGAAAAGGCTGAGCACCTTGATCCCTTGCGGGCGAAGGCGCAGTTCCTTGTCCAGGTGTTCCTCTATCGTGCGACGAATCATCAGCCGCTTCAGGGCATCTCCATCAACGTCGCCAATGGACTCGCCAATCCGCAGCGCCTGTTCCTGATTGCTCAGTTCCAGATGCTCATTGCCGGTGGCGCAGCCAATCGCCTGCACCAGATGCTCTGCATACACCGCGCGGCCGGTAATCTGCTCCAAGTCATCTCCCGGCTGCACGCTGACAACCTCGCGCTTGACTCCCAGGAGGCGCTTCATGTCCAACTCGACCTTGGCGGTGAATTTGCGTTTCTTGTTGCTGGTCGATATCAGCTTCACATACGCCTTGTTGTAGCCGTCCTTCACTTCCAGCGAGGCCACCTCGATCTGCTTTACCAGCTTGCGTTCGTAGGCATCCACTGCATCGAGACGGTACAGCATGTGGTGCTTGTCGGCATGGGTGGCGGAGTAACGCAGCGTGCAGAGGGGATTCATCGCGTCCAGAGCTTCCTTGCCGCGCCCTTCCAACCCGCCGTCTACACTCTGCGGCTCATCCACAATCAGGATTGGCCGTGTGGCGCGGATCAGATCGATGGGCTTTTCCCCACCGGTCTTCTCCGTATCCTTATATAGGTTGTTCACTTCCTTCTTGTTGATCGCGCCAACCGTCACCACCATGACCTGGATCTGCGGGCTGGTGGCGAAATTGCGCACCTGGCCCAGTTTGGCGGAGTCATAAAGGAAATACTCAAACGGGGTGTTGGCGTAGAGGGCGCGGAAGTGCTCTTCGGTAATCTGCAGCGTCTTGTAGACGCCCTCCTTAATGGCCACTGATGGCACCACCACCACAAACTTGGTGAAGCCATAGCGCCGGTTCAGTTCGAAGATTGTCCGCAGGTAGACGTAGGTCTTGCCGGTGCCGGTCTCCATCTCAATAGTGAAGTCGCCAGACGCCAAACTCTTGTCTGGCCGCAGCCCATTGCGCATCTGGATTTCGCTCATGTTGGCGACGATCTCGTCTTCCAGCAGTTGCAGGCGGTTGCCGATGCCCAGATCATTCTGATGAAAGGCCAGCAGGGTCTGCTCCGACAGCGCATCGCGGGTCACGGTGAATTCGGTGCGGCAGGTCTCCTGGCCACGAAACAGATCGCACACCGACTCAATGGCGGTGTGCTGGTAGTCCAGGTTGGGCTCAAAGTGAAGTTTCATTTCTGGGGATCTCCCTTGAGGTAGCGAGCGAGAACCTGATCAAAATCAGAAAGGTATTCTCGGTCCTGGCGAACGCGGAATTTCTCGTATTCCTCGTGGGCTTTCGCGATGGCCATCTCGTGAGAGATTTTCCCCGCATTTCGAAGGACTTGCTGGTCCGTGAAGTTGAGAAACTTCTCCACCTGCACCAGCCAGTCAGACATCTTCATCACCTGGCGATTCAGTGCACGCAGCTCGGCAAAGTCAATGAACAGCGTGACAAGGCGATTTAATTTGGAGACCTCAGCCTCGTTCAGATAGTTCTTGGCGATGGTGACGTCGCTCTTCAGCACCTTTCCCTTGGGGGAGTTCTTCCATGTGGTCAGCCCCATGTGCGGCATATTGCTGTCGGCGCGTTCATAGACAATCTCAGCGGCCGTCTTTCCCGAACTGGCAAAGTGCAGCTGATTCTGAACCATCTGATAGAAAAGCTGGGTTTCTTCGCCGCCACTGCGGTAGTCGCTGCTGCATTGTTCGAACACATCGGCGATTTTCTGGTAGGCCCGGCGCTCGCTGGCGCGGATCTCCCGAATCTTCTCCAGCAGTTCGTCGAAGTAGTCCTGGCCAAAGGAGCGGCCGTTCTTCATCATCTGGTCGTCGATGACAAAGCCTTTCACCACGAACTCACGGAGGGTGTTGGTGGCCCAGATGCGGAAGTGCGTGGCCTTCAGGGAGTTCACCCGGTAGCCGACGGCGATCACGGCATCCAGATTGTAGTACTCCACGACCCGGGCCACCTGCCTCTCACCCTCAGCTTGAACTGTTTCCATTTTGGAAACAGTTGCCTCGGGAGTCAGTTCGCCCGACTCGTAGATGTTCTTCAGATGCTTGGAGATCGCAGCAATGCCCACGCCGAAGAGATCGGCGATGGCGCGTTGCGGAAGCCAGAAATTGTCCCGAGCGAAGACGACGTTGACGGTCACCTTGCCGTCAGCGGCATTGTAGAGAACGATGCGGTTGGGCTGTCCCGCGGGGCCAAGGGCGTCACTCATCACAGGCTCCGGACGTTCTCCAGCCCGTGCTGCTGGAGGATGGCGGTCAGGTTGGTCTTGGCCACGTCGTCGGCAAAGGCGCTGTCGCGGAAGACGATGGTCGAGGTCCCGGCGGGGGCCATCTCTTTGTGCCAGGCGATCATGCCCAGCGCCAGCGACTCCACTTCGGTGGCGGTGATCTGCTCGGCAAGGCACACCAGCAGCGTACCCGCACCGATGCTGTGGACGGTCTTGCCCGCAATCGACTTGTGCTCGATGGGGATGGTCAGGTCCAGGCCTAGCTTGAGCAGCAGTTCGAAGAGAATGTCCTGCTCGGTGCGATCCGTCTTCAGGTGGTCGATGGAGTCCATGAGCGTCGTCGGAAGATCGTCGCGATCCGGCTCCCACGCACGGATGTTGCTTGAAGCAAGCTTGAAGACGCGGAAGCCAAGATCGCCGGCGAACATCGGGTTATCTTTCCGAATCTTCTTTCCTGCCCGGCGAAGCCGTTCTTTCGTGATCTCAGTCAATACCGTTGGCAAGCCATTCTGAATACAAAACTCGGCCGCTTCCTTTTGATCTTTGTTCTGTGGGTCCAAGGGTTCCGGCAATTGAACCAAGAGGAACCTCCGCATCCAACGCTGATTGAGATTCGCGAGCATGACGCCATGGCCGGTGGTGCCGGAACCTGCAAAGAAGTCAAGTACGATGTCACCCGGATCGCTGAGGTATTCTACGATCTTCTTTAGGTCAAAGTAGTTCTTGGGGTTACTGAACGCCTTCTTCCCATCAAAAAGTTCTGCAAAATCCTGCGCAGCGGTTTGCGCATAACTGAAGATCACGCTACGCATCACCTGGGCGTCCTTTTCAAATAGGTTTCGTCGCACTGAAGGGATAGTAGACTCATCCGGACCAAAGACTATGTCCCCTGCGTCGATGACCTCCTTCATGCGCTCATAGGTCGGCCAAACCCACCCCCTGCCCGGAACCTTACAAGGCCGCCCAGTGCCTTTATGGGGAACGTCGTACCGGGGACCGCCGCCACCGGGCCAACTGGGGTCACCATCGGTCCTGTATGGACCCCGCTCGTCAACTTTGGTAAACCGCGCTAGCGGTAAGCGCGGGTCTCCATCTTCGAATGTCGAGTAGTACGCGAGCACCCCCTCCTCGACGCGGCTCCAATCGTCATTGAACTCTTTTCGCAGCCGTTCGAATTCCTCTCGCAACTCATCTATTCCTTCCTTCGGTGCGCGCAACCGAATATCCAGCTCGGCGAGGTAATCCTTGTCTGCTGCGTACACCACCATGTATTCGTGCCCGACTGAGAAAAGCTTGGCATCATTCTTTCGGTTCCGATCATAGACAAGGATAGAAACAAAGTTCTCTTCTCCAAACACCTCATCCATTAGAAAGCGCACGCGTGGCAGCTCGACATCGTCGATGCTGACAACCAGGAATCCGTCCTTGCGCATTAGGTTTCTCGCCTGACGCATCCTCGGGTACATCATGTTCAGCCAGTCGGTATGAAAGCGCCCCGAGGCTTCCGTGTTGGAACTGATCTTGCGGCCGTCGCCGTCGGTCTGGCCGGTGAGTTCCAGGTAGTTCTTGATGTTATCCCGGAAGTCGTCGGGGTACACGAAGTCCTTGCCCTTGTTATAGGGAGGATCGATATAGATGAGCCTGACCTTGCCGGAGTACGACTTCTGCAACAGCTTCAGAACTTCGAGATTGTCGCCTTCGATCATGAGATTCTGGGTCGTATCCCAGTCCACACTCTCTTCCGGGCAGGGACGCAGTGTGCCGGCGGACGGTGTGAGCGCAAGCTGCCGGGCCCGGCGCTTGCCGTGCCAATTGAGCCCGTACTTCTCTTCCCGCTCTTCGACCGCCCCACCCAGGATCTGCTTCAACACGTCGAAGTCCACCTTGTCCTCGGTGAACGCCTCGGGGAAGATCGCCTTCAACAGCTCCAGGTTGCCCGCCACCAGGTCCGGGGACTTCGTTTCCGCATCTTCCACCGTGTACTTCTTCATGATTCGATCTTCCTTTTACCGTCCCGTATGTGGGGCAGCCAGTTGGCACTGGAGCCGCTCAATTTCCTCTTCCAAGCCCTTCCCGGCGAGGTTCAACTCCACGCGCCGGTTGATTTGCTTCTCTTTCGCAGCCTGTGCTCGCACCTGCTCCAGCTCCCGCTTCAACGTTGCGTGCCGGTCCAGCGCCGCGCACAGAGCGGAGGCACCTTCGGCGGTCGCCCGCGCGGCGAACGCGCCGGTGATCCTGGCGGCTTCGAGCGCGGCGAGTCGGGCTAAGAGTCCATCATAAAGGGCGTACAGGTTGGCGGCTGGCAGTCGGCTGATACTGAGGCTCCCCAGGAACGCAATCTCGTGACCGGAAAGGGCTTCCGGGTTGAACGCCACTCCCCGCACTTCATCGACAACCACCTTGCCCACCTCACCCTGCGACCACCGTTTGTGGGCCAGCGACACGGTGACGGCCTCTCCCTGCTCGGCGAACAGCACAAGAGGATAGGGGATGGCCCGATGGATAAGCTCAGTGAGCCGTGCGACTTTGGCCGAGGGACGCAGCAAAACCGTAAGAACCGCGACCTCCAGGTATTCGCGCTCACCGTCTTTGAAGGCGGGGACGCCGATGTTGGTCGGCTTCAGCGCCGCCACCCAGGCGACTTCCTCGATGCCGTCCTGAAGCCGATGCTTGTCAGCCGCGTTCGGTGCACCGTTCTCCAGTAGAAGCTTTTTCGGCACCCGCTGCTCCACCATGGCGCTGGATGGGATGCCAAGTGCAGCGATCAGAGCGGCAACGCTCATTGGGCCGACGCCTCTTGCGATGAAGGCTCTTCCGGCAGCACGACAAGGAAGGCGACCACTTCAAATTCGTTGATCCCCTGGAACTCGCCCTTCATTGCGTGGGTGCCTCCGGGAGTAAAAAGACTGGCGACGGCCCGCTCTTCCTTCTTGCCAACAACCGAGGCGACCGCCGTGCTGAGAAGATCCTGAATTGAGCCCATATCCCTGCCGAATCTGGTGGCGCGATCAAAGCGATCGCAGGCCCCGGCATCAGGCATGTCCCGACCGATGGAAAGGCGTTTCAAGCGGTCCAGCACCTGCGTGACCTGGGTGAACGGCAATTGCACCGCGCCATCGCCACCCACATGGACAAGATAATGCGGGGCGAGCGGATACCCCGGCTCGACGGATTTGACGGCCGATTCCCCCACTGCCCGAATGCAGAAGATGACGCCAGGAGGAATGGGTAATTCGCCAACCATCTGGGTGGTCGTCACGGCGTAAGTGCCGAAGGGCAGATTCTCCAGCTTGCCGGGGTGCTCCTTCAGGAAGCCGGCCAGGTCAATGCGGAAATCGTTCAGGGTCAGGTCGGCGATGGAGACACCGCTGCTGAGGTCCTCCAGATCGATCACGGAATCCTGAAGCTTCAGCAACTGGTTGCGGCGGTACTCCAGATCGTTCATTTGGTCGCCGGACTGAAACTCAATGATGTTCTCTTCGCCAGTGGCGGAGATGTCCAGCAGCACCATCCGGCCGCTGACACGCTGCTCCAGGTTGATGTATTCCTCCAACTCCAGGTTGGGCCAGAAATTGATGAGTTGAATGCGCTCATTGGTGGAGCCAAGACGGTCGATACGCCCGAAGCGCTGAATGATGCGGACTGGATTCCAGTGAATATCAAAATTCACCACGGTGTCACAGTCCTGCAGGTTCTGGCCCTCGCTGACGCAATCGGTGGCGATCAGCAGGTCGATTTCGCCATCGGACGCGAATTCAGCCGGGCGCTCTTTGGAGCGAGGTGAGAATGCCGTGATGATGCTGACGAAGTCTTTGCGCAGATTGGGCAGCGTGGTTTGATTGCGGCCGCCGCCGGTGACCAGGGCGGCATGAATGCCGAGATCATGGTGTGCCCACTCCGCCAGTTCCTGATAAAGGTAGTGGGCGGTATCGGCAAAGGCCGTAAACACCAGCAGCTTGCGGTTGCCAGGATTCATCGGCGCCCGGCACTTCTGCAGGATTACCTCGCGCAAGGCAGCAAGCTTGGCGTCCCGAGACGCTCCCACCTGCTTGGCTGCCGACAGAAGTGTGGCCAGCCGGTTGCGGTCCTCGATGAGGTCTTGCCGCCAGCGGATGCGGTCCACGTCCTGCAGGAGAACTTTGACCTTGCGGCCCACCAGAAGACTTTCGAAGGCGGGATCATCCTCATCCACCTCCGCGATATCAATCTCATCCACCGACTCTGCCTGCGCATCCAACCGGGCCAGGGTGGCCTGTACGTCCGCCAGCTGCCGCTGGACGGTGAGGCAAAAGGAGGCGACTGAACTCTCCATGCGCTTCAGGACGTTGACGCGCAACAGATGGACCAGGCTCTCTTCGCGGTCCACCTGACGGAAGAAGCTTTCTCCCCCGCGAATCTGGGTGCTGTACTTTGCGTCGTAAGCCGCCTGCTTGTGGGGCAGAACATAGCGTAGCGGTGCATACGCGGCAAGGGTGAGCCGACGGATCTCGTTGTTGATCTCGCGAATGGAGCGGAACTCCCCCGCGGAGTCCACCTCGCGTTTAATGTTGATGGGCTTCAATCGCTCCGGGAACCGCCCGGTCTCCTTGGTGCCGTAATACTTTTCGACGTGCTTGCGGGAACGCGCAATTGTGAGCAGGTCGAGCAGCTTGAAGTAATCGAAGCCGAGCATCTCCAGCAGGCGCGGAGCGCTACGCTGGTCCTCCTCCATCGCCATCCAGCGATTGAACTGAAGCTGCGCACGGCGCACCGTTGCCTCGATGCTGGGGATGCCGTAATCGTTCAGGGCAGTGTCGTTGGCTTCCGTCACGAAGGCGATCTGGTTCTTCAGATCGGCGAGTCTGTTGTTCACCGGTGTAGCAGAAAGCATCAGGACACGGGTCTTTACACCAGCCTTGATGATGCGCCGCATCAGGCGGTCGTAGCGGGTTTCACGGTCGTTATGAGTAGCTTTGTTTCGGAAGTTGTGGGACTCGTCGATGATCACCAGATCGTAGTTGCCCCAGTTTACGTGGGCCAGATCGATGTCTCCGGAGGTGCCGCTATCACGGGAAAGGTCCGTGTGGTTGAGCACGTCGTAGTTAAACCGGTCGGACTCCAGGACGTTCCGCTTGTCGTTGGCCTTGAAGAGGGTCCAGTTATCCCGCAGCCGCTTGGGCACCAAGACCAGCACGCGGTCATTGCGCAGCTCGTAATACTTGATGACGGCAAGGGCTTCAAAAGTCTTGCCGAGCCCAACAGAGTCGGCAATGATGCAGCCACCCAGACGCTCCAACTTGTCGATGGCCCCGATAACACCATCCCGCTGGAACTTGTAGAGCTTCTTCCAAACAGCGGTATTCCTGATCCCGGTGGCGGATTTGACGATGCGATCTTCGTCCAGTTCGCCGCCCATATCCTTGAACACTTGGGACAATGTCAGGAAGTAGACGAGAGCCGGAGCCTTGGGGTCTGCCAGGTCTTGCAGGAGCGACAGAAATGCTGTCCGCTGCTGATCCGATGCTGGGAGCGCATTCCAAAGGCCGGCAAACCAGGAACCCAACACAGCGGATTCCTCTGCCTTCTCAGAACACTGGATCAAGCCAAATTGGTTCCCCGGCGTGATTCCCAACCCCTCGGTGGTGAAAGTGCAATTGCCGGAGATGACGCGCTGATTCTCTGCACCGGCTTTCCCACCAATCAGGATGGACTGTGGCAACCGGCCAGGCGCGATGCGCAGGTCCGCCCTTTTCTTCAGCCAGGCGCCGCAATCACGTGCCAACCAGCGGAGTTGGAGACGGTTGCGGAACGCTCGATCGTCCTCCGAGCCGGTCAGCCCAAGCTCGTCCGAATCGCCTTTCGGGAGCACAATGCGGCAGGCATCGAGCTTCTCCACAAGGTCGCGTAGCTCCGCGAACGCGAACAGTGAGAAGTAGGGAGATGCAAGATCAAGGCTGGAGGGCGGGGCCAGCGACCGGCGCAGTTCATCGATCACCCGGTCCGAACCAGTGTTTTTTATGAGCTTCATCGCTCCGCGCACCTGTTCTCACTATCAACCGGGAGTATAAACTGTCGAGCTTCATGTACCTTCGGCTCCCAACTCGAGGTCACATGAGCGGACGGATGGCAATGGCTGCGGCAATTCTACGGTCCGTTAGCCGGGGAAGTGTTGCTGGCGGCGACGGGAAGAGAGAAGCCCGACAATCATCAGTCAGCCGGTCAAAGGGCTGTTCTCAACCTGTTGCTTTCAAGCGCAAACTCGCGATCGAACCCGACGAAGGATGCGCTGCGCGCACTAATGGCCGCCTTCTCGTCTCCGCACCCCGCCGGATCAACCTGACAGCCAATCGGTCCCTTGGTTTGATTCCAAACTTCACGCTTTATTGTGTTCACTAAAGCTCGATAATGACCTCAATTCCCAACCGAAGCTGCACGCGGAAACACAGTCTCCATTATGACCAAAGTGATTCGATTCTCCGCCTGTCAAACCTGATCCGCTCCTCATTCGCGGAATGACGATCACGGCTTGCACGTTTCGGACTCATGCCGCCTCTCCAAGATATCTGAACCTCCATGCATCATCAGGCACGGGCGTCTCGCTTGTTGAGGTGTACCTCGCAGATCCTCGATGAATGACCGGTTTGCCGCGCTCCCAACCTCACGTATCCGGTAATACATCAACCTGACTGCCATTCGTTTCTTTGGAATTTCGAACGAACATTCCTTCATTGACCGCACACTACAGGCGGCTGATGTCGGCGCGGTTGGCGCGACGTACGCTCGACGACTGCAACCTGATGCTTTCGCAACGCTGGCCTCTTCAAACCGGACGCGTGTGCGGGATCGCAGAAACCAAATCCGAAATCACTGCGCACTCTGCGCGCTCCTTCGGAACCAAGTTGCATCGGAACATGGCCTAAATGTTCCGCAAGTTGTTCCTCGACTCCGCAGCTGCAATCTCCTCCAACTCCAATTTGACCGTCTTGCCGGCCCAGTAAGCGCTCGCCTTGTTGAGCGAACTCCGCATTCCCGAACAAGAGGAAGACCACATATGCAACAACCAGGACAGGAAAGCATGCCCGACAAAGAAATTGTCTGTCATCTCCAAATCTCTCAACATCGAAGACCAGGCGGCTCACTGCGACCCGGATGATTTGATATGTAGGAACATCTTGCGCGAAAAGATCAAATGTCCAGTGGTCAAACGAGGAGTTTGCGCACTCAAGTCGCAGCTTCGGCTAAGTCAGGCGCAACGAGAAACTGAGTCATTCAGTTCCCGGGCTCTATCTCCGTTCAAATCACCATTAAGCTTCGCGAGTTGTTTAACTGCCTTGCCCGAGGTCCTCCGCAATATCTAAATCAATGAAAGGAGATACTGAACAGCGCCTACATTTCACAATCTCGCAATAGATCAAACTCTTAGTTTCGAAACCGCCTCTACAAGACCGATCAGCCACGAACTCACCGCAGGGTGATCGTGGCTGATTCCCTTTAAGGAGAAAAATCATGATCAACGCTGAAGTTTTCCTTGCGAATCTGCGGAGTTCTCAACCTGCCCTGGAGAAATGTCTGAACTTTACCACTGAAGACTATCCCTAGATTCCGCTCTCGGCAGCGCAATTCTTGAATCTTGGATGGTCAGTCGCGCCGGTTCTCTCGCACTCGCTTTCCGCATCGATCAAATGTTCGATGATCAGCTCCTTACTTTCGATCGAGCTGCTCTCGCAGCCGCCGCGCGACAGAATCCCCATTGCAACTCGACCGTCGCTGCCGGGAACGGCCTTCTGATTTTGGAAATGAATACGCAACTCGCGATGCCAAGCCTATTTTGGTCGTTCAATACTGCGAGTGCCACGGCTAACGCGTCTACCCTCAATTGTCGTAGGAAGCGTGCGGGCGCCTCCCATACTTGGACCGTTTTGTCGTTGCTCCGGTGTGTAGAGAACGGCAGTCAGGAGAGTAAGCCGATGTCACCTGATCTCTGCTGCTCCTCAGTGCGGACTGTAAGTGTCCTTGACCATTTCGTAAAGGAATTCGATAGCCTCGGCGTAGTCTGCCGGCAACTGGCCTTGACCAACAGCTCCCATGCGTTCGTCATCAGCAGCGAGAACCCTACCAATGCTCGGCTTAAATAAATCCGTAGCTATCACAAATGCTGACCTGTAAGTGCTTCACAAGGATTCACAAACATCAATTCGCCTTAAGCCGACTCAGGATTACCGGCCAACCTACGCCCTGCGCAATGCTCTGCAGAAGAGCCCAATAAGCGAACTCTTGAAAGGAGTAAATCGACCACTGCGGGATATAACCCACTCTGCCGAACGGGTTGAACCGCACTACCTCAACTAACAACTAAATCGCGGCCCACTGCTCGTCGCCACAAGGCCTCGAAGCTGCGGGCCGTTTCATTTTGGAGATACATGATGAAATCTGTTGAGAAATTCTTCCTTGAACACTATGGACCGAGTTCTTCTTCCGCCGCCTGCACAACCCGCCAAGACAAGTGCCACTCGGCCCTGCCCGATGAAGTGCGCGAAGCCGCGAATCGTGGCTGGCTGATTTTTCCAGTGCCGCAGCTTGCAAGGTTAATAGGAAATCTCGATCTGCTGATCAACGAGGCCAGCAGCGAGATTTCCATTATCGAACAGTTAGCTGCCGAGTACTACCCGTTGTGCGGGTGGCGCATCGTCGTAGGTCCGACGCTGTTCATTGTGGAACTCGACGGGCCACATGGCAGGAACTCCTATATGGCTCTCGCCCAGGAGCAGAGTGAATGCCTCACTCTTCAAGCTAGCGTCGGGGATGCCGCATTGGCCTTCTATCGCCGGCGCAAGGGTTTGGAGCTGCGCGCTTCGGCCCGGAAGATGGCTCCTGGCGTGAGGATTTTCGCTGATGGAGATAGCTGCGTCATCGGTCCCTTCTCGAATCCCTGGGCCGAGGTCGAAACGGTCCCTTACTGGTTGCAGGATCTCGCGTTCGAGACCCCAGACACTCCGCGAGGAAAAGCAGCCCCTCTGCATGTGTTATCTCATCGCCGGGTGCGTTGCCAGACACGCTCACAGTTCAAGAATCCGCAACTGGGCACTCGCAAGAGTGATCCCGTCTCCGGACATGCAGGCGGGCGCGGCGGATTTCGTATCTCCCGCCGCAGCTAATCGCGCGGCAACAATAGCCCAAACGGTGAGAGCGTCAGACTTTGAGTTTGGCGCTCCGTGGCTGTAATCAATCCGTCTGCCGGCGGCACGCCCACGGGCCATCTTCGCAAACTTTCTAAAAGCAAGGAGTATCTATGAACGATCAAGCATTAGATGTAGCGGCTCATCGAACCGCTTCGGATGGTCGGTTCTCGGAACAGTTACGGCCGGCAGCATTCCAGCCGGACACGCGGCATCGCGTCTACATGTCGTTCGCCCGTGGCGTCGCGGGCCGATGGAATTGCCGCTTCCACGAGGGCAATCTGGCCAGGACTCCTATCTCAAAACGATTTGTCTTTCGCGATGCGACAAAACTTATTGAGATCGCACGTCGCGGCAGCGGCCTTACCGGCATGGCCTCGCATCAGGCCCTCGATGAGGCGGTCGCCCGGGGTCGAGGCGGGATATGGCTTGAACTCGACGCGAACCAGCTGCAGTTGCTGAGCCGCCAATCGTAGGCGAGTCTGACTTCAGGAGTTCAGACCCCTCGCACGCCGCTCTATTAGAGGAGCCTGAGCAGGCGTGCAACGCTGCCTTGGAATGAACGTCCGCGGTCAGCAGGCTGCGCCCCCCTGCGTTTCTCCTTAACCAAAACATTTCTTTCCCTTCCTCCCGCACGACCGATCACAGCCCACAACTTTCGGCCGCTTCCAGTGCGTTGACTCATCTCCTTTGCCGGCGCGACCGGTGATCGGAGCAGCACACACCAACTTGCGGCGAAGTACAAAACAAAGGAGCACTCCTTGACCTTCGATACAGGCGATAGTATCCGCTGCCCGGCGTGCGGACTTGTACAATTCCGCACCTTATTCCACGATCTGCAAGCGATGCCGGAGACCCCTCACTCGCAGACAACTAGAGAAAGAGAATTGCCCTGAACACCTCAATCCCACGTTCGGCCGCGCGAAGCGCCGAATGAGAATAAATTGCTCCACGACCCAGGCGGATTGTGCCAAGCGTTTCCAGACGAGCAGATCTCATGTGTCTCGACTTAAGGCCGGTCGTATGAGTCCATCGTTCTCCATACTGCTTCGCGCGGCTCGCGTATTTTCCGTCGACCGAGTGTTCCTTCGAATCCGGATTCCCTCAAAATCATCTTCGAAGTCATGATCAGGATGTACTGGTCCGTGACCTGTCCCATTTCTCTCAACCGGCGATAGCCGGGGTTTCTCGATTCCTTGAATTGGCGAGCGGGGAAGCGCCACAATGCAACGATCCACCACGGGCAGCTCCTCGGATCAAGAGATGCGATGTCCAGATTCCCTGGCTCAAGTTGCTATAAAAACAGAACCTCAAACAAAGCTTAACTAGTCAAGAAGGAGAAGTTATGTCGATAATTGAACAAATTGCCACACTCGACCACGCCCTCACAGTTTCAGAGCTAAGCAAATACCTCCAACTCGGAAAAACAGCAATCTATGACATGGTCAAGAGAAAGGCCATTCCCCACATCCGCATTGGATACAGCGTGCGGTTCGACCCAACTGAGATAGAAGCCTGGCTACGCAAAAGGCTATTTAAGTAGTAGGCGTCTTCTGAGTATTCGCAGTCTTCTCTCGCAACGGATAGTTGCATTGTTCCGTCGTAGCGCACCGGTACCCCTCAGCCATCGTCAGCAGCGGAATATCCCTTCGGTCTGCCGGGGCGGTAATAGCAGAACAAGTGAAGAATGCTCAGCAGGATCTCGGGGAGCGCCTTGAGCTTCCTCGCTCCCAAGCGGGAGCGCTTCCGTACCGAGAGGACCACGTTCTCGATCTGGGGCGACGCTGCATATTGAGAACCGTGCGGCGTGCGCTTCAGATCGAGCAGGCCATCTGGCGCAACGTGGTCGTGGCTTGATCCACTTGTATGCAGTCGGCCACGAAACGCCCTACTCATGACTGAGATCGGCCAAGAACATCTCTCACTTTTGATAGTTCGAATGGAGATGCGGGTGTTGATCGCGGGGTCGAGTCCCTTCGCAAGGTAACGCATCTTCATGAATTCAGACAAAGCCGGCCAAGCCACGATCTTCGCCATTGTGTAGACCATGTCTCCGATCCGTCTAGTGAACAACCTCCCCAGTATGTTCACACCTCGACCCGTAGCGCCATTTCCGCACTGTCGGATACCGCAGTTCCCGAAGTAACCGAAGTCTCTGTAGGAGACGAAACTTGATAGTTCCAGCGCGATTGGACACGGAATCTTCACGGTTACCGGGTGTTTGGGGGGAAATCTCCAAAGATTTCATTTTCATGTCATCAAAATAATTGCGCCTTTTATTCGCTGACTATTACGCCCGTAAGCGCGTGAACATTGTGCTTTCGGCTCTTCAATCTCCCTGCGAAATATGATTCGGTATAGCCCACCTTGATACTCGGCATCGCGCGCGGTTTGGTTAAATACAGGAGCGACTTGGAACGCGGCAGTACAATCGCTTACGGCCCGCTGCGACCGTCGGTACGAGCCATCAGGCTTAATTACTCGTGCTCCCACATCAACCCATTCAAAACCCTTCGGTTGCAGACTCTCGTTAGGCATTTCGATGTCGTGAATGTTTTCAGTTGATGCAACCCTTGATCTTTCGCAATGGAAGAGAGTAGGGATTTCGATATCCATTGGGTCAAACGCCGTACACGCACTGCCTGCTTGCTGGGTCTTCCAAGCCCGATCTGAGCGCACCTAGGAAGCGGTGCTTTCGAACGCCGTTCTACCTTGACATCGTGAGCATGGGTGACAGCAGTTCGATTGCAACCCTGTGGCGCCCGCGAGAGCCGGTCCGGTCCGGGTCTGCTCGCGAAAAGGCACCCATCAACACTGTTTCAAGATCTTGGCGGTAAAGGTCCTTCGAGGCCAGAGAAGGACGGTTAGGCTAGAGTTGGCGAGTGCCAAGTAGTAAGATGCGGGTATTCTGGAAAATTTCAAGCACTTCTAGGCCGGCGACGAACTTTACAAGCCTTCGCCGTGGATGACGCCAGTCGAAGCCCCGCACGCTATCGGCGTGGACTACACTTTGCTCTCTCGTTCCTGGTATTGCGGATTCTTGGTGTGGTTAGCTCTAAACCAGCACAATTGAGGCATCCTCTGTTGGCGCCGAAGCTATAGCTATTAAGGGTTCGATGCCTTGCCGCCTCGGCGAACTACCCATCACTCCAACTCCTTGTCCCGTCATCCTCTCGTTGATGTTCCGACGACCTATGGCATAGGTTATCCAACCTGAACCTATGACGTGTGCGTGGATCACAACCCAAGTACTGGGTAGAATACTCGGTGACTTAAAGACCTTGATTGTAATTCTGACCTACATGCTCGTCACTACAACCCTACAACCACCATCAATCGAACTAATTGTTCTTGCATTGACGATCCTTCCGCGTGAAGCCCATGGTCCACACAAGGGATGGTGTCCCGGTAATATTTATGACCCATTAACTATGGATATAACCACAGGACAATTTCGTCCATATACCCATGTAACCCGCCTATTGCGCGGATCCCGCTGCCTAGGGCGGATCGTGATCATGAGTGACCTCTCAGCGTTGCAGGGACCGTCTACTATCCACGGGACCAGAGATCCTGACGGCCAACGAGAAAGCGAACCCGCTGACTGCGATACATCACTTGTGAAGCGAAGACTCCCTTCACAAGTCCAAAAAATCTCGAACACTCACATCAAATCGCGATGAAGTCGAGCTGGCAACAAAGACGATCCCCGCAGCATTCTCATGATGCTAGATGCGGGAGGGCGCGATAGTGAGCGATTTAGCGATTTTACTTATCGAGTGCGATGAATGGGAATATCTCCTTCTAACAATGGTACGAACCTTGGTGCCCGAACGGGCGGCCGAAGGGACAAAGCTACGGTCTAGTGCAAGGATGATCCTGGATCTTACATACCTTTCGCATGCAAGGATGTTTCTTCGGCAGTGGTCGGCTTATGAGCAATCCCATGATGAGAGTTGCCGGCGGCTGTGTGTAGATATCGCCGCTGTTATCCAGCGTAACCTTCTCATACTTGAGCAATGCTGGACCCGCGTTGGCATGCAACAGCATGACGCCCTTCGACCTTCTGCTCTACTGAGGCTCCATAATTCAGAGACTTCACACGCGCTCCAGCCAGCTAATTCAAACATCGCTGACGACGCCGACTCAGGAAACCGCGCAGCCATGGTTCGACGCGTATTGCAGGAATGTGCCCAACTGTACGACCTAGGAATCACCCGAGATGATGTCAGACTCCTCTCACACGCGAAGGACCATCCTGATTGGTTGGTACACCAGGCACGAGTTAAGTCGCCCATAAGGGCGAACACGGCCTGCAGCCAGATCAGTGCCGGAAAGAACAGTTCCGTCGCCTATGAAATCGTAAGTATCCTCACAGGACGCTCGACGAACACGATCCGTTGCGATTTCACTCAAAAGAAATGACCGTCGCGTTTCATCCGCGCCTCCCTGAACCGCCGCACATCAACTCCAACTTCGGAAAGATGCGTTCGATATTTCGGATATTATCGCTCGTTCATCTGTAACATCCGCGCCTCTCCTGTAATTTGTCGAGCATGGCGTGTTATCGCCTTACCTCAATCTTGCCCACAAAAAGCGTTGTCATGCAGGTCAGTCGTTGTCATGTTCAACGGCCTTACAAGACGGTCAGTGCGTGCAAAACAGAAGTCTCACCACTAACTGTAACTGTCGATAACTCGCTGATTCACGAGCTTCTGACAGTAATTGTCTATGGGCTCAGCAACTTACTGGAAAAGGCGGAACATGAAAAACTTTCATGTCCATGCGCCCTTAAACGGCGCGGTAAGTGTCTTGTTATCAAAGCTCAAGGAAACATTGAAATCCGTTGTCAGAAGTTTGTCAGTTAGGAGATTAATCGCATGAAGCTAGAGTTTGTAAATAAGCAAGTGACACTTATGAACCGTATAAAGATCGGCGACAAATGGGTTCGCCGGAGGGTGATCTACGGAAAAAATGGCAGGGTAGTTCCCGGGCTGATCATGATCGGTGAAAAGGAGGTACGCGTACACAAGTCATCTTACGAAATACGCTATTTCGTCAGTGGTCAGGCTAAGTACTTGCCTGCTGGGGACAATGCGGCTGAGGCTGAGGCGCTTCGCCACACCCTAGGTGCACAGCTCTCAGCGAAGGCAATCGCCGATGCCGCAGGCCTCAAAACGGAAGTGGAGCCCACTCGCAAGACCATCAGGCAAGGCACACTTCAATACCTCAAGACCAGAGCCATTGAGCTAAGCAAAGATCAAATCGCTCGGTACAAATACGTCATGAGTCTCTTCGGCGAAGCGTGTTCCAAAATATACGTAGATCAAATTGTCGCGGATGATCTATCAAGGTTTTTACAACATGCGACTGAATTACCCGTATTCAGAAACTTGCGGCGAAAACCTAGTATCCGGAGGAACGCGGCACAGCGGCGGAATCGCAATCCCATAGAGGAGAGAAAGATCAGTCCAAGGACTGTCTTCAATTACTACATTGTCCTGTGCGTGTTGTTGAGAGACATAGGCGTTGATCCAGCAATCTTTCCGGATGCTCCAAAGTTCGAGGAGCCTGAAGTCACTATCTACAGAGCGGAGCAAATAAGGAGTCTCCTTTCACTCGTCAGAGGATCCCTGCGGATTGGAATAAGTCTCATGCTAAAGTGCGGCTTGCGCCGAAAGGAGGTCCAATTTGCCGAATTTTCTGACATCGATTTCGAGAACAAGACCTTCTTGGTGCGGGGTAAACCGCACTTTGGATACAAGGTCAAAAACTATGTTCAGCGCCACGTGCCGATCCCAGATGATCTGTTAGAGGAGCTGCGTCAGTGGCAGCTGGACCATCCCGCGCAAAACCTTATCGTTCCGAATGGCAATGATAAACCAGACCCGAAGCTTATCCGCAAGCTGAAGCGTTTTGTCTATCTGCACGGTTTGCGGTGCGGACGCTGTAACCATTGCGTCTCTGGGAATCCGGAGTGTGAGGACTGGGAACTACATAAATTTCGTCGCACTTACGCCACGGCTCTAGTCCGGCACGTAGATCTTCGGACCGCTCAAAATTATCTTGGGCACAAACGAATCACTTCAACCGAGCGATACTTGCGCGCTGCGTCCGCCGCAGACGGCCAGAAGAAGGTCTCTGAGATCGATTTCACGAAGCCGTTTTATGGAGTCGATTCGGATAAGTCCATGAGCGAAGCGGTATCCCACACCGCGACTCCGGTGGTCGGTATCGCGAACGCAGATGGATCGGGAAACAGTCCAGACAAAACGGACCAGCAGCGCGTCAATGCCCCATCAAAAGAATTGGAGGAAGGAAGATGATCAAAGAGAACTATAGATTGACGCTCAATAAGCGCCTTGGAGGCGTTGATCTCGTACCAACGGAGAGGATCAGGGCCATTATAGAATGCTGTGATGCGAATCTGGATCTTCACACTGTGCGGGACGTAGTCCGCGTGATTGCAAACACTGGAATCTCGAATTCCGAATTCGGCTCGCTTCGTGTGTCGAGTATCGACACTGAGCAAAAATGGTTGTTCGCCGGCGAGGGACGGGCGTCAAAGTACGCAATGCGCACACTTCCACTTCGTTCGAAAACGCTCGAGTCGTTGATGTCTCTACATCGAATGAATCCGGAATCCGACTTTGTGCTCGGAGCTCATCCGAGAACTCGATTCGCACTTGTGCTTGCGAAACTGCGACCTGTTTTCCCCGAACTGTCGCACGGCAGACTATTTATGTATTCGGTTCGCATGAATTTCGTGTGTCGGGTTATGTCTGCCGGGATTCCCCTCAGCCTTGTTAAGTATTGCTTGGGGCAAGGGGATATAGGGATGCTCATGGGGCATCTGACACTCACCCCGGAGCAAAAACTGGAAATCCTTCGGCGAAACCTGGAAAGCTTCGTCCAGGAATTGTAAGTAACGAGAATTCGCGCGACGCAATGGGCAATTCTTGCGGGCAGATGTTCCAATCTCGGGATTAGTCGTCTGCGAATCCGCAGCTTCGCGACTTCTTTGCACTCGCAATCTCAACGTCGAGGTGTCCAGGAGCTCTTACAGACCTCTCGGTCACGACAGACTGACAGCGACGCAGCGCTATTTCAAAGTTCGCCCAGAACGTATCCAGCACGAGCACTAGTCAACCATGGAGTGTGTCGCTGGAGTTTATGTTGGCACCTCAACCCCTAACCCCAACGTTCAACCGAATTTATTGCTGGCCAAGCGTCGCTCTGCAGCGTGACACCAGCCGCCCAATCCAACTCCAGCCGAACCAAAGGAGCAGTATTCATGGACTCTACCACTAAACGCCTCCGGCCGCGTCGTCCCTATGGGGCCGCGCCCTTCGCCGATATCTCGATGGAACAGATCGATCGCATCATCGCCATCGCTAACGCTGATCCCTGCATGAACTTTACTCGTGATGTTCTGCTGATCCTCGCGCATACTGGCATACGCTCTGGCGAGTTGCGCACCCTTCGCGTTGCTGATATCGATCTCGCCCATAGTCGCATGCAGATTTCCAGGCCGAAGACCTTTACGAATGGTCGCTGCGTCCCCCTGTCGCCAGAAGCTTTAGACGCCATTGAGTCGTTGCTTGCCCGGCATACCAATTTCGAGTTTCTCCTCGGAGACAACGCGCGCAACAGCCTCATGCAGGTGGCCTGCGACTTCAGGCGGATCGCCTCTGAGATTCATCTCAATCGCGTGACGTTGCACTCATTGCGTCGTTCGTTTGCTGCCCGATTTTTGGCCTCGGGATTGAGTGTTGTTTCCGTCGCAAACCTTGTGGGGAATTCCCACCCCAACAGCACCATTCGCTATCTTCCGGGATCAGACAAGAAGTAAGAGCTGACCCAGTGGTGAACTCCTTGAAAGTCTCAAGACTGAGCGACTAATGAGAGGCTACTAACTTCACCTAAACCGCGAGTTACAACCGGCTATGACATTAACTAATGGGAGATTAACGGCACGGCCGGAATTGACTTGAATCTAGTCAGCAACATTTGAGTGGGCTCATGCGATTTGCCAGAGAAAACCTGATGTCTCCCGTGGAACTTGCCGAGAACTTTGATCTCTCGGAAGACACCCTCGCAGACTGGCGCTCGCAACGCAAGGGTCCACCTTACTTAAAGGTCGGAAAGAACATCTGGTACCTCAAAGAACACATAGACACCTGGGCTGAGTCCCAATTGATTGGAGAAGACAATGGCATTACGAGCAAGATGCGGAACGTGGCACTTCAGGTTCAAGTTCAACGGAAAGGAATACGCGGAAACGACCGGTTTGGCCGACACCGAAGAAAACAGGACGGAGGCTCAACAGTGTGAATTCGACTATAGGCGGGCATTAAAGGACGGGACCGGCCCAACCCAGAGAATTGTGGTTTGCCAGTTTGATGATGCTGTTGAGAAGTTTCTGGTCTGGGCGAAAGCGAAGTACCGCGAACACCCCAGTAGTTTCAGGCGCATCAAGACAAGCCTCGCGAGTGCACTGCAGTTCTTCTCGGAATACTGCGTCAACCTGATCGATCCAGGAAGAATCGATGACTACACAAGTTGGCGTGTGACCGAACACGACGTCCGGGACATTACGATACGTCACGATCTACATGCACTGAGTTCGTTCTTCCAGTACTCGATTCGCAAGCATTGGACGAAGAAGAACCCGATCGACGAGGTCGAAATTCCTTCTGATGCGGACGCGGTCAGGCTGCATGTCCTTACGGCCGCAGAGGAGACGGACTACTTCAATCGAGCGCGGAAGTTTCCAAACTTGCACGATGTTGGTCGTCTGATAGTGAACCAGGGGATGCGCCCGGAGGAAGTCACGGCGCTTGCCAAAGAGGACATTGATTTGGACCGTGGCCTGATTCATATTCGCAAAGGGAAGTCGACGGCAGCGAAGCGGGAGCTCGATATGACCACGGAATCGCGAGCAATTCTTAAGCGCCGGATGGAGGGAGATTCTCCATGGATCTTTCCTTCCAAAAGGAGGCACGGAAAGCCGATTGGCCGGATCAATTCCGCGCATGACAGCCTTGTCGCCGAGGCCGCCAGAGAGGGTGTCACGATCGGCTTCGTTCCGTACGATCTGCGGCATACGTTTGCAACCCGCGTCGCGCAGGAGAACATCGACTTGCCAACACTTGCGGCTCTTCTCGGGCACGCGTCCATTCGGATGGTCCAAAAGTACATTCACCCCACCGCCGACCACAAGAAGGCCGCGATGGCACGCTACGACCAGTCGATCATGACCGCCGAGGCTAAGGAGAATTCGCGGCGGGTATCGATGGACACCCGCAATCTCACTGCCGGCGCTCAGGCGCTTCCAGAGTCGGCAGACTCCAAGATGCTGGGTCTCTAACCTTCTCACCCAATCCCGTACGGAAATCCCAGACAGTCGATCGAATAAAGAGCATCGGAGCCGCCAAGTGGTCGATGGAATGCGCATCTGCCGCTGTTGTCTCCCTGGGCCCTCGCTCACTGGCCGCCGAAGTCGATGATTCAATCGGCTTCGGATTGCCTGTGCTAGATCGGCGGAACCTTGAACCTAAGGCAGCATTCATTGCCCCTCTTGGAGCGAACTAAAGGTCGAAGCGTCGCTGGGGGCGTGGCTGGCAAACGCTCCCGCGGTGGGCAATGCACAGGGGACGACTCGACCCGACGTGATCATTTCCTCTTTTTTTGTCCGCCCCCCCACTGATATTTTGTCCGCTTTTTGTCCGCCCCCCCAGCACGATTCAGCCCCATTTTGGCCGATTGACCACGATTGAGGACGAAATAGCCACACCTGTGGACCGGTGTGCATAACAATCCTACTATGCTGATCTTATTGAATTTAAGGAGGGAATTTTGGAGGCGCGGGCCGGGATCGAACCGGCGCATAAAGGTTTTGCAGACCTCTCCCCGTCGCTTAAACCATTGAAAAAGCTCGCCAATTCCGTCGAATGCAGCACCGAAATTGGCCTAGTTTTCCATGGTTTTTCGCCTTATTGACAACCATTTTGACAACCAGAGTTCAGGCTTTCCAAATCATATTCTGGAGATTCCCCTCCCCTAGATGTGATCAATCCCCGAGGTCGGCGATCCCTGAGAACGGCAGGATGATGAATCCGTTCCGATTTTCTGTCAAATTTCTGGTTGGTCCGCGCGACAGCCAAGAAGCCGGTCATTTCAGGTTCGTGTTCTATGGCGAGATCCACATCCGCCAATCGATTGGGGTCCGAGAGCATGTTGCCAAACGGAGCCACGCTCTGGATCTTGCAGACATATTCGTCACTTGCATTGACGATCTAGACTCGTTCCATGTTCTCTTGGAGAACCCCGTTGGCCGTCTCTCTGGAAATGGGCCTTGCGCCAGAGGCCGTCGCAAATGCCAAGACTTCGAAAGAGGGCCTTCTCATTCACCAAGGACGGATTCATCGGTTTCAGGCATCCGAGGGCCACATCTCGTCCAAGAATATGGCGGCCTCCGCTGGATGAAGCTCTGACACTCTCTCCTGCTGCTTCCCGCCACGAGTGCCCCAAAGCGATATCTGCGCAGGAAAGCACTCAGCTTGAGGGCGACAGCTGGCAACGATCTGGTCCTTGGTGATTCCCATCTTCGAAATTGAGGCGCAATAGCCCGATGGGCGCTATAAGGGCTATCAGGATTCTATGCGGTCGAGGTCGCCGAAAACCGGGAGCAAAGGGCGGTCCATCGAAAGGATGTCGCCCTTTCGGTGTCTGTCGAGTGTCGAGTCCTTATTCGAGTTGTAAGACTCACGCCCCTCGCTTCGGCGAAAGATGCAAGGGAGGATGTTCTATGCCTCCTTGAGCAACTCTGTCCGGTACTTGGGAGCGAGGGCCAGAACTTTTTTCATGAACGCGGCCTGCTCCTTCTCGTCTAGCTTCGGCGGCGGCGTGGTCCGAGTCGCAACAGGCGTTCCGACTTCTTTGAAAAAGTTTTCTTGGCCCGCAGGCGAGCAGATGCAGAGCAGCCGGGTGGCGTTGGAAGACGTGTTGTGAAAACGATGGGGTGCGTTGGCGGGAATGTTGATGGTGTCGCCGGCTTTCACGATCAATTCCTTACCGCGGAACGTGGCTTCCATTTCACCTTCCAGAAGAATGAAAGTCTCCTCGAAGTCGTGGCGATGCGGGGGAGGCCCACCTCCAGGTGGAATGTGCATGTCGATCACACAGAATCTTCCGGCAGTCTCCGCTCCGGTGACGGTGATTGTGTAGGTGTCTCCGACCAAACCAATGTGAGGCAGGCTCTTATCTTGGTCAATTTGAGCAAGCGTCAGATTGCGTTTTAGGTCGTCGGCGGGCAGCGGAGGATATTGTGGTGTGAGTTCGTCCATTGCGGTACTCCTTTGATCTTTAACATCACGTTCTTGACCGGTTGTTCCAGGTAGGAAGGATGCGAAGGCCCTCCATCCGCCGAATGCAGCCGAGTATACAACAGCCGACTTGATGGCTAAGCGCCGACTCGTTCCCCGTGTCAATTGGGTATCCGCCCTGCTCCTGTGAGAATTCGTATGTGATCGACCACCTTCCCTGGGCGCTCTTCAGGAATGAAATGGCCGCAGGACGGAATCACTTCGCTCTGAACATTGCTCGCAACCATGGAGACAAATTTTTCGACCAGCGCTCCAAGACCCTTTTCACCGCCCAATGCTACGACGGGAATCGTTACTTTGTTTTGGGCGAGATGAGCCGTCTGCGAAATAGTTTCAAACGCGGCTCGGTAGAGACCCAGCGCTCCCAATACACCTTCGTTCCCGGTAAATGTTCGCAGATACTCGTCTACAGCCTCGGGCGAAAAAGCGTCATGAACCGCAACGTGAGGTCCTTTGTAGAACCAGTTGAGAAATTCTCGCTCTTTTCCAACCATCAACATCTCGGGTACGCCGGGAGCCAAAGGAAGCACCCACCACCACATGCTTCCCTGAGCCATGGCATCAGGCGTGTAAACGATGATTTTCTCTAAGATGGTTTGCAACATGACAGGGGCTTCGATGTACGCGAGGCTGCTCACTTCTCTTGGATATTCCGAGGCCCAGAGCAGCGCCGGGGGGGCACCCATGTCATGCGCTGCGATCGTAATTGGTTGGCCTGCTCCGAAGCCGATTGTTCGGATCAGCAGACGAAACTCCTCCGCGAGCGCGCGGCCGTCATAGCCCTTGATCCCCGCGGGCTTGTCCGAGTCACCATAGCCGCGCATATCAGGCACTAGCACACTGTATCCAGCCTCAGCCAGGAGCGGCATCACCTTATGCCAGGAATAGCTCGTTCCTAGAAAACCATGCCACAGTAGGACGGGAGGTCCGTTGGGATCACCCCCCAGCCAATAGTGAAGTGTGACGCCGCCCACGAGGGCGGTTGCGCTTTCAAAGTGCTCGATTGCATTTACGGAAGCTCTCAATCTTTCACTCCTTCAATACGCCTGGGTATTCAAGGCCAGGCTGAACTGTCATTTGCAGTGGCGATCGTCAGCCAGCATGGCCGGGGGTCCTCGGTACGCTCGCCATCAGCAATTGAATGAGCTGGGAGCCTTGAGGGGTGCTCCAATCCTGTACGAGTTCCGCGATTGCAGTGTTAGTTGTCGTCAGCATTACGCCTGCGGTTGCCATCCTGCGGCGGGCCAACTCTTCCTGAACGTCAAAAGACGACCCGGAAGCATCCAGCACGGCCAGCACCTCGAACCCTTCTTGAACGGCGCTGATAGCGGGAAATATCAAGCAAATATCTGTCGTCACCGCGGCCATGATGAGCTTCTTGCGCCCGGTAGCCCGCACTGCGGCGCTGAAATTCGGATCGGCCCAAGCATTGACAATCCCGGTGCGTTTGACTCGATTCTTGTAGGCCTCTGGCAGCGCATCCTGGAGTGCAGGAGCAGTCGGCCCTTGAGCATGATCCTCTTGGCTAGTCGTGAGAACGACGGGCATACCGTAGGCCTTTGCGGCTTTGGCAAGCATGGTGGCATTCTGGAGGGAGGTCTCAGGAGACATGGTGTGAACAAATTGAAGGGTGCCCACCTGGTGATCGATCAGGACGAGAGCGGAGTTCTCCGGAGTGAATTGTCCTAACATGACATATAGGGGTTGAACTGCTTCCTTGCTCATTGGGCTTATCCTCTTTCTTCGAGCACAGCATTCTGGATGCTAAATCGTCGGATGTAGGAATTGCTTCCGAAAGAGTGTGTATGCATGCAAAGCGCTATTGCGCTACCGCAACCCTTTCAATTACCCACAAGTTGAGTTCCAAGAATGAAGCCGAGTTGGATGTCGGTGAGGCGGGTCATCCCCCTCCACATGACGGTGTTTCCTGGCGGTGGAT
>Ga0302140_10001201_pt1 | contig 33954 bp, 33 predicted proteins | sample I_Bog_E1_1_FD_202095 | JGI IMG/M metagenome (GOLD analysis project Ga0302140, IMG submission 202095) | Peat permafrost microbial communities from Stordalen Mire near Abisko, Sweden - I_Bog_E1_1 | ecosystem: Environmental > Terrestrial > Soil > Wetlands > Peat | place: Sweden: Abisko, Stordalen... | reverse complement strand
AATGCAGGCCGAGACCTACATTCATGACCATCCTAGCTGGTATGCATGGATGTGCGCGCGACGCGCCCTCTATCTATGGACCGGCTATTGGAGCTTTGACCACAGCTACCTGGCCGAAGAGCCACTCGACCCGCCCAACGTTGCAGTGGCCACCGCTCTAACGATGCTTGGGCTCCTGGGAATCATTCTGGCCTGGAGGCGAAAGCCTTTCGAGGCGATCCGCTACGGTGGGGTTCTTTTTCTCTTTCCAATGATGTACTACTTTACCCATCCGCAGGCATACCATATGCGGCCCATTGATCCCCTGCTGGTGATTATGGGTGCTTACGCAATCCGGCGATTGCAAGTGCGGGTTGGTATGGGTGCGGAGCCCGTCGTGGTGCCAACGCCCGTCGCCGCAGGGGCACAACAGCTCGCATAGTCGCTTAAGTTAGCTTTTGAGAATCGATCTATTCGGATCTTGCGTGCGGCCAAAAGCCGAATCGATCCACATAGAGCCTCACCAGCAGCTTGGCATAGTCCCACCCAACTTTGAAGTTGGCCTTGCTGGCGCCGCGATAACGCAGGCCGAAGTCGAGCGGAAGCTCTTTGACAGAGTGGACCCGGCCCCGCACCAGAATCTCCAGCAGCAGCTTGAAGCCTGAAGGCTGGAAGCGAATGCCGTCAACACATTCGCGGCGCACAAGGAAGAAGCCGGTCATAGGGTCTTTGGCGCGCATCCCGGCGTGCTGAATGGGCCAGGTGGCCCAGACGGCGGCGGCGGAGAGGAGCTTTCGGATGGGATTCCAATTGCCTAGACGGCCGCCGGCGATGTAGCGGCTGCCGATGGCAATATCGTTGCCGTCAAGAATGGCAGAGACTAACTTGGGCAGCAGCTCCGGAGGGTGCTGCATATCGGCGTCCATCACGCCGAGAATTGTTGCGTCGGTGTGCCGCCAGCCGTAAAGAATCGCCCCGGACAAACCTCTCTCACCTTTGCGCACCAGCAGTCGCACACGCGGGTCTTCCCGTCCAATAGCTGACACGATCTCCCCGGTTCCGTCGCTGCTGTCGTCATCGACAACCAGAATCTCGTAGGCGATTCCTGCCGGATCGAGCACCGAGCGCACCTGGCGAAGCAAACCGCGAATATTCTCAGCTTCGTTCAGGGTCGGAATGGTCAGCGCCAGCTTTTCCTGCTTCCTATCGGATTTCTTGGCTGCCGCCGAAAGAGCGAGCGTTGCCGCGTCTCCGGTCGGCGTGTACGATGAATCTAATGCTTCTGGCGACATGCTGAAATCAAGTATACGGGGTTTTCCTGGTTGAAACGCTACCTTCCGGTCAATGCTCTGCTGACCCTTTTTTTTGCCGTCCTTGGCTTGGCCGTGATGGGCTACCATCCCGGCTTCGAGGACGACGGCATCTATCTGACCGCAGTCAAAAGCGACCTGAATCCGGCGCTGTATCCGCAGGACGCCGTGTTCTTCCGGACCCAGATGCAGGCCACAGTTTTCGACAATTGGGTCGCCGGCTTCGTTCGCATGACGGGGATTCCTGTAGCTTACACCGAGCTGCTCTGGCAGTTTGTCTCGATCGTGCTGATCGTCTTCGGCTGCTGGTCGATTGCGCGCAAGTTGTTTCCCGAGGCGCGAGCGCAGTGGGCCGGAGTCGCCCTGGTCACCGCGATGTTCACGCTGCCTGTAGCTGGAACGGCGCTCTACCTGGTCGATCAGCATCTGCACCCGCGCGCTTTGGCCACGGGCCTGATTCTGCTCGCGGTTTCGCGAATACTGGCGGGCAAAAAGTGGCAGGCGCTGCCGCTCCTGATGCTGGCGTTCTTGCTGCATCCCATCATGGCAGCGATGGGCATCTCCTTTTGCTTCTTCCTGACCTTGACTTCCACCGAGGCTGTGCAGCGCTGTCTACACTCCTGGCGACAGTCCGGTTCAGCTTCCCTTGCAATCGCCTTTGTCCCTCTGGGCTGGGTCTTCTCGCCTACCACTCCCACTTGGCGCGAGGCAATCGAAGCGCGCAAGTATCTCCTCCTTTTCCAATGGGAATGGTATGAGTGGCTTGGCGCACTGGCGCCCCTCCTGCTCTTCTGGCTTCTCTGGCGCCTGGCGCGAAAGCGCGGTGAAAGAGTGTTGGCGCGCTTTGCCCTGGCGGTCTTGCTCTTCGGCGTCTTCCAGATGGCAGTGGCCATGGTCATGCTGGGACTTCCGTCGATGATCCGGCTCGTTCCCTTGCAGCCCATGCGCTTTCTGCATCTGATCTATTTCTTCCTCATGCTGATTGGCGGCTGCCTGGTGGGCAAGTACCTGCTGAAGGCCTCCGTCTGGCGCTGGACGCTCTTTCTGGTGGCCATCAATGCGGGAATGTTTGCCGCGCAGCAACCGTTGTTCGCCAACACCGAACATTTGGAGCTTCCCGGACGAAGCTCGGCCAACCCCTGGCTGCAGGCCTTTGCATGGATTCGCCAAAACACGCCCACCAATGCATACTTTGCCGTCGGCCCCTATTACCTGCCCACCCCCGGCGAGGATTACCACTGCTTCCGTCCTCTGGCCGAGCGCAGCCAGTTGGCCGACAATATCAAGGACGGCTCAGTAGTAACCCAGGTGCCTGAGCTGGGAGAAGTGTGGGCGCGGCAGGTTCAGGCCCAGAGAGGCTGGGCCCACTTTCAGCTTGCGGATTTCGAAGGCCTGAAGGCGGAATTTGGCGTGAACTGGGTGCTGGTCTCCTATCCCCCGCCCGCTGGGCTGGCTTGCCAATGGCACAACGATGCATTGTCGGTATGCGAGATACCGTAAAGGCAGCGGTTAGGGATTAGGGACTAGAGCGAAAGTGACGCCACCCGCCCGCTTGCGATGAGAAGAGAACCGATTGGAAGAGTGCCGGTACAATTGTTCTCATGATTCATGTTAGCTTTGAGACAACAGCCTGTGGTTAGCGAATAGCGGCAAGGTTTCGGCACCTCTATCTCTAACCCCTAACCCCTGACCCCTTATCCCTGACCCCTGCTTTCCCGGCCCGGAGACCGGTTCATGCTCAACCTCTCTCAGCGTCTGATTCTTGGCTGCGCGGTGCTTGTCGGCCTCATCGCAGGGCTGGTGCTCGCCACGCGCCACGCGCTCGTTGCCACTGGGCAGTCGAGGCTGGCATTTGTGGTCCTGGCGGCCGCGGTCGTGGTCGCGGTGGCCACCGTCTTCTTTGTGCTTCGGCCCGTTCGCCTGATGGCGCGCGACGCGCGGAGGATCGCCCAGGGCAACCTGGAGCACCGCGTCGAGTGGAGCAGCCGTGACAGCTTCGGCGTAATCGCCGGCGAGCTGAACCGCATCGCGATCCGGCTGCGCGAGCTGCGCGACTCCGAGGCCGGACGCCGCCAGATGGAGTTTCAACTCTCTGACGCCGTCTTGCAATCGATCTTCGAGCCCATCATCGTCACCGACGGCAAGGGGCACCTGCTGAAGGTGAACCAGGCCGCGGCAGAGTTGCTCGGCGCCGCGGCTACCGACCGCATGGCCCTTGCCAGTACTCCCGGCGGCGACAAGATCCTGAGCGCCATCCGCAATGCCGTCTCGATGCAAAAAGCCGTTGCCACCGAGGACGATGCTTCGCTGCTGCCCATGCGGATCGGCAAGCAGGAACGCAGCTACCGACTGCGCACCACGCCCATGCGCGACTCCGAGGGACGCCTGCTGGGCACGGTAACCACGCTTGAAGATGTAACCAGCCTGCAGGATACCGACCGTTTCAAGACGCAGTTCATCGGCGTGGCCAGCCGCAAGCTGCGCGACCCGCTGCTGCAGTTGCGGCGCGGCCTCTACGCTCTCGAGCAGGGCTTTGGCGGAGAGTTGCTTCCCTTGCAGGCGGAACTCGTTTCGGCGGCCAGCAAAGAGAGCGAAAAGCTGGACGATCTGATGAGCGACCTGATTGACGTTGCCGAGCTGGACGCCGGCAGGCGCGAGTTCAAGCTCGAAGGGCTGCGGCCCCTGCAGGCGCTCAGCGAGGCCCGCGACCGCTTCTGCGAGCAGGCCGCGGAGAAGCATATCCGCGTCGAGGTCAAAGCTTACGCCGATCTCGCGCTGGTGCAGGCTGACCGTCGCGCGGTTCGCTCCATCCTTGAGAACCTCCTGTCAAATGCCATTCGCTACACGCCCGCCGAGGGCGAGATCTTGCTGGCAGCCGAAGAGATCAAGGACTTTGTGCAGTTTACGGTGCGCGATTCCGGCCGCGGCATCGAGGCCGAGCGCCTGGGCACCATCTTCGACCGCTTCAGTACATTCTCCGAGCGGAGCTCCGGCCTGGGGCTGGCGCTGGGCCGCCGGTTGGTCGAGTCGCTCGGCGGCCAGATCGCCGTCGAGAGCCGCCTGGGCCATGGAACCACCTTCCGCTTCACCCTTCCGGTGGCAGCCGTAACTGAAGTTCGTCATCCTGTTGAGGTAGGTTAAAGAGCTATGGCTGAAATAAAGCTGGAACACAAGCCGGAAGAAGCCAGGCTCCGCGTCTACCTCGGCGCGGCGCCGGGGGTCGGCAAGACCTACCACATGCTCAACGACGCCTACCTGCTCAAGCACCAGCAAGGCGTGGATGTGGTCATCGGCCTGGTAGAATCCCACGGCCGCAAGGAGACCGAGGCCCGCGTCCGCGACCTGGAGATCGTGCCCGAGCGCGTAATTCCCTATCGCGGCGTCAATCTGAAAGAGATGGACGTCGACGCCATCCTGGCACGCCATCCGCAAGTGGTCGTTGTGGACGAACTGGCCCACAGCAATGTGCCCGGCAGCAAGAACCGCAAGCGCTACGAAGACGTGTTGGAGTTGCTCGACGCCGGCATCAACGTCATGACCGCCGTCAACATCCAGCACCTCGAAACTCTGAACGACGCCGTCTACCGCTCGGCCAACGCCATCGTTCGCGAGACCATTCCGGACAACTTCCTCAAGCGCGCCAATGAAGTGGTCAACGTCGATCTGACCGTGGACGAGCTGCGTTCCCGTCTGCGCCAGGGAAAGATCTATGCCGCTGAAAAGGTCGAGCAGTCGCTGGCCAACTTCTTCCGCAAAGGCAACCTGAACATGCTGCGCGAGCTGGCCCTGCGCATCACCGCCGAGCAAGTGGGCAACCAGGCCTCCGCCTACCGCCGCACCCAGGGATTGGAACAGGCGCCGATCCCGGAAAAGGTCATGGTCTGCCTCAGCACCCGGCCCGGCACCGAGCGCCTCTTGCGCATCGGCGCCCGCATCGCCGGCCGCCTCGCTACCAACTGGTACGCCGTCTACGTCTCCCGTCCCGACGACGACAAGGGCCACGGAGACCCCGAGGCCTTCCACCGCCTCGAGGAATATCAGCGCATGGCCCGCGATCTCGGCGCACAGGTGGTCTCGCTCACCGGCCGCAACGTCTCAGACTCCCTCATCCGCTTCGCGCAGCAGGAGAGCATCTCCCACGTCGTCTTCGGTCAGTCGGTCCGCTCGCGCTGGGACATCTTCCTGCATGGCTCGGTCATCAACCGCTTCCTCTCCGAGGTTCGCGACGTGACCGTGCAGGTCGTCCCCATGCAAAAGCCACTGCACCGGGCTTGAAGCGCTGTTGGGAAATAGATGGGGGCATTACAGGTCGTGGAAAACTCCTTCGGAGTAGCTCGAAGCGTCAGGGCACGGCTTCGGTCGTGCCGCAAGGGCCGCATAGTCAACATAGGCTTTAGCCCTTGAGGGAAGCTTATAGGGCGCAAACTTCCCAAAAGATTATTGAACCACTCGATAGCAGGATGACGGGTAACTCATGTTCTTCCGTGGATTCTGCGGCAAATAGAGAACACAGCAATTCGCACCGATCTCCTTAAAGCTGTCCGTGCAGTTCCCCGTCACCATTCTCCCATCTTCGGCGCGGAATTCGTAATTCAGCAAGAAATTGCCCCGGTTCGTAGGACAGCACTTCGTTACAACCGCAGCCGCGGGCGCGCCTTCGGCTAACAACCTTCGCTCACTGCGTAGCACCAAAAGGAAAGCGAGGCCGCCCACTCCCCATAGGAGCGAAGCAAAGAGCCATCCCAACTCCGGGCTGAAATCAGGAAGGTGAACCAGATCCGTACTGAGAGGCAGCCACCAAAAGAAAGACCACTCCCAAGCAGCCGGGTAGTTTACATCCGGATGCGCCGGAAGATACCGGATGTTAAGGGAGTTGGATCCCTCGATGTTCTTTCGCAGTTGCCAGGGCAGTTCAGCCTTGCCCGTAAAGGGTGTCCCGTCCACGGTGAACGTATAAAAGATGGTCTTGTTATTTTTCCCATTCCTTATTCTCGTGATAGTGCCAATGGCTTCGGCGCTGTCGCGGCGCAACGCCGACCGATGCTCAATCTGCTGCACTGCGTTCATGCCGCCCCAGAGAGCGGAAGCGACGGCAAAGGCCAGAAAGGCCACCGTCACTAGGGTCAAATAGGTACCTTGTCCCGTTGCCTGCAATCTTCGAGGCAATTGCCCAGTGAGTTCACTGGGAATTATTGAAGCTTCTGGAGGTTGCAGGGCGCGATCTATCATGCGGCTCTCGCCTTCAATGGCGCTGCTCATTTGAAAAACGAGTCGGTGATATCTTCGACCACGTCAACGGCTGCCATACTTCCCCCAAGGCCAACCCAACCCTGCCCCGTTTGCGAATCGAAATCCGCGGAAGGCGACGAGGCCGATTCCGGAGGGCTGTCGGGCGCGCGCACAATGCGCATCAGCGCGCCGCGATCCAGCCAGATGAGGCAGCACTCCTCGCAGGAATCGATCACCACATTGCCCGGACCGGCATAAAAATGCGCGTCCATGGGACGGTGGCACTGCGGGCAGTTGATCTTGCGGCCCAGATCGTCTTTGTCGCCGGCAACCGGAGCCGCCCCTGCCCCATGCTCATCCCGCAACTCCTCGATCATGCCTTCCAGCATCCCCATGGCAATCAGCATTCCATTGCATTTTGTGCAATAGATAATAGGGCTCTTGCCAAGATAGGCATGAAACAGAGGCACGCTGCACACCGGGCAATCCTGGCCGCTCGGCTCGTCGAGGACGCGCACGCCGTCGTCGTTCTTCTCCGGAAAATAAACGCTCTTGCAGTATTCGCACTTGAAGCTCTGCATATCCGCCTTGAGCTTCATCGGAGCGCCGCAAGAGGGACAGTTCATTGGGCCTTCCCGCATTCTGCGCAGAACTTCGCGCTCCGTGGGATCGCCTTCCCGCACTCGATGCAGAACTTTGTCCCCTCGGATGCGGATGCGGATGCGGACGTCACAGACGCATTGATGAGCGCCGGAGCCGGAGCAGCCGATGCGCCCGGAGCCCCCATCGACGGCTTGAGAGCATTCGAGAGTACCTGCGCAACCGCCGCGCCGGCTCCCAGGCCCATGCCCATGCCGGCTGCGCCGCTGGTGTTGGCCGCCGACAGATCAAGCGACTCAGCCGCGGCATAGAGTGTGTAGCGGCCCAGATCTCCAACCATGTTCATGCCAACCCGCTGGTCAAAGACCTTTTGCAGCTCTTCCGGCAGCGAGACGTTTTCGACAACGAACTGCTCCAGCCCCAGTCCGAGCGCCGCAAAGGCAGGCTTCATCCTTTCCATCAATTTGCCGCCCAGCGCAGCCTGGTTGGCGGCCATGTCGAGGAAGGCTACATCACTGGTTGCAAAGACCTCTGTGATGCAGCCAATGATGGTGTCGCGCAACTGGCCTTCAAGCTCGCCGGTGAGATAGCTGTCGCGGGTGCCGCTGATCTGGCTGAAGAAGGTGTGCGGATCGGCAATGCGATAGGCGTAGATGCCGTAGCAGCGCAACCGCACCGCCCCGAACTCCTTATCTCGAATTGTGATGGGCGTCGCCGTGCCCCACTTCTGGCCGGTCTGCAAGCGAGTCGAGAAAAAGTAAACCTCTGACTTGAACGGGGATTCAAAGGCCTTATCCCAATTCATCAGATCGGTAAGCAAAGGCAGATTGCGCGTTTTGAGCGTGTGCAGGCCGGGTCCGAAGATGTCGGCGATCCTGCCTTCGTTGACGAAGGCGGCCATCTGCGACTCGCTCACCGTGAGCTGGCCGCCGTTTTCTATCTCCAGGTCCCGCATGGGGTAGCGATAGGAAAGGATGCCGTTTTCCGGTTCATTCCACGCAATGACGCGGATGAATTGCTTGCCTAGAAACTCTCCGAGGGTCATAATCTTTCTCCGCCAGAAACTATACCATGCGCGATGCCAAATGTGCCGGGCGCAACAGCAGACGCAAGGACCTAAATAGTCATAGGATTTGGCCACGACCCCTCTTCCTCCGGAAGGGCATTCCATGAATCAGCAAGCGCCTCAAAGGCGCCAAAGCTGTCGAGGTAAATCAAATAATGGTGCATCTCCCAGCGCTCATCGCGACGTCGCTGTGCATCCTTTGCTTCTGCTTGAAGCTCCTCGACCCATGATGAGTTTTCGATCTCGATCAAGGTGTCATATGCGGCTTCGATTTGCCAGGCCGTGGAGGCGTATTCACCATACTTTCTCGAAGCATAAACTCTATTGAACAAGATGCCGCCCCTATAATCGATACCCTCGCGCTGGTAAGAAAAACGCAATGTTCCAAGCAGCATATATGGGCCTCCAAGGTCAAACGCCGTCGAGGGCACCGGAACTGTGTAGAGGTTTTTCTTCACAAAGATCATTTTGTCGAGATTCCCCTCGATACCATAGTTGAACTTCCAGTACTGGTTAGATGATTGCGATGGAAGGAGCGACCAGGCCCGGGGAGCGTCCCGAGTGACTGCCCACCTTGAGGCTCCTTCAGCACCGATTGGAGAATCAAAAAAATCTCCCGCAACCTACTTCTCCGGGAGGCTCTCCCATACGTCTTGCGTTTCGTCCTCGCCCTTCTCTCTCACGAAGACATCGCCGGCTTTATGCCATTGTCCCATCTGTTCAGGTCCGCTCCCGTCCAGGGTTACCTTGTACGCTCCCGCCCCGCCGTCGCCCGTTGCCCGCGCCAGGATCACCCCGTCGTAAGCGACTCCCTTGTCTGTGATGACCGTGACTTTCTGCCCCACATCGAACATTGCAATCTCCCTCGTTTGAGAAACTTGTTGCAAGCTTAGCCGATTCTCCTGGCGTTTTTCGTTTTGGGTCAGGCATTCTGTCCCGAGCCTGGACGCGACATTGAGGGGGATGGATCGATCTTCAGGCAGGAGGGCCCGACAACTGACAGGCTGAGGCGGCGAAGCTCTCCCTGTGATAACTTTGTATTAGCGGTCCTGTACGAGCTCGTAGCTCAGTTGGTAGAGCAACGCCCTTTTAAGGCGGCGGTCGTGGGTTCGATTCCCACCGGGCTCACCACACTTCCCAGCCGCTATTTCCCCAAATCAAATGTCATGCCGGGACGCCTGGGAGCGGAGCCGGCTGCGCCTTGGGCGCAAGCGGCAGCGTGAAATGAAACGCCGCGCCGCGTCCCAGTTCGCTTTCGGCCCAGACGCGCCCCCCGTGGGCCAGGACAATATGCTTCACGATGGCCAGACCGAGGCCCGTGCCTCCGGACTCACGGCTGCGCGCCTTGTCGATACGATAGAAGCGCTCGAAGATCCTATTCAGATGTTCAGAGGCGATGCCGGGACCGAAGTCTTTCACGGTGAACTCGACCTCCGACTCCAAAAGCCGCGCCCCAACCCGGATGCGCTTGCCGTTCTTGCCGTACTTGAGTGCGTTTTCAATCAGGTTGCCAAAGACCTGGTTCATGGCGTCAGGATCGGCCAGGACCAGAACGTCGGGCGCACCCGCAAACTCCAGCTCAACTTCGGAGTCAACCACGACGCCGCCCAGCGACTCGATCGCGTCCTTGACCAGCGCGCTTGCCCGCGTGGGTTGCAGCACAAGTTTGTAGTCCGGGCTCTCGACGCTGGCCAGGGCAAGCAGATCCTCGGTGATCCGGTTCATTCGAGTGGCGTTTTTCAGAATGATCCCAAGAAACTCGCGCGTAGTCTCTTTTGGAGGCTGCGGATCCTCGATCAGCGTCTCGACGTAGCCCTGAATCGAAGTGAGCGGAGTACGCAGCTCGTGGCTGACGTTGGCAATGAACTCACGGCGGGACTTCTCCGCGGCCTCTATACGCGTAACGTCATGCAGAACGGCCAGAGCGCCACCAGAGGGCATGGGAACAGCATTGATCTCGAAGATTCGTCCGGCAGCCAGCGAAGTGGCGCTCCCCGAACGCGCCTCCCGCTTCTCCAGCGCATCGCGCAGGCAAGCCAGCAACTCCGGATCGCGCACCGAGTGGACCAGCGGACGGCCGGCGCGAATTTGCGTGCCCGCGATCCGCTCCATCTCGGCGTTCGACCAGCGAACCAGCCCCTCGTGATTGATGGCCACCACCGCCTCCTGCATGGAATCGAGCATCGCGGCCAGTTCCTGACGGCGCCTTTCGAGCTCGGCAAAGCTCTCGCTAAGCCGCTCGGCGGCCTGGTTCAGCGCAGCCTCTGGAGCCGAGAGTACATGCTCTTCTGTCTGCGCCAGCCGGGCCGTCAATTCGCCCGCGCCGATCTTCTGCGCAAAAGCGATCACCCGCTCCAGCCGCGCCGAGATGCGGCTGGCAACCCAGACGGCCAGAGATAGCGCCACCGCCAGCGCGATCAGGCCGGACCACAGAATCTCATTGCCAAACAAAAGAACCGTCTTGGCGGGGGGCAGCTCCAACACCTTGTCCGCAATCAGCGGAATGAAGACAAACTCCATCGCCGCGGCCTGAAAGGCAAGCAGCAGGAGAAAGAGGCCCAGCAGCCGTGTGAAAATCTTCGATTTCACTTGTGGTCTACTCGCTCTTCGGTAGTTCGAAGCGATAGCCGGCCCCACGCACCGTCCGCAGATAGCGCGGGTTCTCCGGATCGACCTCGATCTTCTCGCGGATGCGGCGCACGTAAACGTCCACCGAACGCGGAGTGACAAAGCGGGCATCGCCCCAGACCGCGTCCAGCAGGTGGTCGCGGCTGAAGACCCGGCCGGGGTGGCGCGCCAGGTAATCCAGCAGCCTGAATTCCGTGGCCGTGGTCGTGGTCAACTCGCCGCGCACCTTCAACTGCATGGCATTCGCATCGATAATGACCTCTTCAAAACTGATGACCGAGGGCGTCGTGGGCCGCTCGAATCGGCGCAGCACGGCCTTCACTCGGGCCACCAGTTCACGCGTGGCAAAGGGCTTGGTGATGTAGTCGTCCGCCCCCATCTCCAGACCCAGCACACGATCGTTTTCCCCGGCGCGCGCGGTGAGAAAGATGATCGGCACAGTCGAGAGCCCAGGGTGATTGCGCAACCGTCGGCAGACATCGAGGCCGTCGCCGCCGGGCACCATGATGTCCAGCAAAAACAGCGCCGGCGCCTGGCGCTCCGCGTCGGGAATCAGGTTGGTGGGAGTATGAAACAGCCGTGCCGCAAACCCTGCTGCCTCCAGATGATGCTGCACAAGCCGCGCGATGTCTGTGTCGTCTTCCAGTACAAAAATAGTCTGGCTCAACCGGTCTGCCCTCGCCCGGCGGCCGTTGAACTTCAGATGCGGAGGCCGCACGGAACCATTAACAGACTACTGCACCAAGGCAAAGGGATTGCAAACGTTGTGTTAATTTGAGCAGTCCTTCAAAGTCGGAGCGCTGCTCGCTCCCGACCGGCTGCGCGTTCAGCCTCTTCTTTTTCTTGACTTTGCCCACCGGCTTCTGCAACACTCTCGCCGCGTGTCCATCACTTTGGATGCCGCTTTAGTTCTCCCCCCGGAGTGGCCAGAATGCCTCTCGTCTCGCCTCTCCCCCAACTTCCCTGAACCGGGGCCATACGCCCTGCACCCGTGCCCAAGGCGCGGAAACTCATCGAACGAGCCAGGAGGAATCATGAAGAAGTATTTGGCGGAAATCGTGGGCACATTCATTCTGGTGCTCTTCGGCTGCGGAACTGCAGTCGTGGCCGGGGACAAGGTGGGCATTCTGGGCATTGCCTTTGCCTTCGGTCTCGCTCTCATCGGCGCCGCATACGGCATCGGGCCCATCTCCGGTTGCCACATCAACCCGGCGGTATCCCTGGGCGTCTGCGCGGCGGGCCGCATGAACGTCAAAGAAATGCTCGGCTATTGGGTCAGCCAGTTCGCGGGCGGCATACTGGCCGCGGCGGTGCTCGCAGCCATTGTCGGCGGCGTAGGCGGCGGCTACGATATTGCCGCCAAAGGCCTCGGGCAGGACGGCTGGGGTCCCGGCTATCAGGGTGAATACAGCATTCTCTCGGCCATGATCTTTGAATTTGTAGCCACACTGATCTTTGTCATCGTCGTTCTGGGCTCGACGCAGAAGAAAGCGCCAGCGGGCTTTGCCGGCCTGGCCATCGGCATCACGCTGGTCGCGATTCACATCTTCGGCATCCACATCACCGGCGTAAGCGTGAACCCGGCCCGAAGCCTTGGACCCGCGCTGCTGGTCGGCGGCCATGCGCTGGCGCAGGTCTGGCTCTTCCTGCTCCTGCCAAGCCTGGGCGGCCTCATGGCCGGATTGCTCTTCCGCATCCGGGCGCTCGAAGCAGACTAGTGTCCTGAGTCTGAAATACGCAACACGAAACTGGCTGTCATTCTGAGCGAACGGGGCCCCGAACGTCTTTCAGTTCGGGGGTGGAGAGTCGAAGAATCTGCGGTTGTTCTTCGATGGACTTCAGACTCACCGCACTAGATCAAATCATGGTTTACGCTGAAAGTGCGGGCCAGGCAGTCACACTTCGCTGCGCCCAAGGGAGGCTTGCGTGACCTGGATGATGCTGCTCGTTGGGCTCGTGGTGGGAATGGTCTCCGGTGTGGTGGGCATCGGCGGCGGCATCTTGTTCGTTCCGGCGCTGATCTGGCTCGTGGGCATGGACCAGCACAAAGCGCAGGGCACCTCGCTCGGAGCATTGCTGTTGCCCGTGGGCATCTTCGCCTTCATCGAGTACTACCGCAAGGGCAACGCGGACCTGCGCGTGGCGCTGCTGCTGGCCGCCGGTTTCCTGGTCGGCGGCTATTTCGGAGCGGTGGGCGCGCAGCACATCTCAGAGCTTTGGCTGCGGCGCATCTTCGCGCTCACCCTCATCGCAATAGGCGGCCGGATGTGGTTCAGCCAGTAGATCCGGAGATTGTGGCGATAAAGCGCAGCCGCACATAATCGGCGGTCCAGTTCGCCTCATCGTCGCGCAGATCGGGTGCAAGCAGCGCTACTGTCTCCTCGACCACGATTTCCCTGAGCGCCTCCGGCAGATCATCCAGCACGCCGCGGCGAAAGGTACGCAACCAACCGGTCATGCCGCTCTCGGGCAACGGGGTGGGCCGCGGAATCAGCGAGATTCGTTCCACCTTGAAGCCATGATGCCCAAGCCTGCGCGTGTAGGCCTCGGGAGTCGGATAGTGGTTCTCGCCGTCCTCGCGGTCGGCGAAACCATGGCGCGCCAGCACGGCCGTGAACGCAACACGAATGGCCGCAATATTGCCGTGGCCGCCCATCTCGGCCACAAAGCGGCCCCCGGGCTTTAGAACCCGATGCACCTCGGCCATCATTGCGTCCTGGCCCCGAATCCAGTGCAGCGCGGCATTGGAAAAGACGGCGTCAAAGAAATGGTCCGTGAATGGCAAAGACTCCGCAATGCCTTCACGGGCATCGATCCCCCGCGAACGCGCAGCCGCCACCATCTCCGGCGAGACATCCGCGCCCACGACGCTGGCCCCAGTGGCAGCGATGCGCTGCGTCAGTTAGCCGTCGCCGCAGCCCAGATCGAGAATGGACTCACCAGCCTTCGCATCCAGCCATTCCACCACTCCGCCGGCCAACCCATGCACAAATGCAGCGTTCCGCCCATAGTCCTGCGCATTCCAGCTCTGCGTCATATGATTTCTCCACTTTCATGGTGGCGTAGGAAGGATCATAATGCAAAGTTATTTTATTTCCATTCTTGATAAATAATAGTTATATATGAGAATTCGCAGACCTGACGGACGGGGCGCACCTCAGATCGACTGCACCGGCACCAGCGTCAGATCGTCCACCAGGCCTACTTCCTTTTGCACAAAGGGCTCGCCGTAGCGGACGCCCGCAAGAAGTCCATAATGGCGGGCCTCGGCAAAAGTGCGCTCGCGAATCTCCTCTTCCGGCACAAAAAGCCCGCCACCGGCCGCCTGGTTGGCATATTGCGAGCGATAGGCCATCAGCGCCGCATGACGCTGCTCGATGAAGGGCGTGATGTCCACAATGAAGCTGGGCCGCACATCCGCGTAAAGGCTCGCATAAACAATCTTGAAGGGGCGGTGAGGTTGAACTTCCCTCTCTTCAGGCTCAGCCACCTCTCGCGCCATAGGCGCAGTTGGCCGCACCGCAGGTGCCGACGCAGGCGCCGCTGGCCGCACCACAGGTGCCTTGGCCAGACCGGAGAGAAAGCAGGCCTCATAGCCGAGCGCCGCCACGGCGGCATGGTCCGGGTGGCGCGCCTGCCAATAGGGCAGAATCACCACACGAGGGCGCACGAGCCTCAGAATCCGCACAATTTTCATTCTATTTTCCAGGGTATTTTCGACCGCGCCGTCGGGAAGTTCAAGCGCCTGACGCCAGCCCACGCCCAGCAGGCGCGCAGCTTCGGCAGCCTCGCGGGCACGATCTTCCGCGCTGCCTCGCGTGCCGGCCTCGCCTTGAGTCAGATCCAGAATGGCGGTCCTCAAGCCGCGCGCCGCCATGCGCAGCAGGGTTCCGCCGCAGGTCTGTTCCACATCGTCGCGGTGCGCCGCGATGGCCAGCACATCGACCAGGGGAGCATTTAGCGCCGAATCGGGCATCATTGTCAATCGCTCCCGATCAACAGATAGTCATGAGGATTAGCCCTGTTACAAGCCGCTAAAGCGTCACCCGGGAACCCGCTTTTCACTGGCCGCTGTCCCCTGTTCCCTGTCTGCTGACTCAGTACACCGTGTTGTCGCCGTCGGTAAGGGCGTCCATGTAGGCGACATCGTAGGCCGTGCCGGTCACGGTCACATACTGGTTGTCGATCGATGTGCCATTCACGGTCGAGTAGATGTAGACCTGTCCACCCTCCGCCGTATAGATCTTGTGCAGGCCGGTGATCGCGGCAATACCTGTGGCGTCGCCGGTATACGGCAGCAGGGTCGCCGCGTTGGTCGAAGTGTTGACCATGGTGAGGCAGCCGTAAGGCATGTTGTTGTTGGCCCGTTCACCGTTGGTGCATTGGGTCATGCCGATCCAAAGTGTATTGTCGTCGGCCAGTATCATGCGGCTGACAGTGCCCGGCGCGCCATCGCTGATGGGCACCTGGGCCGCTTTAGTCATGGCCGTTGTAGAGCCCTCGGGTAGATTCACCTCAGTCAACTGGCCGGACCAAAAACCGTCGGTCATCGACTCCTGGCCTACGACGTACAGCGTAGAGCTATTCACCAGCGCATTGCTCGCGCCGCCCGGGATATTGAGAGTGGAACTGGCGAGAGCGGCGTGAGTGGGCAGCGTTCCCGACTGCTTGCCAAGAAGAAAGATCAGCGGCGCCACCGGAAGCGTCGAGACAGAGGCTGCATTACCGCCGCACTCCGGTCCGCAGTTGAGCACATATGCGCTTCCGCCGTCCGCCGAGAAGACGGCCTTGATCGGCCTGTCGAAGACCAGCGGCTGGTTATCGTCCGGGCTTAACGCCTGGAAGAGGCACCAGACAGGCACATTCTGGGGCTCGCAGTCCTCCGCGCCTGTAGGCCAGTTGTTGGGCCCTCCTGAGTACGAGAGCGTTTCCGCCGCCGTCAGTTGCCGCGGATAGTAGACGTAGTTCGAGTTCTGCACGAAGGCCAGCACCGCGGAGCCGCCAGGATTCACGCTGACGCGGTAGACGCCGGGAAGGCTGAGAGGAAAGCTGGAGCCGTTGCTCTTGTTCACCACCGTCAGCACGTGCAATTGCTGGCTGGCCGCGAAGACATAGTTCTGATCCCGCGTCATGAAAACGCTGGAGGACGGGCCATTCAGTCCGCTCACGCTACCGTTGGCCTTCTCAGCGGCATAGCTGATCAGGCTCAAGCTGCCGCCGCCGCCGGAGCTATAGACCACGCCCAGCGTTTCGTCTGGATAATTTTGAATCGTAATTGGCAGCGCACCGCTAAAACCGGAGACGAGATACGCCGGACCCGTATTGGTGCTGTTGTATTTGTACCGGATGTCGTAAAAAGCATCCACGATCGACAGCGTGCCCGGAGAAGACGCGCCGGGATTCTGGATCGCAATCAGAACGCGATTCTTGAGGCCGCTGGGCGGCAGCGTCCGGCCCGCAAAATACGTAGTGGTTCCACAACCTGCCAACGCGGCTGCAACCACCAGGGCCGCAACGGCGCTCATGCAAAGACTTCTCTTCGTCAAAATCCCTTACCTCAACGGAAAAACTTGGGAGCAATCCGGAACCGGTGCAGCCAAGCGTGGGTCTACCGAAGTATAACAAAGCGGCCCTGCCTGCTGGCGCGCTCCGCCCGCATGGCTTAGCATGACAAGAGAATGCCTCAGTTTGCCGACATCTTCGCCAGCCGACCCGTGCTCGCCGACGGCGCCATGGGCACCGTCCTCTACGCCCGCGGCATCTTCATCAACCGTTGCTACGACGAGCTGAACCTCTCCGACCCCGGCCTCATCATGGCCATTCACGAGGAGTATCTGCAAGCCGGCGCGGAGATCCTCGAGACCAACACCTTCGGCGCCAACCGCTTCCGGCTGGCCCGCCACGGCCTCGCGGGAAAAATGGCCGAGATCAACGCCGAGGGCGTCCGCATTGCCCGCCAGGCCGTCGAGCACCTCAAAGACAAACAGGCCGGCGAGGCCTGGGTCTCCGGCTCGGTCGGGCCCCTCGGAGTCCGTCTCGAACCGCTGGGAAAGACCGGCCTCGACGAGGCCCGCGCCGCCTTCGCCGAGCAGATTCGGGCCCTGGCCGATGCGGGCGTCGATATGCTCAGCATCGAGACCATGCCCGCGCTGAATGAGGCCCGCGAAGCGCTTCTGGCCGCCCACGAGATCGCCCCTCATCTGCCCGTGCTGGTCATGGTCACGGTGGACGAAGACGGCAACTGCCTCGATGGTTCCTCGCCCCAGCAGGCCGCCGCGCTGCTTACCGAGTGGGGCGCCGGAGCCATCGGCGTCAACTGCTCCACCGGCCCTACTACGGTACTCACCGCAATCGAGGCCATGCGCCCCGCCACTTCTCTGCCTTTGGCCGCCATGCCCAACGCAGGCCTGCCGCGAGCCGTTGAGGGACGCAATATCTATCTCTGCTCGCCGGAGTATATGGCCAGCTTCGCCCGCAAGGCCATCCAGGCCGGGGTCCAGATTGTCGGCGGCTGCTGCGGCACAACGCCCAATCACATTCGCGCCATGCGCTCTGCCATGCGCGCCATCGACTCCCAAACCCGCGTACAGGTCGTCGGCGAAGCTCCGGCCATGACGACAGAAACCCCGCCGGCGCCATTGTCCGAAAGATCGCGCATCGGCGCGCTGGCCGCCGAGGGCCGATTCATCACCCTGGTCGAAATCGTGCCGCCCAAGGGCATCAACTGCAACGCCGAGATCGAGGGCGCGCAGTTGCTCGCGCAGCTCGGCGTCCACGCCATCAACGTGCCCGACTCGCCGCGTGCCTCGGCCCGTATGAGCGCCCAGAGCCTCTGCATTCAGATTCAGCAGCACACCGGCATCGAAACCATCCTCCATTACACCTGCCGCGACCGCAACGTCCTGAGCATTCAATCCGACCTGCTCGGAGCCTCCTCCATAGGCCTGCACAATATCCTCTGCCTCACCGGCGACCCGCCCAAGCTGGGCAACTATCCAGACGCCACGTCCGTCTACGATGTGGACTCCATCGGCCTGGTCAACATCGTCCGCCGTCTCAACTATGGTTTGGACATCGGCGCAAACGCCATCGGAGCCAGCACCAACTTCACCATCGGCGTCGCAGCCAACCCCGGCGCGCCCGACATCGAGCAGGAGATGCGCCGCTTCTTCTACAAAGTCGAGGCCGGCGCCGAGTACGTCATCACACAGCCCGTCTTCGACCTCCGCCTGCTGGAGAATTTCCTCGATCGCATCGAGAAGAGCCGCATCCCGGTCATCGCCGGCATCTGGCCGCTCACCAGCCTGCGCAACGCCGAATTCATGAAGAACGACCTGCGCGTCTCCATGCCTGAGGAGATCATGCTCCGCATGGCCCAGGCCGACACCCCCGACGCCGCCCGCCGCGAAGGCATTCTCATTGCGAAAGAGATGGTCGACGCCGTGCGTCCATTCGTTCAGGGAGTTCAGGTCAGCGCTCCCTTCGGCCGCTACACCGTCGCCGTCGAAGTCATCGCCGACATCCTGCCCAAACCTGCGTGAAGTGAAGATGAAAGAAAATATCTTCTTGACAACAGATGGCAAATGCGGTGAAATGAATGTATTCCGTACGCTCGTAGGCGAGCATGTTTACAGCAAACCCCGGCGCGAAAGCTCCGGGGTTTGCTATTTTGGTATATAGATGAAGAAGCTAGTTCTCATGATCGACGGTGGCTTTCTCCGCGTAGCTGCCAAGAAAGCCCGAATCCGCTATAACCCCGACTTTATTGAGGCATTTTCCCAGAATTGTTCTGCCCCGGACGAAGAGCTTTTCCGATCTCTCTATTATGACTGCGCGCCCTATCAAGGGTGCCAGAAGCTGCCGGTTTCTGGCGCTATTAAGACGTTTTCCAATTCGAACCAATGGCTGACAGACCTCGCCAAGAAGGAATTGATGGCGGTTCGGCTTGGCATTCTGAAGTTTCGCGGATACAAATTGAAAAAGACTCCAGTCGCAGGAATTGCTGCCTTAACCGATGCCGATTTTATTCCGGTTTTCGGGCAGATGGGCGTTGATATGCGCATTGGTCTGGACATAGCATCCTATTCCGCTTTGAAATGCGTGGACAGGATTGGCTTAGTGACTGCGGATACCGATTGCGTACCGGCAATGAAACTTGCTCGCAAAAGCGGGGTACAGGTTGTCCTGTTTGCGCTGCCCGGCGGGACGACCCCAAGTGAACTGGCCCAACATGCGGACTATCTCAGGGCAGTCGCTTGGCCGCCATAGCCAGGCTCCATAACCCACCCATCGTGCCTCAAGTCTGCTAACGCCCCGCGCCCATTTCGGAGTAACCCTCATGCCCTCCTTTGAAGAGTCCCTCAAGAAGCTCGAAACCATCGTCGATCAACTCGAAAAAGGCGACCTGCCCCTCGAAGATTCGCTCAAGCTCTTCGAAGAAGGCGTAGGCCTCTCCGCCGCCTGCAAGGCCGAGCTCGAAGCCGCCGAAGGCAAGGTCCAGATGCTCGTTAAGCAGCGCGACGGCACTCTAAAGCCCGAGCCCTTTCTCACCGAAAAGCCATTCTAGCAACAGGCGTTGTGACACTTGCGAAAGTGTCCTTATTCCCTTACATCACCCGCAGCCATCCCGGATATGCTCGCTTAGCAAGGGTTCCCCTAACAGGGATCGTGTCCCAGACGAAGTGAGGCATATCTGACATGCAGATTGAGCAATCCCAAGCGAGCATCCTCGACGATGAACAGCCATTGGAACGGCTGGAGAATGCCGCGCACTCTGACAGCAGCGAGGACACGGAAAGCGGATGCAATGATCGCCGTCCAAAAGCCCGCATAGCCGTCGTCGCGCCCCAGGACAGATTCAAGATCTACCAGATCCGCCACCAGGTCTACGCTCAGGAACTGGGCCAGCACCGGCCAGTTCCGGAACAGATCCTTTCAGATCCCCTCGACCATGCCAATCAGTACATCACGGCGACGATCGGCAATGAGATGGCCGGCTTTATCAGCATCACTCCGCCGGGCGTTGAGCGGTATTCCTTCGAGAAATATCTCTCCAGGGAGATCCTTCCCTTCCCCGTGAACGATTCTCTCTACGAGTTAAGAATCCTCACTGTTGCGAAACATCATCGCAGCAGCCGGCTCGCCTGCGCCTTGATGTATGCCGCATTTCGATGGATCGAAGAAAACAAGGGCGAGCGCATCGTCGCCATCGGCCGCACCGATGTCTTGAGCATCTACTTGAAGCTCGGCATGAGACTCCTGAACCATCGCGTGAGAGCCGGCAATGTAACCTTCGAGTTATTGGAGACGACGATCGATCGATTGCGCGGGGTCGCCGAGCGCAACGGTCGAATGCTGAATGACCTCCAAAGCCACGTTGTATGGAGTCTGGACCAGCCTTTCTTCAAGCCTGCCTGCTGTTTTCACGGCGGTGCTTCCATCGATGCCATTGGAAGAAACTTCGATACGCTTGAGCGCGGGAGTTCTATCGTCAATGCCGACGTTCTCGATGCGTGGTTCCCGCCCTCCCCAAAGGTCCTCGACACACTACGTGAACACCTGCCTTGGTTACTGAGTACGTCGCCTCCTGCCTCCAGTGAAGGGATGAGTGCGGCCATTGCCCGTTCACGAGGAGTTCACGTCGGCAGCATCCTGGCAGGCGCCGGCTCGTCCGACCTGATTTACCTTGCATTTCAGCAATGGCTCAATCGCGAGTCGCGGGTTCTTCTCCTCGATCCCACCTACGGTGAGTATGCCCATGTTCTTGAGAACGTGATCCGGTGCCGCGTTGACCGATTCTTCTTGCAGCGAAGCAGGCAGTACGCCGTCGACCTGGCTGAGCTGAAGACGCGGATGCAGATGGGTTACGACCTCATCGTGCTCGTGAATCCGAACAACCCCACAGGACAACACATCCCTCGCGAGGTTTTGGCAGAGGTTCTTGGTAAGGTCCCCAGGCGCACGAGGGTTTGGGTCGACGAAGCATACATCGACTACATCGGAAAATGTGAATCGCTGGAGAGCCTCGCATCGAAGAGCGAGAACATCATCGTCTGCAAGTCGATGTCCAAAGGTTACGCTCTGAGCGGCGCGCGAGCGGCATATCTGTGCGCAACTGAAGACCAACTATCTCCGTTCATCCCGCTCACTCCGCCGTGGGCGCTAAGTCTTCCGGCCCAGATTGCTGCCGTCAGAGCCCTGGAAGACGAAGCCTACTATCAAGGTCGGTACCTGGAGACTCACGAACTGCGCGCTCAGCTCATTGATAGCTTGCAAGCGATCGGTGTGCTAGAGATCGTTCCGGGCACGGCGAACTTCGTGATGTGCCATCTCGACCTCAAGCATCCCACTGCGGCTACCGTCGTGAGTGCGGCCAGGAAGTTTGGCGTCTACCTCCGGGATGTATCGTCCATGGGACAAAAACTCGGGTCGCGAGCGCTCAGAATCGCCGTGAAGAACCAGGAAGCTAACGCCGCGATCGTAAGGGCACTGGCGAGAGTTCTCCAATACTCGTGACAAAAAACAGCACAGACCGCAACAACGATCCCGGCCCTCGGCACTTTCGTGCAGTCCAGAGCTCCCAAGGTGCAACACCTTTATTCGTTGCGCCTTAGGTGTCGGCCCTGCGCCGGCAGGCTTTCCTGAGCAATTCCAAATCAATCCCACGGTCTTACGGCCCGCCAAGTGCCCCGTTTCTGGACACACCGTCATGCCGGACCGCCGCAGTCGCGTGCCATCCGTCGGCCAGGAGTGCCCCTTGCCCGCAGCCTCTCCGATCCCCGTCCAATACGCAGAGAGCTTCCGCTGCATCGGCTCGGCCTGCGAAGACACATGCTGCCAGGGCTGGAGCGTTCCCATCGATCAGGCGGCCTTTGAAAAATACCAGAGCCTTCCCTCAAGCCCGCTTCGCACGCCCGTCGACGCCAGCCTGCTGGCCATGCCAGAGCCCGCCAGCCCGGCCACCTTCGCCAAGATTCAGATGAACGGCTCGAACCAGTGCCCGCTGCTCACCGCGGATCGCCTTTGCAGCATCCAGGCCGAGCTAGGCGAGGGGTTTCTCTCGCACGCCTGCGCCACCTACCCGCGCATTCATCAATCGATCGGAGGCATCCGGCAAACGGCGCTGTCGCTCTCCTGTCCAGAGGCCGCGCGCCTGGTGCTTCTTAGCCCCAATCTGCTCTCGCCAGAGCAATTGGCAGCCATTGAATCGCCCACCCCCGAGCCTTTCGCAATGCCACTCCCGGACGGCTCTCTCTCGCTGGATCCCTGGCTCCTGCCTATTCGTCGCGTCATCCTGTCGCTGGTTTGCAATCGCGCCTACCCGCTCTGGCAAAGGCTCTTTCTGCTGGGAGTTTTTTGCCGCCGGCTGGACTCCATCGCCGCGAGCCACTTCGCGCGCAGCGTTCCCAGGTTTCTCGCCGACTTCGAGGCCACCATTGCCTCCGGAGCTTTGCTGCCCGCCATGGAAGCCCTGCCCCTGAACCTCTCCGCGCAATTGGACGTCGTGCTGCGGCTGGCCGGAATGCTGCTGCACCGCTCAAACGTCAGGCCCCGGTTCGTCGAGTGCGTGCAGGCCTTCACCGCGGGCATCGGCAACGGTCCCGGAGCGATCCTGGAGAGCCTCACCGCCCGCTACGCCCAGGCCCATGACCGTTACTTCGCCCCATTCATTCGCCGCCAGCCGCACATTCTTGAGAACTACCTGGTCAACACCATCCTCCGTTGCCGCTTTCCCTTTGGCCCCGAAGACGCGCCAGCCGACGCGCCGCATTCGATGGCCCGCGAATACGCCCTGCTGACAGCGCAGTTCGCACTCACCAAGGGGTTTCTGATCGGCGTGGCCGGATTCCATCGCGAGGCATTCTCAGCCGTTCATGTGGTCCACACCTTGCAGGCCGCCAGCAAGCACTTCGAGCATCACCCCGAGTTTCTTCGCCTGGCCTATGAATTGCTCGTCGAAAGCCGGATGGATGGCGCCTGGGGTCTTGCGATCCTGCTCAGGAACGCAAAAGAGCCGGCCTTATCCAGGCCAGCATCTCCGGCGATACATGCTCCATCTCTGCAAGCTGGAAGATGGGCTTCGAGCCCCAGCCCTCCCCCAGCATTCGATCCCCACCTGCCCGCACAACCACCGCATCCGCGCAGCGCGCCGCAAGACTGAAGGAAGACTTTGATCCAGATTGAGACTCTGTGGCAAAAGCCGATTCGGAGGGAGGCGGGGGTTTCAACCCCCGCATTGAGGCGGCAGGATTGACGCGGGCTTTAGCCCTGGCGGAACGCTCTCCGGAGCTTTCATCACAGATTCCTGAGATCTCTGGAGCCTCTGGTTCGAGAACTGCCTCGTCCGCACCGCCCACAACCACCAGGCAGAGCTCCGGCTTAATGTGTTCCAGAATCCGGTTCGACTCGAAAATAACATTCGTCCCCGGCCCCAGCTTTGCCCAAAGCTCGAAAAGCAAATTCGAGAAGTCAGACATCGGCGCGGTCACCAGTAGCGCCCGCACTGCTCCAGCAGACAGGTAACGCGCAGTGTCGCTTCCCTGCCCCGGATCAGTCTCTTCCCAGATCGGCTCGCCCATGCCATGGTCGTCGGTGGTGATCTTCACCCCCGTCCAGCGAAACTCCGGCAGCGCGGCGATCAGCCCGCAGACCAGCGCGGTCTTACCCACGCCCCGCCCGCTCCCGCCCACGACAAGGATGGCCATGACTGTTCCCTATTCCCTATTCCCTGCCTTTTTCCCTTTTGCCAGCCGCGTGAGGACAGCCTGCTCGCGCAACACCTGCATCAACGGACGCGCCGGAGTGCCCCACAGCACCGTTCCCGGCTTCACGCCCATGCCCTCGTTGGTAACGGTCTTGCCGCTGAGAACGCCCGCCTGCCCGCCGAGGATCACGCCGGGGCCGATATGCGCGTGGTCGCCGATCCCCACCTGGCCCGCGATCACCGCGCCATTGCCCACGGTGCATGAGCCGCTGATGCCCACCCCGGTCACCAGGATTACGTCTTCGCCGATCTCGCAGTTATGACCGACGTGGACCAGGTTATCCGTCTTGGTTCCCCGGCCGATTCTCGTCCGCTTAAGCGCCCCGCGGTCGATCGTCGTATTCGCGCCAATCTCTACGTCGTCTTCGATCACCAGCGTCCCCTGCTGCGGAAACTGCGTGTACGCACCGGTGTTTTTATCGCGAACGTATCCAAAGCCATCTGCGCCCAGCACAGCCCCGGCGTGGACAATGACGCGATCCTCCAGCGTAGTTCCCGGATAGAGAACGGCGCGAGGATAGATCCGGCACTCGTTGCCGATGCGCACCCCCTCGCCGATAACCACACCAGCCTCGATGCGCGTTCCCGCGCCGATCGATGCGTTCTCTCCAATCACAGCACAAGCGCCGACGCTCACGCCTTCACCAAGCCGAACATTCGCGCCGACAACGGCGGCAGAATGCACGCCAGACCAACGCAGCTTTGGAGCAAGCAGTTTGGCGGCACGGGCAAACCAAAGCCGCGGCTGGTCAGCTTCCACAACGCACTTACCGGCCAAATACGATTCAACAAGCCCGCCGCGCAGCACAACCACGCCGGCATTGCTGGCCATCGCTTTGGCAGCCGACGCCGCATCCTCGGCAAAGACTAGTTGCGCAGCATTAGCCGACTCGACCGAGCTCACGCCCTCGACCGGCAACGCCGGGTCTCCCGCGACCAGCTTGCCACCCAGCACCGCAACCAGTTCGCCCAGCGTCATGCGTCTCTCCTCAATACAGCCCCGGCTCACCCGCCGGCCGAGTCTTCCAGCGCCGGTGAATCCACAGCCACTGGTCAGGATAGCGCCGAATCCAGCTCTCGATCGCCTGGGTGCACCGCTGCGTAGCGGCCAGAATGTCGGCCTCCGCATTCCCGGTGCGAGCAAAAACCAGTTCCGGCCCAAAGCGCAGAACATACCTATTTTCCGCCTTCTCCCACAGCATGAACCCCGGCAGCACCGCCGCGCCGGTCTTCAGAGCCACACGTGCCAGCCCCGACGCGGTACACGCCTCTCTCCCAAAGAACTTCACGAAGACACCCTGCGGCGGCGTCATATTCGTATCCATCAAAATGCCAACCGTCTCGCCCTTCCGCATCGAGGTCAGCAGGCCGCGCGCAAAGTCGTCCTTATGCAGCACGCTGTTGCCGTGCAGACAGCGAATGGCGTTGACAAACTCATCCAGCCGCCCGTTGTCGAGGCGGCGAATCACCATCCCCATCGGAAAGCCCATCAGCGAGTGAAAAAAACTCGACAGCTCCCAAGCGCCCAGGTGCCCAGTGACGATCAGCACGCCCTTGCCGCGCAGCTTTGCAGCCCTGTAGTGGTTCAGGCCTTCAGTCCGAATCCAGTCACTGGTGTTCTCCCGTGTGTAGCGAGCCATGCGGCAGAACTCGACAAGCTGCCAGCCAAGGTGCCTGAAGACGCCGCGCAAAATCGCTTCCCGCTCCTCGGCAGACAACTCAGGCAAGGCCATTTCCAGGTTGCTCTGGCCAACGCGGCGCAGACGGCCGTGGAATCGATAAACCCCCCAGGCGATTCCGTCGGCCACACGGCGCGCCAAGCCGCGCGGCAGCCACCCAAGGGTGCGCGCCACAGCCAGTACTGCCCAGAATTCGAGGTTCTCTCGCATGCAAGAAGGCTAACGTCAAGTTTAGCTCCCCGGCGCGGATTCCCTTCGACAAAACGAACGAGGAGCGCTGCGGCGTTTGCCGCACCGCCCCTCTCGTTTCCTTGCCTGGTTTGCCTGACTACTGACGGTTCTTGGCCTCGATAAAGTAGTGCGCCACTCCGCTGACGAACGGAACCGCACCCTCGGGAACAGCAACACTGCCCTTCAAAATCGATTCGAAGTTATGTTCCTGGCCGTAATAGAGCTCGGTGTCCTCGCGATTCTGGCTCACGCTGGTTCCGTCCAGGTCGATGCCCGCAAACAGCCCCTTGTTGCGCGAGTAGCTGAGCAACTCGGAGCTCATCTTCCAGTCGGTCGCGGCCTGCCCGCTGCGGCCCACCGGCCCGGCTGCGGCAGAGGCGTCGCCGCCGATCTTGAACTTGCTCTTCAGCAGGTCCTGGAAGCCGCGATCGTTCACCGCCACCAGCACCAGGTCGGTGGACTGGCCGCCAATCTGCAAGCCCCACGACCCGCCCGCCATGCGAATGAATACCGGCGCGCTCCAGCCGTGTCCGGTACGGCAGGTTACCACGCCCTGCCCATACTGACCGCCAAAGACGAAAGCACCTTTGATCATTCCCGGCACCACGCCCACACAGGTCGCCTGCTCCAGAATATTCATGGGAATGCTCTTGTCCTGAGCGCCCATGATCTGGTCCAGAACCACCTTGGCGGCGTCCATGCGCGCCTGCAAGTCCTCCTTCGTCGAGCCTGCGAAGGCGGCCGATGAAAACATGAAACAGAGGCAGATCGAAGCAAGTGTCTTCTTCATATACTGATCCTTTTCACTCCGCGGCTCTTGAGGCGGCGCGGATGGTTGAGTCGTGATGGTTGAGTTGTCCCGGTTGAGTCGTGCAGGCTGAGTCGTAAGGGTTCAGTCGTTAAGGTTGTGCGATCGGGGGGCAAAGCCGCGCAGCGTTTGTATCGCGACGCTATGGCGCATGGAATCTGCCAGATCCTGGCTCGGCACCGACCTCCGGCATCGGGCTATCCATAGCATTTTCGGGAATACTGTAGACCGAAACCATGACCTCAAGCTGGCGCGACCATCAGGGAGTGACAGCCTTTGATGACGTCATAAAGTTCATACTATTTCCGAAAAATGCCTTAAAGACAGGCTACAACATCCGGACCCAGCTGCGCATCCACAATCTCATGGCCGGAAACACATCGAGACCGGACGAGCCGGTCTCGATGCTCTACGCGAGGATGGAGGGGGGAGGGCTGAAAGCGTGGAATGCAGAGCCGAGCTTCACGGTGGACCGCAAAAAAATGGGAGCTCCCAGCCGTCATGATTCACATGCAGGCTGGGAGCTCCCTTCCCCAGATCTGCGTTGCTTCTATAAATCATTCTGTGGAAATCCTTCATTCTCGCCTGCCCAATACTGCTCAGTTCACAGGTTACGAAAGGAGTGTAGATAAAAGTAATCATGTATGTTTACCGACTGGTAAATAGCCGCCGCACCAGGATCGAGGCCAGAAAACGACCGCCCTGGCGGCCTTCATGGAAGCCCTGGTGCCTGGCAGCGGCGAGAGGTTGAACACATGTCTGAAAGTGGGGAGGGCGGGTGCTCTGAAAAGCAGGGTCTGGTTCGCGGTGAACGACGGGAAAAAATAGGAGTTCCCAGGCTTCATGGAAAACATGCTGCCTGGGAACTCCTTTCCCCAGATCTGCGTTGTTTCTGTTAATGAGTTTGTGGAAAATTGGGAATCTATACAAGATTACATAAGGAGTGTAGACACAAGTAACCTCGCCTATTTACTCACTAGTAACGCCCCGCCGGTTGACGGCGGAAGCCCCATGGAGATCGCGCCGATCCTGGATGCCCGCGGCCTTGAACAGATCAGGGTGTGATGCTCGCATCAGCAGATTGATTCGGTTGTCTGCGCCCGTCTTGCGCATCAGCCGGCCGACATGAGCCTGCACGGTACGCTCCTCAATGCCCAATGCACGGGCAATCTCGCGATTGGAACGAGCCATCAGAATCAGCTCCAGTACTTGGCGCTCTCGCTCGGTCAAGTGAGGAGGATCGTTTGTGAGGGCAGTATCGGGAACATCGAGCAGCCGGTCGATCAACTGGGACAGGACATGGCGCGGAGCCCAGATGGAGCCGCTGGTAACCACATCAACGGCCTTTCGCACGATGCGCGGGCTGGCTTTCAAATCAAGATAAGCGCGGGCGCCGGCCATGATCGAGTCCAGAATCAGCTTGTCGTCTCCCTCCGGACCGATCACAATCAGCCGAAGGCCGGGACGCCTGCGGCGAATGGCCTCCAGGGTCTTGAACCCTCCGGCAGAAGAATGCAGATCTACAACCAGGAATGCCAGAGTGCAGTCAGTCAACAGTTCTTCCAAACTTTCCACAACCGGCGAAAGTGGCGCGTAACCCTCGCTCGGCAAATCCTCGAAGATGCTCGCAATGCCCGCCAGGCGCAAAGGCTCAGCTGTGGGCACGCCCACCCGAATCGGTTCAAGCTTGCGGTTCGAAGACATCAAAAGCCTCCCGGCAGAATAAAGGAGGGCTCGCCCCCCAAGCGCACGCAGGACAAAACTCCGCGCCGCCAAACAACACGTGCCTATCTATTAATCAACCCAAACCGGGCTGCTCTCCAAATTCACTACAGTTTAGGGAGAACAATTCCCTGTTGTCCTTGATATTTGCGCTTACGGTCGGCATGGTTCAAGTAGTAGGGTTCGACGGAGTGGAAAGACAATATCTGCCAAACGCCCGGATCTGAGTTCGCTGGAGTCAACAGATCAACCCTCCGCAGAGTATCTCGCTAAACTTCGCACCAATTCTCAATATACGGTACGCCATCCTGCATTCGGCCCCCATCAACTGGCTCCCAAAACGTCAACAAAGGGTCCTTCGCCGAGAAAAATGAGGGGGAATAAAACTTTTTGGCATCCCCGGTGTTCCACCAAGTCTCTAAATCCTGTAGCATCACTACCGTAGGCCGTAGTACAGTCAATTCAACCGGGCCAGAGAGGTACACACCTTTGATTAAACAGGACATCGTCCATCACGTGATCGAGCGTACGGGCCTCTCCCGCGCCAAGGCGGAGGCTGCCGTAGATACGGTCTTCGAGGGCCTCAAGCAGGCTCTCACAGCCGGCGAGCGCATCGAGTTGCGCGGCTTTGGCGTCTTCAGCGTCCGTGCCCGCAAGACCGGCATCGGCCGCAATCCCCGTACCGGTACCGAGGTCAGCATTACCCCCGGCAAAGCCGTGCGTTTCAAGCCAGGCAAGGAACTGCACACGCTTGAGACCGGTGTGGCGACGAAATAAAGTTGTGCGCGGTCATGAAGCGTATCGCATATTGTGGCTCAATTGGGCTACAATATAAGCATGGCCGCAAATGCCGTTGTCCGCTCCAGAATCAGCGTTGACGTAAAAGAGAAGGCCGCAGCCGTCCTCGAGAAGATGGGCCTCACGGTCTCCGACGTGATGCGCATCGTCTTGACGCGCGTGGCCAACGAAAACGCCCTGCCCTTCGACATGAAGCCCAACAAGCTTACCCGAGAGACCATGCGCAAGTCCGCCCAGGGCATGGATGTCCATCAGGCTAAGGATGCTGCTGACCTCTTCCATAAGCTAGGCATCTGATGCGCTCCCCAAGCTATTCAAGCCAGTTTCATCGCGACGTGAAGCGTCTTCAGAAGAGAGGCAAAGACCTTGAAAAGCTGAAAAGGCTGATCGAGCTTCTACTCACAGGGGAGCCACTGCCGACGTAATACAAAGATCATCAGCTCAAGCTCAATTGGAGCGGATACCGGGATGCTCACATCGAGCCGGATTGGGTGCTCATCTACTCCGCTAACGCCAAAAAAGTCCACCTGGAACGGACGGGAACACACGAAGAACTCTTTGAGAACGATTGACGCTGAATGTCCAGCACTCAGCCTGAAAAATATCTAACTCCCAGTCGAGCGACCGTTCATACGGCCCACTTTACCTTTTCTTTCGTTTGGCGAACGCTTTCCGCTTCTCGCTTTCTTTGTGGTTTCCTATGGGAAATAACGCCATCCTTCTTCGCATTCTTCTTCACTCAAATTGCGGTTAAGTCGGTCAACACTCATCTCAGCAGAGGATCTACCCTTAACAATGCTCACCGGCACGGCTGGAGAAACTGGAGTCTTTTCCTTAGGAATCTCATAGTTTTTCTTATCCCTTTCCGGCATTCTTTCTTCCTCCAGGAACTCACTTGAATAGCGGCTCCGACAAGTTCCGAAGCTAAGGGCACAAGCGGTCCTCAGTGCGTGCTGATCGCACTCTACGTCATGTTCGGAAATTCTGCCACAACAAAGTCCACAATCCTCACATCAGCCGCAGCGCATCCACGTCCACCACGAGATTCCTCCTCGGGATTCCCGCCTCATCTGCGTGCGCCAGCATCCCACGCAGCGCGGCATTGAGCGCCTTCCGCGAGACTGCCTTCAAAATCAGGTGAAAGCGGTAGACGCCTTTGATGCGGGCGATGGGCGCGGTGCAGGGGCCGAGCACGCGCACCCCCTCAGCAGTCTCTGCCGCTGCCCTCTGAAACCACCTTCCCAGCTCGGCCGACCACCCCGCCGCTTCCGGCAGCTTCTCCGATTGCACCAGCACATTGGCCAGCACGCCAAAGGGCGGGTAGTGCATCCAGCGCCGGTACTTCAGTTCCTGCTCGACAAACTTCGCATAGTCGTGGCGGCTCGCGGCCAAAATCGCATAATGGTCCGGGTAGTAGGTCTGCACCACGACGCGCCCCGGCAGCTCGCCCCGCCCCGCCCGTCCCGAAACCTGCGTCATCAGCTGGAAGACCCGCTCGGCGGAGCGGAAGTCAGGCATCGAGAGCGCGTGATCGCAGCCCACCACGCCCACCAGCGTGATGCCGTGTACATCGTGCCCCTTGGCAATCATCTGCGTGCCCACCAGCAGGTTGATCTCGCCCGAATGCAGCCGCGCCAGAAGCCTTTCCAAGTCGCCCCGCCCGCGCACCGTGTCGCGGTCCATCCGCCCGATCCGCGCCGTGGGAAAGATCTCGCCCAGCCGCTCCTCCCCTTGCTGCGAACCGGCTCCCAGGTAATAAAGGTGTTCGCTGTCGCACTTCGGGCAGCGCGCCGGCACCGTGCGGCTGTAGCCGCAGTAGTGGCATTGCAGCCGCTGGCCGGCCCGCGCAACTCCCGTGTCCTCGTCCTGCGGCTTATGGTGCGTCAGCGAAATCGCGCAGTTCTCGCACTCCAGCTTTTCCCCGCACGCCCGGCAGATCACGGCAAACGAATAGCCTCGCCGATTCAGCAGGATCAGCGCCTGCTCGCCCCGATCGAGAGCCAGCCTCGTTTGCTCGACCAATGCGCGTGAGAAAAGCTGCTCCTCCCCCGTCTCCTGAAACTCCCTCCGCATGTCGATCAGCTCAATTTCGGGTAATGGCCGGTTCATCACCCGGTCCGTCATCTCGATGCGCTTGTACCTGCCCAACACCGAGTTCTGCCAGCTCTCAAGCGACGGCGTCGCCGAACCCATCACCACCACCGCCCCCTCCAGCTTGGCCCGCATCACGGCCACATCGCGTGCGTTGTAGCGTGGCGTCTCCTCCTGCTTGTAACTCTGGTCGTGCTCCTCATCCACCAGAATTAAGCCCAGATTGGGCGCAGGCGCAAAGATCGCCGACCGCGTCCCAACGACAATCGGCGCATCGCCCCGCCGAATCCGCCGCCACTGCTCGCTGCGCTCCTCGGCCGTCAAGGCCGAGTGCAGCAGGGCAACTTTGTCTCCAAAGGCCGCGTCCAGCAGTCCCACCGACTGCGGCGTCAGCCCGATCTCAGGGACCAGCAGAATCGAAGCCATCCCCCGGTCCAGCGCCCGCTGCATCGCCGCTAGATAGACCGCCGTCTTGCCCGAACCCGTCACCCCATGGAGCAAAAATGGTTGAAATCCACCCAGCGCCGAGGCCACGCTAGCCAGAGCCTCCATCTGCGGTTCGTTCAGCCGCAGCGGACCAGCTTGCCCTTGCAACCCGCCCAGACGAAAGACCGCCGGCCGTTCGTCAATCCGCACCAGTCCCCGCCGTACCAGGGCTTGCAGCGTCGAAGAAGGCAGATCCTTCCGCCGCAGCTCGGCCAGCGGTAGCTCTCCATCGCAAGCCGCGAGCTCAGCCAGAATCGCCTGCTGCTTCGCCGTCAGTGCCGGCAGCCGAGCCTCGGGGATCAGCACGGCAAACCGCTCCGTGCGCCGCGCATCGCGCTCCGCAGCTGCAGTCTCCCGCGCAATCCACTTCTTGCGCGTGAGAGTCGCCAGCACCGGCAGCGTAGCCCCCGTAGCGGTGCGCAGCGTCGAGACTTTTACCGGCTCGCCCGAAGCCAGCCGCTCCAGCACCCGCCGCTCCATGTCCTGCTCTTCGCGAGAGAGCTTTCCCTTACGCTTCGCACTGCCATTAATAGCTTTGCGCCGACTCGAACCGATGGCAGGCGCGGGTTCTTTGTTCAACGGTCCAGATACCTCTGCTGAGGAAGCGGGCTTATGACTGAAGGGTACGGGCTTTAGCCCGTACATCAGTTCAGCCACATCATCTTGGGCTTTAGCCCCCGAGGGAAAATTAAGCTCTGTTTCAGAATGCAGCTTTGCATCGGAATGCAGCTCTGTATCAGGGCACGACTTCAGTCGTGCAGAAAAAGCACCTGAGTTACCGTGGGCTTTAGCCCCTGCGGTACGCTTTTCCGAGAACTGATCTTCCCCCTCCAAACAATCCGCCAGCACATCCCGCCCCAGATCCGCAATGTGGTAGTAAACAGTCCGCCGCACCTCCGCCATCAGCGGCAGCATCCCCCGCAGCACCTCGCCCAGCGGAGCTAGGTAGTACCCAGCCATCCACTCGCCCAGCGCCATCAGCGGCTCGCTCAGCAGCGGCTCCTCGTCCAGAACCGCCTCCAGGTATCGCGCCTCAAACCCGGCAGGAGCCAGATCGCTCAGCCCGGTCACCACCCCGATCAGCTTTTCATTCCTGAAGGGCGCGATCACCCTTGCCCCACGCAGCGGCAGTTGTCCCTCCCGGACCGCGTAAGTAAACACGCGGTCCAACGGAACAGGCAACGCGACTTCGCAATAGGCATCCATGGTGGGCAAGACTCAGTGTAGGGGATAGGGGGCCTAACGCTCATCATCGACCCAGATCCGAATGAGTGCATCGCCACAACATCGTCGCGCCGAGCCGCCAACTCGCCAACTCGCTATCCCGCGAAGCGGGGCTAACTTGCCGCATTGGTAATCAATCGCCCATCCCCATTCCTGCCCCTTTTCCAGGCGCAAAGGATACTTCGATCTCGTGACCTGATTCACCGGTTCCAGGCGCCGGGTGCCCCACCCTCGCCGCGTCTTTGTTTTTGCGGCTAGGGTGGGATACCTCGAACCTCAACCGCCGTTCTTGATCCGACTACATACTCAGCAGTTGCAATCCCACCCGTTCGCGCTACAATTCGTGCTGATGACTGAAAAAATCTCCACCGCCGCCGCCACCCTCCCCGCCGACTCCTCGAACCCCACCCATCCCGTCACCATGTCCATCGACATTGGCGGCTCCAAGCTCAAGGCCATACTGCAGGACGTCACCGGCAAGCCGGTCAGCGAAAGGCAGCGCTTCATCACCCCGGCCGTGCCCACCCCCGATGCGGTCCTGGCCTGTCTCGATGAACTGCGTAAGCTCTTGCCCAACTTCGATCGCGTGTCTGTTGGGTTTCCGGGAGTGGTCAAGCACGGCTGCACCTACCTCGGCTTCAACCTGCATCCGCTCTGGGCCACGGGCTTCCCGCTCCAAGCCGAACTGGAAAAGCGCTGGCACAAGCCGGTGCGCGTCGGCAACGACGCCGATGTCGCCGGCTATGGAGCCATCAAGGGCCACGGTGTCGAACTGGTGCTGACCCTGGGCACCGGAATGGGCGCGGCGCTCTTCACCAACGGCCACCTCGTCCCCGGCCTTGAACTCGGCCACCATCCCTGGCGCAAAAAGGGCATGACCTACGAGGACTACCTCGGCCAGCGCGGCCTCGACAAATTCGGCAAGGCCCGCTGGAACGACTTCATCGAGGCAGCCATCAAGCAGACCGAAGCCCTCTTCAACTGGGACCATCTCTACATCGGCGGCGGCAACACCAAGAAGATCCTCTTCACCCCCGGCAAAAACGTAAGTCTGGTCTCCAACGAAACCGGCCTCCTGGGCGGCGTAGTCCTCTGGCGCGATCAGGGCTGAAGCGTACGGGTATTACAGTTCGGATCGCCCCAAATGATTGGCCGGGTTCTATAAAAGGGGATGTCAAGAAAAAACACTTCTCCTGACCTGCCGGGGGAAGATATTTTGTGCGCCCAGCATGGGCGCACTCTTACGGGTGTAAGTCCCGTCGCGAGTTGGTCACAACGAGCGAAGTGAAGCGCAACTGCACGAGGGTGACCGAGTGTGGGGAGGAAGCGTGGATCGAAGC
>Ga0302140_10001199_pt1 | contig 33987 bp, 30 predicted proteins | sample I_Bog_E1_1_FD_202095 | JGI IMG/M metagenome (GOLD analysis project Ga0302140, IMG submission 202095) | Peat permafrost microbial communities from Stordalen Mire near Abisko, Sweden - I_Bog_E1_1 | ecosystem: Environmental > Terrestrial > Soil > Wetlands > Peat | place: Sweden: Abisko, Stordalen... | reverse complement strand
CGCCAAACAACGGCGCCCTTGACACCCCTCCGACCACAACAAGGGCCTTGTTGCGAAAATTAGTTGACAGGAGCCGACGCTGTCATACACGGCGTTACTGATTCTTGCGGTGATCGACCACATCGCCCAAGCAAGGCTGTCACTCTGTACCGATAGGAACAATGCTCTGGAATTCCCCCTACGCAGGTTGGGTCAAAACCTCGAAACTTTTGCAAAAGTAAATACATCTGTCCATCCGACCTGGTGTTATTCTTCCCCCAATATGGAAGCCAGGGCATTGACTCCGATATTGAATGTGTCCGACATCGCCGGCACGTTCGCGTGGTTTGAAAAGTGGGGATGGAAGAAACTTTGGGATTGGGGAACTCCTCCCGTTTGGCGCCGTCGGATCGGGCAAGGAGGCGTGTATTTTTCTTTATCTGGGTGGGCAAGGGGGCCGAGGCCGAGGCGCAAATACAACCACTTTTCAGCGGGACGGAGACGAAGAGGGCGATAAGGGCGTGTGGATGTCAGTGTGGGTGGAAGACGTGGACGAGATGCACAGGCATTGCGTCGCCGCCGGGTTGGAAGTCACATTTCCGCCCACCGATATGCCCTGGAACGTCCGCGAGATGCATCTTCGCCATCCTGATGGCCATGTGTTCCGCGTCAGCAAGGGGCTTGAGCGCGAGAAGTAGCTCGGCCTGTTGTGCCACGTTTCCTGCGGGCCTACACGGACTCGGGTTCCGGCAATGGGCACGAAGAACAAATCGCAGGGGCTAAAGTCTACGTTATTTTTCAACTACTTACCGCGCGATTGAATTCATGTCCTGTTACATACCATGGGCTTCCCAGCCTCATGCAAAGTTTTCGCAATTTATTAGGCTCGCACATTTGCAGGCGTTTTTGCGCGAGCAGGTCGAGTCTCCAGCGCTTTCCTCCCCATTCCCGACGGCTTGCGTCCAACCATTACCGGGGCTGGTTGGCCCGTGTGCGCCCGCGCCGGATACAATAAGGTTCTACGCTGCGGCTTAGGCTCCCGGAGAATGCAGAGTTCCCGAAGAGCATCCGTCGTTTCCCAGGTGGGAGCGAGGATTGAAACAAACTTGAGATTTGGAGCAGGTGCACGTGAGAGGCAAAATCTGCCGCGGTCTGCGGCTTGAGTTGGTTGCAGGACTGGGTATCGCGCTGGCGATCCCCGCGTTGGCGTTGGCCGCGGAGAGTTCGCAGGGCCAGGCCACGCAGACCACGCTGTCCGCGGTAACCCGCGATCAGAATGGACGCACGCAGGCCACGGCGACCGTCGCCGTCACTGGCGAAGACGGGTTGCCCGCCGCCGGAGCCATCGTTGTTGAGGACCGGGGCAAGCAATTGTCCGGTGCGGCCCTGAACGCTGAAGGGCAGGCGAAGGTGGTGCTGGCGCTGACTGGCGGCAATCATCTTTTGCGCGCGGTTTATATTGGCGATGCTTCCCACCAGGGTTCGGCTTCGCAGCCTGCCCCGGTGCAGGCGCAGAGCACCGCCACGACCACGCCCGATTTTGAGCCGCCCGTGGCCTCGCCAGCCGCTCTTTCTTTGACCGCTGGCCAGGCCGGCACGGCCCTGGTGACCATCGTCCCGGAGAACAACGCGGCCCTGACCTCCCCGATGTTCGTAACGCTCTCCTGCTCGGGCCTTCCCGATCAGGCCACCTGCGCCTTTACGCCGCAGTCGGTGGAGATACTGGCCACTACTCCGACGAGCTGTGCCGCCGGTTCTCCCGTGGCCTCCTGCCCGCCCACCACTTCCATGGTGATTGGGACCCAGGCAGCCTCGTATTCAATGGCCACTCCTGTTGGGCGCCGCAACGCCAGCCCCATTGCCTGGGCAATCCTGTTTCCTGGAGTGCTGGCCCTGGGTGGCCTGGCCTGGAGCAGCCGCCGTCGCCGCTGGCTCAACCGGCTTTCGCTGTTGGCCCTGGTAGGACTGGTGACCGCGCTGGGCACCACCGCCTGCAATCCGCGTTACGCCTATGAGCACCACGGCCCGCCCACCAATCCAGCCACCCCGTCTGGCACCTACACGGTGACGGTCACGGCGCAATCGAGTAACGGCGTCACCGCTATCACCCACTCCTCCACCCTCGCGTTGACGGTGAAGTAAGCGGCTGAAACGGAGATTCGTGTTGGCCCGGGACTGATCCGGGAGTCGGAAAAACGAAGGACCTGCGGAGATTTCTCCCCGCAGGTCCTTCGTTTTTTGGCCTGGACATCACTGCGCCAGCGGATGAGCGCCTGGCAGGTGCGGCGTTGCAGGCATTTTCCGGGGTCTCCTTAAAATACTCGGAGCACAGCCTTCCACCATCGCGGAATGATAGAACGGAGTGCAGGGAAGCAACCGGCCCGGGGGACGCGCATGGCACAGAGGAAAATCGCTTTTGTCTGGAATCGTCTTTCGGCAGCTCTAGCAAAATGCCGGGCGCCCCAGGTCTCAATACGGAAGCTTGCCCTTGCGGCCTTATTGCCGAGTTGTTTGACCGCTGCCGCACAAACAGCGGATCAGGCATGGTTGCGCCATGGCCATTTTCACGGTCTCCCGCCAGTTCCCCTGCGAGTGCAAGCGCTGGGGCGTGAACCGCTCGAGAATGTCGCAGTAAAAGAATTGGTCAAAGGTATCGACCATCTTTATGGCTCGTCGCCCGTGATAGGCGCGAACGGCACCGACGCAGCAATTGTGGTGGGCACTGTTCAAGAAGTGCGATCGGCCTATCACTCCTTGGAAGTTCCCTCCACCCTTCCGCTGGAAGCTTTTTGGATTGCCGAGTCAAATTCGACCGGAAAACGGATTGTGGTGATTGCGGGCGGCAGCGAGCGAGGCGTACTCTACGGTGCTTTCGCACTGGTTCGAGAACTTGCAAACTCTGGCTGGACGCCCAGGACCATCCTCACCGAAGCGCCCGCCCTGCCGGTCCGCTGGGTGGATGAATGGGACAACGCGGACGGCTCCATCGAGCGCGGCTATGCTGGCCGGTCGATCTTCTTTGAGGGCGGGAAGGTGCGCGAGGATCTGGCCCCCGTGGCCGAGTACGCGCGCCTGCTGGCTTCAGTGGGCATCAACGGCTGCAATGTGAACAACGTGAATAACGCCGCGCCGTTTCTTGACCCAGCGATGCTCAAGGGCCTGGCCCGCGTGGCCGGTGCGATGCGGCCCTGGGGCGTGTGGCTGGCCCTGAGCGTGGACATTGCCAGTCCGCAGAAGATCGGGGGGCTCACGACCTTCGATCCGCTCGACCCGGCTGTGAAAGCCTGGTGGACGGCCAAGACGAACGAGATTTACGCGATTATCCCCAACTTTGCCGGCTTTACGGTCAAGGCCGACTCCGAGGGCCAGCCCGGGCCGGCCAGCTTTGGCCGCACCCCGGCCGACGCCGCCAACCTGCTGGCCGCAGCGCTTGAGCCGCACGGAGGCGTGGTTCTCTACCGCGCTTTCGTCTACAACCACCACCTGGATTGGCGCGATCCGAAGGCCGACCGCGCGCGCGCCGCTTACGACATTTTTCACCCGCTCGACGGCAAATTCGCACCTAACGTCATTGTCCAGACCAAGGAAGGCCCAATCGACTTCCAGGCGCGCGAGCCGGTTTCTCCGCTCTTTGGCGGCCTTGCGCAAACCAGCCAGGCGATGGAGATCCAGGTGACGCAGGAATATACCGGCCAGCAGCGCCACCTGGTCTACCTGGCCCCCATGTGGAAGCAGGTTCTGGACTTCGATCTGCGGGTGAATGGAGCCTCCACGCCGGTTCGCGAAGTACTTGCCGGGAAGGCTTTTCATCAGCCGCTGGGCGGCATGGTGGCGGTGGCCGGAGTGGGGCGCGATGCCTGGCTGGGCTCGCCGCTGGCGATCGCGAACCTCTACGCCTTCGGCCGTTTGGCCTGGAATCCCAACCTCGACCCTGCCGAGATCGCCGCCGAATGGACGCGGCAAACCCTCGGCTCCGACCCGGAGGTAGTCCGCACCGTCGTGAAAATGCTGATGCAATCCTGGCCGGCCTATGAAGACTACACCGGACCGCTGGGGATGCAAACCCTGACCGACATTACCGGCAGCCACTATGGGCCCAACATCGAATCCAGCGAAAACAACGGATGGGGGCAATGGCACAGGGCTGACCGCGAAGGCGTGGGCATGGACCGCAGCGTCGCCACCGGCACGGGCTACGCCGGGCAGTATCCGCCGGAATTGGCAAAGAGGTACGAGACCGCCGCAACGACTCCGGACGAGCTGCTGCTCTTTTTTCACCATGTGCCGTACACGTATCGCCTGCACTCCGGGAAGACCGTGATCCAGCACATTTACGACAGTCACTATCAGGGCGCCGAGCAAGCGACACGGCTTGTGGAGGAATGGGCTTCGCTGAAAGGGCGCATCGATCCCGGGATCTACGAGCAGATGCGCGCACGGCTGGAGTACCAGGCCGGCCACGCGATGGTGTGGCGCGACGCCGTTGTCGAGTACTTTTTCAAGTTGAGTGGGATTCCCGATGAGCAGGGTCGTGCCGGACACCACACCGGGCGATTGGAAGCCGAAGACGCACGTTTGACCGGCTACAAGATCATCGACGTGACGCCGTGGGAAGATGCTTCAGGCGGCAGGGCTGTGAGCTGCGATGTGCGCTTAGAAAACGAGAAGCAGCAGAACTGCGCGGCGGAATGGACGTACGGCGGAGAGGCAGGGCGCTTCAACATCGCTGTCCAGTATTTCGATCTGCAGCCCGGCGCGGCTGCATTCACACTCAAGGTCAACGGCTTGGTAGCGGCTATCTGGACTGCGGACGCTCTGCTGCCGTCTGGCCGGCCGAACGGCGACAACTCCACCCGTCGCGTGGTGCGCGGGATCGAACTCAAGCTCGGCGATGTGATTCGAATTGAGGGCGTTCCCGACCGAGCCGACCCAGCGGCGCTTGATTACATCGAGATCACGGCGCCAGGTCCCGCACAGTAAGGATCTTTTCATTCTTGACAGAATTGTTGCGTTAACGCAATATACTGTCGTGCAGGGAAACGAAACCAACCCACCATCTCCTGGTGAAAGCGGCCTTTACAACCGCATCGCCGTCCTGCGCGCCGAGCGAGGCATCAGCCGCCAGACCCTCGCGGACGCGGTTGGCGCCAACTACCAGACGATTGGTTTTCTGGAGCGCGGCGACTACGGACCCAGTCTGAAACTGGCTTTCTCGATTGCCGCGTATTTCGAGCTGCCGGTGGAGGCTATCTTTTCTACCAGGCCCTTCCAGCCGCTCAGCCACCTGGTTTACGGAACGGGAGCAACCCGCAGCTCCACCCTCCCCGCTCAATCAAGAGATGAGGACACAGGAAAGGAGCAGTCATGATCGCCATGAGTGAGTTGCGAACGATGCTGAGGCTGAAGCGTACGGCGCGGCGCTGGCTGGTGATTGCCTATTCGGTCTTTGTTTTGTTGTTTGTCGGATTGTTGGCGATGGCGGGGCGGGCGCAGGGGCCGGATTTCGTCAACAGGTTATTTTTCTGGTTTTGGTGGACCCTGGTCGTCTTTCCCGTGTTTCTGCGCAGCATGGTCACCAGCTCAAAGCGTGGGAGCAACCTGCAGACGCTGATGAAACCGGCAGAAGGTGGACGCGGATTCGAGCCCCGCCCACTGGATGAGCGCGAGCTGGGCCTGCACGAGAGAATGCACACCAAGGCGTATTACATTCTCCAGATCCTCATCCCTGTCTGTGTCCTGCTGGTGACGCCCTTGGAGGTTCACCGCTACGCGTGGATCGTTTTTGTGCGCATCCCGGCGCTCTGGCTGCTGTCTCTGTTGGTGACGAGCCTGCCGGACGCCATGATCCTGTGGACCGAGCCTGACATGGAGGATTCCGAATGAACGCCGAATTGTTCCTGCTGGGCAGGCGCATCGACATGGGCGCGAGGGCGCGCCGCCGCTGGCTGGTGGTGCTGATCTACGCCACGATGGCCGCGCTGATGGCTGGCTTTTGGTTTATCGATCATTGGCGCGAGAGTGCCATCTACCTGATTCTGGCTACGTTTCTCATCAACCGGTGGTTCCTGGGCGGTCGCGACTTTGGCGGACTGATCAAGCCCTTCAACGGCAAGCCACCCCGCGGCAGGAGTGAGTTGCCGTCCGACCTGGCGCTGGTTCTGCGCATTTATCGTCCGGAGCCCAGGGAAGACGAGTACCGCAACGACGAACGGGAAATTGAGCAGCGCGGCCAGGCCCACTACCAGGCATACCGGACGCTGGCCTGCACAGTCTTTCTGCTGTGGGCGATGATGAATCTGCGCACGAATGTGCCACGCCTGTTGGAGAGGTTCTCGATTTCGGTCGACACGCTGCGCTATGGCGTTGCAACCACGACTGTGCTTATCTCCCTCACCTTGCCCCAGGCGATTCTGCTGTGGAACGAGCCGGACATGGAGAAGGATGCTGTGGATTAGCCACTAAGCCACAACTGCAATTTTGGCGCGCTTGCCCAACCTCACTACAATGCGTGCGGGTAGAACTGGCACAGGAACAAGAACGCCGGCGGCGCTTTCCCCGTCCAGCTTGACGGCTTTTTCGGCGATCTTGCGGTTGGCTTCGGCACCACTGGCTGCCAGCCCCAGGTGCACCAGGAGCTTGGGCAGGCGGAGCTGCTGGATTCCGTCGTCCGGCCCGGCCACATCAGCAAAAGCGACGGATACTTCTTCCAGGTCCTCGGCTGTTTCCTTTTGCTGGAACATCCTGGCCCAGTTCTCCGCGGCGCTGACTGCCGCTTCCTGGCCGTGGAAGTCCGCGGTAATCGCCCGCGCCAAGCGCTTCTTCGCTTCCATCGGATGCAGTTTCCCGGAGGCTACTTCTTCCTTGAGCAATTCGATCTCCGACTGCTTCAGGTCAGTTAAAAGCACCCAGTATTTCCACATCAGCTCGTCGCTGATCGACATGAGCTTGCCATACATTTCGGCGGGAGGCTCGTTAATGCCGATGGCGTTGCCGAGCGACTTGGACATTTTCTGCACGCCGTCCAGGCCCTCCAGAATCGGCGTCATCAGGACGATCTGGGGCTTCTGGCCGTAGACCCGCTGCAGTTCCCGTCCGCACAGCAGGTTGAACTTCTGGTCCGTACCGCCCAGTTCCACGTCGCACTCCAGGCAGACGGAGTCGTAGCCCTGCATGACGGGGTAGAGGAACTCGTGGAGGCTGATGGGTTGCTCGGCGTTGTAGCGCTTGTTGAAGTCGTCGCGCTCCAGCATCTGCGAAACGGTGAAGTGTGCCGTCAGACGGATGGTCTCTTCGTAGCCGAGCTTGCCCAGCCACTCGCTGTTGTAGCGGACCTCGGTCGCGCTCTCGTCCAGAATCTTGAAGACCTGCTGCTTGTAGGTCTCGGCGTTGCGGTCGATCTGGTCGCGGGTGAGGGGCTTGCGGGTGACGTTGCGGCCGGTGGGGTCACCGATGAGCGAGGTGAAGTCGCCTACAAGGAAGATGACCGTATGGCCGAGCTGCTGAAAATGGCGCAGCTTGCGCATGAGCACGGTGTGGCCCAGGTGCAGGTCGGGCGCGGTGGGGTCAAAGCCGGCCTTGATGCGCAGGGGGCGTCCGGTTTTGCGTCTCTCTTCGAGGCGCTCGCGCAGGTCGCTGACGCGGATGATCTCTGCCGCGCCCTTCTGAAGCAAATCCATCTGTTCGTCTACGGGTAGGAACTCTTGCATGTCAAAACAAGTATAAATTTCGAGGGGCTGAAATCTGCGGGGAGCGGGCAAAATGCTGCAATTCAAGCTCAGCGTGTGGCTTGCCTCGTATCGCTTGGGACATAAACAAACGCCCCTGATTTGTCGGGGCTTGAGCGACTCACTTGGATGTCCTGGGAGTTTTTCGGAAGAGATTGCTGGCGGAGAGAGGGGGATTCGAACCCCCGGTAGAGGTTTACCCCCTACAACGGTTTAGCAAACCGCCGCCTTAAGCCACTCGGCCATCTCTCCGCTACTGCTTCGGATTATACCGGAATAGACGCTGGGGGTGAGCCGAAACTCTTGTTTGTCTCGGGGGAAGTGGACGAAGAAGCGGTGAGTTGGCGGAAACGGAAGCAAAAAGCGCCCCCAACTTCGCTCAGTTCGCTCAGAAAAACAGATACTGAAGTTCTCCATCGCGCAGATGAGACGCATGTACCGGTACGGATCAGGTCCGCGGCGTGAGGTGTTTGGTGTTCTGGTAGGTGTAGATGATGCGATGGGCGACGGTGATGGTGGAGAGCACGGCCAGGACCCACAGGACCGGGGCCATGACGCCCCAGTGGTTGAACAGTGCGCCCAGGATGATGAGGACGATGCGCTCCGGGCGCTCCATGAAGCCGACCTTGCACTGGCCGATGAGGGCCTCGGCGCGGGCGCGGGTATAGCTGACCATCAGAGAGGTCACCATGACGAAGGCCACCAGCACCACGTAGCGGAAGCGGTTGATGCGGCCGTAGTAGACCAGCAGGCCGAAGAACAGAACCACGTCGGAATAGCGGTCGATGACCGAGTCGAAGAAGGAGCCGAAGACCGTGACCTGGTTGTTGCGGCGGGCGACCCGGCCGTCCACCATGTCGAAGAGACCGGCGGAGAAGATGACCAGACCTGCGTAGAAGAACATTCGCCCGGCGTTGGTTTCGTTGGCATGGCCAAACAGAAACGCGGCCACGATGTTGATGACCAGACCGATGAAGGTAAGAACGTTGGGCGAGATGCGGGTCAGCGCCAGGCCATGAACGATGTGATTAAGAAGCCAACCGCAGGCTCGGCCGAAAGCACTGGTCCAGGTGATTGCCATCTTCTCTACTTCTGCTCCAGATTCTGCTCTGAAGCGGCTGCTTTTTCAGCTTCGGCTTCGTCGTGGATGGTGGTCAGTTTCAAGACTTCGAGTTCGCGCTTGCCATTGGGAGTGACGATGGTGGCCAGGTCGCCCACCTGTTTGCCCACCAGGCCGCGGCCGATCGGCGAGGTGGTGGAGATGAGTCCCTTGGATACGTCGGACTCTTCGCTGGTCACCAGGCGATAGATGATTTCTTCGTCCTTGGTCGAGTCGAAGACCACAATCGTCGATCCAAAGCCGACTCGATCCCTGGGAATGTTGGTCAGGTTGACCAGCGACAGCTCTGCCATGCGCCGCTTGAGTTGACCCAGGCGCGCGTTGACAAAATCCTGGCGCTGCTTCGCCATGTGATATTCGGCGTTCTCCGACAGATCCCCCATGGCTACGGCCTTTTTGATCTCCGCAGGGAGTTCGTGCTGGAGTTCGTGCTCCAGAATCTCAATTTCCGCAAGTAGCTTTTTTTTAATGTGCTCGGGCATCCGTGGTCCGTGGCGGTGAGTCGGGTAGCTCAAACCGCGAGAGGATAAAGAACTTGACTTCTCATTATACGCGGGGGAGCGGGAAGAGCGGGCCGTCGGGTGCAGGGATGGCCGGAACGACGGATGAGGAAGAGGGAGATTGTCACGGGGGCGACTACGTGCTCTGGCCGTGGCGGGCCGGCTTGGATTCACTGCCCTGAACGTCCGTAATCGCAGGCCTTTCGGAGTTGTGGCCGGCGAATTGGTCGTGAAGCACCACATTCAGAAGCGATTTATGGACCCGGATGCGGCCGTTATATTCGATGAGGTCCATCTTGCGAAAGCGGTTCATGAAGAAGCTGACGCGGGATCGAGTGGTTCCGATCATCTCTGCCAGAGTTTCCTGGGTGATGGGCGGAATCAAGGGTTCCGGTTCCCCGGGCTCGCCGAATTCGGCCATCAACAGCAGGATCCTCGCCAGGCGCCTCTCGCTGGAGTTGAAAAGCTGATCGATGAGATCGGCTTGGGTTCGCATGCTCCGGGACAGCAGGAATCTCAAGAAAAGGTCGGAGAAGGAATGCTCCTCGTGCATGACGCGGATCATCTCGTCGCGCTCGATTTTGAGCGCCGTACAGTCGGTAACCGCAGTGGCCGTGGCCAAATGCATTCCGCCCACGCTTGCCAGCGACTCCTCACCGACAAACTCCCGAGCGGTGAGAAGCGAGATGGTGGCTTGCTTTCCTTCAGGCGAAACGACGGTGAGTTTTGCCCGTCCCGCTTGAAGATAGAAGATGGAGTCGGCTGGATCTCCCTGCGAAAAGAAAATCTGCCTGGACTTCAAGTGGACGATTCTTCGTCCCAGTCCTGCCTTGGCCAGGAACGCGGCGGGGTCGAAGTCCCCCCTTCTCAGTGCTCCCGTGGGAAGTAATGTGTCCATTTACGTCCCCTTCTGGCGCACATTATAGCTCCACTTGTGTGATTGAAAGCTGTCCTTTCAGCAATTCCAGAACAATTACACGACCGCAATTTCGATTCTGCTTTGTCTAGAAACCGTACGATGCGGCTGGTCATTTTTTGAGGGCGCTTCCAGTTGATTCAGGGCGCTTCCAGGGTGGCTCGACACCGAAGCTGAGTGGACTCCAATCGAAACCGCACTGGCGCCGAAAAAGCGGGCATTTTTGGATCGATTTTGGGGCATTTTGGGGCATTATCAGGCCAAAAACGGCCAAAAAAGGGCCAAAATCAGCGTTTTCATGTTACTTATCAGTAACCTATGTGTTTTTGTATACTGCTCATTCTTTGCTAGTTACGTTAGTTTTGAGGTTGAAAAAACGATACAATCACTGTAGGGGGGGTGGGGGTCAGGGCGATTTTTGGCTGTTTTTTGGCTGAAAATCGACCTCGAAAATGGTCCTTTCCAGGACTTTGGCCGCCAGGAAATGTTAGTCGCACTGAGCGAGCGTGGACGAGGACGTCCACGCTACAGCCGACCGGGAGGTCGGCGTTACTCTCCTATCGGCGTTACTCTCCTCATGGAAACATTGTGCGCTTGTGGGGCTTAATTCTGCGCAAGGGAAATGGCTTGGCATCTTCTTCAATCGCTAGGCATTTTCTTCAATTTTGGCGGCGGGGGGCTGGTGGGTGGCGGCGGGGGGCTGGTTGTCCAGGAAGGACTGGAGAATGAGTGTGGCGGCCACCTGGTCCACGACTTTGCGGTGCTGCTGACGGGCGTGACCGGCCTCGTAGAGGATCTGGTGAGCCTCCCGGGTGGTGAGGCGCTCGTCCCACATATGGATGGGCAAACCGGCGAGGGCGCCGAGTTCGGCGGCAAAGGCCTGGGTTTTGAGCGCGCGGGGACTGAGGTCGCCGGAGAGATGGAGGGGATTGCCGACCACGATTCCCACCACGCCGAAGCGGCGTGCGAGGCGGGCCAGGGAGCGGAGGTCCTCGCGGGGGTTGTGGCGCCGCTCCAGGGTGAGAACGGGCTGCGCGGTGAGCCCGAGCTCGTCCGAGACGGCCACGCCGATGCGTTTGGACCCAACGTCGAGACAAAGATAGCGGGGGTGGGGGGCGGTATCCAGATTCAGGCTCCTAGCCTTAGAGCTTAATGCCATGGGAGACGGGAAAATGCCCTTAAAAGAGGTACCGGCCCGGTACAATCGTGAAATGTAGCGAATCCGCGGAGGCATTCTTCGCGTCTTAATCAAGAGAAGGGTAAACAGCAAGGGAATGGCGCGTCGCAGACGGACGGTGAGAAGGAAGAAGCGTTCTGGCGCGGCGGCGATTTTGCTGGCTGCCCTTTTTGTGTTTCTGATGGCGGCAGGCGTGGCGGGTTGGATGGTTTTTGCGCCCTACGGGCCTAGCCAGGAGACATTTGTGGATCTGGCGCCGGGATCTTCCACGGTGCGGATGGGCCGGCAACTGGAAGCCAGCGGGATTGTGCGCAGCCAGTACGCCTTCGACCTGATGCGCTGGTGGAAGCGGGGAAGGTTGCGGGCCGGGGAATACCGGTTTGACCACCCGGCCTCAGTGATTGAAGTGTATGGGCGCATTGCGCGCGGGGATGTTTATACCAAATCAGTCACGATTCCGGAAGGCGCAAGCATTTTTGAGATCGGCGCGCGGCTGGAGCAGGCTGGATTTGGCCCGAGGCAGGGATTTCTGGATGCGCAGGCCAGGGAAACCGGCCTGGTGGCCGATCTGGACCCTACAGCAAAGAGCCTGGAAGGGTATCTGTTTCCAGACACATACCATCTGGCCCGCAAGGCCACGATGGAGCAGGTTGCGGCCACGATGGTGCGGCGCTTCCGGGTGGTGGCAGGGCAGTTGGGATTGAAGGGAAACGTGCATCGAGTGGTGACCATGGCTTCGCTGGTGGAACGGGAGACGGCGGTGGACGCGGAGCGTCCGCTGGTGGCCAGTGTCTTCACCAATCGTTTGGCCAAGAATATGCCACTGATGACCGACCCTTCGGTCATTTACGGCCTTGAACTCCGGAACCAATGGCGCGGCGCCGTCTACCAGAGCGATTTGAAGTTGGACACGCCGTACAACACCTATCTTCATGCGGGGCTGCCGCCAGGACCGGTGGCCAACCCCGGGATTCCGTCCTTGCGCGCGGCGATGGCGCCGGCGGCGACCGATTACTTCTACTTCGTGGCCTCCGGCGCCAATCCGCAGGGGCGATCCCTGTTTGCCCGTACCCTGGACGAACACACCCACAACGTGGCCGGTTACCGGCACGCCGTGAAAAAGGCCAATATCCGTTGAAGAAGAGCTACCGATGTGCGATCGCAGGAGCCCTGGCTCTTCCAGTTCTTCTGCTCTCCGGCTGCATGTTCACCACGCGCAGGCTGCCGGTGCCCAAGGCTCCGTCGTTTGTGCAGAGCGTGCAACCCGGGGAGCTGGTGAACCGGATCAATCAACGCTGGTCCGCGCTGGATACGTTGACCGCGACGGTGGAATTCCAGGCCAGCGAGCTAAAGACCAAGGAAGGCGTGGCGAAGGACTACACCACCTTCCGCGGGCACATTCTGATGCGCAAGCCGGAGTTGCTGAGGGTGCTGGGACAGGTTCCGTTCCTGGGAACAAAGATGTTTGACATGGTCAGCGACGGCAAGAGCTTCACCTTGCTGATCCCCTCGCGCAACAAGGCAATCAAGGGATCGAACACGCTGAAGAAAAAGTCCTCGAGCCAGGTGGAGAACATGCGGCCGGGCTTTTTTTTCGACGCCATGGTGGTGCGGGGGCTGGAGCCGGGCGACGAGTACATGGTCACCTCGGATACGGACACGGTGGAAGATGCGGCCAAGAAGCATCTCTTCCTGGTGCCGGAATACATTCTGAGCATCATGCGCGTGAAGCCGGGCAGCCAAGAATTGACGCCGGTGCGGGTGGTGCATTTCCATCGCGAGGATCTGCTGCCCTACGAGCAGGATCTTTACGACAGCAGCGGAACGCTGGAGACGGTGGTTCAGTATGCCAGCTATGCGAATTACGGTACCAGCCTTTACCCCTCCAGGGTGACAATCAAGCGCCCGCTTGAGGATTACCAGATTGTTCTGACCGTGGAGGATGTGAAGGAGAACATGGCTCTGACCGACGACCAGTTCCAGTTCAAGATTCCCGAGGGGACGCAGATACAGAACCTGGAGTAGAGGGGCCGCTGGGGGTGGTGAGTAGATATGAAAGATTTTATATTAACTTGGCAAGTTAGCTTCCTCTTTGCGGAAATCGCTGGTTGGCTAGTTGGCGGGAGTTTATTCCAGGCATAACTTGTGTTGGTGAGTCTGGCTGCTCAAGATAACAGTGCAAGATCACAGTGCGGCTAACGCGCAAACGCGAAGGCTGTGATCAGCCTTCGCGTTCGAGGTGGTTGGGTGTGGAACTGGTTGGTGGGAATGAGGCGAACCTCAAGCTTCCGCCCCTTCGATGCTTTCGACGTGGATGAGCTTGGCCTCCGTGTCCAGATGGCCCATGATCTTGACTGACTTGCCCTCAAAGGGCTTGGCGCGCTCGGAGTCGTCCAGCTTGTAGACCGCGCCGGAGGAATCGCGCAGGACGAATTGGTCGCCGTCCTTGGCGATGGTTCCTGTAAAGGTGGCGGACTTGGCTGAATCGGCCTTCGGCTGGTCGGGTTGGGGCTGCTGAGCAGGCTCCTGAAGGAGAACTGTGGCAGCAGAGAATCCGCTGAGCGGCGATCCCCAGGCCTGCATGCCCGTGAACGCGATCAGGCACAGGGAAAAGCCCAGATACATCCAACGCTTGATGGGTTTCATTGTTTCTTCACCTCCGGGGATATTTGCTTACGCTTCTTACGCAGTGTTAGAGGCAAGAAATGTGCCAAATCATCGAAGACTGAAAACAGACAAGTTAGTTGATGGGTTCCCGAGGCTGGAGGTAAGAACTACCCGCTACGGGGAAAATTGTTACGCCGAATCGTTCGCTTCCGTGGTCCGCCTGACTGGCTGGCAGGAGGAGACGGGATTGCGGGAGGGGCGAACAGCCCGCAAGCAGGCCGGTTCCGGGCAAACATGGGATGAACTGCGGGCACGTGGCAAGCTATGCTAAAAAGAAGAGTTCGGCTCGATTGCGCCAAAAGAAAAGGACAAATCATGGACCGCAGAACGTTTCTCGGCGTCGCCTCCGCCGCCATTCTTGCAGAGGGGCTTCGTCCCGCTGCCGGCTTTTCCGCTGCTGCACCCGCCCCGCTGAAGCCGATGGAACTGGGCCTGCTGGTGAGCCCGTTCGGCGCGCCGGAGGCGACCATCCGCCGGGTTCACGACCTGGGCTTCTCCAACTGCTTCCTGTCGCTGGACGGATACATCAACGGCTTTACGCAGGAGAAGGCGACGGAGCTGAAGGATCTGCTGGCGAAGTACGAATTGATCGCAACCACGGTGGAGGTGGTGGGGCCGCCGCCCCTGGAGTGGAACTTTATGCGCGGGCCTTCGACGATCGGGCTGGTTCCCCCGGCCACGCGCGCGGCACGCATCGACGCGCTGCGGCAGGTCTCCGACTTTGCCAAGCTGATCGGGATTCCGCAGGTGCAGACGCACTGCGGCTTCATTCCGGAAGATCCCGCCGATGCTCTATATCAGGGAGCGGTGGAAGCGATCCGCACCGTGGCGCAGCATTGCCAGGCGAACGGGCAGTATTTTCTGATGGAGACCGGGCAGGAGACTCCGACCACGATGTCGCGCATGATTCGCGACGTGGCGATGCCGAACCTGGCGGTGGGACTGGACACGGCCAACCTGATTCTCTACGGGAAAGCCAATCCGGTGGATGCGGTGGACATTCTTGGGGAGCACGTACGGAGCATTCACGCCAAGGACGGGCGCTGGCCGACCAACCCCAGCGAACTGGGCGAGGAAGTGCAGATTGGCAAGGGGCTGGTGGACTTCAAGCAGGTGTTTACCAAGCTGCACAGGCTGGGCTATACGGGCGCGGTGACCATTGAACGCGAGACCTCGGGGCCGCAGCAGATTGAAGATGTGCGGCAGGAAAAGATTTATCTCGAGAAGATTTTGCGCGAAGTTTTGGCATAGGCGCCTGGGGAATTGGAAGGCAAGCAAAGTAACGCAGGATTGACAGGAACGCGAGGACTTATGAACCGTCGAGGATTTCTCAAGAATGGAACTGCGGCCGCTACGGGCCTGCTGCTGCTGAAGCCGCTGACGGCGTTCGGCTACCAGGCCAACTCGGCTATACGGCACGGGCTGCTGGGCTGCGGGAACCGGGGCACTTCGGTGGCCGATTCCTTTTCGCAGAACACCACTGCGCAGGTGGTGGCACTGGCCGATTTGTTTGCGGATCAACTGGCGGCGGGGCGCAGCCACTTTGACCAGCTCAACCAGAAACTGGGACGCGCGCCTATCGACGGCAAGCTGCTTTTCCACGGGCCGAACGCCTTTGAGCAACTGGCCGCAGCGAAGGACGTGGATCTGATCCAGATTTCCACGCCGCCCTTTTTTCACGTGCAGCATCTGGACGCCGCGGTTTCGGCCGGCAAGCACGTGTACTGTGAAAAGCCTGTGGGAATCGACATTCGGCAGGCGGGGGAAGCGTTGAAGATCGCCCCGCGGGTGAAGTCCACACAGAGCGTTGACGTGGGATTCCAATGCAGGAACGCTCCGCCGATTGCGGCAATCGCCGAAAAAATCAAGGCGGGGGCGCTGGGCAAGATTGGCGCCGTAACGGCCAACTACAACGCACCGGCATCGACCGAAAAAACGCGCGCGGGCGAATCGGCGGACGAGTACCGGCTGCGCAACTGGCTGTGGGATCGCGCCCTTTCCGGCGACATCCTGGTGGAACAGAATATCCACATCATCGACCTGTGCAACTGGATTCTGGGAGCGCGTCCGCTGAAGGCTACGGCGACGGGGGGACGCAATATTCTGCAGCACGCGGGAGATTGCTGGGATAACTACCAGGTGGATTACACCTATCCGGGCGACGTGCATCTTTCGTTCTCGTCGACGCAGTTTGGCGCTTACGGCAGTTTTGATGCGGGGCTGAAGTTATTTGGAGCCAGCGGCATGGCGACGATTCCCTACTCCGGACCGATGCAGATTGCGGGCGCGCAACCCTGGGAGTGGCAGGATGCGGCCGGTTCCACTGCGGGCGGGGGCAAGTTCGCCGCCAACGGAGCCTTCCAGGACAACCTGGCCTTTGCGGACCGGGACAAGGAACGGACCTTCATTGAGAGCATCACCTCCGGGCAGTCGCACAACCAGATTGCCGCGGGCGTGGAGACCGCGCTGAGTTGCATGCTGGGCCGGATGGCCGGTTACCAGCGGCGCGAAGTGACCTGGGAAGACCTGCTGGCGCAGGGCGAGACGTACCAGCTGGGAATGAGCTTGAGCCAGTTCGCTTAGGGTGGTGAGTTGCAGAACAAACGAAGGTCCTTCGACTGCGCCTCTCGCGATGAAGCCGCGAGAGGCTTGGCTCAGGATGAGAGCTTGTTTGCCAATCTCCGCTCCCTATGAACAAAAAGGTTGAAAGAAGAGTTTTATCAACAAAATCAGCAAGTTAGCTTCCGCTTCGCGGAAATCGCGAGTTAGCGAGTTAGCGGCGGTTCATTCCAGGCGTAACTCGCACCGCGAGTCGAGCTGCTCAGGATGACAGCTTGTTTTTTGCTCAAACGCGATTTGCAACTTTTTATAGGATGGCAAGATGCCGCCTCTGCTTGATATCCATGATCTGCACATTCGCTTTGGCGCTACGGAAGCGGTGCGCGGCATCGACCTCCATCTGGACGAGGGCGAGGTTCTGGGATTGGTGGGCGAGTCCGGCTCTGGCAAAAGCGCGACGGCGCTGGCGATTCTGGGGCTGCTCGGTGCGGCGGCGCAGGTGGAGGGGCAGATTCTGTGGAACCGCGCGGAAGGCGGTGAAGTCGACCTCCTGCGGCAGTCGCCCGCGGCGCTGCGGCACCTGCGTGGGCAGCAGATTGCCATGATTTTTCAGGAACCGATGACCGCCCTGAACCCGGTGATGACGATCGGACGGCAGGTGGCCGAATGCGCCCAGGCTCATGCGCCCTCCTGGACGGGCCGCGAAGCGAAACGGCGGGCCCTTGAGGCCCTGGAGGCCGTCTCGATTCCCGAGGCCGCGCGCCGCTATGGCGACTATCCGCACCAGTTTTCAGGGGGGCAGCGCCAGCGCATCCTGATCGCCATGGCGCTGATCAACCGCCCGCGGCTGCTGATTGCGGACGAGCCCACCACGGCTCTCGATGTTACCGTGCAGGCGCAGATTCTGGCCCTGCTGGCCGACCTTCAGCGCCAGTACGGCCTGGCCATGCTCTTCATCTCCCACGACCTGGCGGTGGTGGGCGAGGTGGCCGGCCGAGTGGCGGTGCTGCGCGCCGGGCTAGTCGTGGAAACCGGCCCTACTGCGCGCATCCTGACCGCTCCGGAGCATGAATACACGCGCAGCCTGCTGGCCACCGTGCCCACCCTGCGCACCGATCGCAGCCGGCCATTGGCTATGGTGGGTTAGAGCTACAGTTACCCGATCCGGGCCTAAAGGCCGGGTTGTTTTTGGCCTGTTTTCAGGGGGTTGAAACCCCCTGCTCCCTCCGCAAATACTATTTACAACTGCAGCCTATTCCAGGAGTTTGAAACCCCTATTCCCTCCGCAGACGCGATTTGCTGCAGCCTATTTCAGAGGATTAAAAACCCCCTGCTCCCTCCGCAAATACTGTTTACAACTGCAGCCTATTCCAGGAGTTTGAAACCCCTATTCCCTCCGCAGACGCGATTTACTGCAGCCTATTTCAGAGGATTAAAACCTCCTGCTCCCTCCGCAGACGCGATTTACGACTGGAGCCTACGGAGAGGTGGAAAGCTGGCTTGTTTCAGCAGCCTACTTCTCTACCTTCTCTTCGGCGAGCTTGGCCTTTTTCGCTACAAACTGCTTCATGGAGTGCAGGACGTGGTCGCGCGCATAGGATGCGTCGTGCCAGCCCTTCACTTCCACGCGCTTGCCTTCGAGGTCCTTGTAGATCGAGAAGAAGTGGGTGATCTCCTTGATTTGGTGGGGGTAAATATCGGTGTAGTTCCAGATGCCGTCAAAGCGCGGATTGTTCTTGCCCACCGCCAGCACCTTTTCGTCCAGGACGCCCTGGTCCAGCATTTCCAGCAGGCCGATGGGGCGCACTTCCTGCACGCAGCCGGGGAAACTCGGGCTCGGCACCAGCACCAGGACGTCCAGCGGGTCGCCGTCGTCGCTGAGTGTGGAGGGGATAAAGCCGTAGTCGCCGGGGTAGTGCACAGGCGAGTGCAGGTTGCGGTCCAGCTTGAAGACGTGAAGTTCCTTGTCGTACTCGAATTTTTGGGTACCGTCCTTGGGGATTTCGATGACCGTCCGAAAAACCTCGGGTGCGCGTTCACCAACGGGCAACTCCAGATAATTCACCATTTTTCTTGCGTCTCCTTGGGGCTAGAGGGTCCCGCATGGGGTAAGCGGGCCCGCTTTGAGCCCTGACCGGCGGGGCGCCGGTTCCACTATAATCACGGAAATGAAGGCGCATGTCTATGTCACGCTGAAGACATCGGTCCTGGATCCACAGGGCCAGACCATCCACAACGCTTTGCGCAAAATTGGATTTGCGGATGTTTCCGCCGTGCGCCAGGGCAAATACTTTCTGCTTACGCTCGCCGACGGCCTTACGGCCGAGGCGGCAAAGACCGAGGTCGAGCGCATCGCCAAGGACGTGCTGACCAACATGGTGATCGAAGAGTACACCTACCGCATTGAGGAATAGCGCGCCGCTCCAGTTCGGGGCGCGCTTGGCATCTGGCATTCATTGACGCCAAAATGTTGGGGCCTCTGCGCTTAGAATCGTTCCATGTGCGGAATCGTCGGTTATGTCGGTCCTAAAAAGGTAGTTCCCGTCATTATTGAAGGGCTGCGGCGCCTGGAATACCGCGGCTACGACTCGGCGGGCATCGCCGTGGGCAGTCCCTCCAGCACCACGCTCGATGTGCGCCGCGCCTCGGGCAAGCTGTGCAACCTGGAAGAGGTGCTGCGCGAGCATCCTCTTGAGGGCACGTTCGGCATTGGCCACACCCGCTGGGCCACCCATGGCCGGCCTACCGAAGAGAACGCGCATCCGCATCGCGACTGCACGGGCCGCATTGTGGTTGTCCACAACGGCATTGTGGAAAACTATCTGGAATTGAAGCGCGAGCTTACCGCCCAGGGCCACAAGTTCATCACCGAAACCGACACCGAGGTGATTGCCCACCTGCTTGAACAGGTGCAGAAGGATGCGGAAGCAGCCGGTGCGCCGATTCCCATGGAAGTGGCCTTTCGCCGCGCCGTGAAGCGGCTGACCGGAGCCTTTGCGCTGGGGATTCTGTCTGCCACCGAGCCCAACAAGATTGTGGTCGCCCGCTTTGGACCGCCGGTGGTGATCGGCGTGGGCGAGGGCGAGTCGTTTGTGGCGTCGGACGTTCCCGGCATTCTGCAACACACGCGCAATATCTACTTTTTGGCCGACGGCGACATGGCCATTCTGACGCTGGCCGGGGTGGAGCTGACTGACTTTGACGGCAAGCCGATCGAGCGCAACCTCACGCGCATCCAGTGGGACCCGATCCAGGCGGAAAAGGGCGGCTATAAACACTTTATGCTCAAGGAGATATGGGAGCAGCCGCAGGCGGTGCGCGACACCACGCTGGGCCGCGTTTCGCTGGACACCGGCTCTGTCTACCTGGGCGAAATGAAGATTGACGACGAAGAGCTGGCCGCCGCGTCGAGCATCAACATCGCCGCCTGCGGCACCAGTTGGCACGCCGCCCAGGCCGGCAAGTACATGATCGAGCGGCTGGCGCGGCTGCCGGTGGACGTGGATTACGCCAGCGAGTACCGCTATCGCAATCCCATCCCCGACCGCAACGCGCTGGGCCTGCTGATTACTCAATCCGGCGAAACCGCCGACACCCTGGCGGCGCAGCGCGAGATGATCAGCCTGGGCTCAAAGACCGTGGCGATCTGCAACGTGGTGGACGCGATGGTGGCGCGCGAGGCGCACGGCTCCATCTATACCCACGCCGGCCCGGAGATTGGCGTGGCCTCAACCAAGGCCTTCACCGCGCAACTTACGGCGCTGTTCATTCTGGCCCTGAAGCTGGGGCAGCTTCGCGGCAGGCTCGACCAGGCCCGCTCCGTGGCGCTGATTGGGGAACTGAGCCGCATTCCCGCCAAGATCGAGGAGGTGCTGCGCTCGCGTTCCGCGCAGTGCGAGCAGCTTGCCAAGGAATTTTCGACGGCGCGCGATTTCCTTTACCTGGGGCGCGGCATCCATTTCCCCATCGCTCTGGAAGGTGCGCTGAAGCTGAAGGAAATTTCCTACATCCACGCCGAGGGCTACCCGGCGGGCGAAATGAAGCACGGCCCCAATGCGCTGATTGACGAGACGCTGCCCGTGGTGGTGCTGGTGACCCGCGACGAGTCCGACCCCGCCTCCAAGTTGCGCTATGAAAAGACGCTCTCGAACATCCAGGAAGTTACGGCGCGGTCCGGCCGCGTGATTGCGGTTGCGACTGAGGGAGATACGACTATCGGCGGGCTGGTGGAGCACGTGATCCACATTCCTCCGGCGACTGAGCTGCTGTCGCCGCTGATCGAGATTGTTCCGCTGCAGTTGCTGGCGTATTACATCGCCGTTCGGCGCGGGTGCGACGTGGATCAGCCGAGGAATCTGGCCAAGTCGGTGACTGTGGAGTAGGTGTGCTTGATAGCGGTGGTTCTCGGCAGCTGACAGGGTGTGGTGGATGTCGGAAGAATCGCGAGAAACATCCCTCCGCGGCTAAAGCCGCGCTGATTATGCTGGCTTTATGCGGGGGTTAAAAACCCCCGCCTCCCTCCGAATCTCGTTTTCCGCCGCCTGTGAAGCATTTCGTTTCTAATCAGGCCTTGCGGCAGGACTGACGTCGCGCCCTGTTACAAGGCGAACTTATGCGGTGCCTTCCTATTATGGTGAGTTGGAAGTTCGTTGCAGAACAAACACAGGTCCTTCGACTGCGATTGGCGCACAATACGCGCCAATCTCCGCTCAGGATGACAGATTATTTTGTATACAGGCAGTCTCGGTTCGATCAGACAGTCTCAGTTCGCTCCTGATGAACAAAAAGATTGAATGAAGAGCTTTATAAACAAAATCAGCAAGTTAGCTTCCGCTTCGCGGAAATCGCGAGTTAGCGAGTTGGCGGCAGTTCATTCCAGCCGTAACTCGCACCGCGAGTTGAGCTGCTCAGAATGACAGTCTCAGTTGTTCTGTCCCAAAAATTCAGGCTCTCACCTTGTATCCTAAGAAGTTGCACCAAAGGTAGACATGATGAGCCAGACACTGAAAGCCGTCCGCGGGACGCGCGACCTTTTGCCGCCGGAAACGGCGCTATGGAACCGGATCGAGGCTACTGCGCGCTCGGTCTTTGCACGCTACAACTTCGGCGAGATTCGCACGCCGGTTTTTGAAGACACCAGCCTGTTTGCCCGCGGCGTGGGCGAAGAGACCGACATTGTTTCGAAAGAGATGTACACCTGGGAGGACCGGGCCCGGGCGCAGTCGGAAAAGCCGCAGTCACTGACTCTGCGGCCGGAGAACACCGCCGGGGTGGTGCGCGCCTATATCGAGCACAAGCTGGGCGAGACCGGGCAGTTGCAGAAGCTCTATTACATGGGGCCGCAGTTCCGGCGCGAACGGCCGCAGAAGGGCCGCTATCGGCAGTTCTCGCAGATTGGCGCCGAGGTGATTGGGCCGGTGTCGGCGGGCAGCGAAAGCCCCTTGCGCGACGCGGAAGTGCTGGAGATGCTGGCCACGCTGCTGGACGAGCTGGGCATTGTGGGGTGGAAGCTGGAGCTGAACTCCGTGGGCTCCTCCGCGGACCGCGCCCGCTACAACGATGCGCTGCGCGCCGCGCTGGTTCCGCTGGCGCCGAAGATGTGTGCAGATTGCCAGCGCCGCGCCGTGACCAACCCGCTGCGGGTGCTGGACTGCAAGGTTCCCGAGGACCAGCCGATTATCGAGACGCTGCCGCTGATCTCCGACTCGCTGGACGAAGCTTCGAAGACGCACTTTGCGGCGGTGATCGCGGCGCTGGATGCGGCGGGGGTGCCTTACACGCGCAATCACAGGCTGGTGCGGGGGCTGGACTACTACACACGCACGACTTTCGAGTTCACGCATGGCGGTCTGGGCGCGCAGAACGCGTTGCTGGGTGGCGGGCGCTACGACGGCCTGAGCGAGATGATCGGCGGACCCAAGGCCCCGGGCATCGGCTTTGCCATGGGCGAGGACCGGCTGGTTTTAACGCTGCTGGCTCAAGAGGGGCAGGACCCGGCGCTGGCGCAGAAGGCGGATGCCTACATTGCTCCGCTGGGCGAAGGGGTGAATGCCGCCGCGCTGGGGCTGGCCAGGGAGTTGCGGCACCAGGGGCTGTGGGTGGAGCTGGGCGACGGCAGTTTTCGCCTGAAAAAGTCGTTTGAAGCGGCGGACAAGACGGCGCGCGCCATCGTGATCCTGGGCGAAGACGAGCTCCAATCCGGTATTCTTACAGTGAAGAACTTCGCCACAGGCATTCAAACCAAGGTTCCGCGCGCGGAGCTGGCGGTCTTTCTTACCGATTGACCGGGCAGCGGAATTTTTCTTTTGGACTTTTCCAACCTTGCTGGCGAACAAAAGGACACGTGTAGTGCTTGATTTTCTAGGATCTCTCGAACGGACGCATCTTTGCGGCGAACTACGCGCCGCCCACGCCGGACAAACGGTGGTACTGATGGGCTGGGTGAACCGCCGGCGCGATCACGGCAACCTGATCTTCCTGGACCTGCGCGACCGCACCGGCCTTGCCCAGATTGTATTGGACAAGGAGCTGACGCCGGACGGCCACGCCAAAGGCGAGCAGGTGCGGCCGGAGTACGTGGTGGCCGCGGTGGGCAAGGTGCGGCTGCGCGACGCGGACGCCATCAATCCCAAGATGCCGACCGGCGAAATCGAGATTGAGGCGACGCAGATTCTGGTGTTGAACGACACGCTGCTGGCGCCCTTTTCCCCTTCGGAAGAGGCCATTCAGAACGAGGAAGTGCGGCTCAAGTACCGCTACGTGGACCTGCGCCGTCCGGAGATGCAGCGCAATTTCCAGCTGCGCCACGACATTACGCTGGCCATCCGCGAAAGCCTGAGCCAGCAGGGTTTTCTTGAGATCGAGACGCCCATCCTGACCAAGAGCACACCGGAGGGCGCGCGCGATTTTCTGGTTCCGAGCCGCGTGCATCCCGGCGAGTTTTATGCGCTGCCGCAGTCGCCGCAACTGTTCAAGCAGATCCTGATGATCTCCGGCTTCGACAAGTACTTCCAGATTGCGCGCTGCTTCCGCGACGAGGATTTGCGTGCCGACCGCCAGCTCGAGTTCACGCAGGTCGATCTGGAGATGAGTTTTGCGCACCAGGAGTCGGTTTTCGCGGTTGCCGAGAAGTTTCTTGCGGCTGGCTTTGCCGCCGCCGGAGTGACGCTGCCGGTGCCGTTTCCGCGCATCTCGTACGACGAAGCCCAGCGGCAATACGGCACCGACAAGCCGGACCTGCGCTTGCCGGGTCTGACGGACGTGCGCTCGGCATTTACGGACGCCCAGTTGGCGACTCTACAAATTGACCCGGCGCTGCCCGTGGTGGCCCTGCGCATCCCCAAAGTGGGCGAACTGAGCCGCAAGGAGCGCGAAGAGAACCACCCGACCTTCGACCAGAAGAAGGGCGCCAAGTTCATCGACGACTTCAAGCGGCTGGCCAAGGGATTCCCGGAATCCGCGGTCAAGGTGAGGGAGCTGGCCGGCGCGGCCGAGGGGGATTTTGTGATCATTGTGGCCGGCGATCCGGCCCACCCGGTGAAGGCCAGCGACACCAAATTTGAGGGCCGGCTCTCTGAACGGGAGATCAACGTTTATTCGGCTGCGGGCAACTTCCGCACCGAACTGGCGAAGAAGTATGCCGACCGGCACGGGGCGTTCGACATTACCGAGGCTGTTACCCACCCGGACAGGCCGATAAGCGGCGAGGCGATGGCGGGCACATTTCCCTTCAACCCTATCTGGATTGTCGACTTCCCCATGTTCGAGTACGACCTGGCCACGACCACGTGGGTTCCGGCGCACCATCCCTTCACCGCGCCGCACGAGGCCGACATGGCCAACCTGCTCACCGACCCGGCCAGCGTCCGCGCCAACTGCTACGACCTGGCGATGAACGGCCTCGAACTCGGTTCCGGCTCGATTCGTATCCACCGCAAGGACGTGCAGCAGCAGATCTTCCAGTCGCTGGGAATTTCCGACGAGGAGGCGCACAAGCGCTTCGGCTTCTTTCTGGACGCCCTGGAGTACGGCACGCCACCCCACGGCGGCATTGCGCTGGGCCTGGACCGCATCGTGATGCTGCTGGTTGGGGCGCCCAGTTTGCGCGAGGTGATTGCTTTTCCGAAGACGGCCAAAGCGATTGACCTGATGGCCGAAGCGCCGACCACGGTATCCGAGCAGCAGCTGAAGGAATTGCATATTCGGGTGGCGCTGAAGAGCTAGTGGGGTTGCTGCTGCTGGTGGGGTGTAGCAGAGAGCGTGGACCGGGAGGTCCACGCTACAGCCGACCGGGAGGTCGGCGCTACTCGTTTGTAGTTACTCGTTCATGCGGCGGTTAACTTCGTCGGCTACGCGGGCTGCTTCTGCCGCTGGGCGGACTGCGTGGACACGCACGATGGAGGCGCCGTGCAGGATCGACGCAACCAGGGCGGCCAGGCTCGCAGCTTCACGGTCTTCGACGGGCGCGTCCTTTCCGCCGAAAAGAGGGGCCAGAGTGCGGCCCAGGAACGATTTCCGCGAGAGCCCCGCCAGCAGGGGCCGTCCCAGCGCCAGCAGCTCCGCCTGGCGCGCCAGCAGGGCGTAGTTCTCTTCATACCCTTTGCCAAAACCATAGCCGGGATCAAGCACTACTGCCTGGGGCGAAACTCCTGCGGCATTTGCCAGCCGTAGACTCTCTGCCAACCCGGAGCGCACAGACTCCAGGAGCGCGTCGGGAGCGAGCTTGGGAAGGCCGCGCCACTGCTCGGGACGGCCGCGCGTGTGCATCAGGACCAGCCCTGCGCGGCCCTCTGCGCAGACCGCCGCCATTTCCCTATCCCACTGAAAGCCGCTCACGTCGTTGATGATTTCCGCGCCGGCCTGGAGAGCTGCCCGCGCGGTGGCCGCCTTGTAGGTGTCGATCGAGACGATTGCGTGGGGCCGTGCTGCCAGGATTCCGCAGAGGACTGGGAGGAGTCGCGCCTGCTCTTCTTCGGAGGTGACTGCCGGGGCTTGCGGCGTGCCGGGTGCGCCGCCAGCCTGCGAACCGGGCCGGGTGCTCTCCGCTCCCAGGTCCAGAAGATCGGCCCCCTCGTCGAGCAGTTGCAGGGCGTGGGCTACGGCGGCTTGCGGGTCGAAGAATTGGCCGCCGTCGCTGAACGAGTCCGGCGTGACGTTGACGATGCCCATGACCAGCGTGCGCCGACCCAGTTCCAGGGTGCGGCTGCGCAAGCGCCAGAGGGTGACGGTGCGGGTGAGCGGGTTCATGCGTGATTTTCCTGAGGCATCAAAGTTCATGGGTGAGACTTATTCGGAACGGAAGACGACAATTGGCCTGAACTGATTTTAAGAGCTACCGATGAACAGGTCGGTTCTGGTAAGTTGGACTGGGTCAATAGACCCATGGAACAAGCCGCCAGGTCCGGGTGAGATAGGCATCGTATTCTGCACCGAAACGCTCTCGAAGGAGACGCTCCTCCGCTCGAATCCGGGCGGAGAGCGGAACCAGCAGCAACAGGGCAATCGCAACTCCGGACCAGCCGCGAAACGCAAGCCCCCATCCCAGCATAAGGACAATCATTCCCAGATAGCTGGGGTTGCGCACCACGCTATAAATGCCGCGGGTCTCCAGCGTATGGCCTGGTTGGATGGCGACTAATCCGCTGAATCGGAAACCCAGCACAAAGACGGGCCACATCCGCAGGACGCCGCCGAGGGCATAGAGGACCACACCGATCCAGCGGGTTGTATCCCCGTCCATGGTCCACAAGCCCATGCGATCGGTATAGGGCGGCACCAGGGCGCTTGCAAGCGCGATCAGGCTGAATGCCGCGAGAACCCAACGGTTGCCGCGGTCCTCCTTTTCTCCGGAACTCAGGTTCCCGCTGGTGAACGGAGCCACACACATGAACCCCAGCGTGACCAAGGCCAGCGCAATCAGCGCCCGGTGGCTGAAGAAAGCTGTCCAGCCTCCGAATGCGAGGATGGCCAGTCCGAACTGAATTGACGCCGTAACCAGGCTGAGGGCAAACACGTGGGTGGGAGCTGCAGTTTTTTTCATGACCCGAATCTCCTATTGATCGCCATGGTATTTGTTATATTCGATATATGCCGAATATAGCAAACAAGAAAGTACAGGCGCGCCGGGAGCGGTTCATTCAAGGGATTGCGCAACTACTTGTGCCCTGGGGAGTGCCACAGACGGCGGCGCGACTCTATGCCTACTTGTTGCTGAGCGACGAGCCGGCCAGTTTGGACAGGATCGTGGCCGACCTTGAGATCAGCAAGAGCACGGCGAGCGTGGCGGCTCGATTGCTGGAGATGTATACGCTTGCCCGCCGCAGTGGAGAGCGTGGCACGCGCAGAGTCTTGTTTGAAGCATCGGACGACTATGACGCGATGCTCAAAGCGCAGAAGCGGTCGCTGGAGCAGTTGGCCGCGTTGATCAGCGAGGGTGCGCGAAGCAGTGCGAGCAAGAAAACGCGCGTACGACTGCGCACCATGGCCGAGTTCTATCTTGTGAACCGCGATGCGATGGATTCGGCGCACCGGGAATGGATCGCAAGAAAATAACAAAGGCCGCATCCTTGACCGACCCAACTGGACGGGCAGTGGCGAACGAAGGCAACGGCAGATCCTTCCGCTGCGCGTCAGGATGACAACTGTCTTGGCGGTTAGAAGTCATCTCATTAATGTCAGCGAATCATGAACAGCGTCCCTCCGGGGCTAAAGCCCATCGGTTTTGGCGGTTTTTGCGGCACGACTAAAGTTGTGCCCTTTCAAAACGGGTTTATGGGATGGCTTCCAGGCTGGTGAATCCGAAGTTCGTTGAAGAGCAAGCGCGGGTCCTTCGACTGCGATTGGCGCACAACCACCCCAGCGACGAAGACCTGTCGCCGGGGACCCCGGTCACGCGCCAATCTCCGCTCCTGCTGAACAAAAAGGTTGAATGAAGAGTTTTATGAACAAAATCAGCAAGTTAGCTTCCGCTTCGCAGAAATCGCGAGTTAGCGAGTTGGCGGCAGTTCATTCTGGCCGTAACTCGCACCGCGAGTCGAGCTGCTCAGGATGACAAGCTTGGTGAGTGAAGGTGAGCAGGGGGACAAGAGTTAAACTCCGGGAATGGCGACGATGCGGCGTTTTTTGCTGGTTTTGGTAGGGATTCTGGTCGGTTCGGCTGGACTGACGGGGCAGACGCATCCTGCAGTGCTTCCGGCGAGACATGCGGCTCCGGTACAGCCCAAGGGGCCGTTGGCTGACCGCATTCAGGCGATTCTGGCCGATCCGGCGCTGAGCCATGCGGAGTTTGGCATCAGTGTGGCCACACTGGACGGCAAGCCGCTCTATGGGCTGAATGAGGGGCGGCTGCTGATCCCGGCCTCGAGCGCCAAACTCGCCACCACCGCTGCAGCCTTTGCCCTGCTGCCGGTGGACACTCTTACCTGGACGACCAACGTGGTGGCGGGCGGAGAGGTGGATGCGGCGGGGGTGTTGCACGGCGACCTGATCCTGCTGGGGGCGGGCGACCCCACGCTGAGCGCACGTCGCTATCCCTACCATCCGCCCGTGCCGGCCCCGGCTGCCGCGGCTGGCGAGGCGGAAAAGCCGCGCCGTCCGACCGAGGTGCTGGAGCTGCTGGCCCAGCAGGTGGAGCAGGCCGGGGTCCGCACCGTGGAGGGCAGCGTGGTGGGCGACGACAGCTTCTATCTCGACGAGCCGTACGGCACGGACTGGGCCTGGAACGACATGCAATGGAGCTATGGCGCTCCGGTTTCCGCGCTGACGTTCAACGAGAATGCGGTGGAACTGACGGTGGCTCCCGACGCAGCGACGCCGGGCGCAACCCAGGCCGAGTGGTCGCCAAATGCGGAGTACTACACCGTGGACAACTCCATGACTACGGTGCCTGCTGGCCAACAGGCCCACCCCGGACTCGATCGCCGGCCAGGCAACCGCACGGTGCGCGCCTGGGGAACCGTGCCGGCCGAAGGCTTTCATGCCGGCCTGGCAGTGGAAGAGCCCGCGGAGTTTACGGCGGAAGTTTTCAAGAATGCGCTGCGCAGCCGCGGGGTTACGGTCAATGGCGGAGTGGCGGCCGGGCACAGGCTTCCCAACGGTTTCGGCGAGTTTGTGGCGGAACGCGCGACGCCGCTGAAACTTGTTCCCTCTTCCATCTCGACGGTGGCGCCGGCGCTCGAAGGCCGCAGGGTGCTGGCCACGCACGTCTCTGTGCCGGTGGCGCAGGACATCACGCTGATCAACAAGGTCAGCCAGAACCTGCACGCGGAGCTGCTGCTGCGCCTGCTGGGCAAGGTTCACGGCTCCGACGGCAGTTTTGCGCAGGGCGCGCGGGTGGTGCGCCAGTTCCTGGTGGACGCGGGCGTGAATGACGGCGACTTTTTTCTCTATGACGGCTCGGGCGTGAGCCTGGACGACCGGGTTGCTCCGCGCGCCTTTACGGAGCTGCTCTCCTACGCCGCGCGCCAGCCGTGGGGCGCGGCCTGGCGCGCAACGTTGCCCGTGGCCGGAGTAGACGGCACGCTGATCAACCGCTTCAAAGACTCGTCGCTGAAGGGGCGCCTGTGGGCCAAGACCGGCACGCACAGCGAAGGCAATGCGCTCTGCGGCTACCTGACTACGGCCAGCGGTAAAACGCTGGTTTTCTCCATCATGGTGAACGGCCACCGGCCCGGGAGCGAGGCTGAAGTCGAGGCCATCGACCGAATCGCAGAGGCCATTGCCGCAGCGGAGTAACGCCTGGTACTACAGTTGTACTTCGCGAGAAAACTGCAGAAGAACAAGGGCCCGGGCCTAAAGGCCTTCCATATTTTGCGGCTGTTTCAGGGGCCTGAAGGCCCCTGCTCCCTCCGTAAATGTCGATCTACAACTGTGGTACCAGGCTAGTTTCAACCCTGTATCATCAGAGTCAGATGCGCCTTCGTTCCTTTGCTGCTTCCCTGGTTGTTCTGACTCCCGCGCTGGGTTTGGCCGGCGTGATAGCCGCGTCCCTGGCCGGCTGCCGTACGCTGCCCGCTTCAAAGCCTGAAGCGTTGTGGTCAGAGGAGGAGGCGCGGGGAGCGCAGGTGTTTCACCAGAAGTGCGCCAAGTGCCACTATCCGACTACTACCAAAGGCTTGAACGGGCCGGGACTGCAGGCGATTACCAAGATCAAGGCCATGCCGTCGGGCGCGCCGCCTACCGATGAGCGGATGACCGCGACGATTTTGCATGGACGAGCGATGATGCCTGCCACCCAATTGACGGACGACCAGCTCCACGACCTGCTGGCCTATCTGCACTCACTATGACGAACCTATCCGAGATGAACGATACCGGGGTCGGTGACGAAGCCGGCAACGCAGGACCGAAACCGCCGAAAAGAGAGTTGCTGCCTCTGCCCGGCCTGGCGGCCATCAGCCTCTACCTGCTGGTGCTGGCCGGAGTCATTATCCTGGGCGTAGTTGCCGGGCGGCACTATCCGCTGCTGTTTCTGGTCTTTGCGGCCGCGTTTATGGCAGCCAGCGCGGGGCTGCTTTTGCTGCTGCGCTGGGCCTGGGCCATGGCGCTGGGAGCGGTTTTCCTGCTGGCCTGCTACAACCTGTGGATTTTCTCGAACCTGCGCGAGTCGCCTCCGCTGGTGCAGGGATTGCTGAACCTGGTTTTCTTCCTTTACCTGATCCGGACGGAAGTGCGGGCAAAGCTAAGGTAACGAGTTTGCCGGGCAGAGATGGCAGGCGCGTGTTTTCACCGGTATATTCTGAAGTGTTGCCACGAAGCCAGACCACCCCGTGGCCGGAATCGCAGGATTTTTCAACTTATGAGCACGCAAACGATAGCCGTACACCTGCCCGACGGAGCGATTCGTGAAGTTCCCTCCGGGACAACGCCGCTTGATATTGCCAACTCGATTTCGCCACGGCTGGCCGCAGCCTCCATTGTGGCGCGCCTGACCCCGCTCGCCCGCACGCAGAGGGAAGAGGGCTGCTGCGGTGGCGAGAAGGACGAAGAGGAGTCGGCCGAGGCCGCAATGTATGCCGCGGAAGACGCCTCGGCGCCGCGGCTGGTGGATATGACAACGCCGCTGACCGCCGACACGAAACTGGAGTTGGTGACCGAAAAGGATCCCGATGCGCTGAAGGTGGTGCGCCACTCGGCCGCGCACGTGATGGCCACGGCGGTGCTGGAACTGTTCCCGGAGACCAAGCTGGGGCACGGTCCGGCGACCGACGCGGGATTCTTCTACGACTTTTACCGCGAAAAGCCGTTCACGCCCGAGGATCTGGCGCGGATTGAGGCCAAGATGGCCGAGGTGATTGCGCGGGACGACAAGTTTGTCCGCGAGCATGAGCCGCGCGAGCAGGCGCTGGCGGAATTCGACAAAGACGGCGACTTCATGAAGACGCACTTCGTGACCAAGTTCACGCAGCCGGGCGACGAAGTGAGCTTCTACCGGAACGGCAAGTTCCTGGACTTTTGCCGCGGGCCGCATGTGCCCTCGACCGGGCGTGTGAAGGCGGTGAAGCTGACCACGCTGGCCGGCGCCTACTGGCTGGGCGACGAGAAGAATCCGCAGTTGCAGCGCATCCACGGCACGGCGTTTTTCAGCAAGAAAGAGCTGGACGCACACTTTGCCCGGCTGGAAGAAGCGGCCAAGCGCGACCATCGCGTCCTGGGCAAGCAGTTGGACCTGTTCAGCATTCAGGAACTGGCGGGGCCGGGGCTGGTCTTCTGGCATCCAAAGGGAGCGCTGGTTCGCAAGGTGATGGAAGACTGGATGCGCGAGGAGTGCCTGCGCCGCGGCTACCAGCTGGTATACACACCGCACGTGGCCCGCGTGAACCTGTGGCAGACCTCCGGCCATGAGGGCTTTTATGCGGCCAACATGTTCACGCCGATGGAACTGGACGATGCGAACTATCGCATGAAGCCGATGAACTGCCCGTTCCATATCCTCATCTACAAAAACACGCCCAAGAGCTACCGCGACTTGCCGGCGCGCTACGCGGAGCTGGGCAACGTGTACCGTTACGAGCGCTCGGGAACGATGCACGGACTGTTGCGCGTGCGCGGCTTTACCCAGGACGATGCGCACATCTTCTGCACCCCCGGCCAGATTGAAGACGAAGTGGTGGCTTGCATCGACTTTGCCGAGGCCGTGCTACACACCTTTGGCTTCAAGGAGTTCAAGGTCGAGTTGTCGACCTGGGACCCGAAAGACCGCGCCCACTATGCGGGTTCGGACGAGAACTGGAGTCTGGCCACCAGTTCTTTGGAGAAGGCGCTGGACCGGAAGGGGATTGCATACAAGACGATTCCCGGCGAAGCGGCCTTCTACGGGCCCAAGATCGATATCAAGCTGGTGGATGTACTGGGCCGGTTGTGGCAGCTCTCCACGGTGCAATTCGACTTCAACCTGCCGGCGCGGTTCGAGCTGGAGTACGTGGGCGAGGACGGCGAAAAGCATCAGCCGGTGATGGTGCATCGCGCTCTGTTTGGCTCGGTGGAGCGGTTCTTCGGCGTGCTGATTGAGCACTATGCCGGAGCGTTTCCGCTGTGGCTGGCGCCGGTGCAGGTGGGACTGGTTCCCATCAGCGAACGGCACCAGGAGTACGCGAAGAAGGTGGAGGCCGAGTTGAAGGCCGCGGGCCTACGGGTGGAAGTGGACGACCGCAACGAGAAGATGAACGCGAAAATCCGCGACTTTGCCAACCAGAAGACGCCGTACATCCTGGTCTTCGGCGACAAGGAAGAAGCGGCCAGCGCGGTCAGCGTGCGGACCCGAGGGAAGGGCGACCAGGGGTCCATGCCGCTGGCCGAGTTCATTACCAAGGCCAGGGAACTTGTGGGCGGGCAGTCGACGGAACTCTAGGGCCCTGTCGCTGTGGTTCTCGCCTGAAGTCAGGGGATACAAACGCAGATTCTTCGCTCACCACCCCCGAACTGAAAAACGTTCGGGGCCCCGTTCGCTCAGAATGACAGCGGCTATTTTGAGGGAAGTGTTTGGGACGGGACAGCAGAAGAAGATGCGCTTGGAAAATGAAACGGCTCGACAGCAACAAATGCTGTCAAGCCGTTTTTTCTCTTGAGAACACTGACGAAGCTGGAGGCTGGGCCGCCTTTATCTGAAGCGAATCTTGTCTACCCGCTGCGCTTCCAGTTGTCCGCCCTGGCGCAGAATGTCGCGCACATAGTCGGCGTTGCGCAGTCCGACCAGATTCACGGGCGGAGTGGCGATTTCGATATTCGAGACGCCGAAGAAGCGCAGCAAGAGCGGCTTTACGATCACGGCATCACCCAACTGGTGCAGCTCGTAGGGACGGTTTTCAGAATGCCACGAGCCCTCCTCGACGATCAGCCGCTGGCTGGAAGCACTGTATTTCGTCGTCGTCAGTTTCAACAGGTAGGCCAGAAACAGCAGCGTAAGGAGCCCCGCAAAGCCGAGTTTGACGAAAGCCAGAATTTGGCCCAACCCGCCTGGAGGATCGATGCGCGGGGTTTCCACCGCAGGCGCGGCATCGGTGGTTGGGTCGGAGGAGGCTGTATCGGCAGACGGGTCCGCAGCGCGGCGCCCACTCCTGGGCTTGCGAGCTGCCCTCCGTGCCGGTTCAGACGACCGGCTTTCGGCCGTGGCATGGATGCCGACGCTCTCCAAAGCCCCCTGCGCATACGGATTCTGCGCGACGTAATTCTTCGCTGCCGAGCAGGCGAAGAGGACGATCGCCATCAGAATTGCGTACTTGATAAAGCGTGGGAGCAAGAGGGCCAGGGACGGCGACTCCTGCCAGATCATCTCTTCGTCGGTGCTTTGACGAATGTATTCAGCCCGCCCGGTGACGGCGTTGTCGCCGATATCGCCGAGCACACCGCTGACTGACTGAACGGGGATGGTCGCAGGTTTCTGCTGGATGGTACGGGGAAAGCCGGATTGCGGCTGCAGCTTGCCGGAGGTCGGTTGCAATTGATTCGAATCATCGGGAGACGGCGCCAAAAAATCCTCCTTCGACCGGTACGCGGCGCCAGCTCATCATGAGCTTGCGCACGTCCGGAAGTGTGGACTGGGTCTCACTGCAATTATAGGCGCTCGGGGAAACAGCTCTCAGCTGTCAGCTTTCAGCTCTCAGCTTGGGATTCGGGAGGGGAAGTGGAGTGCGTTCCCCATGCATAGGGCTGGTGCGGGCTGGAAATTGGGGTGGGGTTGGCGGGTTGGCCCCGCTGGAGCAATTCAGCTGTTGGCAGCGTAGAGCGTGGACCGGGAGGTCCACGCTACAGCCGACCGGGAGGTTGATTACATGACAGCGCCGGCTCCTTCGAGCCCGAGTAGACTGGTTGCTGCTAGACGCCCAGGAGCTCGGGAGAAGGAGCCTGGC
>Ga0302140_10001196_pt1 | contig 34001 bp, 26 predicted proteins | sample I_Bog_E1_1_FD_202095 | JGI IMG/M metagenome (GOLD analysis project Ga0302140, IMG submission 202095) | Peat permafrost microbial communities from Stordalen Mire near Abisko, Sweden - I_Bog_E1_1 | ecosystem: Environmental > Terrestrial > Soil > Wetlands > Peat | place: Sweden: Abisko, Stordalen... | reverse complement strand
TACCCTGAGGCCCGCAAACCCCTATAAACACCAGCCAGAATCGCACTTCAAACAAATTTCAAACGGGAAGAAACGAAAATCGCAAGGAAAGACGCTGCAATCACGCGAATTTCAACGAGTTCCTAGATATCTCCCCAAATATGCAGCCGAAGCCTCAGCGCGTTCCGCCAGCCTTTGCTGCCTGAATCACGGCATCAAATGCAGGCTTGGGCTTGCCGTCGCGATCAAAGAGCAACGGGTAGCTCGTGCGTCCACGAACCGGCCAGTTGTTGAGCCATGAATCGCTATCGGTGACTCCCCAGAGCGTGACGCGATTGATGACATCGCTGTGCTTGACGTAGACGGCGAAGAGATCGGCATAGCGGTGAGCGAGTTCCTGCTGCTGTGCAGCGGGCAATCCGTCGGGAAAAGGGTTGAGCTTGGGGTCTGCCTTGATGTTGTATCCCACATCTGCGGTGTGCGAGCCGCTTCCGCGCGGCAGGACATCGATATCGAGTTCAGTGATGGCAACCTTGACGCCGAGTTTGGCGAATGCAGAGATGGTTTCGTCCTCAAGCTGCGCGGATGGCCAGTTGAGGCTGTCGTGGCCCTGAATGCCAACCGTGGTGATGGGGATGCCGGCGGCCTGGAGCTTTTTGATGAGCGCGATAGCGCCGTTGCGCTTGGCCTCGTTTTCGAGCGAGTAGTCGTTGTAGTTGAGTTGCGCCTGGGGATCGGCCTCGTGGGCAAACTGGAAGGCCTTGATGATGAAGTCGTCGCCGATGATTTTGAGCCACTGTGACTGGCGCAAGGTTCCATCGTCGTTGAGAGCTTCGTTGACTACGTCCCAGGCCTGGATTCTGCCCTTGTAGCGGCCAACGACGGTGGCGATGTGATCGTGCAAGCGCTTGAGCAGGGTTTCGCGATCGACGGGCTGGCCATTTTCGCCCTGGAAGACCCAGGAGGGGACTTGAGAGTGCCATACGAGACAATGGCCAACGATGAACATGTGATTCTTTTCGCCGAAGGCAACATACTTGTCGGGCAGCTCGAAGTTGTACTTGTCAGGGCCGGGGTGAACGCGCTCCCACTTGAGAACATTTTCTGGCGAGATGGAGTCGAACTGCGTGGCGAGGAGTTCATCTCCGCGCGTATCGGCGCCCATGATCTGGAGTTCGTTAATGGCAGCGCCAATGTGGAAAAGGCCTTTATACGCGCCTTTGAGCGTGGTGGGGGCCTGGGCAATGGAGACAGCACTGACTACGACCAGACCAGCTAACATGAGGGAACGTGAACGGGACAAGGTAGGCACTCCTTTTAGAGTGATTTTGCAGATTTAAGACGAGTAGCCTTTGCGGCGCTCGGCGAGGTCATGGGAGATGGTCAGGTTGAGCTTCATGCTGATGCCGTAGAAGATGAGGCATACTGCGGCGGCAAGGAAGGCAGCACCCGAGTAAACGGAAGCGGTGAGGCGAATGCCCTCGAGGGCGTGGGCGGACTCGACGGCATCTTTGATGCCCGAGTACCCGTAGAGTTCAAGCAGCCAGCTGGCGAAGAAGCTGCCCAACGCAACACCGATCCACAACGCAAAAACGACTGCAGATGTGACGGTTCCAGTGGCGCGCCGGCCGGTCTTCCATTCTCCAAAGTCGGCAACGTCGCCCATCATGGACCAGAGCACGGGGCCAGAGCAGCCGAAGCAGAACTGGCGCAAAACCTCAAGAGAGATGATAGGGACGGTTGCCGTGGGCGGGAAAAAGTAGAGTGCGATGCAGCAGAGGCCGGTGAGCAGCATGCTCCAAAAAAATGTGGCGCGCTTGCCCATCTTCTTGACGACTGCCGTGGAGCAAGCCACACCGACCAGCAGCGAGATCAATCCAAAGCCGTTAAACCAACTGAAGATCAGCCTGTTTCCGGCGAGTTTGTCAAAGTAAGTCAGCATGACATTACCGCGAATGAGTAGCGCGGTGAAGTAAAAGGTCGTGACCAGGAAGAGCGTGACCCAGGGGCCGTTGTGAATGAGGTCGCCAATATCCTTCAAGACGGAAGTTTCCTGCCGGGCGTCTGGCTGGATCCGCTCTTTGGTGACAGAGAACGCGATAAGGAAGAGAACGATGGACATTCCCAGGAAAGTGCCCATCGTCAACTGGTAACCTCGCGCGCTGTCGCCGCCGCCGAAGAATTTGACCATCGGGACCGCCAGGCTGCCGACAATGAAGCCGGCGGTGTTGGCGAACATCTGACGGTAAGTGGCAATGCTGTTGCGCTCGTTGGGATCGTCGGTCATGACGCCGTTGAGCGAGGCGTAGGGCACGTTGTTGGCGGCGTAGATCAAGCGCAAGAGCAGGTAGGTGCACCAGGCGTAGATCAGCTTACCTTCGGGGCTGAAATGCGGAGTGGTGAAGGTGAGAATGCCGATGATGCCGAATGGGACGGAGGTCCACAAGAGCCAGGGACGGAACCGGCCCCAGCGCGTGTTGGTGCGGTCGGCGATGACGCCCATGACAGGGTTGAAGCAGGCTGAGCCGAGGCCGACGACGAGGAACATTATCTTTGTATGCGCTGTGTCCAGTCCGAAGGTGTTGGTGTAGAAGTCGAACTGCAAGGCCATCAGCGCCTGGAAGACGAAGTTGGCGGCCAAGTCGCCCAGGCCATAGCCGAATTTCTCGCCGAATGACAGCTTGCCGGTATTGTCGGTCATTTGCGGTGCTCTCTTTCCCATCACTCGCTACTAGGGATCGCCGGCAGGAATTGCCGCCAAGGCGTCAATTCGCTCCTCTTCTCGACCCGATTCTCCGTTAACCCGATTCAGCACGGGCAAAGGAAAGACGGCAATGATTGGCGCTACCCACTATATCGCTTTACTACGGAGTTTTGGCAAGCATGAAGTGTGCCCCAGGACATATATAATTCGCAGCGAGGTTACGCCATGACCAAACGTGCTCCGCTGCCCTACCATCTCAGCTTTAACGCTCAACATTCGCCGATGGGCGCGTTCATGAGCTTTACCTGCGGCAACTTCGGAACCCGCGGAGGCATTGGGCTTCAGATAGGTCAGCCGGGCGACCAGGAAGTCTTTATCGGCTATAAGGACGGCGACCGCCACTCGGACAATACTTTGAAGTGCCTGCCCTTCTACACGGCTGCCGTGAATCGGGCCGCCGACGCATTCCTGGTGGAGCAGGCCGGCCCCCAGGAACAGAATGTGAAGCCCGACGCGGTTCCGTTTGGAGAGAGAGAATTCTCGCGGTCTTATAGTTGGGCCACCGACAAATGGGTGGCCGAAGGAATGAGCTTCACGGTCTATTCACCTTTTGGGGCTATACCCGACCCCGCTGTCGACGGGAAGAGGAAGATGCGGGAGGGACTTCTGCCCGCTGTGGTTGCACGCCTGGAGCTCGACAACACCAAGGGCACGGGGACGCGCACCGCAATGTTTGCGCTCAACCATGCGCGCCCCGGCTGCCGAATTCTGGAAGAGGACCTGGGGAGCGGGCGGGTGGCGTTCGCCTTTCGCCGCGAGGCGGGCGGCGCTGCCGAACTGCTGGACTTTACCTCGTCAAGGAAGGGCGTAAAGACGGATGCAAAACCGTTTGTCTTTATGCGCTGGTCGGCCTCAGACGGCGTGCGTGAACGTCACAACCCGGTTCATCTGCTCGGCTCCTGCCCTGGGTTTGGGTTCGAGGTGCCGGCGGGCAAAAAATACGGGATCACGATTGCGCTCGGATCCTACCTGGAGGGCTTCCAGACGAATGGCATGGACGGGCGCTATCTCTACACGCGCTACTTCAAGAGCCTGGCCGACGTGCTGAAGACCGCGCTCGACACATCGGGCAAGATGATTGCCGCAGCCCAGGCGCTCGATAAGAAACTGGACGAATCCGCAGTCTCGGATGATCAGCGATTCCTGATCGCCCACGCGACGCACAGCTACTACGGAAGCACACAGTTGCTGGAGGTGGACAAGAAGCCGCTTTGGGTGGTCAACGAGGGCGAGTATTGCATGATGAACACGCTCGACCTGGCTGTCGATCACGTCTTCTGGGAGCTCGATCACAACCCGTGGCTCGTGCGGAACCTGCTGGACGAGTTTGTCCGCCGTTACAGCTACACCGACGAGGTGAAGGTCTACACATCGGAGTTTGCGCAGTCTTCCGACACCGTTCAGATCGATCCATCCCAGGCTCCGCCGCCGCCCGATGAGGCGCAGCTCAACCGGCCCTACGAGACAAAGCCGGGCGGACTCAGCTTTTGCCACGACATGGGAGCGCACAACAACTTTTCGCCCCAGGGCCGGAGCAGCTACGAGTTGGCCAATCTGACCGGATGCTTCAGCTACATGACCCAGGAGCAGCTTTGCAACTGGATTCTCACGGCAGGCTGTTATGTGGCCAAAACCCGAGACGTTGCGTGGCTCAAGAGCAACAAGTCAGTCGTCGAGGCATGTCTCGAGAGCATGATCAACCGGAGCGGCGATGTGGGTTTTGCGCAGTTCGACAGCACGCGCTGCGCCGGCGGCCAGGAGATCACCACCTACGACTCCCTGGATCACTCCCTGGCGCAAACGCGCAACAACGTCTACATCGCTGTGAAAAGCTGGGCCAGCTACTGGGCTCTGGCGCTGATGTTCCGCGACCTGGAGAACTCGGTCGATCAGAAACGGTCGAGCGATCTTGCCGCGAAGGTTGCTTCCGCGGTGAGCGACCAGGCTGTGGACGGTGTGTTGCCCGCTATCTTCGAGAAATTGAGTCCGGGCTACTCTTCGCGCATTCTGCCCGCGGCGGAGGGTTGCGTCTACCCGCTGTACTTCGTCGAGACCGGCTGGGCAGGCTGCGCGCTCGATGAGATTTACGCAACGCCTGCAGAGAAGGGCATGTTGGAGGCGCTTAAAACACACACCCGCAACCTGCTGCTTGACCCCGAGCGGCGCAACCTGTTTGTGGACGGCGGCATCAAGCTTTCGTCGACGAGCAACAATTCGTGGATGAGCAAGATCTCCATCTTCATGCACGTCACGCGCAAGGTCTTGCACCTGGACGCCGATCCTGCAATCGCCGAAGTCTTCAAGAAGGCCGACGCCGCACACGTGCAATGGCAGACGGAAGGCAGCTCATACTGGGCCTGCTGCGACCAGATCGTCTCAGGCGAGGGCAAGGCGAGCCGCTACTATCCACGCATCATCACCAGCGCGCTTTGGATGGAATAACGAGTCGTCCCAAGCGCTCAAGAACCGCAACGACGCAACGAATTGATCCGAGCGGGCACGCCGGAGATTTACAACGGTGTGCCCGTTCCTGCTGTCGGTCGGCGCGCTTCCCATCCCCACAAACACCTGTGCACCCCGCTACAATTGCCCTGCCGCTTTAATTGGTCTTTGGAGGAATCAGTTCATGCAGCTTTGCCGCCGGCTTCTGCTTTTCATCTTGATCATCGCCCCGTTTGCGCAATCTCAGGAGCTACAGCAGGCGCCATGGCTCGATACAAAGCTTTCCCCGGCCGAGCGGGCACACGACCTGGTGAGCAAGATGACGCTCGAAGAGAAGGCGACACAGCTCGAGGACTATGCGGTTGCGATTCCGCGGCTGGGGATTCCGGATTACCAAACGTGGAACGAGGCCCTGCACGGCGTGGCGCGGGCGGGATACGCAACGGTGTTTCCTCAGGCCATCGGGATGGGCGCAACGTGGGATCCGACGATCGTGCAGGCGATGGGGAATGTGATCTCGACCGAGGCGAGGGCAAAGTACAACGAGGCCCAGCAGCAGGGGAATCACCGCATCTTTTTCGGGCTTACGTTTTGGTCGCCGAATATCAACATCGATCGTGATCCCCGCTGGGGACGCGGGCAGGAGACGTACGGCGAAGATCCATTCCTGACTTCGAAGATGGGCGTTGCCTTTGTGAAGGGTGTGCAGGGCGGTGACATGGACCACTTGCGCGCAGTAGCGACGAGCAAACACTTTGCTGTGCACTCCGGGCCGGAAACGATGCGGCACAGGTTCAACGTGGATCCGTCACCGCGGGATCTGGAGGAGACGTATCTGCCGGCGTTTCGAGCCACAGTGACCGAGGGACCGGTGCAGAGTGTGATGTGCGCGTACAACTCGATCGATGATTTTCCGGCATGCACCAACAAGATGCTTCTGAAGGATCACCTGCGCGATGCGTGGGGGTTCAAGGGCTACGTAGTCTCAGACTGCGGAGCCATTGTAGATGTGTACCAGGGGCATAAGAAGACGGCGGACATTGTTCACTCGGCCGCGATGTCGCTGGAGGCGGGAACGGATCTTTCGTGCAGCATCTGGGCCCCAGGATTCAACACACTGGCGGACGCCGTGCACAAAGGCCTGGTGAGCGAAGACCTGGTGACGCAGGCGGCGGAACGGCTCTACACGGCGCGGTTCCGACTGGGAATGTTTGACCCGCCGGGGTCGAATCCGCTGGACAAGCTGACTGCGTCGGCGAACCTGACGCGTGAAAGCCGGGAGACCTCGCTGCATGCGGCCGAAGAGAGCATAGTGCTGTTGAAGAATACGGGGGCGCTACCGCTGAAGGCGCAGCCGGGCCACATTGCAGTGATCGGGCCGACGGCCGACCTGTTGCCGTCGATCCTGGGGAACTACGAGGGCACACCGTTCCATCCGGTCACGCCGCTTGACGGGATGCTGCAACAGTTCCGCAGTTCGCCAATTCTCTACGCGCAGGGCTCGACTCTTGCCGACGGTGTGGGCGTGCCGGTTCCGCGGACGGCATTTGGCCTGAACCATGGGCTGAAGACAGAGTTCTTTGCCACGCCGGACTGGACGGGTAGGGCTGTCGCGGTAACGAACGAGCCCGAAGTACAGACAGACTGGGAAAACGCTCTGCCGGTGAAGCAACTGGAGACACATGACTATTCGGTGCGGTGGACAGGAACACTGACTGCGCCGGCGGCTGGCCACTATGCATTCAGCGTGGAAGTGGGAGCCAGCTTTCCGTATTCTCCGAAGGAATCCTACCGGCTGGTGCTCGACGGCAAGGTGTTGGGCGAGGGCTCGCTGCGCAAGGGGCAGGATATTGGGGTGATGGGCGACTTCCATGCGATCACGGGGCAATCGCCGACAGCGCCGCCGGTAGAATCCTTCCCCGTTGCGCCGACCATCGCGGTGGACTTTGCGGACACCAAGCCGCACGAGTTTGTCTTCGAGTACTCGCACGCGGGCGACGGGTCAGGCGGAGGAGTGACGCTGAAGTGGCAGGCGCCGGCGCAGGCGCAACTGGATGAAGCCGTCTCACGTGCCAAAGAGTCAGATGTGGTGGTCGCGTTCGTGGGGCTTTCGCCTCAGCTTGAGGGCGAGGAACTGCCGCTCAAGATCACTGGTTTTGATGGCGGTGACAAAACAAGCATCGATCTGCCGGCCCCGCAGCAAAAGCTGCTGGAAGCACTGGGAGCTACAGGCAAGCCTTTGATTGTGGTGTTGCAGAGCGGCAGCGCAGTGGCGCTGAACTGGGCCAACCAGCACGCGGACGCGATTCTTGCGGCATGGTATCCGGGCGTGGCCGGCGGAGATGCGATTGCGCGGACGCTCGCCGGGGTGAACAACCCGGCGGGGCGGCTGCCGGTAACGTTCTACGCAACACTGGATGGCCTGCCGGAATTCACCGACTACAACTTCAAGACAGCCACGGCGGGCCGCACCTATCGGTACTATCCGGGCAAGCCGCTTTGGGGCTTCGGCTACGGGCTGAGCTACACGACGTTCAAGTACGGCGAGGTAAAGCTCTCAGCAGAGACCATCAAGGCGGGCGATCCGATTACGGCAACAGTTGCGGTGACCAACACCGGCGTGGTGGACGGCGACGAAGTGGTGGAGGCGTACCTGAAGACTCCGCAGTCGGACGGGCCGATACAGACCCTGGCCGGGTTCCAGCGGGTTTCAATTCCGGCGGAAGCGACGCGAGAAGTTTCGATCAAGATCGAGCCGCGGACTCTGTCGGCTGTGGACAACGATGGTCATCGCAGAATCCTCGAAGGCCAGTACAAGCTGACGGTCGGCGGCGCACAGCCGCAGGAAACAACGGCAAAGTCGGAGGCGAGCTTCAGCGTGGCGGGAGAACTGGGACTGCTGAAATAGCCGACCCTGAAGCAGGTGGGACGCGATTTACGGCGCAGTGGCTCTGCGTGCTCTCGGCTGGAACTGGTGGATGATGGCCACGATTGTGGCGATGATGAGCAGGAGCGCTCCCAGAACGGCGAGCACCAATCCACCGAGCGCGCCGGGACCGGTGGTAGTGGTGGATATCTGAAGCGAACAGCCGTCAATCGGCCAACCAGCGTAGGCGCCGACGTTGCCATGGCAGTAACCAAAGATCAATCCCAAGCCACCAGAAAGACAGAGAACAGACGCGATTAGCAGGCGATCAAGTTTCATCGTGGAAATCCCCTCCAAAGAATTTCTGATGCAGGATTCTACTTCGTGACTGCCTGCGATCCTGAAAAAACAGCTTAAATACTGAGATTTGCGGGACGCGGCGCTGCATGCTGCCCGCCCGTGACTCGTGTCACACGCTGCTCTTCACAACTGGCGAATAATCCAGAAAGATGGCCGTCGAGGCCCCACTGGAGAGCGACGCTTATGTACAGGATCGTCGAAGCGCGGAGCGTCGGGCAGAACATCAAGCAGTTTGTGATTGAAGCGCCTCGGATCGCGCGCAAGCAGCAGCCTGGGCAGTTTGTGATTCTTCGCCTGCATGAGCACGGCGAACGGATTCCACTCACGATCAAAGCGTCGGACCCGGAAGCCGGGACGGTGACGATCTGCGTGCAGGGCATCGGCAAGACGACGCAACTGCTGAACTGCATGGAAGAGGGCGATTCGATTCTGGATATCGTGGGCCCGTTGGGACATCCGTCAGAGATCAAGAACTTTGGGACCGCTGCAATTATTGCGGGGAGCGTTGGCACAGCGATGGCGTTGCCGACGGCGCTCGCCCTTAAGCGAGCGGGAAATCACGTGATCTTTGTGGAGGGCTCCCGCAGCAGAGAAATGGTCGTGTTTGAGGCGGAAGTGCGCCGGGCCAGCGACGAGGCATACTTCATGACGGATGACGGCAGCTACGGAGAAAAGGGTCTTGTTACGAAGAAGCTGAATGAACTGCTCGCCGCCGGGCGCGCGATCGACTTTGTGCTCGCAGTGGGACCTGTGCCAATGATGCGGGCGGTGGCGCAAGTCACCGGCCCGCGTGGCATCAAGACGATGGTAAGCCTGAACTCGATCATGGTGGATGGGACAGGTATGTGCGGGGGCTGCCGGGTGCTGCTGGGAAATACAAGCAAGTTTGCATGCGTGGATGGTCCGGAGTTTGATGCGTCGCTGGTGAACTTTGAAGTGTTGATGCAGCGCAATGCCATGTATCGCGAAAAGGAGTGCAAATCGCTGGAGCAGTTTGAACTGCACAAGGCTGAGGAGCTGGCGCACATCCGTGCTGAGTTGGCGACGAAAGAGGCGGAGATCGCGCGACTGAAGGCCGAGCTTCAATCCCTGGATAATGCCGCACTGGAAAGTGCGGCGCTGGACGGCACGGAAAAGGAAGCGACACATGTTTGAGACGAATACGCTTCCTCTGAAAGACCGGATGAAGATTGCGCGGACCCGGATGCCGGAGCAAGATGCGGCCGCGCGCAGCAGGAACTTTGACGAAGTGAACCTTGGGCTGGAGACCGCGGATGCGTTGAGAGAAGCGACGCGGTGCCTGGAGTGTGCAAAGCCGGGTTGCGTGCTGGAGTGCCCGGTTGGCGTGAAGATTCGCGAAGTCGTGAGCCTGATTCACACCGGCGAGTTTCTGGCGGCGGCGGCGAAGCTGAGGGAAGACAATGCCCTGCCCGCGATCACGGGGCGAGTGTGCCCGCAGGAGAAGCAGTGCGAGGGCGGATGCGTGTTGGGACGAAAAGGCGCGCCCGTGGCCATTGGAAACCTGGAACGGTTTATTGCGGACTATGAGCGGGCCAGCGGCCAGGTGGGACTGCCGAAGAATGCGCCGCACACGGGCAAGCGCGTGGCCATTGTGGGTAGCGGGCCTGCGGGGCTCTCCGCGGCAGGAGACCTGATTCAGAAGGGGCATGAGGTGCGCGTGTTTGAGGCGCTGCATGAGCTGGGTGGAGTGCTCATCTACGGGATTCCGGAGTTCCGGCTGCCGAAGGCGATTGTGCACCGGGAGGTGGAGAACCTGCGCCACATGGGCGTGGAATTCGAGACCAACGTGGTCGTGGGCAAAAGCGTCACCATCGACGAGCTGATGGAGAACGAGCATTACGACGCGGTCTTCGTGGCCTCGGGCGCAGGATTGCCTCGATTCCTTGGCATGCCGGGCGAGCACCTGAACGGCGTCTACTCGGCGAATGAGCTTTTGACCCGCGTGAACCTGATGCGGGCCTATCAGCCTTCCGACTACGACGCGCCGGTGTATGACTGCCATGGAAAAGATGTGGTGGTGGTAGGCGGCGGGAACACTGCGATGGACGCGGTGCGCACGGCGCGCAGGCTTGGAGCGCGGACGGCCACACTCGTTTATCGGCGTTCCGCAGCAGAGATGCCGGCTCGGATCGAGGAAGTGCACCACGCTGAGGCGGAGGGAATCGAGTTTCTGATGCTGACAAATCCCGTGGAGTTTCTAGGCGACGAGAAGGGCTGGCTGACCGGGGCGCGGTGCGTGCGGATGGAGTTGGGCGCGCCAGATGCGAGCGGAAGACGGTCGCCGGTGGAGATTGCCGGATCGGAGTTCGTATTGCCGGCGAGCGTGGCGATTATTGGCGTGGGCACGACGGCCAATCCGCTGATCCAGAGCACGACGCCAGACCTGAAGACAACCTCGCGGAACTACATCGTCGCAGACGAGGAAACGTTGCGGACCTCGAAGCGTGGGGTCTTCGCCGGCGGCGACATTGTGACCGGTGGGGCGACGGTGATTCTGGCGATGGGCGCAGGTCGCAAGACGGCGCGGTCGATTCACGTGTTCCTGACCACCGGAGAGTGGGAGACAGCGAGCGCGCCACAATAGAACAACGCTCGACACCTGACGCGCCAATCCGGCGGCTCATTGAGAGCCACAAAAAAGTGGCGGCAAGCTTTCGGCCTGCCGCCGCCCTGTCCCTGGGTTTTTTGGAAATTGAATCAATCGTTCGAAAACCAAATCTTGAGCAGCCTCATCGCTATTGCAGCAGCTTGGTGACCTCCTGCTGAACGCTGTTGGCTTGCGCGAGAGCCGCGATTCCGGTCTGCGAGAGGATCTCGTACTTCGACATGTTCGAGGTGGCCGAGGCATAGTCGGTGGCCTGGATGGCGTTCTGCGCGGAGGTTACGTTCTCCTGCTGGGTGGTCATCACCTGGCTGACCGAGTTGAGCGTGTTGATCTGTGCGCCGATGTATCCGTCCTGCGCGGCAACGTCGCTGATGGCCAGGTTGAGGGTGTTCAGCGCGGATTGCGCATCGCTCTGGGTGAGCAGGTCAGTGCCGGTGAGCGACTGGCCGTTTGCATCGGTGTAACTGATGGTGGCGATTCCGCCGGTGGAGCTTGTGTCCGTTGTAAATCCTGTGTTCAGCGTGCCGCCATAGGTGGTTGGACCGTTGACGACAGCCGTGCTCTGGTCCTGGATGCCGCCAGCGCTCGATATGCCGACGCTATAGTAGTCCTCAGCCGTTGTGACAGGAGCAGCATGGGCGTAGGTGACGGTGCCGGCGGCGGCGGTCTGGTCTCCGCCTCCCGCCGCCGCGGTGAAAGCCAGAGCTCCGGCCGCGCCGAGCGCGGAGTTGGAGGACGTGAAGACGATATCCTTGTTGGTCTGACTATAGGTGGCGGTTACGCCGTAGTCGCCTTCGTTGATGGTCTTGGCCAGGTCCTGGAGTGTGTCGGTGGTTCCAGTTCCGCCGAGCGTAATGGTATTGGTGCCGATGGTCAAAGTGCCGTTGAGCACGTCTGTGACCGACTCGCCGACGCCGCCCAGTGTCAGCGTCCCGATGGTGCTGGAACTTGGCGCATCGGTAGTGGGAGTTCCGGTGAGGTTGATGCTGGTGGAAGCGCCGGCCACTGTGTCGGATGTGCCTCCGGCGAGGCCGAGCGCGGTTTGCACGGCGCCTGCGCCGCCGCCCGCGCTGTGAATGGTCAATATCGCACCAGCTACCGTTGCGGAGATGCCGGCGCCTGCCGCCGCAGTAGCTGCCCAGTTGTTAATGGTCTTGGCCAGGTCGGTGAGGTTGTCGGTGGTGCCCGAGGTGCCGAGGGTGAAGTTAGTGAGCGTGCCGGATTGGCCAGTGATGGACAAAGTTCCAGCGGTGATGATGTCGGTGGCGTTTCCCAGGGTGTAAGTGCCGATATTGCCGGCGACATTACCCTTGGGGGCGGCGCCGGCAGCGACGACGGGAGCAGTGCCATCGACCGCTGTGATGGTGTCGTCGAGGTTTGCGCCATTCACACTTGCGGTGGGACTGGCAGAGGTGAAAGTCAGCGTGCTGCCATTCACCGAAGCAGTAATGCCGTACCCGTCGGCGTTGATAGTTGCCGCAAGATTAGTAATGTTGTCGGTGGAGTCGGCCTGCCCAAGCGTGATGGTGTGGCTGGCGCCGTCGGCCCCGGTAATCGTGAGGGTTCCGGCGAGCGGGTCGAGAGTGGTGCCTCCTACGGTCAGCGCTCCCACTTCCCCGGCGGCGGTTCCAGTGCCCACTCCCGCGCCGGAGATGATGATGCCCGTATCCGAGCCGCTGCCCCCGCCATAAAGCGCAGCAGCCGCTGTGGATACCGCCCCATTTCCAGCCTGTGCAGCAGTGCCGAAGGTTGCAGTGAGTCCCAGGCCTGAGTTGTCGATGGCACTCATCAATCCCTGCACCGTATTGGCGTAGCTCGTGCCGGTGCCAACGCCTACAGTCGCCGTGGTGGGCGTTACCACTCCATTGGCGCCTGTCTTCAGATATGTGACCTGGATCGAGCTGGCGCCGGAAGCATTGAGAGTGTCGCCCAATGCGGCATTCACATCATTATTTGAGAGGTCAATGAAAACGTTGGTGCCCGTGGAGCCGTCGCCATTGCCATAAGACATGACGCCGTTGGTATCGCCGACGCTGGATTCGCTAAGGCCGTGAATGTTCAAATCGTCCAACGAGGAGCCGGCGGTCGAGGAGTCGCCAGTGTAGACGGCGATGTCCTTTCCGGTGAACACCTGCTGTTGGTTGTAAGTGGTTGTGGAACCGATATTGCTGACCTCGGCCAGGATCGACTGATACTCCTGGTTGGCTGCTCCTTCCTGGGTGGAGTTGAGCGTGCCGTTTGAGGCTTCGGTGGCCAGGGTGATGGCTCGATCGAGCAGGCTGGTCACCTGAGAGAGAGCTCCATCGGCCACATCGAGCAGGCCCACCCCTTCTGTGGCGTTGGTCTCGGACTGGGTGAGGGCCATGGAGTTGGCCTCGAGGCCGTTGACAAGAGAAAGCCCCGCAGCATCATCGGCCCCCGAATTGATCTTTGACCCGGACGACAACTGCTGCAGAACGGTCTGCAGGCTGTTGTTCGTGTTGTTCAGGTTATTCTCCGCGTAGATCGCCGAAAGATTGTTCAATACACCGAGGGCCATGGAAGTAACTCCTTTTCAGGATGCTGTGGAGCGCGACTGCGCCAGTTGCGGTTCAGATCGTGCGGCCAAGCTGTCTGCGAATGCCGAATAGGCGTTCTCGCATCCACACATCTCATCGGAGGCTGGCGAAATAACTTTAGTCATAATTTTGGGAAGTGCTGAAAGAGTGGGCTGTCCAGCTTGCAAACAAAGTGTCGCGGTTTGGATCACGATATGTCCGAAAGCGCTTCATTTGCTGCCCGATTACGCTGCAAACACTGTCCGGAACAGGCCATGGGTTTGTCCTGTTTCGCATCAGGGAGCGAGGATCAGGAGATCGGCGGGGGTTTAAGCATCGGGATGGGACCTGAAGACCCAAAAAAGGCGGCAAGAGAATTCCTCCTGCCGCCATCGGTTTTCCATACTGCAACCGCAATGCTCTCGGGCTGTACCGAGGTCAAATCTGTATCACTGTTCCATGCCTGCCGCAGGTGCTCCAGCCGCTGGAGCAGCGGGGCGGTCCGAGTCCGGATCGACCATGCCCTGCGGTCCGGGCGCCGGAGCTGCACCAGCAGGTGGCGGAGGAGGCGTTCCGTGCCGCTGGCCCTGAGGACCCTGTCCGTCGGGTCCTTGTCCATAACGACCCTGATGGCCCTCATGCCCTTGCCACGGTCCACGCTCTTCCATGTGCTTCTGGCGATCGGCCTGGAGCTGCTTGAGCGACTTCCACTGGTCGGCGGTGAGCTTGGCGCGGATACCGAGCAGAAAACGTGCATTGGCCTTTTCGAGTTCGGCGCGGGCAGCGGCGATCTTATCGATCTCCGCCAGGATCTTGCTTTCGTTCGGCTGGTCGTCGCCCATCAGTGGCTCCATCTCCAACTCAGCCTTCTGTAGATTGGCGTGGAGGTCAACCAGCTTTTCCCGATGCGCGAGCAGCGTGGCGTCCATCTCCTTGCGCTGCGCGTCGGTGAGCTTGAGCGCCTCAACAACCTTGGGGTTGTTCCACCAGCGGCCGTGGTCGCCCTCGGGGCCCATCGCCTTTTCGAAGGGAGGCCGGTGTTCGCCAAAGCCGGGGACTCGGCCACCTCCGCCGCTCATGCCTCCGCCGGGGCCCTGAGCCAGCGCGGAAGACGCCAGCAAAACAGAAACAATCGCAACTCCAAGACGTGCAGTCAAACCAGTTTTCATTGCTTTCTCCTCCCCCTCACCTGGGTAAGGGACGGTGTTGGTTGTTGAGCGGGCTCACAGGAACCCGGTTATTTGCTGTCATCCTCTGCCATCTGAGCCAGGGGCTCCATGGCGCTCGGAATCTGCTGAGAAATGTCGCTATCGACACTGGCGAGAAGTTTCTCCTCGCTGGCGGCCTGCAGGTCTGCTGCCCGCTTCTGCTGCTCGGCGAGCCTCACCGCTGCCTGCTTCGCTGCTACCTGCCGTTCGTGGCGTTGATATACCACGCCGGAAACACTGGATGCCACGAGCGCGCAGCCGAGCGCCCATGCCGCAGCCCGCCGCCAGTTGCGACGCGGTCCAGATTGAACCACGCGGCGAGTGCTGTATGCGGCTTCGCTCCAGGCATCCACACTGAGCTTGAAGTTCCGCAGCGCCTCATCCAGTTTCAGATCAAGGATCGGATCGTCCCCCGCGGATTGCAGTTCATCGTGAGCATCGTCCGGAAGTTCGCCTGACTTTTCCCAAACACTCATTTCCCTCTCCCTAATTCAGTGCGCACACGCCCGACAGCCCGCGATAGATGCGCTTTGACCGTTCCTTCACTCAAACCCGTCGTTGCTGCGATCTCGCTCAACTCGCGCTCCTCCACATAACGCAACAGGAAGACGGTTCGCTGCCGCTCGCTTAACCCTTCCACTGCTTTCCAAACATGGCGTACCTGCTCCTTTGCCAGCATCTTCTGCTCCGCGGAGCTTTCGCCGCTGGGGAGCCACTCGCTGGCTTCGTCGAGGTCGACCGAGTTGGTGCGCGTTGTCCGCCAGAAACGCATGCGGCGGTTGCGCCAGTGATCTTTCTGCAGGTTGATCGCAATACGCATCAACCAGGTCATCGCGCTCGAATCGCCGCGGAAGCTGGACCAGTTGCGGTGAGCCTTCAGGAAACACTCCTGGGTCAAGGTCTCAGCCAGATCCACATCGCGCGTAGATGCGAGCAGGAACCGGAAGATTTGGGGTCGATGTGCGGTCACGACGCGAGAAAACTCGTCTGCAGCGATATCCGCTGCCGTCGCGCTATGCATCGGCTCCACTATGCTTCCTGCTGCCATCACACTGGTAGACGCCTCTCATGTGGGCAAGTTTACAACTCTCGCTGAATTTGTCGCATCCAAGATCGAACCAAATGCTCTGCCCGTTTTCATGATTGTTGGTTGAATCGGCGGCTGGCAGAAAGCGCAGCGCCCATGCTTGCTTAGACGGATTTTCAGGCCCCGAAGCCTATCCCAGGGACAGCCGACGGAAGAATCGCAAAAAAGAGAATGCGGGAACCTTTGTTGTCTCATCCGCGTAGAGACGAGAAGCGGGGCGATTAGGCGGAAGGCTGCGCCCGGCAGGAAAGAGGTCTTCGCATGGGGGCAATTGTTCGAAAGAGGTCCCTTCGCATTTGGGGCATGGCCGCAGTTCTCGCGCTGGCGGTCCCGGCAATCGTATCGGCCGCACCGCAAAAGGCCGCACCGGGGTCGATCGTGATTGTGTTCAAGGATGGACACAAACAGATATTCAACCTGGCCGACATTGAGCGAGTGGAGTTTCCCACCAGCGGAGAGGGTTCCGCTATGACGTCCGGCGCGCCGGTTCCTTCTCGGAATCGCTTCCTCGGCAGTTGGGAAGTGGGCGACGGGACCGGGAACAACTTCGAGATCAAACTGAATGACGACGGCAGCGCCTATCGTTCGCTGGGCGACGTCCGGGGAACGTGGCTATATGTAGACGGCGAAGCGCGGGTGACCTGGAGCGACGGCAACAAGGACTGCATCCGCAAGGTTGGCACCATCTACCGGAAGTTCGCCTACTCGGCTGGCAAGTCGTTCACCTCGGACCCTGACAACGAAGCAAACGCGCGGAATACATCGGCCAAGCCAATCTAGGTAAATCGAACCGAGTTGATTATGGAGTGTGCGAGCGCTCCCCCCATCCCCCTGCCGAATCCGAGACGGCCGGGGGATGGGGTTCTTCTTCCGCCGGCATTGTAGAATCCGGATTGCTGCGGGACAGGAACGCAAAGGGAGGCCATCCGGGTGTTTGAACTCTTTCAGATCGTGTGGGACCTGATCATGATTCGTGACAATGTCCGCAAGGGCAGGCTCACGATGCGCAAGACACTCATCTCCATCGGTTTTGTTGTGCTGATGTATGGCATCGGGGTGCCGGCAGCGGTCCTCTATGATAAGCATCCGGAGTATGAGGCAGTTTTTATTGCTGCGATGGTAGTGGTCGGGCTTTTGTTTGTGCTGCTGGTCTACATAGGTTTTCGGTGGTACTTCCAGTCGTTGGCCAGAGAACGAGCTGCTGCGGAAAGCAAAACCGAGGGTTCAGACGGGGCCTGAAGCGCTCGCTGCTGCGAAAGGGCTCGATCGCTCAGCGAACATGCAGCCGTGAGTCTCGCCAACAGGAGCAAGCGACTTGTTTATGCGTAAGACGGTTCTGGCGGCAGTGATAGTCTGAATCGCGTAAACGCTTTCTGTTGTACAGAACGAAGAGGAGAAGGATGCTCGTAGCTGCCCTCCGCGAGGAGGTTCTTCGCGCCAACCTGGAGATTGCCCGCAGGGGCCTGGCGCCGCACACGTTTGGAAACGCGAGTGGCATCGACCGCTCAGGAGACCAGCCGCTGGTGGTGATCAAGCCGAGCGGCGTCAATTATGCTTCGCTGACGCCGGGCGACCTGGTGGTAACGGATTTGGACGGAAAAGTGGTGGAAGGATCGCTGCTGCCGTCGAGCGATTTGGACACACACACACTGCTTTACCGCGAGTTTCCCCAGATTGGCGGCATCGTCCACACGCACTCGGAGTTTGCCACCTCCTGGGCGCAGGCTGGCCGCGAGATTCCCTGCCTGGGCACAACCCATGCGGACTACTTTCATGGGCCGGTGCCGGTAACCGAAGAGCTGAGCGCTCAAGATGTGGCTGGCGGATATGTGAGGAATACCGGGGCCGTGATCGTGCGCCGATTCAGGGAGCAGGGCTTGGACCCCATTGCTGTGCCGGGGGTCCTGGTGAAGGGGCACGCGCCGTTTGCCTGGGGCAGGAATGCGTCGGAAGCAGTGGAACATGCGGACGTGCTGGAGTACGTTGCGCGGCTGGCATTCAGAAGCGTCCTTTTGGGAGCGCCAGAAACTGGGATTCCATTGCACGTGTCCGAATACCACTACCAACGCAAACATGGTCCCAAAGCGACCTACGGACAAGGGAATCGTGAACGTGATTCGCTTGACTGAGCGGAAACATTCTGGCCGAAGAAACCATGCCATTCGTTCATGAAAGGTGTTAAGCCTCTTACTGCCAACTACCTACCTTTTCCCATAGTGTCCTCCTGTTTTCGGGAGCAACACTACGCTTTTCTGCATTTATGATTGAAGTGTTACAACGGGATGGTTGACATTTAGCCGGCACGATAGGTCTGTATCTTGAGCACTGTCAATCGATTGCATCAGCTGCACCGTCCCCCGGCCGATTTTGATCACATGGCAAGCTACGTGCAGGGTTATCAATTGATGTAGGTCATCCAACCATGGAAACAAGCCTCTTCAACCGCTTGCAGGCGACGCTCCTTGCCTTGGCTACTGCCGGGCTGGTTGTGCTTGCAGTCTTGAATCTGAGGCAGGAAGGGCAGTTCCAGCAGCCCGATGATGGAGTCTGGTGGCGCGAGGTCGCCGGTGGCCTTCAGGCGGAACGGGTGCTTCCGAACAGCCCTGGGCAGCGCGCCGGCATACGCATGGGCGACCTTCTAACCGGGGCCGCCGTGCTTCCCGACCGGCCCGCCCGGCGAAATGCGCTTTCCACAGGACAGGAGTTGCTGCCCGAGGTAACCGACCAGAACGCTGAGATCCAGAGCAAAACCCCAATGCCGAAGTCGGACTATGCGCCGATTGCAGCGGTTTCAGATCTGATGCGAGTGCTGGACCGGACGGAGGTTTACGGCAAAGCTAGCTACCGGATTACGCGCGGCGGAGTTTTGCTGGACACGCCAGTTGTGGTGATCCCTGAGCCGATGGACAGAAGCCTGGCGCGGGCGCAGCGCGTGATTGGGCTCGTCTACCTGGCCATCGGAATCTATGTGCTTTTTCGGCGTTGGACGGCGCCGCGCGCCACCCACTTTTATCTCTTCTGTCTGGTTTCGTTCTCGCTCTTCACGCTGAAGTTCACGGGCGAGTTGGATGGGCTGGACTGGACGGTTTTCTGGCTGAATGTTCTGGCCGAATCATTGCAGCCGGCGCTGTTCCTGCACTTTGCACTCAGCTTTCCTGAAGAGCGGCTGAAGCAGTTCAAGCGCCGCTTCCTATTACCGCTGGTGTATGCGCCAGGCGCGGCATTGCTGGGCTTGTGGATGTGGACCATTGCGACGCGGCAGGCAACCGGGCTGCTGTTGCACCGGCTATACCAGATTTCGACGGCGTACGACGCGACGTTTTACATCCTGGCGGCTCTGTTGTTTCTGCGCAGCTACGGTAAAGCTGATAGTCCTCTCTTGCGCCAACAACTGAAGTGGGTGACACGCGGAACCGTGGTGGCAGTAGTCCCTTTCACGCTGTTTTTCGCGCTTCCCTACTTGCTTGACCTGAATCCGCCGAGACTGTTGACGAACCTGGCGGGCTTCTCGCTGGTGATTTTGCCGCTGACCTTCGGCTGGGCCATCGTTCGCTACCGGCTGATGGACACAGACCTGATCTCCAAGCGGATCGTGGCATACACGCTGGCGACGGGAATGATCCTGGGAGCGTATTTCGGCATCATCGCACTGAGCGCTCTCGTGGTGCACAATGGGCTGCCGCAGCGGTTGCGCGAGTGGGCGCTGGTGCTGACAATTCTGATTACGGCGGCGATCTTCGATCCGCTGAAGCGTCGGATTCAGACCTGGGTGGACAAGGCCTTCGATCGTCACCGCTACGACTATCGGGAGGCGCTGGTGGACTTCGGGCGAGGGCTGAACTCTGAGACCGACCTCGATGCCCTGCTCGTATCGATCGTGGAACGGTTGCCGAAGACATTGCTGGTAGCGCGCGTTGCCGTGTTCCTTGCTGACGATGAGGGGCGGCTGCGGCTGGCCAAGTCGCATGGACTGCCTCCCGACCTGAGCGCGGCGCGGGATCGGCTGGACCTGGGATTCCTTGATTTCGATCAGAACCATTCACACATTTTTCTGGAGAACGCGCAGCAGGCACTGCACCTGAAGGAGGATGAGCAGCGCACGGCCGCACTGCTTGACCTGAACTATTACCTTCCCTGCCGCGTGGCCGCAGGTGAAGGGCAGGAGGGAGCGGCGTCGCGAACTATCGCCGTGATCGGGCTGGGGCGGACGATCGGTGGAGATTTCCTATCGAGCGAGGATGTGGAGTTGCTGGAATCGCTGGCCAGCTACATCGGGATTGCGCTCCAAAATGCGCGGCTCTATGCGCGTCTCCAGGAAAAGATTGGCGAGTTTGAGCGGCTGAAGGAGTTCAACGAAAACATCGTCGAGTCGATCAACGTAGGAATCCTGGCGATCGACCTGGATGATCGGGTGGAGAGCTGGAACGCTCAGATGGAAGCGATGTATGCGCTGAGCCGAGCTGAAGCGATCGGCCAGCCGCTGCGCGCCGTGTTTCCGGCCGAGTTTGTTGACGTGATCGACAGCTTCCGCAACGAGCAGGGGGTTCATCACCTATACAAATTCCGGCTGACGACGCGTGCGGGCGAGTTGCGCAACGCGAACATTGCCATTGCGCCGCTGCTGTCGAGGGATTTTGTCACGGTCGGACGGATCATCCTGGTGGACGACATCACGGAAAGAGTTTCGCTGGAGAACCAGTTGGCCCAGGCAGACAAGCTAAGCTCCATTGGGCTGCTGGCGGCGGGCGTCGCTCACGAGATCAACACACCTCTGGCGGTGATCAGTTCGTATGCGCAGATGCTGGCCAAGCAACTGAAGGGCGACGAGCGGCTGGGGCCGGTGCTGGAGAAGATCACGCAGCAGAGCTTCCGCGCGGCCGAGATCGCGAACGGCCTGCTCAATTTCTCGCGGACTTCAACGACGGAGTTCCGGCAGACAAATCTGAACCAGATCATCCGCGACACGCTTTCGCTGCTGGAGCACCAGTTCAAGAAGGCGCAGGTCGAGGTAGCCCTGAGCCTCGCGGACGATTTGCCCAGCATCAGCGGCAATCCCGGAAAACTGCAGCAGGTGTTTTTGAACCTGCTGCTGAACGCAAAGGAAGCGATGCCCGAGGGAGGCAGCCTGCGCGTGGTTACGCAGGCAAACGGGCACGTGGAAGCGCTGATCACCGACTCCGGCACAGGCATCGCACCCGAGCATCTGAAGCGCATCTACGATCCGTTCTTCACCACCAAGACACAACCCAAGCCCGGCGACAAACGCGGAACGGGACTTGGACTGTCAGTTTCCTACGGAATCATTCAAGAGCACGCCGGCAAGATTCGCGTGGAAAGCGAAGTGGGCGCCGGCACAACGTTTCACCTGGAGTTTCCACTCCTGAGGAATTCAGTCCATGCCTGAGGTCGACCTGCCCTTGAACCTGCCCGTCTCTCCTTCTGCTACGAATGGCAACACCAGCGGAGCCGGAAGTGCGACCAGCATTCTTGTAATCGACGACGAAGCGGGCATCCGCGAATCGTTGGAGGTGCTGCTGACTCTCGAGGGCTATTCGGTGCGGATGGCGAACGACGGCGAAGAGGGCCTGCGCGTGCTTGAGTTGGAGAACTTCGACCTGGTGCTGCTTGATCTGGCTCTGCCTGGACAAAGCGGTTTGGAGTTGCTGCCGCAGATCAAGGAGCGCCAGCCCGAGCTGCCCGTGATCATGATTACGGCGTACGGCACGGTTGACAACGTTGTAGAGGCGGTTCGGGCGGGCGCTGAGAACTTTGTCCAGAAGCCGTGGGACAACGAGAAACTGCTGGCCGACATTCGTTCTGCGGTTGCGCGGCACAAGGCGGAAGAAGAAAACCTGCAACTGAAGCGCACGCTGAAGCAGCGCTACAACTTCCATAACATCGTGGGCAAGAGCGAGATCATGCTGCGCGTGTTTGACCTGGTGGCACAGGTTGCGCCGAGCCGGTCAACGGTGCTGATTCAGGGCGAGAGCGGTACGGGAAAAGAGCTGATCGCCAAGGCGATTCACGCCAACTCACCGCGCAAGGACAAGCCGTTTGTTCCTGTGAACACGGGGGCGATGCCGTCGGAGTTGCTGGAGTCCACGCTCTTCGGCCACGTGAAGGGAGCGTTCACTTCGGCGATCGCTTCAAAGAAGGGCCTGTTCGAAGTCGCCAACGGAGGAACGCTGTTCCTGGACGAAATCGCCACAATGGGTATGGATACGCAGGCAAAGGTGCTGCGCGTGCTGCAGGACCGGCGATTCATGCACCTGGGCGGAATTCAGGAGATCCAGGTGGATGTGCGCATCATTGCCGCAACCAACATCGATCTGCGCCAGGCTGTGCGCGACGGACGGTTCCGCGAGGACCTCTTCTACCGGCTGAATGTAATCTCGGTCGATCTGCCGCCGCTGCGCACCCGGCGGGAAGACATTCCGCTGCTGGCCAATCACTTTCTCGAGTTCTATGCCAATGAAAATGACCTGCCTGCGCGCAAGCTTTCAGCCGACGCCCTGCGCGCATTGGTTGATTACGACTGGCCGGGCAATGTGCGCGAGTTGGAGAATTCGATTGAGCGTGGCGTGGTGCTGTCGAGCGGCCCGGTAATCGGTTCGGACCTGCTGCCTGGACACATTACTGGACGGAGCTTCCAGGACGCGCTGCTCGAGCACAATCCAAATTCATCGCTCTTCGACATCCTTGAAGATATTGAGCGGCGCATCATCATCGAGAAACTGGAGCGCTGCAACTGGAACCAGACCGACGCGGCCGAACAATTCCACATTCCGCTGTCGACGCTGAATCAAAAGATCAAGAGGCTCAATATCGAGATTCGCAAGAAGGGCCGCGAGTAGGCACGAGGCTTTAAGGGGCGAGCGCCGAACAACGCGCTAGATGCTGCCGTCGGACCAACGGTGCAGCCGGGCACGCATATTCTGAACGCCCGATGTTAGTATGCGGCCATGCGCTTCTCATCCGTTGCACCCCTCGTTTTGCTCTCGATTTCAGCCGCCGCCGTCGCCCAGAACGCACAAACACTAAAGCCGCCGGTCGCGAACAAGATTCACACCGAAAAACACATAAACGGCGCCGTCTTGACGGACGACTACGCGTGGCTGCGCGACCGGGCGAGCCAGAAGGTGCACGCCTACCTCGAAGCTGAGAATGCGTATGCGGAGGCATCCACTGCGAGCCAGAAGCCACTGGCTGACAAGCTCTACAACGAGACGCTGAGCCACATCAAGCAGACGGACGTCTCAGTGCCCTACCGCCAGCACGGGTACTGGTATTACACGCGTACCCAGGAGGGGAAACAGTACCCTGTGCTTTGCCGGAAGAAGGAGACGCTCAGCGCGCCGGAAGAGGTGATGCTCGATGTGAACGAACTGGCCAAGGGCGAGAAGTTCATGGGGCTGGGCGAGCACGAGGTCAGCGACGGCTCGAACCTCCTGGCGTACACAACGGACAATGTGGGGTTCAGGCAGTACCGGCTCCATGTGAAAGATTTGCGGACGGGAAAGGTACTGGCGGACTCCGCGGAGCGGGTTGACTCGCTGGTTTGGGCGGCGGACAACAAAACAATCTTCTACACCACGGAGGACGCGCAGACCAAGCGGTCGGATCTGCTCCACCGACACACAGTGGGAACATCGAGTGCGGCCGACCCTGTGGTCTATAACGAAAAGGATGAGCGCTATGAATTGGGTGTGGGGCGCACGCGCGATGAGAAATATATCCTGCTCGACGCGGAGAGCCACATAACCAGCGAATGGCGGTTCCTGGAAGCGGACAAACCCACCGGCGCGTGGAAGATGATGGAGCCAAGGCATGAGGGAGTTCGCTACAGCGTGGATGAAGGGAACGGGCTCTTCTATCTGCGGGTGAACGACACCAACCCGAGCTATCGCCTCGTGACTGCGCCTGTAGCCGCTCCGGGCAAACCGCATTGGACGGAGCTGATGGCTGCGCGCAGCGATGTGCCGCTCGAAGATGTGGATATATTCAAAGATTTCTACGTGGTCACAGAGCGGGTGAAGGGGCTGCCTGTGCTGCAGGTGTTTGCTGGAGCCAGTTCGCGGCCCAGCACGATCGCCGTGCCGGAACCAGCTTACCTGCTGAGCCCTGCGGCGAATGCGGATTTCGACACGGGCGAATACCGCTACGCGTATCAGTCGCCGATTACACCAAACTCGACATTTGCCTACAACGTGAAGAGCCATACCTCGACGTTGCTGAAGCAGCAGGAGGTGCCGGGCGGTTATGACAAGTCGCGCTATGCGGTGGAGCGGCTGTTTTTGCCTGCAAAGGACGGAACCGGGATTCCGACTACGGTGGTGTATCGCAAGGATCTGTTCAAGCGCGGAGAGAATCCGCTGTTTGTGTATGGATACGGATCCTACGGAATCTCGATGGACGACACGTTTTCGTACACCATGCTTCCGCTGATGGACCGCGGCGTAGTCACGAGTACTGCGCACATCCGCGGCGGTGGCGAGTTGGGCGAGGCATGGCACGACACAGGCAAGATGATGACCAAGCGCAACACCTTCACTGACTTCATTGACGCGACCGAGGGGCTACTGGCGCAGGGCTATGGCAAGCGCGGCGAGGTGGGCATCGAAGGCGGAAGCGCGGGCGGAATGCTGATGGGAGCGGTCACCAACATGCGTCCCGATCTGTTCAAGGTGGTGCTGTGCGAAGTACCGTTTGTGGACGTGATGAACACCATGCTCGATGCATCCCTTCCGCTGACTGTCGGTGAGTATGAAGAGTGGGGCAACCCAAACCAGAAGGCCGCATTTGACTACATGCTGAGTTACTCACCCTATGACAATGTGGCGGCGAAGGCGTATCCGGCGATCCTGGTGCAGACTTCGTTTGATGACTCGCAGGTGATGTACTGGGAGCCATCGAAGTATGTGGCGAAGCTGAGGGCGCTGAAGACAGATCAGAATCCGCTGGTGTTCTTTATCAACATGCACGGTGGACACGGCGGATCAAGCGGCCGCTACGATCGCATCCGCGAAGCCGACAGGCGATACGCCTTCATGCTGACAGAGCTTGGGATTACAGAATAAGGCGCTCCTACAATGAGGGCGAAGACAGTGGTCAGCTCGCAGTTTCCATAGTTTTTGCCCAGCGCACAAGGAACGCGACAACATCACGGGGCGGGCCAAACCAAACTTCAGCCTCGGTCTTTCGCTGTGTAGGACGGACGAGCGCGCTGAGGCCGCGAGCACCTATCTCACGAACCACGCCAAAGGCGGCTTCGTCAGAGAGATCGTCGCCCAGGAAAGCGACCGGCGATTCGGATTTCTCTTCCGCCAGAATTGCTTCAACCGCCCCGCCCTTGTTACGCCCGACCCGCAATTCAATACCCGCCTCAAAGTCGAGCAGCGCCAGGCCATCAAGCTTGGCAAGAGGTTCAAAGAGCTCGCGCGTGCGGCGCTCGATCTGCTCGGCTACCTTGCGCGGCTTTCCGCGCCAGTGCATGACGACGCCGTTGGCTTTGTCTTCAAAAAGACCTCCCAGCGCATCGCGGCGCAGGTGCTGCCTGAGCTCTTCAAGCCGGGCTTCGGTGGCTGCGGGGGCATGTTCGAGTTCGCGACGGCCATCGGGATAGAGGCGCTCTGCCCCGTGCAGGCCCCAGACCTCAAGCGGCGAATCCAAGCCTAGAAGAGGCGCGATTTCGCCGGCGGGGCGCCCCGTAATGACGGCCAAGCGTGTGCCGCCCTCACGCTGAACGCGAGTAAGCGCCTGACGGACTCCGGCGTAGGGGCGCGATGTGAAGCGATCGACCCGAAAGGCCGCGAGTGTGCCGTCGTAGTCGAGCAGCAGAACCGGGCGATCTGCGGCGGCAAAACCGGCAAAGAATTGATCGAGTTTTTCCTGCGCCTCAGGGGTCACCGTTTGCCCGCCTATGTTGAAAGTCTATCGTTTGACCGTCGAGCCATCTAATTTGCGCTATTCTGTGCACACTCTTCCCCGCCCGGTTGGACCGGGCTTCCCTGTCCATCACGGAATCAGTCATCGTTCGCGGCAATCCCCATGATTGAAAGCACCTTAAAAAGCGTGGTGTGGTCGGTGCAGGAGTACACCATTTATACCTGGCGGGCGGTGCTTTGCCTCTTCAGCCCGCCGGTCTACTGGACTGACACGCTTGTCCAGGCCGACACCATCGGGGCCGGTTCGGCACTGATTGTGGCGCTGACGGGATTCTTTCTTGGCGCGGTGCTTGCGCTTGAGTCGGACAGCCTGCTTGCCGGCTTTGGGGCCACAGGATACATGGGCCGCTTTGTAGGCATGACCCTGCTCATTGAACTGGGGCCCGTCCTGACTGGAATCATCGTTGCCGGGCGCAATGCCTCAACCATGGCCAGTGAGCTTGGCTCCATGGTTGTGACCGAACAAGTGGACGCAATGAGCTCGCTGGGGGTGGACCCAGTGAGGAAGCTGGTGACTCCGCGCCTGGTGGCGACGATGGTTACGCTGCCGCTTCTCACGCTGGTGGCAGACGCCTTTGGCCTGGTGGGCGGAGGATGGATCTCAATTGTCCGGCTCAACATTCCGTGGCACAAGTATCTTACCGACGCCTATGCCACGGCTGGTTGGCCCGATGTTATAGAGGGGCTGATCAAGCCGGTTGTCTTCGCATTCATTCTTGCCAGCGACGGGTGCTTCTACGGCATGAGAACAACGGGAGGCGCCGAGGGAGTATCGCGGTCAACGATTCAAGCCGTTGTGACCTCTTCCGTGCTAATTCTGTTTGCCGATTTCCTCATCAGCCGCATCATGATTCAGTTGTTTCCGTAGAAGCACAAAGATGGGGCTGGCAGCCGAAATCCCAATTCCCGCGCAATGTGCCCAGGCGACCCTGCACCGTCCCCAAATGGCCCGATGCGCTATCCTGATTTTGTTCCGTGATTTTGAAGCTGGAAGCTCCAGCCGGCAGGATCCGGCCAATCCAATGCCCTCGAACACGATCGACAGAACCGCTAAAGACATCGTCTTCACCGTGCAGGAATACTCCCTGTTCGCGTGGCGGGCGCTGGTAAATCTGTTTACGCCGCCCCGCTACTGGCCTGACTTCCTGGTCCAGGCCGACATTGTGGGCGTGGGGTCGGCTGCAATTGTGCTGCTCTCAGGGTTCTTCACCGGGGGCGTGCTGGCCTTGCAGTCGTCGGCAACGCTGGCGCAGTTTGGCGCCACGGCCGTAACCGGGCGGTTTGTGTCGATCACCATGATCCGCGAACTGGGACCGGTGCTCACGGGCATCATGGTGGCGGGACGGAACGCCTCGTCGATGGCCAGCGAGCTTGGGTCGATGGTGGTGACCGAGCAGATTGACGCCATGCGCGCTCTTGGCGTTGACCCGATGCGCAAGCTGGTGACTCCGCGCATTGCATCCACGATCATCATGCTGATGTTTCTGACCATTGTGGCCGACGCCTGCGGCATCTTTGGCGGAGCCGCCGTTACCGTGTTTATGAACGGCCAGGACGCGACGCAGTACTTCAGCGAGGCGTACGAGTTCCTGCACTATCCCGACATTATCCAGGGAATGGTGAAGCCGCTGTTCTCGGGTTACATCATCGCGTCGATCGGCTGCTTCTACGGAATGAGAACAACAGGCGGCACTGAGGGCGTTGGCCGCTCGACCATTCAGGCCGTGGTTACCGCATCCGTTCTCATCATCTTTGTGGACTTCCTGCTCACCCAGATACTCCTCACCCTCTTCCCACCGCTATGAGTGACGCGAGCTTTCTATCTCCGGCGCGCTGCCCTGAGCCTTCCGACGGAACTCCGCCGGTGGTCTGTTTCAGCAATGTATATATCTCATTTCTCGGCCCGGCTGTGCTCGCGGACCTCTCGTTTACAGTGGCGCCGCAGGAAACGCGCATCCTGCTGGGCCCGGCGGGGGTGGGCAAGAGCGTGCTGCTGAAACTGGCAATGGGGCTGCTGCGGCCCAGCCACGGAAGCATCCGGCTGCTGGGGAACGAGGTAACCGCCATGACGGAGGAAGAGCTCTTTCCGCTGCGGGCGCGGACAGGGATGGTCTTCCAGGAGAGCGCTTTGTTCGATTCGCTCAGTGTGCGGGACAACGTGGCCTACCAGCTCATCCAGGCGCGTGTGCCCGACGAGGAGATTGACCAGCGGGTTCGCGAGGCGCTTCGCTTTGTGGAACTGGAGCGGACCTTCGACATGTTCCCAGGCGACCTCTCAGGCGGCATGAAGCGGCGCGTGGCGATTGCGCGCGCGCTCATCCGGCAGCCGGAGCTGATTCTCTACGATTCACCGACGGGGGGGCTTGACCCGGTGACTTCGACCACCATTATTGAGCTGGTGATGAAGCAGCGGGATGTGTACCGGACGCCATCGATTATGGTGACGCATCGTGTGCAGGATGCGTTCATGCTGTGCACGCACCGGTTCGACACGGGGGTGGGGCACATGGTGCCGCTGCCCAAGGGCGAGACCGATCCGAATACGACATTCCTGATGCTGGACCAGGGGCGGATGATCTTCGATGGCTCGCTGCACGAACTGCTGCACACCGAAGACCCGTTTGTGCGGGAGTTTCTGGAGTAGGGGTGGGGCAGTTCGCAGTTCGCAGTTCTCAGTTCGTAGTTCACAGTTTGCAGTGGCCGCAATGCGCAGGCGGCAGGTTTACGTGTGTGTTTATGGACGTGAGGACGGCCAACGGCGCTGCATGCTAGACTTCCCCCGACCTGAAAACTGGGGCTGCGACCTGCACCAGATGAGCGCCTGACCGGCACAAAATCTCGCAGCAAAATCGGAGACATACGACGATGACGAATCGAATTGGAGACGCTGGAGTGACGCGGCGCAGCTTCATGGTTGCGGCTGGAGCAGCGGCCGGTGCGGCGGCGATTTCGCCGTCGGCGGTATTTGGACAAGCAAGAGCCAAGGCATCGGACCGGATCACGATCGGGGTCATCGGCTGGGGCATGATGGGGCCGGCCAACACCAAGGCGTTCCTGAAGGAGGCCGACTGCCAGGTCGTGGCGGCGTGCGACCTGGACAAGGGACCGTTGCAGGCCGCGGTGGACACGGTCAACACGGCTTATGGCAATAAGGACTGCAAGGCGTATCACGACTATCGCGAGCTGATGGCGCGGGACGACATTGATGCGGTGATGATTGCTGTACCGGACCACTGGCACGCGATTGTGGCCACGGAGGCCGCAGCTCGCAAGAAGGACATCTATGGCGAGAAGCCCCTTGCGCGCACCATCTATGAGCAGCAGGCGATAGTAAGGGCGGTTCAGAAAAACAACATCATCTGGCAGACTGGGTCGTGGCAGAGATCGCTGCCGACCTTCCACAAGGCTGCGGAGATTGTGCGCAACGGGTTGATTGGGAACGTGATCAAGGTTGAAGTGGGCCTGCCGGGCGGGCATCACGACTTCAAAGGGACCGAACCGGCGCTGCTGGCCAGGCTGGCGACACTCAAAGACCCAATCAAGGATCCAGCGCTGCTGCTGCCCGGCACTCCGGCGTGGGATCTGGCGGTGACCGATCCGCCGGCGGATTTCGATTATGAGCGGTGGGTCGGGCCATCCAAGATGGAGCCTTACATCCCGGCGCGGGTGCATATGAACTGGCGGTGGAACTACAACACCGGCGGAGGACAACTACTTGATTGGATTGGGCACCATGGCGATATCGCGCATTGGGGCCTGGGATTTGATTTGACCGGGCCTTCGGAGATTGAAGGGCATGGGGAGTTCCCGGCGGCGGAGGCATGCTGGAACACGGCGACCAAGTACACGGTGGAGTGCCTTTATAAGAAAGAAGTTACGGGCTATGCGAACGACGTTCACATGACCATTGCCGGCGGGTCGAAGGCCTTCTCCATGGGTGTGAAATGGCTTGGCACCGACGGCTGGGTCTGGGTGGATCGCGACGGCTTTGATGCGTCGAATCCGGAGTGGATGAAGTCCGCTCCGAACGCGGTCAGCGGTGCTGCATGGGCCTCCGCGCCGCCTCCACTGCCGCTGCCTGAGTCGCTGCGCAAGATCAAGCTGTACGAATCGGCGTCGCACTACCGGAACTTTTTGGACAGTGTGAAGTCGCGGAAGCCGACGATTACGCCGGTGCAGGTGGCGCATCACTCGACTCTGCCCGGACATTTGGGGCTGATCTCGATGATGGTCGGCCGGAAGATTCATTGGGATGTGAAGGCGGAGAAGATTGTGGGCGACGCGGAGGCGAGCAAGCTGTTGAGCAGGCAGTATCGATCAGGCTATTCGATCGCCTGATTGCAGTGGACAGTGGACAGTGGACAGTGGATCGATGGATACAGCTGTACAGTTTTACAGGGGCTGTATTCTCCGGTCGGCTGTACTTGGAAGTAGTTGAAACATATATGAGTTAAGTGCTTTTTACAGTTGTACAGGCGGGAAATGGAGCGCCGGCAAGTTTTCAATCCGGGGGCGGAAGAATGGCCGGGCGTGGTGGGTGGAAGCTCTTTGGCGGCAAGGACTTGCAGCGATTGCGGGCCTTTGAAGCTTGCATATTTCCGGGCGCAAACGTGGGCATGTATGAGGACGATTTTCGCTTAATTTCAACTATCTGCATAGATGAGGACGCTTTCGTTTGACAGTCGGCCCAGATGCGAACGATTGGCCTTTGACCGTCGGCATAGATTAGGACGATTGACGGTTGACGGTTGGCATGGACAGTGGACAGTGGACAGTGGACATACGGCGATTTGCGACGAAAAGTGGTGGTTTTCCGACGGCGCGAGTTCGATAACTTGTTTGTTTTCTGTGGAGGTGAAAGTAGCCCGGAGGGCTAACTTTTTTTTCGTCTATGCGTTACCCAAAAATAGGGGGGGGAGGGGGGTAGGGGGTACGCCAGTTTTCAGCTGTCAGGGGTCAGAGATCAGGACCGAAGGACCAGGGACGAAAGTACCGGAAGAACAGTGGACAGTTCCGGGATTGGGCGGCGGTGCTGCGGGTGGTTCCACGATCTCCCATGAGGTGTTCCCTTTCAGGCTTCGATTGTGCTCCAAGGGGTCGTAATTATGCGCAAAGAGTGCAGTGAAAAAGTGAAGGAGTGAAAGAGTGAGGGAGCGGCTGGTGATGGCTGCGCTGCCGGAGATGGACCTGAAGATCATCGAATTTGCACGCGAGCACGGGCGGGCGACCATGGCAGGCGCAATGCGCGTGACCGGGGCCAACCGGAACACGTTGAAGGTGCATCTGCGGAGCCTGGTGGAGGGGCGGTATCTCGCGCTGCATGGAACGAGGAAGAGGGCGTGGTATGGGGTGGGGTGAGGAGGGCTTGAAGGAATCCCAAACATCAATGGCCAAGCATCGCGCGCCCGGCGACTCGGGTCAGACTTGATATGCGCCGTTGAACAGTTCGATGGATGGCGCTGCAGTTTCATCGTTGACCGGCCATCTAACGCGCACATGGCCGAGTTTCCCGTCGACGGCAATCCGCTTTCTGTTCTTTAGTTTTTTCTCCACGACCTTGTCATCGCGCTTCGGTAGCCGAACCTTTGGTTCTGCGGTACAGAGCAGGTTCGTGGTACGGGTCTTAAGGCGAGAGATATCTCGCTCTTGTGGAAGCCCCCTCCCGGGGGTAAATGGCGTGAGGACTGCGATCGGATCTGGAATCAGTAGCCCTTCCCAAACTTCAGGGCAATCGGCGTTTGGGGAGCCGTGGTGGGGAACCTTGAATATTTGCGCTGGACGATGTTTCAGTTGAGATGAGTTCAGAATGGCGAGCCAACCTTCCCCGAGCTGGCCCGAGTGCTCAAGGTCGGCCCCCAGCAGGGCTCTTCGGTCACCGACCTCGATCATCAGCACGACAGAGGATTCGTTCGGTGGGCGATTGGTAATTCTTCGCTGCGGCTGGTTGGTCCTCGGCATCAGCTCGGCAATCTTATTGAGAGCGAGCCTGACTGTAACGTCCGATGGGCTGAGAGCAGTTATTGTTGCTGAAAACGCGCGTCCGGGATCTTCTCTGTGCATCAAGGGTCTATCTTGAATTGCGAATATTGGCGCGACTTTAGAGGAGTTGATTTCCCCGAGCCTTCGCTCCCTCAGTACGTTGAGGACCTTTCCAAATTCATCCACTCCCGAGTTCCCTTGGAGAGACTTCGTCTGGAGTTGAACCAGAGTCAGGAATTGCTCATGGCCAAGCGCAGTTGAGCAAGCAAACTTGGCATTGGTGAACTCCCGAAGGCAGTCGGCGATGCCTCCAATGTGGTCGTCGTGCCAATGGGTAGCCAGCACGAGGAGAACTCCCTGCAAGGATGCCTGCCCGATCTCTCTTAGGTACTCGACCGCCGCGGGAACTGACCTGCCGCTTCCAATGCATGAATCGATCATGCACCATTCGTTATAGCCTAAGTGCACGAGAATGCACTCGCCGCGTCCCGGCCCAAAGACCGAGACTTCAAATTCGTCGAAGTGCGGCGGCGTTGTAAGGCTCATTCTGAGAACAGTAGCTGGGCAATCTCCTTTGCCTCCCGCTCCGCGGCTCTCACTGAACTGGCGCTCCACCCCGGGAGCCGCCGAAAGATCACTCGATCGATGTTTTGTATTTGGCCGGCGGGAGAGCTCTCTACCCCTATTGTCCAATAGAATGAGGCTCCTGGCTGAACCAGCTTTTTGTCCTCGGGGGAGACTTCCTCGAGTTCGAATGTTACCAATTCGTCTGTGTTGGCGGGATTTGTTTTATCGGTCACTCGAGCCAAAAACGAGCCATTCTCACACTCAACGACGGTCCCCTCCCAGATTTGGCGCGGTCGGAGAATTGAGGCGCTCCTAGGGCGGTGGGGCTTTGGTGTCGGTCTAGTGACGTAGGTCAGGAATTCACGCTCGTTTGCAGGCATCTCTTGCGGCAATGTCGTCTGCGGCAGGGATTGCCTCGTCCCCGCGGATAATTCATGACCGATCTTGAACTTGCTTGTGTCGACTTGTCGATAAGACTCGCCGAGTGTGTCAGCCTTCAGCAGCTGCCCAGTCGAGGATGTGTCTTGCAATTTCGTCTCCTTTCTTTTGGGAGCTCTCCCACTCGCCGCGAAGAATCTCCATAAGGCTTTTCAACCCGGTACCCTCGCTCGCGAGATTGTGGTCGTTAACTTCGAAGTAAACCCCCAAGGGGACCAACACGGACGGCTGAATCTTAACCATTACGCTTGAGCCCTTTGGTGTTTCCCTAAATGTGATGATTTCGAGGTTCCGCATACCGGGCCTGCCTTCAAGGATACCTTTCCAAGGTGCCTTCGGGGCTAGTTTATCCCCCAGCCGATGCCACGCCTCTTCATTGGGGAACGCAAAATGCAGCATTCGGTTCATACCCATCGCCGTAACAGGCGTGTGTTCCAAGACAAAGAAGGTTCCGAGAATCAGGTCCCTGAGCGGGTCAGCGATCGTATTCGGCTTCGTCATCCCAGTAAAGCGGTCGGTCGTAATTTGAAACGTGAATCTTTCAGTCTCAAATTGGCAGAGCTGCGGATGAATAACCTGCATCTCGGCGCTGTCTACTTCGCCCTGCGGAAGCAGTCCATTTCTCGCGAACCACTCGGGCTGAAAGATAGCGGGATTAAAAGAACCGACCAGCACAACGCTTGCGCCGCTGAGTTTGAGTTCGTAATCAGCCATTCGTCATCATCCTAACCTAATTGTCGGCAACTGGATGCAATTTGTTTAGCGCGTTAAGAGGAAGGCGGGTTCCCGCGATGGCTCGTCTGGTGAGGCTGATATCCTCTCGTGTTGCGAAAGGCGGTAGGAAAAATGGGCTTCAAGTATCAGGGGTTTGATTTTATTGGGGTGGATGGGAGTTTGACGGAGGAGGAGCTGCTGGTGCGGCGGGAGGTGAGGGCGTGGGTGGAAGCCCGAGTGAAGCCGCGGATTGAGGAGTGGTTCAGGGAGGGGCGGCTGGACCGGGGGCTGGCGCGGGAGATGGGGGCGATGGGGTTGCTGGGGGCGACGCTGGAGGGGTATGGGTGCGCGGGGATGACGAGTGTGGAGTATGGGCTGGCGATGCAGGAGCTGGAGCGCGGGGACTCGGGGGTGAGGAGCTTTGCGAGCGTGCAGAGCGCGCTGGTGATGTATCCGATTGCGACGTTTGGGAGCGCGGCGCAGAAGGAGG
>Ga0302140_10001191_pt1 | contig 34075 bp, 28 predicted proteins | sample I_Bog_E1_1_FD_202095 | JGI IMG/M metagenome (GOLD analysis project Ga0302140, IMG submission 202095) | Peat permafrost microbial communities from Stordalen Mire near Abisko, Sweden - I_Bog_E1_1 | ecosystem: Environmental > Terrestrial > Soil > Wetlands > Peat | place: Sweden: Abisko, Stordalen... | reverse complement strand
TGCCGGCGAACAGCCACAAGAGGCTCGCAGAATTAAATGAGTCTTGAGTTGAACCTGCTGCGGAGGTGCAGACATAGCACCTTCTCCAGCGGAAGCGGAACTCAGCAGTCTCTCAAAAAGAAGCTGGGCCGCCATGTGTCCCAGTTCATAGATGGGCTGCTGGACCACAGTTATGGCCGGACGCACGGTGTCCGCAAGTTGGAAATCGTCGTAACCGAGCAATGCAACATCCTTTGGGATCGAAATCCCCAGTCGCCGCAACGCTTCAAAGGTGTCGATGGTGGCACTATTTTTCAAGGTAAAGATGGCTTCGGGTGGATTTGAACTATCAAACATTTCTTTGATAGCCCGCTCAGCAGATTCATAATCGCAGATCGACGGATTAAGCAGGATTTCCAATCCTGCCGATTCGATCGCATCGCAATAGCCCCGAACCCGCTCTCGGATAGTGTAAAGATTCGTCTCGCCCGTCAGGCACACGATACGCTTGTACCCGTGGTCGATCAGGTGTTGTGTCGCATGCTGCGCACCCTCGAAGTTGTTTGCAACGACCGAAGGAACGAGCGATCCCGTTATGGGACGATCCAAAGCTACGATTGGGACCGGTATCCGATGGAGGAGACTTCGTAGAGTCTCGCTCTCGGAGTCTGCTGGCGCAATGACAAACCCATCCACACGGTGCTGGATCAAGATGTTAACTGCATCCCGCTCGGTATCAGGATCATTTTGGGTTGTCAGCACAATCACCAAGAAATCATTGCTTCGAGCAATAGATTGCAAGACTTCCGCGCAATTCGAGAAGAAGGAGTCTGCAATGCTTGGGATGACAAAACCTATCGTTCTCGTCCGGTGGCCTTTCAAAACACGCGCGGCTTGATTTGGCAGGTAGCCAAGCGCTTTGATGGCCTCCTCCACGCGGGCTAAGGTCTTCGGTTCGACGTGCCCTGCTCTGTTAATCACACGAGAAACAGTGGTCGTCCCCACGCCCGCCCTCTTGGCCACCTCGCTGAGCGTGGGATGTTTGTTCTTCGTTCTCATTTGCTTTCTATATTCCTTATCATCTCCCGGATGTCCGCAGACCACGGCATCTATTGAGATGTCTAAATATCGACTCCTTCGCAAATCGGAAACGGCATCTCCTAGTTGCAGTTGAGGTATCGTACGCTATTCGCTCAACGTGGACCGAACAGGCCGCCGCGAACCGTAATTGACCGGAACCAAAGGTCGGTATAGCGGACTTGACTCTTATCACGGTGAGTCCAGGCATTTCGTGCAAGATCATCTCCCAGTTTTGCGCTGTCGCCACTTGGCGGTGAGCGCCTCATCGCTAAGTGCCTTGATAAAAACTCCTCCGACCACGCTTCTTGCCTGAAAACCAACCTGCTTGCCAGTCTTTGTATCGTACCAATCCGTCAGTGGCACGCGGCTGGTTGTTTCATTCGTCCAACGATAGATCGGATCGAGAATCTTCTGAAAGTCCTGCGGTTTGTCAGCAAGCGTAGCCGTCCATAACTCCCAGTCGAGCTTCGTATAATCCGCACGGCTGTCCAATGGAAGTCCGTATGTATTGAGCTTGGTCAGGTAGAAGGCGATCTCCTCCTGGTGCACTCTCGGTGGGAAGAGCTTTAGATCGAGCAGTTTATCCCACACCAAGTTGTACTTTTCACTCCACGTGTCGGGACTATTGAAGGCGAGTTTGTAGTGGTCACCCTCTTGCGCCATCTTCACCCATTCCTGGGCCATACTATGCGCCGCAGTAGCGTCCTGGCCAGCATTTGGCCGGTGTAGTCGTTGCGCCAGGTCGGCATAAGCGGCGAGACCTTCGATGGCCTTGATCGAAAGATTGGCATTGTGCGCTACATGCCCAGCGAAGTCATCCGTAGTTAGCTGGTTCTGCGGATCAAGGCCGTTGTCCTTTAGGTAATTTGCCCACTGTGTGAGTTGTGGCCAGAACCGTGTGGCCAGCGTGGTGTCACCCTGGGCTCGCTCTAAAGCATCCACCAGGATCAACAGATTGCCGCTCTCTTCAATCGGCATCTGATCTTCTTCTGTTAGTTCCCCACCTCCATATTCTTGTCCATTGGCCAACGGATATTGTCCAAGATCATGTGGCGCAAAGGCGAAGTGCCAACGATCATGCATCGCCGCATACTCCAGCACCGGTAGAACCTGGGCTTCGAGCAGCTTTGGGTTGAAGAACAGAAAAAGCGGAGCAGAAGGATAAAGAACATCCACTGTGGCGATGTCTCCGTTGGAGAAGTTCTCCTTAGCGAAGAGCATCGGATTTCCCTCTGCATCGGCTACCAGCATGTGAGCGGCTATGGCCTGCCGATAACTTAGCGTCGCTAACCATGCGTAGTGTTCGCCGCCTACGCGGGTGAGATCGGCGGTGAGTTCACGATCAAAAGCCGTTCCGCGTTCTTCGAGGTCGCCGTAACTGCGCTCTGCCTCGTCCAGCATGGTCGAGACCGGTTTATTGTTACGCTGCCAATATGGCCGCAGATTTTGGTGCATCAACTGAATGGCGTACTCCTGCGTATAGGCCAAGAGCAAATGCCGGCGTACCGGTGCCGAACCTACCGGGCCGAATGCCAACGCAACCCCGAGTTGCGGGGCAGAACGGTTCGATGGCACCGGGCCTTCCATAGTGTCCGCGGCATTCAGTTTGCCACTCGTCTCAAAAGACTCCCAGGGCCGATCGGAGATCGTCGTCTCGGATGACTCGCTGTCGGGAACGGCGATATGAAAGTATCCCCAGTCTATGCGCAGGTCGTCACCAGAGCGATTGAGAACCGCCTGGTCGCGAGTGCCGACCGTAAGCACCTCGGTAGCAGCGGTTCGATGCCGCGAGAAAACTACCATCTGCCCCGAATAACTCGTCGCCAGATCCGCACCCGCGTCCAGCAGAACACGTACGTCATGCGTGGAACCGTCTGTCGAATGGACGGTCCACGTAACGTAAGTTACAGGTGTCGAAAGAAGGTCGAGATCGTTTAGAAATGCTGGCGTAAAGAAACTGAGCTGAATCTCCACACCCTGGCCTTGAAACGTGTACTGCGAATGGAGCGGGGTAAGAACTGCAGATGTCTGTTCAAGGGCGGGCAGGGAGCCTGGCTCGTCTCCTATAATCCGAAAACACTTCTGGTCGATACGTACCAGTCCCATCAACGGCTGCGGGTGCCCGGTCCAGTGCCTGGTCGGCGAGTCGGTCAATTTATCCGTAGTGGACCAAATGCTGAAGTAAGGATTATGAGCAATAAGCGGCGTTGCGGGCGGACGATTTTGCGCCGTCAAGCAAGGCATACAAAACATGGTGCTCGAGAGAAGACATGCGAGGCTGAGGGAAAGCTTCATGGGAATCGATTATCTCGCTCTTTGGCTGTGTCGCCAAATTTCATCGATTTCTCCCTTCCGTCGAGGTGCTAACCGTGGGAATCTTCGCTGGAAAGGGAAACGGGGAACAGCCAATATCAAGTGAGGCTCAGGGATGCTTGACTGGTGTACGACGCGCTGCGTAGGCCATTGACTCCGATGTGCCGGCCACCTCCTCGGTGCTGCTTGACTGAACCACAATATACTGTCAGCGGTGAAGGCTTCTAAGAGGGACGACTATGATGAGCAGCAAGAAAATCGCTATAACGACGGCTGTACTCTTCTCGTTAGCTTCGACCACACGGATTGAGCAGATGCTTGGTCAGAGTGGAAGTGCTCCTGAGCGGGGCTCGATTGCAGCGGCTGAGGCGTTGGTGAGTGCAGAAAACATCCGCACTCAGGACAAGTTCATCTCCGACGATCTGTTCGAGGGGCGCTACCCGGGACTACGCGGCGGCGAGCTCGCAGCCAAGTACATTGCCACACAGTTTGCGCTCGACGGGCTGAAGCCAGGAGGCGATAACGGAACCTATCTGCAGCAGGTGAACTTTGTGGGAATGAAGGCGAAGCCAGACGAGACCACCTTTAGCCTGATTCCTGAGGAAGGCTCTCCCGCTAACGGACGTCCAGTGTTGCTGAAATTTGGCGATGATTTCGTGGTCTCGAATCAAACGTTGACGCCAGTAACGACGCTCGATGCTCCCATCGTGTTTGTGGGCTATGGGGCGACGGCGCCGGAGTACGGCTGGGATGATTATGCGGGCGCGGATGTCAAAGGCAAAGTGATCCTGTGCATCGTGGGCGATCCGCCCTCGGACGATCCGAAGTTCTTTGCAGGCAAGGCGCTCACCTATTACGGGCGATGGACGTACAAGTTCGAACAGGCAGCTCGTAAGGGAGCGGTGGGTGCACTGATTATTCATCGCACCGACCTGGCAAGCTATGGATGGAACGTCGTTCGCAATTCCAACTCGGGGGAGAAAACCTTCCTGCGTGACGATGCGAATCCGCGGCTGAAGGCAGCGAGCTGGATTCAACTTGATGTCGCTCGTAAGCTGTTTGCGATGAGCGGCCTTGATCTGGATAAAGAGTTTGACGCAGCGGGTAAGCGAGGCTTCCATGCAGTCGAACTGCCGGTGCGCCTGAAGGCCACCGTGACCAGCACGGTTCGTCCATTTCAGAGCCCGAATGTGGTGGGGATACTCCCGGGGCAGAATGTCGATAAGGGGACCAAGGATCAGGCTGTTTTGTACACGGCGCACTACGATCACCTCGGCTTTGTCCCGGGAATGCCCGGCGACAACATCTATAACGGCGCCGCAGACAATGGGACTGGCGTGGCAATGATCCTGGAAATGGCGAGAGCTTGGTCGCAGTCGGAAATCAAGATCCCTCACTCTGTGATCTTTGCTGCAGTAACAGCGGAGGAGCAGGGCCTACTCGGCTCCGAATACCTCGGACAGCATCCGCCCATTCCAGCCTCCCAGATTTCGCTCGATATCAACTTCGATATGCTGCTGCCCCTCGGCGTGCAGCAGGAGATCAACGTCAACGGAGCGCAGCGTACGACGTTCTATTCAGAGGTGCAGGCGACCGCAAAACGATTCAACTTCGCAATTGTGCCCGATCCGCGGCCAGAGGCCGGCAGCTACTATCGAAGCGACCACTTCAGCTTATCGCGCGTTGGGATTCCCGCGTTCTCCGTGGACTCCGGAACTCTCTACGAAGGTCACGACCGCGCATGGGGCGTAGCAAAAGAAAAGGACTTCAACGACAACCACTATCACAATTTCTCGGACAACTTTGATCCCACGTGGGACTTCAATGGAGATGCGAAGCTGGCACGATTCGGAATTGATCTCGGCTGGCAAGTTATCCATGCGCCTCGCGCCGTGGAGTGGAATCCCGGCGATGAGTTTGAGCCAGCCCGCAAAGCAACTGAACGGTTGCCTTAGCTGGTGGTTACTCCTGAGCCGTATCGTTCTCTCTTAATTTGGCGTGAGTCGGGGCGCCTTGCTCGGAGCGAGGGAGTTCGTTCACAGATGCTTCGTTGGCCTTCCCTGCTGGAGCGTTGCTAAGCTTATGCACAGGATCCTAATGTGAGCTTCAAGGACGAACCCATGGCCTGATCCAGGGGATGAGAACTCATTGATAGCGGTTCTTGATCGAGACCGTCGGTAGATTCAAGTTATCAATTTGGTTTGGACTCAGCTGAGAGCCAAGAATTGAGAGCAAGCTAGCGCCAACTGACGGCAAGGTGCCAGCGATGGCCGCGATCGGCGGATTTGCGGAGGACAGTTTCGTACTCGCGGAGTTCGCTGAGAATCTCAGGGCCTTCACTGCCGAACTGGTGCGGGTCGGCTTCGATTGTGCTGATCAGGGCTTCGACCGTATGGAGCCCATCTTCCGGGCGATACCACTGGGGGGGCGGTAGACGCTTAAGCAAATCCGGATTACCCCCTCCCTCCTGGATAAGGAGGGCCATGGAGTTTTCATCGGCGGAGAAGAATTCGAGCAGAGGCTTGACGCCCATATCAAGGGCAAGCTTCTCGATGGTGTTCTCATGCCGCGCAAGCACACGACCGTTCACGTAGATGTTGTAGCCAGGGTCCTCGCCTTCGACCACAATGTACATCGAGGCTGCCATGGAAATGAGTGTAGCCCTGGCGGGGTTGTGGATTGAAATTTCGCGAGGGTCGAACCTGGGTGGGTTCGCGCGCCGGGTCAACTGGGGGTAGTCGGGGATGGGGATGTTTCGGAGGCCGACGGACTCATCTGCGGCAGCAGGAGGTAGGCCCCGGCGATGATTAGCAGGATGAGGCCGATGACCCAATGCGCCGTGAGGTGCGCGCGCACCAGGGTGATGCCTTCGAGAATAACCAGGAGAGGAATCCAGGTGAACTGGGAGGACCAGCGCGTGGCACCGAGGTGGTCCAGGGTCAGGACGCCAAGAAGGGCGAGAATGCCGTCGCCAGCTACAGCCAGGAGCGAAATGGAGGGCCGGGTATGCGCGATGAAGTAATCGCCCGCGAGAGCGATTGCGAAGAGCATGAAGGCGCCGAGGAGGGTGGCAGAAATACGCGGCGCGGTACATGTCGGGCGGAGACAGAAGAGCGCCGCGCCAATGCCTGTGAGGGCGGGGGCTAGTACCAAGGCGAGGTCGGTGCGGATATCTCCGAGGGCGGGCTGCACAAGCACGAGCAGTAGGCCCGCGACGGATGCCAGACCCGGCCAGATGCGGCCGGCGATGCCTTCGGAGCTCTCGGTGCCGAAGGCAGAAGAAGCGATCGCAATGATAACCGGAGTGAGGGCGAGAGCGATAGTCAGGGCGCTTGCGTCGAGATCGCGAGCGGGAAGGAAGAAAGCGATGGCGGGGCCGGCGAAGAGCATGGCGCCAGAGATAAGCCAGCGTATGGTTTCGGAACGCGATGGCGTCTGATAAGGAGCTGCCGCGTTCATTTTGTGAAAAAGAAAGGCAAACGAGAGGAGTGCAGCCCATGCGGAGCCGATGGTCTGAGAGGCGAGAGTTGAATCCGCTTCAGGGTTAGCGGCGGATACAGCCCAACGGCTCGCTCCTGCGAAGAGGAGCAGGAGGAAGGGCCACCAGCGGTGGATTTTGGTTTGGCTGCGCGCGTTCAGAATGGGGTCCTTCCCTCGCTACAGGCTAAGACGCGTGAGCAGAGGTGGTGGACTCGCCAAAGGCAGTGAAGCCGCGCTGGATGCGCGGCTTCACTGGGGGAAAGGATGTTTGACAGCCGACTAACTGTTGCCACCAGCCGGGGGAGTTGAAGTGGTACCGGGACGACGGGTACGACGTCGCCGTCCGCGACGCTGGCCGGCAGGACGTGTTCCGTCAGCGGGAGCCGCTGAACCCTCCTGCGGTGCACCTGCGGCGACCTCGACCTCGTCGCCACCCTCGTCATCGCCGTCGAAGTCATCGCCATCGTCATCGAAGTCGTCGCCGCCTTCAAGAACGATGGTGGATTCATGCTTGGGCTGCTCGACGGGTGCCGCGGGGCGCTCGGGACGGGGACCACGATCGCGGTCACGATCACGGCCTCCGCGCTCGCCACGGTCAGAACGCTCGCCGCGCTCGCCACGGTCAGAACGTTCGCCACGTTCGCCGCGATCAGAACGTTCGGAGCGTTCGCCGCCGCCGGAATCTGCTACCGGTGGGAGGCCGAGCTTCTCGCGCTGCTCGCGCAGAACCGCCTTCCGGGAGAGCTTGATGCGGTTGCCCTCAATCGAGAGCACCTTGACCAGGATCTGATCGCCCTCGCGGAGCTCATCCTTGACTTCCTTGACGCGATGCTCTGCGATCTCAGATACGTGGAGGAGGCCGTCCGTTCCCGGAAAAATTTCAACGAAGGCGCCAAACTCGGCCAACCGCACGACCTTGCCGAGGTAGGTCTTGCCTACTTCGGGCACAGCCGTAATGTCGGAGATCATCTGGATGGCCTTGGCAAGACCCTCTGCGTCGGACGAGGCCACATTGACGCGGCCCGTGTCGTCGACATCGATCTTAACGCCCGTTGCATCGACGATGCCTCGGATGACCTTGCCGCCAGGTCCGATGAGGTCGCGGATCTTGTCGGTGGGGATCTGGATCGTGTGGATGCGAGGAGCGAAGGCGCTCTTCTCTTCCGCAGCCTTGGATATAACTGCATCCATGGTGTCGAGGAGGAAGAGGCGGCCCCGGCGCGCCTGCTCGAGGGCTTCACGCATGATCTGGGTGGTGATGCCCATGATCTTGATGTCCATCTGCAGAGCGGTGATGCCGTTGCGCGTCCCCGCAACCTTGAAGTCCATGTCGCCATAGTGGTCTTCGGCTCCTGCGATGTCGGTGAGGACGGCGTACTTATCGCCTTCCTTGACCAGTCCCATGGCTACGCCGGCAACCGATCCCTTGAGGGGGATGCCAGCCTGCATGAGCGAGAGAGAGGCGCCGCAGACCGTTGCCATGGAGCTCGAACCGTTCGACTCGAGAATGTCGGAGACAACGCGGAGGGTGTAGGGAGACTCGTCCTCAGCGGGAAGCACTGCCTCGATAGCGCGCCAGGCGAGTGCGCCATGACCGATCTCGCGACGACCTACGCCGGTCATACGCCCAACCTCACCCACGGAGAACGGCGGGAAGTTATAGTGCAACATGAACTTCCGCTTCTGCTCCCCTTCGTAGCTTTCCATGCGCTGTGCGTCGTCGGTGGTGCCGAGCGTTGCGCTGACCAAGGCCTGGGTTTCGCCGCGGGTGAAGAGAGCAGAACCGTGAACACGCGGAAGAACACCGGTCTCGATGGAAATCGCGCGAATCTCGTCAAAGGCGCGGTGATCCGGGCGAATGCGGTCGTTGAGGACCTGTTCGCGGAAGATGGTTTCGCGGAGCCCCTCAAAGTATTTCGAGAGCTTCTTGGCCGCCGCGGGATCGTCAGCGGGGAGTTCTTTCTTCAGCTCGTCCTTGATCTCCTTGACCTTGGCGTAGCTCTCGAACTTGGGATTCTTTTGGGTGTCCAGCGCGTCCCTAAGACGGTCGCCAACCTTAGCCTTGAGTGCTGCAGCGTAGGCTTCGTCATTCTCCAACGGAGTGACCGTGCGCTTGGTCTTGCCAGCGCGGCTGACCAGGTCATCAATGCCGGCGACGATCTTCTTGATCTCTTCGTGGGCGAACTCGATGGCGCCAACGACGACCTCTTCAGGGATTTCCTTCGCACCGGACTCGACCATCACGATACCGTCCTTGGTACCGACGACCATGATGTTGAGCTTGCTGACAAGGCGCTCGGAATAGGTGGGATTCACGATGTACTGGCCCTTGCCTTCGGAGTCAAGAATATAGCCGACCCGAACCGCACCGACGGGACCATGGAAGGGGATATCCGAGAGCGCGAGCGCGCAGCTGGCACCATTGATGCCGAGAACGTCTGGATCATTTTCCTTGTCGGCCGAATAGACGAACGCGACGACCTGAGTCTCATTGCGGAAGGCCTCGGGGAAGAGCGGGCGAATTGGGCGATCAATCTGGCGCGAGGTGAGGATCTCTTTCTCGCTGGGGCGGCCTTCGCGCTTGATAAATCCGCCTGGGATGCGTCCACCGGCATAGGTGAACTCGCGGTATTCGACGGTAAGGGGGAAGAAATCAATGCCCTCTTTGGGGTCGGGCGATGCTACCGCAGTGGCCAGAACGGCGTTGTCGCCACTGGTGGTGAACGCCGCGCCGGAGGCCTGCTTGGCGATGCGTCCTGTCTCGAATTTGATGTGCTTGCCACCGGCAAGCTCAATAGTTACGTCCTGCTTCATAAACGTTCCTCTTTTTCTCTTCTGTCTCTAAGGTCAATGGTCGTACTGCGCTGAACGCTTGATAGCGCTAAGACGAAAGCCCCGCCGAAGCTTCTTCGGTCGGGGCGTCAGATGTTCTGGGCTTGGATACAGGGGAGGGTCCATGCCAGCGCGATGAAGCGCCGCGATGTGCGTCGAGTCGAGCGGCGAGGACAGAAGTAACCACAGTCACTTCCATCCCGTCGATGGCTTTGCGCAGATTCAATCTTTAACCACTCCTGGTGGGGCCGCCGTGGCACAATGAGACCGCAGCAGCACGGAATAGGCTACTTGCGGATACCCAGTTTGCCGATGACGTCGCGGTAGCGGTCGGAATCCGTCTTCTTGAGATAATCCAGAAGACGACGGCGCTTGCTCACCAGCATCAACAGACCACGGCGCGAACCATGATCCTTTTTGTGGGTTTTGAAGTGCTCGGTCAACTCGCCAATACGCTCGCTGAGGATCGCAATTTGCACCTCAGGACTTCCAGTGTCCGAGTCGTGCGTGCGGAACTTGGTAATAATGTCTGATTTCTTCGCTGTTGCCAACACGGCAGGTCTTACTCCTGATTCTCTATGCTCTAGTCCACTTCTCGTAGTGTCCACTTAAAAGATACCACGCGGAGGGCTGGAAAGCGCCTCCGCACGGCTCGATTTGTACCGGTATTCCTGTGATTTCACTTGGCGATGTGCGACTTGAGGAACTCCACCGAGCGTTGGCGGGCTAGCGCGGCCGCGGCCGGCACAAAACTGGGACGCGCTTCATTGGCAAACGCGTGCCCGGCGCCTTCGTACACAAAGATTTCGACCTCAGGATGGGAGGCGCGAACAGCTTCGACCTGGTTCTCTCCAATGTGATCGTCGTCTGCTCCGAAGTGCAGTTGGACGGGGCTGGTGGGCTCTTCAGATGCGACGTTGCCTATGCCTCCAGCGTAGTATCCGACAGCCGCCTTGAGGTTCATCTTATGGGCCTTCGCGCGGGTCGAGCTCAGCCAGGCCAGAAGTCCTCCGTAGCAGAATCCAATGACCCCAGTTCCCTTTCCTGTGCCGGCGACGTGCTCATAGGCAGCGGCAACATCGAGCAGCTGCGTGTCCGGGTTCAGCTTCCCGTAAAGATCAAAGGCCTTCTTCAGGTCCTCGCCGGTATAGCCAAGTTCGAGTCCCTTTTCGAAGCGATCGAAGAGCGCAGGTGCAATGGCGACAAAGCCATCCTTAGCATAGGCATCCGCAACCGCCTGAATCGATGGATTGACACCAAAGATTTCCTGGATGATGACCAACGCGCCGAGCGCCTCGCCCTGCGGCTTCGCCACGTATGCGCTTAACTCATGGCCATCGGCCGCCCTCAGCTGTACCCATTCACTCATGCCTGATTTCCTCCGAAGGGTGAGATGCTCGATAGGGCACGAACGGCGCACGCCGTTTAACTATCAATAGGAAGACGTTGCAGGAAGACGTTGCGGCCGTCTATCAACTCGCACCGCGGCGGATCCACTCGGGCGGGAGGTCGTAAGTTCGTTGCTGCCGGTGGGCAATCGGTGGTTGATCAGGAGCGTCTCACCTAGGCTGACGAACAGTCGCATCGTTCGAAGCTCCTTAGGGCAAGTCAGCAGTCAGCAGCTCTGATGGGTATGCGCTTTATCGTCGCTGGCGCCATCTGCATTTCTTTTACGCTTTCCAGAGCGGAACGAAGTCGAGCGATGGCGGCAGAATGGATCTGCGAGATGCGCGATTCGACCACGCCAAGGGTGAGGCCGATCTCTTTCATCGTCAATTCCTCGTAATAATACAAGGTGAGGACCATGCGCTCCTTCTCGGGAAGCGTCTCAATGGAGTCGATCAGCATCTGCCGCATCTCTCCCTGCAAGCAACGGAAAAGCGGGTCGTCTTCGGGGGAACCCGCGATGTAGGCGAGCTGATCTTCTCCAGAATCATCCTTGTGCTCCAGATTCAGACTTCCAATTTCAAGCCCTTTAAGCTGCCCGAGCAAGAGCTGGTATTCGTTGAGCCCGAGATTCAGCTCGTGAGCGATCTCCGGCTCGGTAGGCGTGCGCCGCAGCCGGCGGGTCATGCTCTGGACAGCTTCTTGCACCGCACGGCCCTTTCGGCGAAGCTCACGCGGGCTCCAGTCCAAGATTCGCAGAGAATCCAGGATGGCGCCGCGGATTCGAAACTGTGCGTAGCTCTTAAACTGCACCTTCTTGGTGTGATCAAACTTGTTATAGGCATCGATCAGACCAACCACCCCCGCTGAGATCAGATCGTCGAGCTCTACATGCTGGGGCAGCCGTTCATGGATCCGGTGCGCGATGTATCGCACTGATGGAAGATGCTCGAGCAGCAACCGATCACGCTCCGGTCCTTCCAGCCGATTGACCACAGGATTCTTTGGTTCCTCTGCGTGTTGGGCCGGAATACCGGTCAGAACGCGCGTGCCCTGCGCGCTGGACATCGTCGTTACGTTCACAGCCCAAAGGGCTGGATGGCCTGTTGGGCTGGTCGACATGATTTGCTGATAATTCCGGTTCATGGGCATCCTCGGGTTCGCTGCTTCGGTCGCTTAATGGCTCTGTGTCGGCACTGAAAGCAATAGGCACGAGGGCAGCCATACTTCCGCATAGTTTCTGAGAGAAACCGAAGAATCTGTTCCAGCGCGAAAAAAGTGGCCCTCCAACGGAAGGCCATGCTGGAAACTTTGTGAATCGAGAGGGATCAGTGCCGCTGCGATCGACGCAAACGGATGTCCTCTGAGCGAATGCTAGGAGACTCTTCTGCAAGGATCGATGCGCGTTCGAGGATGTGAGCTAACTCACGCACGTTGCCCGGAAAGTCGTGCATGCAAAGCTTGTCGAGCGCCGCGGCGGAAAGGGTCTTGCGCGGTGAGGTTCTCCCGATGAGCGCGAGGAAATGCTCACTCAACGCAGCCAGATCGCCGAGACGCTCGCGCAGCGGAGGAATGTCGATGGGAAAGACGGCGAGGCGATGATAAAGGTCCAGGCGGAAGTCGCCCGCAGTGGCTTTTGCTTCCAGGTTCTGATGCGTTGCAGCGATCACGCGCACGTCCACCAGCACCGTTTCGTTTTCACCAACGCGCTGGATTTCGCCATTCTCCAGAAAGCGCAGCATCTTGGCTTGCATACCAATAGGCATCTCGCCAATCTCGTCGAGAAAGAGTGTGCCACCATGAGCCGCTTCAATGCGACCAGTGCGGGATTGGATTGCACCGGTAAAGGCCCCCCGGGTATGCCCAAACAGTTCCGCCTCCAGCAGGGCTTCGGGAATAGCAGCGCAGTTAAGCACGACGAAGGGTTTTGTTGAACGTGGACTGAGACGATGCACGGCGTGGGCTAGGACCTCTTTCCCGGTCCCGGTCTCGCCTTCAATCAATATGGTCGTGGTGCGCGGCGCGACCAGACGGACCATCCGGGCCAGCTCCAGCATGATGGGACTCGTACCAACCAGATCTCCAATCCCCAGGGAAATCTGAGTAGTCCCAGCCTTCCCGCTCCATCGGCAAGCATGCTCAACGTTCTCCAGCTTTGTGGTAGCCAACCTCGGGAGAAATGCGGCGCGCCGTGAAAGCTCTGAATACTCTTCAGCGTAAGCACGCTCCCTGATAGCGGGTAAGACATCTTTTGCATGAGTTTGCTCGGCCGAACTTTCGCGACGCGAAGATCCGAGCGCCTCGCGCAGAGCGTGCAGTAGCTCGTGGCGGCGAGGGCTTCTGGTTCCACCCGTGATGGGGACACCATCGATCCGCAATAGCTCCATCTTGGGATACAGCTTACCGATCTGCCCCGAGAACTCGACGACCTCGAGGTCGGGAAGCCAGTTGTCGAGTAATAGGGCTTCGGTGGGTCTGTCCTCGAGTTGTGCGATAGCCTCCGCACCGCCGCGGGCCTCCCGCACATTCCAGCGCAGATCGCTCAGGCTGCCGCGCAGCCTACTTCGCAAGGCTGAGTCTGCGCTAGCGAGTATGACCGTTCTCTCGAAAGCAATGTTCGTCGATGCCATGCTGTCTCCCCTTCCTATCCTCTGTATTCCGCCACTGCTTCAATCTCCAGCAGTCGCTGCCGCATCTGGGCAACGATCGTGAACATTCGTCGCGCCTCTTCTAAAGCGCCAAGGATGGCCTCCTCGAACGCCTCCGCGTGCCCAAGCATTCTGCCCATCTCCAGCCGACACTGCAGAGCGGTGAGCGGCTGGCACAGATCGTGCAACTCACTCATACTTTGCTTCAGATCAATCTCGCTGCGAGTTATTGTCATGTTGCGTCTAAGCTCCGCAGAGTAGCTCGACAACCGCGCGCTGCTTTTTGGGAACGGCTCCTTCAAAGTTGGAAGGCTGCTGTCTGTCCTGCAGCCGATACCCCAAGCCGCGTACAGTCTCTATCACGGAAGCCCATCGATTATGGTCAGGTTGGGCCGCCGCAAGCTTCTTGCGCAGATACGTGATGTAGACGTCGACGACGTTAGTTCCTGCCTCAGGCGTCGAATGCCACACTTCACTCAGCAGCTCCCCGCGCGAGCAAGGCCCTCCGCGACGCAACATCAGGAACTCGAGAAGAGAAAATTCCTTCACGGTGAGTTCAACATGTGCACCGTGGTAGGAGACGGTGCGCTCCATCCGATTCAACTCCACCCCCCCGAAGCGGAGCATTGGATCGGTGAAGCGGTCACGGCGGCGCAGAAGAGCTCGGCATCGGGCCATCACTTCATAAAAGCTGAATGGCTTAAGCACGAAGTCGTCTGCCCCCAGATCCAGGCAGCGAACACGCTCCTGTACATTGCTGCGACCGGTAAGCACAAGTACCAGCGAGCTGGGAAAGTCGCGACTCAGAAGCTCGAGCACTTCTGTGCCATCGCGGCATGGCAACCCTAGGTCAAGCACCACTAGATCAGGAGCCTGCTCCACCACCATATCCAGCGCAGCGTCTCCGTTGCTTGCGCGTTCCACCTCATATCCTTCGAGCACGAGGCCCTTCTGTAGGAGCATTGCTAGGGCCGGATCGTCTTCCACTACCAGAACGTGCATTGCGTTTCGTCCTCAAAGTTTTCTGCGAGGCTTACCGAGAGTTCGATATCAGCTTCGATAACTCTCACGCATCGCGTATTACCACCTTCCACTCCGAGACCGCGCAAAACAACAAATACCTAGGGAACTCTAATGATTTGTTCTCCCAATGCGGGACAGATGAGACAGGTTCCGTTTTGGTTATTAGAGAATTCTCATCTATCAAGCGGATCCTGAACTTGGCGACTGGAGTGTTACCGCTACTGAACGGCACCGAGCAGGGACTTTCGAAGCAGACGTTCGCTAGGATGGCGTAATTTGGCACGGGTTAAAGGAGGAGGATGTTCTTGCCGATGAAGAGATCGAGCAGATATGGCGTTAGATAAAACTACGTTTATAGGCATAGCCATCGCCTTTGTTGGCGTTGGTGTCGGCACGTTGCTGGAGGGAGGCACGCTTGTTCAACTGCTGCAGCCGACGGCGGCCCTGATTGTGCTCGGAGGCACGCTCGGGGCGGTGCTGGTGCAGTTCCCTTTCCCGATCGTTGCCCAGGCCTTTGTTCAGCTGAAAGATGTTTTCTTACGTTCAGGACCAGCCCCGGATTATCTGATACAGCACCTTCTGAGGTTCGCCTATAAGGCCAGGCACGCGGGACTTCTCTCGCTGGATGAAGAACTTGCGAAAATTGAAGACCCGTTTCTCAAGGAAAGCTTGATGTTGGCGATCGACGGTGTCAGTGCTGCCGATCTACGCAAGATGATGGAGTTGCAATTGGATTATGAAGGGGAGAAGGATGAGCGCATTCCCAGGGTATTCGATGCGGCAGGCGGATTTGCCCCCACCTTTGGAATTGTCGGCGCGGTTCTGGGGCTGATCCAGGTCATGCAGCGGCTTCAGAACGTCAACGAGGTGGGCAAGGGCATTGCGGTTGCCTTTGTGGCGACCATCTATGGCGTCGGTTCCGCAAACTTGTTCTTTCTTCCATGGGCAGGAAAGCTGCGAATTCGACTTCGCGAGAAACAGGTAGTCCAGGAGATGACGCTTGAGGCAGTCCTGGCGATTGTCGAGGGAATCAATCCGCGGGCACTAGAGCTGCGTTTGAACAGTTTCGCTGCGGCCCCCCTAAGGCCGCGGCTGGAGAAGGTGACGGCTCCGTGAGGCAGCGAAGAAAAATCGAGGAACCGGTGGGCCGTGACCGGTGGATGGTCTCCTACGCAGATTTCATCACCGTACTATTTGCGTTCTTTGTGGTCCTTTTCGCTTCGCTGCGTAAGGAAGACCACTCCGTCAAGAACCTCTCCAACGCCATTCACTATGGTCTAGTGGACCTGGAGCCGTTTTCTCGAGACGAGACCACACCGGTGACGATGCGGCCCCAAGTTCGTGCTGATCAACCGACCTCGACTCCACCGATAGAGGATAATGCGGTGCACAAGAGCGCCAAGACCGAGGCGACAGGAATCGACATCGAAGCGCTGCGTCGGCAACTGGAAGCCGCCATCGGCGAAGAACTGAGAGATGGCCAGGTGACCATGAACGCTTCTCCAGAGGGATTTGTCATCAGTCTCAAGGAGCTCGGCTTCTTTGCTAGCGGACAAGCAGTGCTGCGGCCCGGCGCGGCCAGAAAAATCGAGGCAATCGCCAAGGTACTGGCACAACACGGTTTCTATCTGCGGGTTGAAGGGCACTCGGACGATCAACCGATCCATACCACCCAATTTGATTCAAACTGGCAGCTATCGACCGCCAGGGCCATGGCGGTCTTGATGTTTCTTATCAACGAGTCTGGTCTAAATCCGAGAAAGATCTCACTAGCCGGCTATGGAGAATACCGGCCGATTGCGGATAATGCGAACGCGGAGGGTCGAAAGATGAATCGGCGGGTTGACCTCGTTGTGGTTGCGAAGGTTCATCCAATGCCCGGTTCTCATTGAACTATAGCCGTCCTTGCCGCTCGGCACACAGTAACGCTTACTCCGTTCTTGAACAGCCGTAACACTAGACGTCCTAGCCACATATGCCGATAGATAGGCGAGAACCGAATTCACCTGGTCGTAGCTTCAATTTACGTGCCATTCACGCGCGGTTCGTTATTCCAGCGAAAGGCTGCGAGGGGGTACGGGATTTATGGTTTCGATTATTGGAATTGTCGTCGTCCTGGGCGCCATCCTCGCTGGCTTTCTGATGGAAAAAGGTCCGGTGGCCGTTCTGATGCAACCCTCTGAGTTCATCATCATTGGGGGTGCGGCGCTGGGAACGCTTGTCGCGGGGAACCAACTGCATGTGCTTAAGAAGATCGCCTCGAGCCTAGTGGGGGTTATCAGTGGCTCAAAGTTTTCCAAGCAGCGCTACCTCGATTCCCTCAGAATGATGTTTCATCTCTTCAATAAGGCGCGTAAAGAAGGAATGGTTGGAATCGAGGGCGACATCGAGGAGCCTGACAAGAGCGCTCTGTTTTCGAAGTATCCTCTCTTTCTCAAGGACCATCACGCCCAATGTTTTGTATGCGACACGATGCGCATGGCGATCACCGGAGGAGCGACACCCTTCGACGTTGACCGGATGATGGAACTCGACCTAGACGTCCACCATGCTGGCGCTACGGAGCCGTCGAATGCGCTGTCCACCATGGCCGATGCACTCCCTGGCATTGGGATTGTGGCAGCAGTTCTCGGCATAGTCATTGCGATGAGCGCGCTGGGCGGACCTCCTGAGGAGATTGGCAAGAAGGTTGCCGCAGCACTGGTGGGAACATTCCTGGGCATCCTGATGTGCTACGGAGTGGTTGGGCCGATCGCCTCATCCATGTCCAAGCTGGTCGATGATGAGTCGGCTTACTACCATGTGCTACGCGTAGTGATGCTGTCGTTCATTAAGGGAATGTCGCCGATTCTCGCCATCGAGATGGCGAGGCGAGCGATTCCCGAGCATGTTCGTCCCACTTTCCAGGAAGTGGAGAAAGCTTGCCGCCGCAAGGATGAACCTGTAGCCGTAGCTGCTGCGGCTTAGCTGGCGGAAAGGGTTATATTGTGGCAGAAACACCAGAGATCATCATCATCCAAAAGAAGCCCCGCCACGGCAAGCATTACGGCGGCGCATGGAAGGTGGCATACGCCGACTTTGTGACAGGAATGATGGCGCTCTTCATTGTGCTTTGGCTGATGAGTGCTAGTAAGCCGATTCAGACAGCAGTTGGCGGCTATTTCAAGGATCCCTACGGAACGACGAGAATGACGGGGACGGGAAAGGGGCCGACGGCGACGCTGACGCCTCCGACTCCGCAGGATATGCAGAAGCTGAAAGAGCAGATTATCAAGGCAATTCAGAGCGTTGATCCAAAGAATAAGCTCAAGAATCAGATTGAGATTACGATCACGCCGGAAGGTTTGCGCATCGAACTGATGGAGTCCGCCAAGGGCACTTTTTTCGAGCTGGGGAATGCGGATCCCACTCCCGCCCTCAAAGATCTACTCCAGGTTCTTTCCCCTGAACTGGGCAAGCTTCCCAACAGACTTTCGATCGAAGGCCATACGGATGCCACGCCCTACTCAGAAGATAAGGCATACGACAACTGGGATCTCTCCTGCGGACGAGCTAACGCGGCCAGGCGGATTATGCAGGATGAAGGCCTGGCACCACATCAGGTATCGCAAGTGCGTGGCTTCGCTGATCAGCGTCTCCGTCTTCCCCTGTATCCGAACGACCCATCCAACCGCAGGATCTCTCTAATTGTTCAATATTTGGTAACGGCTAATTCCCCGGTTCCGCTTGCCAATGGACTGACGTTGTCTAATACGGTTCAGTCGCCTGACTAGTTCTCCTTCGGGCCACCGAGTGAAGTTCACTATTGGCAATAGATTCATCAGAGGACGATTGTGCCAGATCATCAGCGAGCGACCAATGACCTACGGCGACCTGCTCTGCTGTAAAGTTACAAGAAACTCCAGCCCTCCATGCTGCGGACCGGTGCATGCAACCCGAGTGATCGGTCAAATTGTTTCATTTTGGGGGCGAAGTAAGATCGTATCGTCACAGACGGGTGCAAGCGCGATTCCCACAATCTTTGCTTCATCCTAGAATCCGCGAACGAGATGCCGATAGCTTGCTTGTAACAATGACCACCTGCTCCAGGTAGCGATTCTGAACCGGGAAGTAAACGGGACTGGTTCGGTGCAGGCGGAATTCGATATAAGGAGCAACATTCAAATGATTAGTGTCCTCAATAATGTATCCTCTCTGGTGGCCGAGAACGCTCTCTCATCCACCCAGACCAGCCTGCAGAATACGCTCCAACAATTGTCCACCGGCTTGAAGATCAACTCCGGATCGAACGATCCCGCAGGTCTCTCCATCGCCGACGGACTCGGAGCAAACATTGCCGCACTCACCCAGTCCAGCCAGAACGCATCCAACGGTGTCGGTCTGTTACAGACCGCCGACGGTGCCCTCTCGCAGGTCACCACGCTGTTGAACCAGGCAGTGTCTATCGCGACTGAGGCAGCAAACGGCGGCCTCACAACCGCACAGAGCACGGCGGCCAACACTGAGTTCACCTCAATTTTGAACGAGATCACTCAGATCGGATCTACTACAAATTTCAATGGAGAAGCAGTATTCAGCGCTGCCGCCCAGACGGTATTCACAAGCGACGGAACGGCTTCTGGCTCCACTACAACGTCGACTGCCACCGGTGCTCTCTCAGCCACGACACTAAACTTGAATACGAACGATCTTAGCTCTACCACCGACGCGGCCACGGCATTGACCGCCCTCACTGCTGCGATTTCTGCCGTGGCCGCCACACGCGGGACTATCGGTGCCTCGGTAAATACGTTGACGGCGGACGGTAACGTGGAGACCACTGAGGTCCAAAACCTTACTAGCGCTCAGGACAATGTCCAGAATGCTGATATCGGCACCACAGTCTCAAACATGACCCAATACAACGTACTGGAACAGACTGGAATGGCCGCCCTGTCGCAGGCAAACTCAGCACAACAGAATGTACTGAAGCTCCTCCAGTAATCTTGTCCTTTCACCGCGGTGACGTCCATCGGGCGTCACCGCTCTAATTTGCAGACTGAACAGAACGATTCGCCCTGCCGATAGATAAGATGAGGACGAATCGCTTCTACGCGCCAATGCGAACAGTCTTCCTACTCAAGAGAGGAATGCATACCACCTTATGAGTACAACCTCATCACTGAGTTCACTCCTTTCCTCGACAAGCTCCTCGTCGGCGATCGATATCAGCGATATCCTGGAAGCTGCAATGGGGGCTTCTACCGCGGGAATCGACGTCACATCCGCGGTGAGTTCTGCCGTAACGGCTGCGGAAGCTCCAGAGACTGCGTGGGAATCCGAACTCGAGACATTTGAGAGCCAGACAACAGCTCTGACGAAGATCCAAACAGATGCGACGGCTCTCGACGATGACATGCAAGCGCTCAACAACTTGACAGGTCCGCTTTCCACATCGGCTGTATCCTCATCGAATTCAAGTGTTGTGACCGCAACCGCAGCCTCGGGAACTGCAACGGGCGACAATATAGTAGTGGTCAATAGTCTCGCAAGCACCGCTTCTTACATTTCGACCACTGTATCAAGCGACACGACCGACCTTCCGGCGGAGAGCATCACCATCACCAATAGCAGTGGCAACTCCTCCACGATCACCACCGGGGGAACCGTGAATACATTGAGTGATCTGGAGTCGGCAATCAACGATGCGGGCCTTGGGGTAAAGGCCAGTATCGTCGAGGATTCTTCCGGCTCCAGACTAGCGATCACCAGTGACACATCTGGCGCCGGGGGAAACTTTACCATCAATTCGACCGGGACCGACTTTGACTTCGCGTCGGCAGTCACCGGCAGCGACGCCTCACTTACTGTCAATGGAATAAAGATCACAAGCGCTTCCAATACTGTGACGGGCGCAGCAGCCGGACTCACCCTTAACTTGCTAAGCGCGAGTCCGGGGACATCGGTCAGCCTTTCGGTGACGCCCAATACGACCAACGCAACGACGGCTATCACGCAATTTGTAACCGACTACAACACCCTTATCGGAGACCTCAATACACAATTTACCGATTCCGGTTCAGGTGAGGGTGTTCTCGCGGATGATCCTACTGTCCACAATCTACAAAGCGACTTGCTCCAGGTATTGAATTACACTGCGACACCGGCGTCTGGTACCAGTAAAACGACTGTGTCCAACCTTTCTTCCCTCGGGATCACGGTGAACAACGATGGAACCCTGACCGTGAATAGCACCACACTGAATAATGCCTTACAGAACAACTTTAGTGACGTTCAGAACTTCTTTCAGGGTTCAGCGCTGAACGGATTCGCCAACTCCCTGGATCAACAACTCACAAGCTTCATCAGTCCAGCCGACGGCGCTTTCACGATTGATCTACAGAGCATTGCCACGCAGACCAGTGGCATCGAGACCGACATTGTCAACTTCCAGACGAATGTGATTACTCCACTTCAAACACAGCTTGAGGCCAAGTTCAGCGAGGCCGAGGAGCTGCTGCAAGAACTCCCGAATGAGATGAAACAAATTAGTGAGGAACTCGGAGAGAACTCCTCTTCGAGTAGTTAGCCGGGGATAGCATGCAATCAACAGAACTTACTTATCGAAGAAGCGCCGCAGAAGGTGCAGGCGGCTTCGGCCTATTGATCGCACTCTACGACACGCTCGCTGGCAATCTGCTACGCGCCGCCAACGCTGAGCGACGCAACGACATTGAGAGACGCTGTTTGGAGGTCAATCATGCATTACTAGTTGTCGGCTATCTCGAGGACTGTACCAAACGTTGCAGCGGGGGAGAATTAACCAAGAAGCTTGCAGCCTTCTATTCCTCACTCAGGCGACAACTCATCGAGGCACAGGTGAAGCGTGCACCAGAGATTCTTGAGGAGCAGATGCAGATCGTGTTAAGCATCCGTGAAACTTGGCAAAAGATGGAACTTGCAGGGTCCCACTCTCAGGATGCTCCGGTTGCCGTGGAAGAGCTCGATCAAACGATTCCAGCACCCGCCAGCCCGAGCTCAATGAGTTGGTCAGCTTAGATAGTTTGGAATGAATCTCTTCAACATCCCGGATCCCTTGTGAGTACAATCCAAAGCTACTCCATCGCGGTCTCATGAGGTCATGAGACTCGACGGGATAATGTTTCGAGAAATCAACATACAGAATTGTGTTTCGTCTATGAAAAAGCCGTTCCTGACAATCAGGCCGGCGTGATAACGCTATGGCAATCGTTAGCCGGCGATAAGAATTGTGACCCAGAAGTGGCCTTCCGAACATTGAAACGTAAACTTCTCACAAGCTTTGGTTTTGAACCATTTCATGTCGTCGGCTCTACCGTCCCTGACTGTGGGCATTGAAAGATGAGCCGCCGTCGACATGCCACACTTCATGTTTCCCCCGATCACATTCGCAAGTTCTCCCAGCGCGTCGCGCACATCGTCGTCCACCGCAGCGGGAGAATCGGTGGACAGAATCAGCCCCGCGAAACTGCGAGCTTGTCGGCGAGTACATTCGAGAAGTATGGCTCCGTTCCAGTCGCCCGCCAGTTGGACGTAAGACGTCAAGAGATCGCCGGAAGGGAGCGACTGGATTTCGCTGGGGCACACGTCAAGGCCCACCATCGTGATGAACACTGAGCCTACGGTCCGTACTAACATCTCTTTCCGATCTTCAGTTCTCACAGGTTTTCCTCTTTATCGTGCAACATAAACAGTTACAGTGCCTAGAGTCTGCCGCTCAAACCACTCATCAAGGCCAAAGACCGACTCAGATCCGCCGAGGAGCAACCAACCACCGCGGTACATGGTGCCATGGATCTCCTTCATGATGCGTCGTTTTGTTTCGTTATCGAAGTAAATCATGACGTTACGGCACAACACCAGATCGAAGGGTCCTAGGCCAGTCATCTTGCTGCGGAGATCGATCGTTTCAAAACGAGCCATCCGCCTTACAGCGTCGCTCAATTGCCAGTCAAGACCAGATGGTCGAAAGTGCTTGACCAAGAGGGATGCCGGAAGCCCACGGTTGACTTCAATCTGATGGAACAATCCAGCCCGGGCGCGTTCGACTACCTTTGAAGAGAAGTCAGTGCCAAGTATCTGAATATCCCAATTTCCCATCCGCTCGGCAAGCAGCAACATGGCAAGGCTGTACGCTTCTTGACCAGTCGACGCAGCGGCAGACCAGAAGCGTAAAATCTTATTGTGTTGTCGATCTTCCCTCAGCTTTGGTAACAAGGCGCTGCGGATAGCCTCATAATGGTTCGGCTCCCGAAAGAAGTAGGTCTCATTTGTCGTCATAGCCTCGGCAACTCGGCGGCTAAGCTCTTTCTTATCTTTATCATGTAAGAGCACGCACAAGTCATTCGTGGACTCGAGTCCAAGCTGTTTGACGATCGGTGCGAGACGACTTTCAAAGAGATATTGCTTGTCTTCCTCAAGTACAATCCCGACGTGAGAATACACATGCTGCTGAAGAAATCGATAGTTCTCCGGGAGGATCGAACGGCCTAATGTCTGGATATCCATGCGGATCCCTCCTGGTTCCGACATGAACATCTGATGATCTCGCCCACAACGTCGTTGAGAGCAAGGACGCGATCGGCGAGGCCAGCGTTGACCACGGCACCAGGCATACCCCAGACGACGCTCGACACCTCGTCCTGGGCAATAATGCTCGCTCCCCTGGCCTTGAGAATTTCTGCGCCGCGCAATCCATCCTGTCCCATGCCTGTAAGCACGACGGCAAGAACTGCGCCGTTATACACCTCGGCGGAGGAGACGAAAAGGGCGTCGACCGCAGGACGACAGGAGTTTTGTCGTGGTGACTGGTCTAGGCGCACGGATACTGCCGCTTCGTGATTGACCAACTTCATATGAAAATCGCCCGGCGCAATCAGGATCTTGCCCGGCATAACCTTGCATCCGTGAGAAGCCTCGCAAACTGGCAACTGACACGTGGCGTTAAGACGCTCAGCAAGCAGGCGCGTGAAAAGAGGCGGCATATGCTGCACAACAAGAATCGGCAAAGGAAAATCAACGGGAATTTTAGGCAGGATTTCGCCAAGCGCTGTCGGCCCCCCGGTGGACACACCGATCACCACAACCTTAGGGTGCATTTTTTCAAGCTGCGAAGCAGTCGCCGCCTGCGAAACGCAAGACAATCCGCGAGGGTCCTTTTGTATCCAAATATCGGCTCCTTGATTTTCGTCGGACACGCGGAAGAATTGCTTAATCTTGGGAATCATCTCCTCGCGTAGGCGGATCATTGAGCGGTCGAGCGATCCCTCATTGGAGGCTTTCGCAACATAATCGTCCGCACCAAGAGTCAGGGCCTCAAGCGTTTTCTTTCCGCCTCGTTCCGTGAGTGTGCTGAACATGACGATTCGCACTTTGGGATATTCCCGCCGGACCCGACGCAACATTTCTAAGCCATCCATATCGGGCATTTCAATATCCAGGGTGATGACGTCTGGATTCAACTGTGGAATCCTTTGTAGTCCGATCGCGCCATTCGATGCCGTACCAACCACCTCAAGCATGGAATCGTTCTCGAGGGCTTGCACAACCAGCCGGCGAATAACTACAGAGTCGTCCACCACCATCACCCGCACTCGCTCTCCGAACTGCAGCAATCTCTTATTCAACGCAGCCATGTCTACTCCGTGAGCTCGGAACGAATGCCCACTAGTTCGAGCTTTTCCCTGAGTATCTCTTTTGTGAATGGCTTCATGACGTACTCATTCGCACCAGCGTCAAGTGCCGATACCATGCGGTCCAATTCTGTCTCCGTTGTGACCATGATGATCTTCAGCAAAGAAAGCTGCGGATTCTGCCGTAATCGCTTTAGGAGTTCCAATCCATCCATCTCTGGCATGTTCCAATCGGTCAGGACCAGACTGACGGAGTCACCTTGGGTATCAATGACCGCTAGTGCTTCCCTGCCATCAGCCGCCTCACACACCTCGTATCCAAGCTCTAGCAATATTCTTTTCAGAATGGTTCGAATTGTTCTTGAGTCATCCACAACGAGCGCTTTTGTCATCAGGCATTCACCTTCATCTCTTTGAGCATCACCCAGTGAGCTCGTCACATGATCGCCGAGCTCCAGCAAAATCATTTGTTGTCAGTAAGTGAACTTCGATACGGATGCCTGAAGCCGTGCTGCCATCTCGCTCAGTTCCAAAGAGGCAGCCTTAGTATCGTTGGCTCCCTGCGTGGTATTCTTTGCCGCCATCGCGACGCCGCTGATATTCTTGGCAATATCGTTCACCCCTTGAGCTGCTTCCGTCACACTGCGGCCGATCTCATTAGTTGTAACGGTCTGCTCTTCGACGGCCGAGGCAATGCTGTTGGAGATATCGTTGATCTGTTTAATGATGGTCCCAATCTCCTCGATCGCCGACACAGCACCCTTGGTCACTCCCTGAATCGCTTCGATTTTCTGGCTGATCTCTTCGGTCGCTTTGGCCGTCTGCTTGGCGAGCTCCTTGACCTCGTTGGCAACCACGGCAAAGCCCTTGCCCGCTTCCCCAGCCCGAGCAGCCTCGATGGTTGCATTAAGGGCCAGAAGGTTGGTCTGTTGCGCAATGGAGGTGATTACCTTGATTACGTTGCCGATCTCCTGGCTGGATTGACCAAGCCTCTTCATCGTTTCATTGGTTGATTGCGCTACGACCACCGCGTTCTTGGCAACATGCGCGGAGTCATTAGCGTTCTTGGCAATTTCGCGAATCGACGCCTGCATCTCCTCAGTAGCCGCCGCCACCGAGGCGACATTGCGCGACACTTGCTCACTGGCTGCTGACACTACGTTGGCCTGCACTGCAGTCTCTTCCGCGTTACCGGCCATCTGCTGACTAACTGCGGTGAGTTCTTCTGAGGAGGAGGCCAACGTGCTTGCATTCTCGGCCGTCGCCTTCAGCGGAGCTGCAACCGCCTCTAGCATCCGATTGACTCCCTGAATGACCTTGCCATACTCCCCTTGATGCACGGCAGCATCCGCACGAGTCGCCAACCTGCCCTCCACTGCGGCTTCGGCAAGTACGTGTGCATCGACAACCAAATGTTGCAGCGCCTTCCTGATCTGAAGCAGGCTCTTACCAATCACATCATTCTCACTAAGGACGCTGATAGCAACCGTAAGATCTCCATCCGCTATACTTTGCGCCTCCGCGGCCTGCTTGTTAATCGCATCCACGACCTCAACTAGGCTGTCATTGATCCGTTCAAACTGGGCCTTCGCTTCCATTGTGAACGTATTGGCATCCGCCTGTTTGAGATTGATCTTGAGGTCGCCCTTCGAGATCTGGACGAGGTTTGAGGCCAGCCGAGCCACTTCGGCTTGGATATAATTCTTTGCCTGGACAAGTGGAGTTAGATCTTGCACAACTTCCACAAAGCCTACGTGTTCACCTTTTTGATTTATCAGTCTGGATGACTCCTGCTTGCAGTGCTGGGTCCCCCAGTCGAAGTAAGTTTCTCCGATGCCCTTGGCCAGTTGCACAAGGCCACAATTCTCCGTCTTGCAGATGCTTGCATCCGCAGAAGAGCAAGGCATTCCCGGAGCATCCTTCCGACTGCGAATCGTTCCGTTGTCTACCATCAGCTTTTCAAAAGCTTTGTTCAAGAAGACCCATTTCAGGTCCTTGTCGATCACGTGAATTGGGAACTGGACCGCGTCGAGAATCCCTTCATACCAGTTGACCTTGTCCACAACAAGATTAAGCGTCCCGTTGAATCCCTCCACCACCTTGCGATAATCACCCTGATGTTTTGCCAGGTCAGCACGAGTATCGAATTCGCCTTTTGTAGAAGCAGCATCAAGCATGGCGGCATCCGCGACCAAAGCGGTGAGACTTTCCATCGTTCCAATGATTGCCGGCACTAGTTCGTCATGCTCGGACCGGCGTCCTATCGTCCTCAACTCTGGGAGAGTATGCAAATCCCCCTTTGCAATGTCCACGAAAACACTTGTAATGTTCGTCATCCTGTCCCGCACACTATTCACTGAATCGGCTACTGATGCGAATACGCCTTGATAGGTTCCTTCGACGCGACGCGTGTGGTCATTCACCGCCAACTTGCGAAGGACTGCATTCGCTTCGACAAGACCTCCAAGACCATCGATGCATGCGTTTAGATTATTTTTGATCTCATTAAAGTCGCCATGATAGGCTTCGGTTATTTTCTCCGGGATATCGCCCTTGGAGATACGATCAACATACATAGCAGCCACATTGAGTGGTTTGATCACCGCATCGAGTGTGCGGTTGATCCCGCCGACAATCTTGCAGAAATCACCTTCATGCTTGGAAACATCTGCGCGAGCAGCTAACTTACCCTCCACCGCAGCCTCCACGAGAGCGTCGGTATCGGCAATAAGCGCTTTTAAGTTCTCTCGTACCCGCTCGATCGTGTCATTGATGAATACCTGTTTGCCCGGAAACAGCTCGAGTGGGGCTTCAAAATTACCCTTGCCGAACTCGGCCACGCACTCCATTGCCTTCTTGTTCATGGCGATATGTGTAGCCACCATATCGTTGATTCCCCGTGCCATGGTGCTGAAGTCCCCTTCGAACCCGTCAGTGGGAATCACAGCGTCGATGTTGCCCTTTTCATGCTCTCCCGACATGCGGTTCATTTCAGCAACCGACTTCCGGAGAAAGCCAAGTAGATTCTTTACACTGGACCCCAATCCCCATACTTGGAGCGTCGCATCGCTCATCAGAGCATCAAAATCACTGATCCGGAGATCGCCCTTTCCCAGAATGTTCAGTTGTCCCTGAACAGCGGCGGTTGCGCGCTTCAGCTCCAGGATGTGCTCCGTCTTGTCGCCCTTGGCCTTAATGATCTCCATGCTGAAACCCATGGACTCCATGGTGCTCAGCAGGTAGGCGTCAACGATTGCCTGCAGATCCAGATTGAAAATCTTGGATACTGCCTTCTCAGCCTGAGCGATCTTCTTGGAATCCTTGAAGGACTTGCGAAGGAAGGAGGCCGTCAGCCGCTCGTACTCCACATAAGAGCCTACATACCACTTCAGTGGAAGGTCGATTTTGTCATGCACGCTCCCCACCTTAAGGCGTCGTTCAAAGTATTCGACACCCCAGTTATCCGCTGCGCCCTCGAACACCTCTGTGAAGTAACCCGCCTGAGCGGATTCGAGGTGTTGGCGTAGCACCGCCAATGGCATTTTTTTGGCCTGGGCGAAACCTTCGAAATATTCGCGAGTGGGAGCAAAATCGAACTGCCAATCGTAGAATGCCTTAGCCACCTCCGGCGCTACTGATTTCGCCCAGGGAGCTAACTCGTTCAACAATGTCCGCTCTTCTTCTCCGAGTTTGAGGAAATCTCGGCGCATCGCCAGATTCTCCTCATCGATCCTGTACTTCCTGCAGAGTTCCGCTTGAGCTTTATCATGTTTTGGCTTGGCCGAAACATAGATTGAGGGATGATTCTCGATCCCACTGTCGGCCGCCGCCGGCCACTCAGCGATTCCGGCTCCGCCAGCTGAACGGCGTGCTGCGGTATTGGAAGCACGGCGGGAAGATACCTGCCGACCGTTATTTGTTTGCGTTGCCATCTCGTTTGCTCCTTGCAAATACCCATTGCTCTGTTATTAAGCTGCCCAGCCTAATTGAAGGCTTTCGCAAACATCAGCGTGTCTTGCCGCACGTTTACGTGATCAACTAATTCTTGAATGTTCTTCTTTCGCAATACCTAAAAGCCGCCATCAGACCGACTTTGCAGCCGCGAGATCTACCGTTCGCTCCTCATCGAGAACCAACAGCAATCGATCCCTCAGTTTGTACACACCGTGAATCAAATCCTTCGCGGCAAGCACAAGATTGTCAGGAGGCCGCTCATAGGTAGAAGGGTCCATATCGAGCACATCCCCAATCTCGTCGACCAGAAGACTGACCGCGCCATCTGCAGTTTGGACTACCATGTTCATTGGTTCCTGCTCGTCCGCTGCCCGCGCAGGCAGCCGGAGGCGTCGTCGCATATCGATGGCCGTCACGATCTGGCCGCGTAGATTGATTAATCCTTCAATGACCTCAGGTGCTTGTGGCACCGAGGTCATGGGCTGAGACCGCAGCACCTCCTGAACGCGAAGTACGTCCACACCAAAGAACAGGTCAGCAACGAAGAAGGTAGAAAGTTGAGAACTCGTCTGCACCATTGCGCCTTTTTTTGCTGACTCCATTGCCATCGATTGCCTTACCTCTCCTAGACCCGCGGAATTGTGTTGACAGACGCCACTCAAGAGACAATCCTCGCGACCGACGCAAGCACCAATACGCGGTCGAATTTAGACTGACAGTCCTGGAAACCTGCGGCGCGAGCTGCGGAGGCACGTACCAACTCCTCCGGATCGACGAGTGCCACGGCCGGAATTTCAGACCACTCCGATCTGCCCTGCAGCACAGCGAGAAGGGGAGAACGGCCATTGGGCTGCAAGTCGAGCGCCGTAAGCACGGCGTCCACCGTCTGTTCCTCCAGCCTGTGGGTCGCTTCGTCCAGATTCGCAGCCTCAAGGACCGAGTATCCAGCCATCTCCAGGCCAGCCCGAATCATGCCTCGCGTGAGTATCGAACCGTCAAGTATGAGGATTTTCTTGCAGTTCAACCGCTCAGCCCCGCCGCTTGCAGACCGACTTCGGGACATGGCGCGCATGACCTCATGGAGATCAAGAAAATCCGTAACTTTGCTCCTAACAACAGCTGAACCCAAGAGCCCTTTGCGATCCGAACTCTGACGCACCGTGACCGCCTCCTCGGCGACATCCAAAATCTGATCAACGACCATGCCCACGCTCACGTCACCGTCGTTGAACACAACCACCTGCACTGGATCCGCCAACATTTCGTTGACGGCAGAATTGGGTTCGAGAATGCTTCGGAGAGATACAAGAGGAAGAATCCGACCACGATACTGGACAACCTGTTCGCCACCTGCGTGTTCGAGAACAGATCGCGGAAACTCCTCAAGTCGCGCCACGAGAGAGAGCGGCACAGCTAGGCGATGGAAGGAGCCAGACTGGAATAACAACAAACGTTGCTGCTCGTTCTCAGCCTGCACCTTCTGTTTATCCGTTGAGCGCACGGCTTCGCGCGCTTCACCAAATACCCCGGAACACTGACCGATCCCGAGCACGTCAAGAATCAGCGCGACCCGGCCATCCCCCATGATCGTTGCCCCGGCGTACAGGGTGAGTCCCTTCAGTTGCTTACCCAGCGGCTTGACCACAATTTCCTGGGTATCATTGATGCCGTCCACCACCAACCCGAACTGACGATCTTCCGCCTGCAGGACTACCATGCTGACAGCTTCGTCCCGATCATCTGATTTCAGACCCAGCACCTGATTCAGATAGGCGATGGGCAAGAGACTTCCGCGCCTCCGATAGACGGGCGTCCCGTGAACGTATTCAATATGTTTCCCTGTCGAGTCACCCTCGATGCGGATCAGTTCCAGAAGGCTTACCTGGGGAATCACAAAACGTTCGCCGCCGCTGCTAATCACCAGCCCAGGAATGATTGCCAACGTGAGAGGAATTCTGATCTTCACGGTGGTGCCTTCACTTAGGCGACTGAAAATGTCTACCACTCCACCGATTTTCTCGATATGCGATTTGACAACATCCATGCCGACGCCTCGACCTGAAATATTTGTCACTGTTTTGGCGGTCGAGAACCCCGGCTCGAAGATCAGGCCAAGCGCTTCCCGGTCGCTCAATTTATCCGCATGTTCAGGTCTCAGCAGTCCCTTTTCGATGGCTTTCTGTTTGATCCGGATGACATCTATCCCCGCGCCGTCATCGCCGACCTCGATATTCACTTGGCCTCCTTCGTGATAGGCACGAAGGAGCAGCGTTCCCTGGGGCGGTTTTCCCGCGAGCGTGCGTACATTGGGTGCTTCAATTCCGTGGTCGCATGAATTGCGAACCAGGTGCATCAGAGGATCTTTGATCGCTTCGATGATCGTGCGGTCAAGCTCTGTCTCAGCACCGTCCATCTCCAGATGTATTTGCTTCCCAAGGTCAATTGCGATGTCGCGGACCACACGTGGCAGCTTATTCCAGACCACACCGATCGGCTGCATGCGGGTCTTCATCACGCCTTCCTGCAACTCTGTGGTGATCAAGTTGAGCCGCTGTGAAGTCGCGTTCAGCGCGGGATCCTCTCCTTCGCTATTGAACTGGAGGATCTGATTGCGGGTGAGCACCAATTCACCTACCAGATCCATCAACTTATCAAGGAGTCCAACTCCGACCCGGATGTTGGACTCGGCCGCGGCAGAATGCCGGGTGACCTCTTCCGCTTGCGCGCCTGTATCCCGCTTAGCGTGTTCAGCGCTCTCGGTGTTTCCCAATAGCTGGTCTGCGAGGGGTGCCACTAGCGATTTATTAACCGACGTTTCCGTCAAGGCTTTGGGGACTGCGTCCACAAGCGGATCGAAAGTGGAAGACTGCGGTTCAACATCAATCGGATTGCGTGCAGCCGCACGCAAACGTTCAACTAGGTCTTCGAAATGGAAAGGGCCTTCTTTACCGCTTTCTTCAATCGATGCTAATACCTTACGAGTCGCATCTACGGTCTCCAGGATCAGAGAGATTAGTGCCGGCGTGAGTTGTCTCTCCCCATCGCGTAGCTGGCTCAGTATGCTTTCAGCCTGATGGGTAATTCCCTCCAACGTCGAGAATGCCAGGAAGCCACACGCCCCCTTGATGGTATGAATAGTGCGGAAGATGCTTCCCAGGAGCAGCGCATCCTTTGGCTGCTGCTCGAGCTTGACCAGGTCTTGATCAAGTCGTGAGAGATTTTCCTCGCTCTCGACGAGGAACTCATGAATCGTCTCAAGGTCTTCCACGCATAGGTTATCCATGATCCCTTTCAAGCTGCGCGGCGTGAGTGCCCTCCAGGTATTCCGAAGTCATCGCAGTTGTCCGACGCAAGGCACCCGGCTTTGCTGGTCCGATGGTTCTACTATCGGCAGATCCGTGGTTAGCTTCAGTCTTAGAAGAAGGTTCTAGTGGAGGAACGGTATTCGCCTTTCCTCGGCTCTGATGAAGGCACGGGAGCGACGCTTCTCAGCATTGCGAATAGAAAGTCCGATTTATTCAGTCGATCCGCCTTGCGGTCGTGTAAACGCGGGGATCCGGAACAGGAGGTGCAGAAAAGGACAATCACCGAGAAACTTACGAGATGCATGCCCCCGTCGAAACCTCTCTGCACTGAACGATTCGCAATAGTTGCCGATAGAAAGGATACCGGCGCCGATGATTGTCCGCGCTCTGTATTCAGGAAGACGAGGGAGACAACTGCCATGGATCTACTCTTGGTGGATGACAGTAGGACCATGAGGCTGCTAGTGCATCGCGCAATACGTCAAGCGGGATATAGGGGGCTCACTGTCTGCGAGGCGGAGAATGGTGCTGACGCATTGGAGAAACTGAAATCGGTGAAGCCGAAGCTGATTCTGTCCGATTGGAATATGCCTGAAATGTCAGGTATTGACTTCCTTAGAAAGCTGCGTGCGGAAAATAATCTGACACCCTTCGGATTCATCACCTCAGAGTCTTCAAAGAAATTCAAAGAGCTCGCGATCAGCAATGGCGCAAGTTTCATCATCGTCAAACCATTCAATGTGGATGAAGTTCAAGACGCGCTAGAACCCATCCTAGGGGAGGGTTAGGTCATGCCAGAACCCTCCTCTTCAGCCATGGCAACGCTCTTTTCAGATCTGATCGGACATCATGTCAATTTCTCCGAACGGATAGATGCCATGCCAGAGCATGGAGAACAGATCTATTGCGCCTATTTGATCAAGCCGATGGAAAGTTTCCGAGTTATCAAGGCGGATCTCTCGCTGCTTAGCTCCTTCGCTGGAGCACTCATCGGATTATCGCCTGCAACCATTAAAGAACGGGTGGCAGATCCCAAGCCGGATGAAAGCCTAAGAGACGCTCTGCATGAGGTCATGAATATCGCATCAAGGATCGTCTCCGTTGACCATCGGGCAGTCTTCGAGGGAATGTACGGAGATCCTAGCAAGCTACCGCCCGCAGCTCGAAGTACCCTTCTGGATCCTTGCAATTCCAGCCATTTCAAGGTGATCATCGAGGGCTTTGAAGGGGGCGGCTTTTCCCTGCTCGCCCCTTTCTAGTCTCTGGACGGAGCATCCCTCGTTCAGCCATTGGAGCGCATCCTCGACTTCGAGATAGAGGCTACCCTCTAGGTCTGGGGGGGAATGTCACCCTACTTTGAGGAGCAAAATTACCCTAAAGTCTTTCTTTTCTGGTGCCCGGAGGGGGACTTGAACCCCCACGACCGTTTAAGGTCTGCGGATTTTAAGAGCGAATTTGGGTGTTTTGCACGGTGTTGCATCGCACCGCACGCTTACGCATAAGCCTTTTATATACAGCACTTGCATCCACATCCATCCTCGCATCGGATTGCAGTGTTTCGCAAAGAATTCCGGTACAAAGTATCACTACAAGTATCACCAAAAACTGCGGATTCTCAATCCGCAGTCTGCCTTAGGGCGTGTTCTCATCCCGCATTTTGCATCAAGCGCTTTTTGACTCGAGTCGAGGATGAGCCGAACACTCTAGAGTTCCTCTTCTTCCTCGCGCAACCGCTCATTTTCAAGTTGTTTCGTTGTGCCCTCGCGCAAGCGCGAAGCCCAAGCCGCGATTCGGGGATGGGGGTCAGTTTCGAGCAACTCAATCTGACGAAGAATTGCCTCAGTATGTCCTGACATTGGCCCGACCCATGATCCGGAAAAGAGCTGGCCTGCGAATACGCCGAGCAGACTATCGTCATCCGGGAAAGCCAGGAGTAGGTCGCGCGCTCTATCCGGCAATGGAGCCGCAATATGTATCAGTTCGGCGGCAATATGCGACTACGGCGGCCACGGACCTTCGCCCAAGTTATAAGATCCCCTGCGGGTATCAACTCTCCATACCAGTGTTGAAGGCTTAGTAGGAGACGAAAGGCGGCGCTTGTCTTCTTTAGCAATGCCGCTCCAACCAACCTTTGCTAGGAGCGAAAACACCTTGAGCGTTTTATATGTGTCATCACTTACGAATTTTTTCAGAAAGTGCCTAATGTCAGGAATCTTCGCAAGATCTTGAAGTGGCAGCTTGTCTGCGCGTTGAAGCGTAGAGAAAATAAACATTGCCAGCTTTACGTAACCACCCGAGAGACGAACGGCAGTGTCCACCACTTCAACCGGAACCAACGGGTCATTCTGCTCCAGAATGACCCTAATGTCCTCGTCTAATAGCGGAAGCAGCGTATACACGCTGCTGATGCCTTGAGGCGCTTGAA
>Ga0302140_10001190_pt1 | contig 34082 bp, 25 predicted proteins | sample I_Bog_E1_1_FD_202095 | JGI IMG/M metagenome (GOLD analysis project Ga0302140, IMG submission 202095) | Peat permafrost microbial communities from Stordalen Mire near Abisko, Sweden - I_Bog_E1_1 | ecosystem: Environmental > Terrestrial > Soil > Wetlands > Peat | place: Sweden: Abisko, Stordalen... | reverse complement strand
TATGCATTAACTAATGATGAAGCTATTTGTAGCTTATTGGAACAAAATCAGCAACTCGATATGGAGGGCGTTCTAAAAAAGGCCATTGAGAATGCAGCACCTGATTACTATTCAGAAGATGGGTTGATGGGAGATTTCATTGATCGAGTATGTTGTGATTTTGGAGTTTATTTTAAAGGATTTTTTCTTGAAGAAATAAAACATGAAGAAAAAGCTAGGACTATTTATTTTAGTCATCTGTTAGAGACGATAATTGTCAATACTGAAAATTTGAAAAAAGACGTGAGTTTGATAAATACGATTTCTATCCAAACGGACATAAAATTAACATCGATAATAAAAAAACTGACTGAATGCGATCAAAACACAAAGGAAATATCTGGAATAATTGACGCGCAACGAATTAACCTCAATGAAAAGCTAAAATCGATAGAAAACAGGCTCACTGAAATCGTAGGCCCTACTTTAGATAAGAGAGATCGACGCGATTATCAAAACGATTTCAATAAATTTGATTTTAAATATGGTTATCTAAATTTTGTTGGCAGAAATCAAGAATTGAGCGAACTCTGGAACTTTATAGAATCAAAGAAAGATGATCGTCAATTCTCATGGTGGATGGTTACCGGACCCGGTGGGATGGGGAAAAGTCGGATTGCTCAAAAAATATGCACCATGGCAGAAGGTTATTATGCTGGTTTTTTTGATTTCAAAAACGAAACTAGTTTGAATCCGAAATGGGAAATATGGATCCCCGAGTTACCAACTATTATTGTTATCGATTATGCTTTGTCAAAAATCGACAAGGTGTCAGAATTAATAGTAACTCTTTCTAGAAGAAGTCCCCCTCCTCTGGCGCGAGTGTGCGCAGCCGGCCTGTGCGGCTGATCACTCGTGCCCCGCTGACAGGTAGCCCGCCATGCCCGCTGACTATGGTGCCCGAATTCCAGCGCTGGTATGCGTGGCAGGGCGGGTTCAGGCTGCCCGCGCATTCCACCAATTTTGAAGAACTATTTGGCATGCCCTTCAGGCCAAAAAACATCAAAAATGGTGACAGGTTTTTGTCAGTGACAAAATATTGGCAGTAGTTAAGCTATTGATATTCAGTTTTGTAGCGCTTTGTAGCAGGGTGTAGCACGTGTAGCGCTACGCTACAAAATTGTATTTTTTACGGAATGACCACGATGCGGTATTCTCCCCCGTTTGCTACTTATCAAAAAGCCACCGGCTTAACCTGTAACACGGATAAACCACAACCGGAGCGGCCAGCACATCAATGGTGTAATGGATGTGCTGTACCAGCAATAAATAGGCAATGGCAAAAGCGGCAATAAGCGCTGTGAGTTTATCCGTCCGTTTTTGGAGGCATAAATATATCTGCACCATGGTAGCCGTGTGCCCCGAAAAAAACAGGTCTTTGGTAATAGCCGCATGCGCGTACAAAGCACTGTTGAGCGGGTCCACCAAAGGGACCATGCCTGCGGGCGGATCGAGCGCAACCACGCTGAGGGTGATGAAACGCACGATATAAACAAATATTAACGTCCAGGCATAGGTGATAACAATGGAAGGGGTATTAATGGCCCTGATGAGTATCAATAAAGCCATCCCCCAGATCAATGGAAAAATAAACACGGATACATCATGCGGCGGTATGCGTGCCAGCAGCCAATCATTTAACACAACCCCTTTCCGTTTTTGAATGCGGGCGAAAAAGATCGGTAAGATATAAATTATAGCAAAAACAATTACGGCGCCGATGATCAATTGCCAGCGTTTGCGACGTGAATTCCAGGTTGACTTCCAGTTATCTTTTAGTGAAGGTGATGGCATAGGGCGCAATGTTAATTTGATGTTGGCAAAGGTAATCATTGAAAAAGTATCCGCCCCCCCCCGCTTGTTGGCTTTGCGCAAAAAATTATATTTACAAAAATTTGTAATTCGATATGAACCTTATTAAAAAGTTATTATTGGTACCATGCATTTTCACTGTCGCGCGTATGGCTGATGCCCAAAATGTAAAACCAAGATTTAAAGAATTGACCGTTGTTGCCTACGTACCCAATGATTCCACAAAAAAGCTTGCCGTAACCATCAACATTTATTACCATATCAACGCGGACGGCATCATCCATATCATTATGAACCAGATGGATCCGTTAAATTACCATGGCAAACCGACGAAGTATACCGGGTTGGTACGCGATACTACTTATCAGCTAGCTGATGATGTTATCGGGAACATCAACAAGATTTTTAACGGCGAAAGAAAGTTGTCATCTTACATGATTAGGCCTATACGTACAACAGGCACCAGTTTAATTTTGCCGGCAACCTTTATAAGTTATGTTGCCCTGAATGGCGCTACGGATAAAATGGTTTTTGGCAATGATTTTTTTGGCCGTGATATGAATTTAACGCTAAATGAGATATATTTTGCCCGCCAGGCGCGGGTGCTGCGAAGTACCGGCGTTTACCATGACAGGGCCCTTGAAGCCGAAATATTGAAAGATCATTTAGCTTGTAAATGCATACCAATTGCAGAAACGCCGCCCACCGTCAAGAACCTTCCGATCAAAAAATATAAATGACCCTGCTACCGGTGGTTTCGAAGCTGCAGACAAAGCTGCAGGTTGTGCCTGATGACGTCATAGGCAAAATAAAATCCGGCGGTGACTGTAGCATTTCAAAATGCGGCATCGTAATTACATAAGCTAAAGAGTAACAGGTAAATTTGCCCCCTTAATGCCGGTTCCATGAAAAAGACAATCATCGCAGCCTTAGTGCCTTTATGTGTGCTGTTTTTTACAAGCTGTAAAAAAGGCGGCTCAAACCAGCCCGTTGTACCACCGTCGGCAGATAGTTACCTGCCCGTGACCGCCAGTTCAAATTGGACATACAGCGATGTAATATCGGGCACAAAAGATACCATCCGCCTGACAATGACCGGCGCTACTACTAATATCGGCGGCCAGACATTTTATACTGCATCGGGCAAATCGCGCATAAACCCGGTAATTACCGAAAACTATTATTCGGGCAATCATCTGTATATCCGCCAGTATTCCATTGGCGGAGGGGTATATCAAACCTATATCAGCGTAACGTTACTGAACGATACGGTTGCGGCAGGCAACAGCTTTACAGCCAGCATAACACCTGACGGCACGCTCGCCGGCAGTCCGGCAAGGATAGTCAATACGGTGATCGAAAAAAATATCAGCAAAGTGGTAAATGGCGTAACGTTTTCAAATGTGATACATACCCATGTGGATCTTCAATATAATTACGGCGCCGGCTTTGCAACCAATTCTACCTACGACTATTACCTGGCGAAGGGTGTGGGAATAATAGAAGAAGATTTGGGTTCCGCAGGATCGACCGATGAAACAAAAACGCTCATGAATTATTCGGTGAAATAGCGCTAAATATCACATTGTTTTCAGTTCTTTCGCCACCTCGCTGTTTGACAGTACTGTTATTTTCATCCAAACCTCTTTGTCCGGGTTGCCGTCCTTATTCACTTTTACGGCGCATACTTTATCGATAAAATCCATCCCTTTAACAATTTCGCCAAACACAGTATAGTTTTGATCTAAGCGCGGTGTGCCACCAATAGTGCGGTAGGTTGCGCGCTGGGCTTCGGTAAAGTGCAGACCATATTTTTTCTCAATGGCGTCTAATTGTTCGTTGTTATAGGTTTTACCGTCGACCAGGTATATCTGGGTGGTGAAGGATGCTTTGTCCTTATTATCATCGCGGCCCATAGCAAGGGCACCCCGTTTGTGGTACAAAGCCGGATTAAATTCGGGCTGTATCCATTTTTGTTCGGGCTTTAAGGTTTTTGATTTGTCGTAAAGGGAATCCGGGTCGCCGCCCTGGATCACAAAACCTTTCAGTATCCGGTTAAAGGTAGTGGCGTCGAAATAATGCGCTTTTACCAGCTTTATAAAGTTATCGCGGTGCACCGGCGTTTCGTTGTAAAGCTTAATAATGCAATAGCCCTGTGCGGTTTCAATTTTTACATACTGATTTTTTTGCTGTGCTATGGCTGGCAGCAACAAACAACATAGCAGGCCTGCGATTAGGGTTTTGAAAGTTGCGATCATAGCCTAAAGATAGGGATAAGCCCTATACTTGCCAAGCCCCAATGGTATGTTTATGTGATACCGGCAACCTTGCATAGCCTGAAAACATCAGTTAAATTTGTATAAGCCGTTGAACTAATGAAACGGCTAACGATCAACCTGTTAATCTAATTTTTCAAACAACAATTTTAAAACCTCATCCACCATGAAAATATTGTTCACTATGGCCTTCGCGCTGCTGGTCCATTTCACTTTCGGGCAAACCTATGCCCTGGTTGCCGACAAGCTGATCGACCCAAAAAACGGGAAGGTGCTCGAAAACCCAACCGTTGTGGTGTACAAAAACCACATTATCGAAGTAAACTATACCAACCATGTGCCTGATTCGGCTACGGTAATCATTCTAAAAGGGTACACGTTACTTCCGGGCCTGATGGACGTTCATACACACATCCTGGCCGACGGGGGCGATTATGATAAGGACCTGTACGGCAATTCTCCGGTATTCCGTTCGTTAAGAGCGGTGCATTACCTATCAAAATTGCTGGACCAAGGGGTGACCACCATCAGGGATGTTTGCACCGAAGGTGCCGGCTTTTCCGACTTTGATATCAGCCGGTCGGTTGATTCTGGTTTTTTTGATGGCCCGCGGGTAATCCCTTCGGGTAAAGGAATAGCGGCGACCGGCCGGTACTACCCGATGGGTTTTCAGCAAAATTGGGACATCCCCTTACCTTCGGGCACCCAATTTGCCACGGGCCATGATGAATGCGTAAAAGCCGTGCGGGAGCAAGTGTCGCACGGCGAAAGGTGGATAAAATTATTTGCCGATTGGGGCACGCCCACCTTCGATTTCGACGAGATGAAGGCGATTGTTGATGAAGCCCGCAAATACCATGTAAACGTAGCCGCACACGCAACTACCAGGGAGGGTACAAAAATGGCCATTGAGGCGGGTGTGCGGTCGATAGAGCATGGCGTGGCCTTTGACGATTCGCTGATCACCCTGGCACTGGCCCATCATGTGTACTGGTGCCCCACCATATCCGTTTTTGAATATTTTCACGAGCCAATGGACACGGTATATAAATATTTGAACAGGGCATACAAGCGCAACCTAAAAATAGTGATGGGCACGGACATCGGCAGTTACCCCTGGGCCGAAAACGATGTAAAAGAGCTGGAATATTATGTAACCAAAGCAGGTTTTACGCCGATGGACGCAATAAAGACTGCAACGGTAAACACGGCAGAACTATTAGGCAGGCAGGACAGGTCGGGCCAATTGAGCCAGGGCTTCCTGGCCGATATAATTGCAGTAAAAGGCAACCCGGCCGATGACATAAAATTACTGCAAACCGTTGCCTTTGTGATGAAAAATGGCAAGATCATTAAACGGCCGGGGGCAAAATAGGAGCGGTTTTTACCAGGAGCAGCCATGTCCCCTTTTCAATCGCGATTATAAAGCGTAAAGGCCTGAAGGGTTACGTACCCGGCCCGGACTTTCCCGGACTTCCTTTTTGGCTTTCCGGACCCCAAATCAGAATTGTATCGTTTCAGAACATCCGGTGTTACGAAACCGAACATTTGCGTCATTTTACTTCACATAAATAATTGATAACAAGACACTTAAGTATTGGCACAATATTTATCGCAACTAAAGCGATCCCAAGTATTCTTTCGGAACCTTAAGAAAAGTGGTATGATAAAAGCTACTGATCTCGGCAAGCACTATTCTATCGACGAGATAGAAATCGTTGCATTACAAAAACTATCCATCGAAGTTGAAAAAGGCGAATTTGTAGCCATTATGGGCCCCTCGGGCTGCGGGAAGTCAACCCTGCTTAATATCCTGGGCATGCTTGACGAACCTGATGATGGAAGCTATTTTTTCGATGGCTATGAGGTTACCCATATTAAAGAGCGTAAACGTGCCGGGTTGCGTAAAGAGAACATTGGCTTTTTGTTCCAGAATTTTAATTTGATTGATGATTTGACCGTATTTGAAAACGTGGAATTGCCGATGATATACAAAGGTTTGCCAGGTTCGGAAAGGGTAAAAAGGGCTGAAGAAGTGCTGGATAAACTACAGATCATTGAGCGGCGCAAAAGTTATCCGCAGCAATTGTCGGGAGGGCAGCAGCAGCGTGTTGCTTTGGCGCGGGCCGTTGTAAACAGGCCAGGCCTGATACTTGCCGACGAACCGACCGCAAACCTGGATATTGAGAACGGCAACGAAGTGATGGATTTGCTGGCTGATCTGAACAGGGAAGGAACGACCATCATCATGGTTACCCATTCGGAACATGACGCAAAATACAGCCATCGCATTATCCGCCTGCCACTGGTCCCGACCGTTATTTAAGCTCCGGGATTGGTTTTTTGAAACGACGGATGACTATGCCCGGCGACCCAGTCTCTCAACTGTCAGCAGTGTCCCCGTATCTATTCGCGTTTCGCGACTTTCGTGCCATTAAGGGTGTTTGCAATTATTGCTATCTTACCTATGTTCAGCTTGTTAAACTGATGGGCTGGCCGGCTACACCCACTGACAAAGAGAATTCCCGGCATCTTTTTATTAATCAACTACCGATAAAATCATCCCGGAACTTCCGTTATAGTTGACCACATTTGCCTGTTGATTTAGTGCAGCAATAAAATAAGCAAGGGGTTAAATATACTACAGGTAAAACCAAATAACTATTGATATTGCAGTGCCCAAAATATAAGCTATATTGTCACACCATTACTAAATGAAACCAGCTAAGCGTGTAAGAAACCTTGTTTTTAAAATAGCCTGGATTTTCCTATTGGGCGTTGTTTTATGCTTGCCGCACCGGGTTTCCGCGCAAATAGACAACCGATTTTGGTTTGTGGCGCCCTATGTTAATGATGAAGGCCGTGGTTTCAACGCGCCTATTGTTCTGCAAATCTCGACATTTTCCACTGCTGCTACCGTAACGGTTTCTATGCCCGCCGATCCAACCTTTACACCAATAATTAGCAATATAGCTGCAAACTCAGCTTTAAGTTTAGATTTAACTACCTGGATCAATCAAATTCAGGATAGTCCCGCAAACACGGTGTTGAACAAGGGACTCCTAATTACGTCAACTGCCAATATAACGGCCTATTACGATATTGTGAGCGGCGGCTGCCAGTATTGCGACCCGGAGATATTTTCGCTAAAAGGAAAAAATGCGCTGGGCACCGAATTTTTTATTTCCTCGCAATATACTTACGATGAATCTATTTATTATTCGGGCACTAACTCATTTGATTTGGTAGCCACCCAAAATAACACGCATGTCACCATTACACCCACCCAAAATATTACCGGTCATAATGCAAATGTTCCTTTTACGATTACCTTAAATTCGGGCCAAACTTATTCGGCTGTCGCCACCAGCATCCTTGCCGGCGGACACCTGCAGGGATCATACATTTCTTCAGACCAACCGATTGCCGTTACTTTAAAGGACGACCTGGTGCAGGTTTCCAGTTGTGCCGATATGATCGGCGATCAAACGGTCCCCACCAGCGTGCTGGGCACCGATTATATTGTAACGCGCGGGTTTTTGCAGCCTAATGATGAAATTTATGTTTTAGCAATTGCCGACGGAACATCTGTTTACCAGGATGGAAATGCTGCCCCGGTGGCGACATTGTCTAAAGGACAGTCGGTTACCCTCAATCTTTCCAATAACAGCACCTTTATACATGCCAATCAAAAAATATATGTTTATCAACTAACCGGCAATGGGTGTGAGGTGGGTTCAGCCATAATTCCGAAATTAGATTGTACCGGCTCACAATCGGTAAGTGTCATCAGGAGCAACAGTGATATGTGTGCTTTTATGATCACCACAAAAACCGGCAATCAAAATAGTTTTATGGTTAACGGCAACAACACGCTGGTCACTGGCGCAGCCTTTTCACCTGTGCCCGGCACCGGCGGAGCTTATGTTTCCGCGCGGGTCGATCTTAGCGCTTCCGTTCCCATCGGGACGACGATAAATTTTTTGAATTCGACCGGGGATTTTTCATTGGGTTTTATTAATGGCGGTACAAACGATGGGACTATTTACGGTTATTTTTCAGACTTTAAATCGAGCAGCGTTCAAAACAGCCAGGTAAATGTATGCCAGCCGGATTCGGCACAATTGACTGCTTTTGGAGGGATAAAATATCAATGGAGCCCCGCCGCAGGGCTGAGTAATCCGAATATTGCCAATCCCAAAGCCTATCCTTCCACGACCACTAATTACAAAGTTATTATTACAAGTGACGAGGGCTGTGTTGACTCGGCAACGGTTAACGTAAAAGTTTACAGCGCAAAAAATGTTGATACTACCGTTTCAATATGCGTCGGCGACAGCTACAAATTACCGTCGGGCAAAACGGAAAACAGCACGGGCACATTTAACGACACGCTTTATTATGCAAGCGGTTGCGACAGCCTGGTAACAACACTTCATTTAACAGTGGCCACGGTTACGCCGTCGGTAAGTATTGCCGCCGATCAAACGACAATCTGCGCCGGAACGACGGTTACGTTTACAGCCACGCCGGTTAACGGCGGTGCCGCACCCGGCTATCAATGGCTGGTCAATGGGCAAAATACCGGTACCAACAGCAAAACTTACGCCACCAGCAGCCTGGCTAACGGCGATAAAATAAGCTGCACGATGACCAGCAACGCTACATGCGTTACGGCCGCATCGGCTATAAGCAACAGCATCGGTATAACCGTTAGCGCTCATGTTGCTCCTTCAGTCAGCATCGTCGCATCCGATGATAATATTTGCCCGGGTTCCGTAGTTACCTTTACGGCGATGCCGGCCAACGGTGGCAGTACACCCGCATATCAATGGTTAGTAAATGGCAACAACGCCGGAACCAACAGTCCGACATTCAGCAGCAATACATTTACCAATGGCGACCAGGTGAGCTGCATAATGACCAGCAATTTAACCTGCGTTAGCCCGGCGAGTGCAACCAGCAACAGCCTTAATGTGAATGTTAACCCCCTGGTAGCTCCGTCGGTTAGCATTGCATCATCGCAAACCAGCATTTGCCCCGGCGCCACGGTTACATTCACAGCCACTCCAACCAACGGCGGCAACACACCGGCTTACCAATGGCTGCTAAACGGCAATAATACGGGGACAAACAACGCAACTTTCAGCAGCAACACCCTTTCGAACGGCGATGTTATCAGCTGCCGGCTTACGAGCGACGCCAATTGCTTAATAAGCCCCTATGCTACCAGCAATAACATCACCATAACCCTGAATGGACCGGTTACCCCCGCCGTTAGCATAAATATATCTGAAAATAATGTTTGCGCAGGCACGCCGGTAACATTTACGGCAACGCCGGCAAACGGAGGCACTGCGCCCGATTATCAATGGCTGGTAAACGGCATTGGCGCGGGAACCAACAGTGCAACTTTTACAAGCGCCACGCTGGCCAATGGCGATGCGGTAAGCTGCATGATGACCAGCAATGCCACCTGCGCAACCCCCGTAAGCATTGCCAGCGCGAGCATTATCATGGCCATTTTCCCATTGCCTATAGTTACCGGAGGTGGAGATAAAACCATTAAACAGGGCAATACGACGGTGCTGACTGCCACAGCCCAGGGAAACATCGCCGATATAACCTGGAGCCCCGCAACCGGGCTGGATAACACTAAAGTTTTAAATCCCAACGCCAGCCCTTTAAAAACCACCGTGTACACCCTTACTGTGGTAACAACCGACGGCTGCACGGCAATAGCTTCGGTAACGGTAAACGTGCTCGAAGAAATAACTATCCCTAACACCTTTACACCAAACGGCGACGGCGTTAATGACAAGTGGGATATTAAAAACCTGGCAGATTACCAGAATTGTTTGGTGCAGGTATTCACCCGCTGGGGCGTCGAAGTATTCAACTCCAAAGGTTATGCTAGTCCCTGGGACGGCACATTAAATGGAAAGCGCCTGCCCATTGGCACATACTATTATATTATCAACCTTAATAACAATACACCACCAATAGCCGGGTTTGTAGTTATAATAAGATAATTTCTCAACCAATGCCTGTCCATAATTTATTGTATATATTCGATCTTGTAAACCGTCTGTAAACCCCGCTGCATGACCAAGGAAGAATGCAACATATCCATCGCCACCGGTGAAAGGCAGCTTCCCGGTTTTTGGGCAAAAGCGACCCACTACGGCGTGGTTTTGTTTTGTCTTTTTTTCCCTGCAATATTCCTTTGTAACTATTTATTCAACTACTTAAAGGGCACTCAATTGCCGTTCGACGCAAGCGAACTGTGTATTTTCGTTGTTTTGCCGTTTGTGTTTGGAGTGCTGCTATTTATGTTACAAAAGCGGCGGCTGAAGTTTAAGCACATCACGACGACACTGACAAGAGCGCAAATTGAAGCTATTATACACAGGGTCGGCGACGAACTGGAATGGAAAGGCCATTTTGTTAGCAGCAACGCTTATAAAGCCAAAACCTATCCTGGTTTTTTCTCCGGTAGTTGGGGCGAGGCCATCACCATATTGCTGGCTGGCAATAGCGTGTTTGTTAATAGCATTTGCGATCCGGACAAGCGCGGCTCCCTGGCCTCGTTCGGCCGGAACCGGGAAAACGAAAACACACTTATTGAAAGCATTAAAAGGGCGGAACAACTTGTTGCCAGTGGAATGCATTGATCATTTGCCCACAACCTGTGCCGGGTTTGGCGCATACGTTTTATCCAGCCAGGCCACAATTTCTTCCCAATCTTCCACAGGTATCTTTGCATGTGTGGCATTTTTCATTACAAAGAATGTCTTTTGGTTGCCGGGTATCAAGTTGTAAAAATCCTTCACCTTATCTATCGCAAACAATTCGTCATGGTCGCCAACCCCCACCAACACCGGGACATTCATATCTTTTGGCAGCCGCAGTTTTTTTACATCCATCATGGTAAGGAACCGAAGTGTATACCTGAAATTGAACAAAGTATCTTTGGATACCGTCATGCCATCCCGGTAATATTCAACAGCCTGGTAAGAAGGGCGGAAAATAGAACTTGACAGGATTTTAGCCTGTTGAAAAAGCGGGACCGGCTTGGTTAGCCCTTTTCGGCCTTCGTAAGCGCCTGAGAGCAATATTAATCCGGCGATATCCTTTGGAACGGCATCCGCTGCAACAATTGCCGAGGCCACGCCCAGGCTATGCCCCAAAACGATTACTTTGGTGAAACCAAGTCCTTTAACATATTTAATCGCCTCGGCCAAATCTGCAATAAAACGTTCCTTGCCTGGCGTGTCGCCACGGTTACCGCCTGATAAGCCGTGTCCCCGGTAATCAAGGCCAAATACGGTATACCCGCCTTTTGATATCGGTATGCCGGCCATGCTATAGGGACCGCTATAAGCTGTAAAGCCATGAAAGATCAAAACGGCAATATCTTTTTTTGTTGGGTCGATCGTATCAGGGTTCCATCTTCGCAGAAAAAGGGTTTCGCCGTCTAGTGTCGTAAACAGGTGATGCGGGCCTTTATAATTCTGCCTCAAAACAGCCGCTTCCTGTGGCGTGATCCCTTTATTTTTTATCCTCGAATGCGTTGGCAGCCAGGCTAACACCAATCCAAGCAGGACGATGCTAACAACCAGGAAAAACAGCGTGTAAAGAACTCTTTTAATTATTTTTTTCATATCAGTGGTTTTATTGGCTTGTCATTTACGCCCCGCTTTCTGCTTTGCCCCGATCAGGCCATCGCCCTGCTGAATTATCTTCGGTTAGTTTACGCGGGTTTCATAAATGGAAATCAAGCACTAAGCTAATTTTATTCTCTGGTTTTTTACCGGTTTTTATTTAATTACCGTTTATCAAAAAAATTATTTTTTATACCTTGCCGAAACAAACTACCTCAAGATGGCCCGTATCTTATTTTCTTCCCTGTTGGTTTTTTATGCACTGGCTGGTTTCGGACAAAGCACTGCGATCCCCGCTGCCATTCAAACCCCGGCCGATAGCAGCAAACTGATCATGCACGCCTACGCAAAAGGGGTGCAAATATATGTTTGTACGCCAAACCCTAAGGACAGTTCGCAGTATGTATGGACATTTGCCGGGCCCCGTGCCAATTTGTACGCCGACAGTGCGTACCACCTAATAGTTGGCAAACACTACTTGGGCGCAAATAAAAACCCCGTATGGGAAGATAATGACGGATCGATGGTGACGGGTTCCAAAGTGCACCAGGCCAACTCACCCGATGGCCATGCCATTCCATGGTTGCTGCTGAAAGCCGTTGCTACCAAAGGCGCAGGGATTTTAACGCAAGTGGTTTTCGTCCAGCGAATTAATAGCAGGGGTGGTACAGCGCCGGCCGTTGCAAGCAAGACAGACAGCGGACGTAACCTGGAGGTCGCTTATACAGCCGAGTATCTTTTCTACGGCGTAAAGCGATATAGATAGCCCGCATGCAGCGGTTTGCCAGATTTAGATTGCAAGCTATGCTGACTTGCCATCCATATCGCTCAATAAGTCAGGTCAAAACCGGCAGCGTACACCCACCCCCCAGCCGTTTACGCTGAGGTTCCAATTATATTATTATTTAGGATTTGCCAGCACCACCACCCTACAATGTAACATACCTGTTACTTTCCTTTCCAACACTCCCTAACCTTTTGAGATTCTTTACGTAAAAAGAATTTACCCTGCCTGCCAATTATTTACTGGTTGATTTTGAAATGGATGATTAAGGAGCGGAAAAAAAATTTATTGTACTGGGGAGCAATCTTTCTTGTGTTAGTGATGGGGCCCTCCCTTTGCTTTGCACAGCAGCCAAGCCTTCAATTTGAGCACTTTAGCACCCGCGATGGGCTGTCGCAGATCAATGTAAATTGTATTATACAGGATAGCCGCGGCTTTATGTGGATCGGCAGTCGCAACGGCCTGAACCGGTACGACGGATATACCTTTATCACTTACCGCTATGATGCAAAAAACGACAGCAGCCTAAGCAATAACATGATAACCGACCTAGCTGAAGACCATGACGGAAATATCTGGGTAGGCACACAAAGCGGCCTGAATGAATATGTCAGGAAAACCGGCACCTTCGTCCGATATATGCACGATCCGCATAACGGCAGCAGCCTTTCAAACAATATTATAAACCGCCTGGCTATAGATGACGGCGTACTATGGGTAGCCACTCAAAATGGCGGTCTCGACCGAATAGATATCGGTAAAAATATATTCCTGCACCATCGGCATGCGGATAATATACCGGGTTCGATCAGCGACGACAATGTTCGGACAGTGTATGTCGATGAAAAGGAAAATTTATGGGTCGGCACGGCCGCCGCAGGTCTTGATCGTTATAACCGGGCCACCAACTCATTTTCAAAATTTCAGTTTAAAGATCCGACAACCGGCCATATATCGGGCAGTAACGTGGTGTGCATCGCCGAGCAAAACAGTAGCGAGATGTGGGTGGGCACCCAGGAAGACGGTCTGTACCTGTTAAATACCATAGACGGGGGTTTTTCGCGTTTTATCCATAAGGACAACGATGCATACAGCATATCGAGCAATACTATCTACAGTCTAAAAAAAGATGAAACCGGAAAACTTTGGATAGGTACTGAAAACGGCGGCCTTTCTGTCCTGAATCCCTCCACTTTTCAGTTTTACAATTATAACCACGACGAAGTCGATGAAAACAGTATCAATGGTAATTCCATCTACTCGATATGCCGGGACAGGCTGGGCAATATGTGGTTAGGCGCTTTCAGCGGCGGTATAAATTTGTTTAAAAAAACTACGTCGAGCTTCACGGCCTACAGGCACAATTCGTTGCCAAACAGCCTGTCGAATGATTTCGTGCTTGCGCTCTACGAGGACCACGACAAGGGCATTTGGGTGGGTACTGACGGTGGCGGATTAAACAAATTCGACCCGCAGACCGGCACGTTTATCAATTACATGCACCATCCTGGTGACAAGGGCGGTTTTTTAGGCAATTACGTTTTGGCCGTGCAAAAAGATAAGGATGGTGATATGTGGGTTGGCACCTGGGGAAATGGCATCACGGTAATGAATCCCCAAAAGCGTACGTATACTTACTTTAACAAGGATGCCACAGGCGCCCAAAAACTCAGCGGGAACGACGTTTACAACTTGACACAAACAAAAGACCAAAAAATTTGGATCAGCGTGTTTGGCAAAGGACTGGATTGTTATGATAAAAAACAGCGCGCGATGGTGCATTATGCTTTTAATGGCAATGATCCAAGTGGCCTCAGCAGCAATTATATCTATTCTATTTACGAAGATAGTAAAGGGCGCCTGTGGATAGGCACCTCCGATGCCGGTCTCGACCTGATGGACCGGAAAACAAATACATTTACCCAATATCAGCATGACGAAAAAAGAAACAGCCTGAGCAACAATGGCGTAACCGATATTTTTGAGGACAACCAAGGCAATTTATGGCTGTGCACACTGGCCGGCCTCGACCTGTTTAACCCGGAAACCGGGCGTTTCAAAGCATTTACCAAAAAAGACGGCTTGCCCAGCGATATTACTTATGCCATACTCGAGGATGATCAGCATAAACTTTGGGTGAGCACCAACGGCGGCCTGTCCACATTCGATGCCGCTGATTTTAAGTTTAAAAATTTTACCACCGAAGACGGCGTACAGGGTGATGAATTCAAACCCCATTCCGCCCTGAAGGCTGGTAACGGTAAATTGTATTTCGGGGGTGTAAACGGATTTAACGCTTTTTCGCCCGGGCAGATATTAAGCCCTATTTCGATTTCGCCACTATTAATTACTTCGATTGAGATATTGAATAAACCGCTGGCCATCGCAAAAAGCAATAACGACCCCTCACCCCTAAAGCAGGATATATCCGATACGCGGTCAATTACGCTATCGTACAAACAGTCGGGTATCACGCTGGGGTTTGCAGCGCTTGATTTTGGTTCGCCTGATAAGAAACAGTATGCTTATAAATTAGAGAATTTTGAAAGCGAGTGGAATTACGTGGGCAGCAGGAACAGTGCCTCCTATACTAACCTGTCGGCCGGAACTTATATTTTTAAAGTAAAATACCGCAATAGCGCAGGGATTTGGTCACCCGCGACGAACAGCCTGCAGATCGTCATTGTACCTCCTTTTTGGCTTACCTGGTGGTTTAAGGGATTAACAGTTCTGCTGATCGCCGGCCTGATCTATGGCATTTTTAAATATAGGGTAAGGTCCATCAAAACGCGGCAGCGGGAACTTGAAAAGCTGGTGGAAGACCGCACAGAATTATTGGCCAAAATCACAACTGATGAGCGCAATGCCCGCGAAGAGGCGGAAAAGGCCCTTGTGCTGGCAGAAAAAGCCCGGACGGAGGCATCGACAGCCCGCGAAGATGCCGAGAAAGCCAACCAGGCTAAGAGTGTCTTCCTGGCCACCATGAGCCATGAGATCCGTACCCCGATGAACGGCGTATTAGGCATGGCTACCCTACTAAACCAGACAGAACTTAACTTTGAGCAGCACGAATACGCACAAACCATTTTGCATAGCGGCGAGGTGCTGCTGAATGTGATCAATGATATTCTTGATTTCTCAAAAATAGAGTCGGGAAAAATGGAGCTCGACCCGCATGACTTTGAACTGAGAACTTGTGTGGAACAGGTGCTTGATCTTTTTGCAGGAAAAGCAGCGGACCTGGGCATCGACCTGCTCTATTATATGGACCCCGGCTTGCCTGCTTTAATAAATGGCGACGGCATGCGCCTGCGGCAGATATTGATCAACCTGCTCGGCAACGCCATTAAATTTACACATGCCGGCGAGATCCTGGTTTCGGTAAAGCTGGCGAAAACGGCCGGGGAAGAAATCGAGATCGGCTTTGAGGTTACCGATACCGGTATTGGCATCCCGCAAGAAAAACTGCCCCAATTGTTCGAAGCATTTTCGCAGGTCGACTCATCCACAACCCGCAAATACGGCGGTTCGGGCCTTGGGCTTGCCATCTGTAAACGGCTGATCAACTTAATGGGTGGCGAAATTTCCGTTAAAAGCCTGCACGGTAAAGGCACTGTATTCAGTTTCAGTGTGCATTGCAAACTAAGTCATGCGGAACAATTGATTACAGAAAGCACGCCAAAAGATATCTTGAAAGGTAAAAAAGCTTTGGTTGTGGATGACAATGCCACCAATAGGCGGATATTGCAATTGCAGCTTGAACAGCTGCAGCTTACTGCGGTTACTGCGTCGGGCGGCCGCGAGGCGCTTGAGTTGCTTGACCGGGACAAATCCATTGAGCTTGTGATTACCGATATGCAAATGCCCGATATGGATGGGGTGATGCTTAGCCTGCTGATAAAAAAAGATCGGCAGGACCTGCCGATTATTTTGCTCAGTTCCATCGGTGACGAGAGCCTGAAAAAATTCCCTGAGCTTTTTGGCGCGGTTTTAACCAAACCGGTGAAACCGCTTCACCTGGAAAAAATGATCCTTGCGCAATTTAATACCAAATCGCCAAAGCTTGAGCCGGAAAAACATCGGCAGCATATGCTGAACCAAAATTTTGCACTCGACAGACCGCTGAATATTTTAGTTGCTGAGGACAACCTGATCAACCAGAAAATGATCCTGAAAGTGCTGGAAAAACTTGGCTATCATCCTGACCTTGCCAACAACGGCAAAGAGGTGATACAAATGCTGAACCGGCAATTTTACGACCTGATACTGATGGACGTGCAGATGCCCGAACTGGACGGGCTTGAATGCACCCGCTACATCAGGGCTAACAATAAACAGCAGCCCGTCATCATTGCCATGACCGCCAATGCTATGATTGAAGACCGGGAAGAGTGCCTGCGCGCGGGTATGAATAACTATCTGCCGAAACCTTTAAAGATCGATGCCCTCTTAACCATGCTGAGCGAACTCGATTTCCCGGTTCCGGTTTCGGCATAGCAGCAACAAATTTTCAGTAGAAATAAAAGGGCGGGATAGTCAGTCCCTGATTTCCGCATCTATCGAAATGGTGACTTCGTTGGATAAGGTTAAGCTGCTGTCGCCAACGCCATAATCCAGCCGGTTGATCTTGAAACTGCCGTTAAAATCGCCCAGATCGCCTTTAGCGGTGTAGGTAAAGGGCATCTCAATCGTTTTGGTCTTATTTTTTATCGTGAGGTTAAATTGACCGGTGTATTTGTTGCCGCTTTTATGGGTAATGGCAACTGATTTAATCGTGATGGCAGGATAACGCGCTACGTCAAAAAACTCATCGCTTTTTAAGTGATCATCGCGCAAAGAATTGTCGGTGGTTATTGTTTTCACATCCACGGACGCATCGAAGGACGCTGCAGCCAGGTTATTGGGATTAAAATGAATAGTGGCCTCCAGGCCACTGATAGAGCCGTCTACGCCAATTCCCAAATTTTTTGTCTTGAACGTAATTGCTGAGCGTGTAACGGTGTTTTGGGCAAATAGTGAAGTGCTTAGCAAAAAAAGAGTGATGAGCAGGGCAAATTTTTTCTTCATACCAGGGAAATACCAATGTTTGGCAAAATAGTTTTAAATTCTGTTTGCAATTTGGACTGTCAAAGTCCGGAAATGTTAACGTAAAAATTTTGTTTTATTTTTTGCGGGTCTAAAACTCGATATGCGCCCTTATTGAAAAGACGTTCACCGGCCCGCGGTCCTGGTTATAAGCGGGATGAACGATAAACTGGTAGTCGGGCGAGATAAAAAATTTCTTTTGATAAGCATTAAACTTATAATAAAACTCGGCGATCATCTCCGGGGCGTAATTTAGCTTGCCATCGCCGATGATAAAACCGTAGCCGCCATCGGCCAGGTACTCGCGATGCGGATCAGAGAGGCCGTTTATTATAAAGCCCAGTCCCATTTCATCATCCTTGCGCTTCCATTGGTCGCCGTTCAATACCCCCCCGAACGTTACGGAACGGTCGATCTCGGTAAAAAACCAGGTTTCTGTATGTCCGTCGTTCCAGCTGGTTTTTGCGAATACGCCAAAATCTTTGGTGAGATATTGTTCCGCATTAATACCAAAACCATACTTATGCCGGCCATATTGCTGGGTGGAATCGATGACAGGCGCTGTAGGGTTTTGCGCAATGGCCTCCAGGTAATTGCCAAATTTTCCGTTATTCAAAAATCCCAAAATCCGCACTGTCCCTTTTTGGCCATCAATGTCATATCGCTTTTCGTATTCGGCGGTTTCGGTGTTGGCGCGCGTTACATTTGCATCCCAGGTTGAGGAATTTTCGTGGGTAACATTCATGGTCATCGCAAATCGCAGTGTCCAGCTGGGTTGCCCCAGCTCGGCATAAACACCCAAAACATAACCGCGTGTATTGGCGGGATAGTCCCACGCGGCGTTATCCATCAGGGCCCAGTTCATAAACTGCGAACGTGGGTCGTGGCTGAAACTGTTATCATCGAAAAAGTCGCCCATATTAAATTTACCCAGCCCGAAGGTAAAATAGCGCTTACTTCGCACCGAAGGCAGGCTTAGTTGGTCTGCGTCAATCGTATCTTTTTCGTTTCCCCACTCAAAATATTGCTGATAAAAAAGACGTGCGATATAAATTTTATTCTGAACGCCGCCAACCCTGAAAGTTTCGCCATTAGGGAAGCCCGCCACACCAAGCGTCTGGCTCAAACCCGATCCACCTGACAATTCCGGGTCGAAGATAAATTGCGATCCTTTCCACAATCGCGCAGTTCCAAAAAATGTTGATGTGATAGAAGTTTGTGTTTCTGCCAGCGGCGAAAGGCTATTAATCCCGCTGTAAGGCGCTGAAAACGCTGGTTTATATTGTGTGATGATGGTTTGCTGAAAATGAAAACCAAAGTTCTGCTGCTTAACTGTATCCTGTGCGTTAGCTGATATCAAACTAAAGAATAGTACAAATAAAAAAAGTAATTTTTTTCTCATTTCAACAATTTGCGCGAAGATAGCGTTGTAATGTAAAACAATTGTTAAGAAATTTAATCTCATTCTAATTTTAAGCAAACCTAATAAATTATTTAGACAGGCCTAAAATTAATGACAAAAAATATTCTTTCGCTCTCTTCACATGTTTTTTACTCGATAAATCAGGCTTTTTGTTCAATATGCTCCACCTCAGCCACCGGGCTGAACAGGTAAACGCGACGGGAGCTTACCTCAACGCATTTATAGCGCTTGCGCAGTTTTTCTTCTTTACGGAAAATGCGGCCGTCCTTTAGCTTAAAAAGGGCCTTAATCGGAAGTTTCTCAACCGTATGCACTGATTCCTTTGGCGTATCGTACTTGCGAAGCGTGCGATACAAATGCAGATCGGAGCAGCTGGAGGCTGCAGGGTTATCCAGGTAACGGGTTATGGCGTGTTTAATATCCGCCGGCAAGGTCTCCCCATCAAAAAAAGGCTGCATCATTTTTTTGAAGTTGTTCTTCCACTCGGCTCCGTGCGGTTTGGCCTTGTGTTTATGCTCGTTCCAGGTATGCAGGTGTGCAAACTCGTGCACGGTAGTTACCAGGAAAGCGTAGGGGTTCAAATCAAAGTTTACCGAGATGCGGTGGCCTTTACCGTCATGCGGCGGGCGATAGTCGCCAAACTTGCTGTTACGGTTACGCGAAATTTTGAACTCACATTTAAAGTAGTCGATCCATCGGCCGATAAGCGGGGCCGCTTCGGCAGGAAGGTACTTTTCAAGAATTTTTTCTTTATCCAATTTTTACCTCGGATACAAAGATAGGGAATTGAGCAGAAAGCTTAAAGCGAAAAGCAGAAAGCTAAAAAGTTTATGCCAGTTCTTTGTTGCTTTCAGCTTTAGTCTTTTAGCTTTATGCTTTTACCTTAAAAGATTGTACACCAACAAACTGGCCGCATAAGCCAAAACCGTCATATACGCAAACTGGAAGGCAGGCCATTTCCAATTTTTGGTTTCGCGGTAAACCACGGCAACGGTGCTGGCGCACTGCATGGCAAAGGCATAAAACATCATTAACGAAAATGCAACGGCAAGCGTGAACACCGGCTGGCCGGTTTCGGGATTTATGGCCGTTTTCATTTTTTGCTGCACCGATTGCATTTTTTCGGCATTGCCTTCAACGCTATATATTGCCGCCATCGTCCCAACAAAAACTTCCCTTGCTGCAAATGAGGTGATGAGCGCAATCCCTATCTTCCAGTCAAAACCCAGCGGCCTGATCACCGGTTCGATGGCATGCCCCAGCACCCCTGCATAAGAGTTTTCGAGTTTCTCGGATTTTATCGCTCTTTCCAACTCATCAGGTTTAAGCGACCGGGCGTACTGCGGCTGTTTGTATTTTTGATCGATCCTTGCAAACCTGTCGCCAGGGCCGTAAGAGGCGAGCACCCATAAAATAACCGATATGGCGATGATCACCTTGCCCGCCTGCATCACAAAGGTTTTAGACCGTTCGTACATGCTGTAGGCCACGTTATTCCAACGGGGCATCCGGTAAACGGGTAGTTCCATAATAAAATAGCCGCGTGCGCTGCCTTTGATCACATATTTCAATACAAAAGCTACCACAACCGCCGAGATTAGACTAAACACATACATGCCGGTAAGCGCAAGCCCCTGCAGGTTAAATATCCACCACACATTGCGGTTGGGCACCACCAGTGAAATTAAAAGAATATAAATCGGGAGCCGTGCCGAACAGGTAACCAATGGCGTTACCATAATGGTGATCATGCGGTCCTTCCAGTTTTCGATGGTGCGGGTGCTCATGATGGAGGGCACTGCACAGGCAAAACCGCCGATAAGCGGCACAACAGATTTGCCGTTCAGCCCAACTTTGCGCATCAGTTTATCCATCATAAACGTAACGCGGGCCATGTAACCGGTATCCTCCAGGATAGAAATAAAAGCAAATAAAATGGCGATCTGCGGTATAAATACCATAACCCCGCTTAGGCCGCCGATGACGCCGTCAACCACTAAGCCGGTTAATGGGCCGGCCGGCAGCAAGTGGTGCAAATTATTTTGCACCCAAACAAATCCATCGGCGATGAGTTCCATCGGGTAGGCCGACCAGGCGAAAATCGACTGGAACATAAACAGTAATACGCCCACGAAAATGATGAGTCCAAAAAAACGGTGGGTTAGTACTTTATCGATCTTGTTGCTTACCGATTCTTCTTTCGCAGTTTCAGGCACCTTAACTGTATCGTATAACAGGTCATTAATAAAGTTGTACCGAGCAATGGTTTCCGTCGCCTGCGCTTTTTGGGAGTGAAAGGAAAACTCTTTTTCCAGTTCTTCAATCCTGTCGCTTTGTTGGGGCGAAATAAACTTAATGTCTTCGTGCTGGTGGGCCAGCTGTAGGGCGTAATAGGGATTGTCCAGTTTCAGTTCGCTGCTGATCTGTGCGATCAATGCCGGCGCAATAGCTTCAACATCAATCGATTCTTCCTGCAGGGCTATTTTATTGGCAAATACGATGGCCTCTTTTAGTTTATCTACCCCCTCGCCCTTTCTTGCGGCAACCGGAATAACCGGCACACCCAATTTTTTTGCAAAAAGGTCGATATCAATGGCGATGCCACTTTTGTTGGCCAGGTCCATCATATTTAAAGCAATGATGACCGGTATTTTCAGGTCGGCTACCTGGGTGTATAAAAGCAGGTTCCTTTTAAGGTTGGTGGCATCCAGTATCACTACCACCAAATCGGGCTTCAGCGGGTTGGCTTTGTCGGCAAGAATAGAAAAAACAATGGATTCATCTTTACTCTTGGGGTAAAGGCTGTAGGTACCTGGCAGGTCGACAATCTCCGCCGTACGGCCATCACCTAAACTACAGTAACCCGTTTTTTTATCAACGGTTACGCCGGGGAAATTTCCTATTTTTTGATTTAAACCGGTTAGTGCGTTAAAGAGGGTTGATTTACCGGTATTGGGGTTTCCAATTAGCGCAACTCTCAGGTCGGTTTTCAAGGGAATAAAAACTATTGCAAAATAATCGTCGAAGCTTCAAACTTGCGGAGGCTTAACTGGTATCCTGAAACATTTACCGCGATCGGGTCGCCAAGCGGTGCAATACGCGCAATCGTGATCGCTTCGCCGGGCAGGCATCCCATTTCCATCAATTTTACCGACATTTCAAGGTCTGTAAATTCCTTTATAATTCCTATTGCCCCTTGTTTAAGTTCCGAAAGCGTCATATCATTATGAATTAACAGGTCAAATGTAGGCCTTATTTATATTTAATCCAAATAAGAAAAGTGATTGATATCACATTTTTATAGGATAAACGTCATTTTTTGATGTGCGGTTCTTGATGTGCGAATTTCAGATGTGCAGATGTGCAAATGATTACACTGGTAAACACCCAACAAACTCAACACATCCGCACATTGTCTTAACACATCTGCACATTTGCGTATCCGCACATCCGCACATCTTTCTTAATCGCCCCAAAATGCGGGCAATTACAGCTTTTATGAAAAATGCCGCACGATGAGAAGGAGATCACGCCCAAAACGACGATTAATATCCATTTCCTGTTTAACATATCTGCCTTAATGATTACAGTTTTACCCAATTTTTTCATAATCAATATTCAAATCCTATAACTCCACAAACTGCTGAAATAATATAGGCTGTAAAAATTATTGCTGCCTGTTTATACGATTCCAAACGTCTTAAATGTTGCTTTTAACATTTACTATAAACTTGCAAGTTAAACAAAATAAAAAGGCCCGCATTGCAGGCCAATGGTATTTTTATGCAGCGTGCATTTAAGCGCCAACCAGCGATTGATAATCTTCAGCAGATAACAGGCTGTCCAGGTCGGCAGGGTCATTAACGGTTGCTTTTACCATCCAGCCTTCGCCATAAGGGTCGCTGTTCACTAGTTCCGGTTGCCTGTCAAGGGCCGGATTAAGTTCATCTATGGTACCAGCCACAGGCATAAACAGGTCGGACACGGTTTTAACGGCTTCAACGGTGCCAAAAACATCGTCCTTACCCACTTCCTTGCCCAGCGAAGTAATGTCGATATAAACAATATCGCCCAGTTCACGCTGCGCAAATTCGGTGATGCCGATGGTGGCCACGTTGCCGTCAACTTTGATCCACTCGTGGTCCTTGGTATATTTTAACCCTGCCGGAAATTCCATAATTTTTAAATTTTTTGTGCGTCAAAAATAGTAAAAAAGAATTAAGAGAAAAGTGTGTTGAGGAAGACAAAAAACCGATGGATCAAATTTCATGGCGTGCGTCCAGGCCTGTTTCACAGCCAAATAAAAATGTAAATTCCTTTCGCCATATCCCACCTATTATTTCTAATTTTATTTAAGCTAATTATTTACCTTAAAAACAACCTGTTATGAAAAAGCATCACTTTTACCATCTCCTGGTATTGTTTGTACTTTGCCAGTTCACCGCCCTGGTCGCCTCGGCGCAAACCAGTCAGCCCGTTATCGCCTATGTAAGCATCGATGGACAAAAATCTGGCATATTTAAAGGCAATGCCATTATGGAAGGAAACGAAGGAAAGATAGAGTGCATAGGATTCCGGTTTCTTATCTCGGTGCCCCACGACCCGGAAAGCGGCCGTTCAAATGGCAAACGCCAGCATATGCCTGTTGTGCTTGTCAAAAACATCGACTACTCAACCCCGCAACTGCTGCAGGCATTGTGTACAAACGAGATACTGAAATCAGTGGTTATTGAATTTTACAAAAAAGCATCGGACGGGCGGCAACAGCTATACTACAGGGTAACGCTTACCAATGCCTCGATATCCCAACTAACACAATATGGTGGTACCGCTTTAGGCGACAGTGGTTACAATATGAACAGCACCGCCAATACTTACGAGGAGGTAAGCATGACCTATCAGAACATCCAGTTTGAGCATGTTATTGGCAACACTGCCGCTACTGACGATTGGGAAAGATAAGTTTTACTGGGACAGGTATCGCTCTAACCGATTTACTCCTCCACCATCTCGCTGTTCGGTGAGGCAGGTTCAGGCTGTTCCCGTTTAAAATAGCGTTTCTGGAAAAGTAAAATGACGATCACCCCAACCGATATGGATGCATCGGCCAGGTTAAATATGGGCTCAAAAAATTCAAAAGGTTGCCCGCTCCAAACCGGGAACCAGGCAGGATACGTTCCTCTAAAAAGCGGAAAATAAAACATATCCACCACCTCGCCCTCCAATAGCTTGCCATGCTGGAAAAGCAGGCCGTAAAAAGTGCAGTCGATAATATTACCCAATGCACCGGCAAAGATCAGTGTTACGCAGGTAATCAGGCCGCGGTGATATTTATGCCTGATGAGGTAAACAAGACCCAGGCCGATCGCTGCTACGGCCAAAATTCTGAATATAGACAAGGTCAGCTTGCCCCATTCGCCGCCCAGTTCCCAGCCAAAGGCCATGCCATTGTTCAGCGTATAGCGCAAATAGCCATGACCGCCTAAAAAAGAATCGCCTATGCCATTTAACTCCAGGTGCGTCCTGACCCAGGTTTTGATGAACTGGTCGACAATAAGGATGACGGCAATGATTAGAAAGGGTTTTGTGTAAGCCGCTTTCATTATTTATTGCCTCAGTTTCGCCTCCATGCTCAGCGTAGTATGCGGCACGGCGCGTAAACGTTCCTTAGGGATCAGTTTGCCGGTTTCGCGGCAAATACCGTAAGTTTTGTTTTCAATGCGAACCAGCGCTGCTTCCAGCTGCTCGATAAACTTTTTCTGGCGGGCTGCCAGTTGGTTTATCTGTTCTTTTTCAAGTGTTGCCGACCCGTCTTCCAGGGTTTTGTAAGTGCCTGCGGTGTCATCGGTGCCATTGGCATTCGGTGAGCTTAATGAAGTAGCGAGCGAGTTCAACTCTTCTTTAGCTATGCGCAGCTTATCAAGTAATATGCCCCTAAATTCCTGCAGATCCGATTCGGAGTACCTTGTTTTTTCGTTTTCCTGTTTCATTTACGTTTTACTAATAACAATCATAATTTCATGTCCATCAATCTCTGTCTTTTCACCCTCAGTTAGCTCATTATCAAGGAGGATACTATCTGCCAAAATTTCGGCGCAAATATAAGATAAATTATTATTCACCGCTTCCCATATATAGGCCGGGCATTTTATTCTCACAGTGATCCGGTCGGTAACCTCCAGCCCCATGTTCTTCCTTTGATTTTGGATACGGTTAATTACTTCGCGGGCCAACCCCTCCTGTTTCAATTCGTTGGTAAGCGTAACATCCAAAGCCACCGTTAGTTTTCCCAAATTTGCAACCTGCCAGCCGGGCACGTCTTCGGCAATGATCTCCACATCGGTAATCAACAAAGTATGGCCGGTTGAAAGTTGTATCTCGCGTGCCGCTTCCAGCATTGCTATCTCGTCCGCAATAAGGATACCAATCGCCTCCGCCACGGCCTTCATATCCTTGCCTACTTTGGCTCCAAGGGCTTTAAAGTTGGGTCTGATCTTCTTTTTGATAAAGCCGGACGCATCGGTAATGTATTCGATGGTTTTAACATTGGTTTCCGATAAGATCAATTCCTTCACCTGTTCAACCTGGTACTCAAAGTTTTTATCCAATATGGGCAGCAATATCCTGCCTAAAGGCTGGCGTACGTTAATGCCTACCTTTTTGCGCAGCGATAATACCAGCGAAGAAATATCCTGGGCCATCTGCATCCGCTCTTCAAGGGCTTTATTTACCAGCGCTTCATTATATTCGGGGAAATAAGCCAGGTGGACCGATTCAAAGGTTTCCCTGTGTGTTACTTTATTCAGGTCAGTATACAGCTTATCCGCAAAGAACGGCGCTACCGGCGACATTAGCTTGGCAATCGTTGTCAGACAGGTATACAGCGTTTGGTAAGCAGATAGTTTATCATAGGAATCTTCCGACTTCCAAAAACGACGGCGGCTCAGGCGCACATACCAGTTGCTCAGGTGCTCATCCACAAATTCCTGTATTGCACGGCTGGCTTTGGTTGGCTCATAATCGGCATAAAACGTGTCTACATCCTTGCTTAGCGTATTCAGCAGTGAAATGATCCATTGATCGATCTCCGGCTTGTCTTTTATGCCGATCTCCGCTTCGCTGTATTTAAACTTATCGATGTTGGCATACAGCGCAAAAAAAGCATAGGTATTGTAAAGCGTACCGAAGAATTTGCGGCGCACTTCATCCAGCCCTTCCATGCTAAACTTCAGGTTATCCCATGGCGATGCGTTACTGATCATATACCAGCGCGCGGCATCCGGTCCGTACTGCTCGATGGTAGAAAACGGGTCAACGGCGTTACCCAACCGCTTGGACATTTTGTTACCGTTCTTATCCAGCACCAGGCCGTTAGAGACCACATTTTTAAAGGCGACGCCTTTATTGCCCACACGCTCGTTAACGGCTTTCACCTCGTCACTGGCCTCGCTCAGCATCACCGCAATGGCATGCAGGGTGAAGAACCAGCCGCGGGTTTGGTCGACCCCTTCGGCGATAAAATCGGCGGGGTAGGCATTTTCAAATTGCTCCTTATTTTCAAAGGGGAAATGCCATTGGGCGTAAGGCATCGCACCGCTGTCAAACCAAACGTCGATCAGGTCGGGCTCGCGGAACATAGGTTTGCCGGTGGACGAAACCAGGATCACATCATCCACATAGGGGCGGTGCATGTCGATTATTTCAAATCCCTCCGGCATTGCACCGGCTTTAATGGCTTTATCTATCTCCAGTTCCAGTTCTGCAATCGAGCCGATACACTTTTCTTCCGGGCCGTTTTCTTCGCGCCAGATCGGCAGCGGGGTACCCCAAAAACGGGAACGCGAAAGGTTCCAGTCAACCAAGTTTTCCAGCCAGTTGCCAAACCGGCCCGTGCCGGTGGATTCCGGTTTCCAGTTGATGGTTTTATTCAGCTCCACCATTTTATCCTTGACGGCGGTGGTACGGATAAACCAGCTGTCGAGCGGGTAATATAAAATCGGTTCATCCGACCGCCAGGAATGCGGGTAGCTGTGCTCGTATTTTTTTACGTCGAAGGCTTTGTTTTCTTCTTTTAGTTTGATGGAGATCAGTACGTCCGTCGGCTTAAAGCCGGGTTCTTCGCGTTCCTCCTTATCGTAATATTCTTCCTTTACATAGCGGCCTGCAAAATCGGTCACCTCGTCAACAAAACGGCCCTGCTTATTCACCAGGGGTACTTCCTTGCCGGCTTCGTCCTTCACCATTACCGATGGCACGCCATTTTCCTTACAGGCCCTGAAGTCGTCCGAACCAAACACCGATGCGGTATGCACAATGCCGGTACCATCTTCGGTGGTCACAAAATCGGCGGCGATCACCCTGAAGGCATTTGCTTCCAGGTCGGCATTAGTAACGTAAGGCATCAGCTGCTCATAATGCAGGCCCACCAGGTTTTTACCCAAAAAGGTCGGCCGTTTATAATCGCCGAACACGTTGCCGGTAAAATCTATCGGTACAAACCGATAGGGGATCAGTTTATCAGTAGCGAAATCAAATTTGGCCAATTCCTCCTCGATCGAAACCTGTACATATTTTTTTGGGTCGAACACCTTGCTTACCAGCGCGTCGGCCAAAATAACGGTGATCTTTTTGCCGGTGTACTGGTTGTAAGTGGCAATACACCTGTACGGTATATCAGCGCCAACGGCCAGTGCACAGTTTGCCGGCAGCGTCCAGGGGGTCGTCGTCCAGGCTAAAATATACAGGTCGGTATCTACCTGGTCGTATATAATTTCCGAGTCTTCGTCCCGCTTCACTTTAAACTGGGCCGTTACGGTAGTGTCTTTTACATTTTTATAAGTGCCCGGCTGGTTCAGTTCGTGTGAGCTTAACCCGGTGCCCGATTTCGGTGAATAGGGCTGCACGGTATAACCCTTGTACAACAAGTCCTTATCATGCAGTTGCTTCAGTATCCACCAAAGCGTTTCGATGTACTCATTTTTGTAAGTGATATAAGGGTCTTCCAGGTCGACCCAATAACCCATTTTTTCGGTCAGGTCGTTCCAGATGTCGGTATAGCGCATCACCTCCTTGCGGCATTCGTTGTTGTAATCCTCAACCGATATTTTTTTGCCGATATCATCTTTAGTGATGCCTAATGCTTTTTCAACGGCCAGTTCGATCGGCAAACCGTGTGTATCCCAGCCGCCCTTGCGTTTTACCTGGTAGCCTTTAAGCGTTTTGTAGCGGCAAAAAATATCTTTTATGGCGCGCGCCATTACGTGGTGAATGCCGGGCATGCCGTTAGCGCTCGGCGGCCCTTCATAAAAGGTGTAAGGGTTATTGGCCGGCCGGCTGCTGATGCTTTTTTCGAAGATGTTATGTTTCTTCCAAAAATCAAGTACCTCTTTGCCCGTGTCCGATAAGTTTAAAGCTTTATATTCCTTATACATTCTATCTTTTTCACCAAAATTTTTAGAGGTGCAAAGTTAGGAAATTTGTGGTTAAAAACATCATAAAAATGTGAAAATGGACGGCAGATTTTGTTATAATGTGAATGATGTTTATGAGTACTTAATGTCAGCTTGGGCAAATAGCACGAAGGGAATCGAGACCACAAAGAGACAAGGGCCATTTATCCTTTACCTGCCACAATTTTTTTATACCGACTATCCATAAATCCCCGAAAAAAATGTTCAGCCCATCCCCTTTAACATTATTTAACATAACGCCCCAAACAAATGGCGGCCTGTTATTTGCAACGGCGGTTTTCGTTTTGCATCTTAGCACTCTTTTTTTAAACGATTGAAAATGAATTTTACGCGTAAGATTTTTCTCGCAACAGCTACCTTACTCATCATATCCGGCGGTTTGCTTGCCCAGCAGGTTAAAAAGAAACCGGCTGCAGGCCAAAAACCGAAGACCGCAGCAACATCCGCTGCTGCCGCGACGCCAGGCTTGTTACCAAATGACCCGAACGTGCTCACCGGCAAATTGCCCAACGGCTTAACTTTTTATATCCGCAAAAACACCGAGCCTAAAAACCGGGCGGTATTGTACCTGGTGGTAAAAGCCGGTTCGGTGCTGGAGGATGATAACCAGCAGGGCCTGGCGCACTTTACCGAGCACATGGCCTTTAACGGCACGCGCGATTACCCGAAAAATGAGCTGGTGAACTACCTGCAAAAATCGGGCGTAAAATTTGGCGCCGACCTGAATGCTTACACTTCTTTTGACGAAACGGTGTACCAGTTACCGGTACCAACGGACAGCGATAAGGTTTTTGCCAACGGCCTGAACATTTTGGCCAACTGGGCCGCCTACCAAACCTTCGACCCGAAAGAAATTGATGACGAACGCGGCGTAGTGCTGGGCGAAGAACTGGCCCGCGGTAAAAATGCCCAGGAAAGGCTGCGTTACCAAACCTGGCCGGTATTGCTCAACAATTCGCGCTATGCCGACCGGCTGCCCATCGGCAAAGAAGATATCCTGAAAACTTTTACCCCGGAAACCATTAAGTCATTTTACCATGATTGGTACCGGCCCGACCTGGAGGCGGTGATCGCCGTAGGTGATTTTGATCCGATTGAGGTGTTGAAGGCTATCCGTTACGATTTCGGCTCGCTGACCAACCCGGCAAATGAAAAACCGAGGACTTACTATTCGGTCCCGCCTACGCCCGGCACTGCGGTGAAGATTGCCACAGACAAGGAGTTCCCTTATACCCTGGCCGAAATTGTTGTAAAACATCCCCAAACAATCGTCAAAACAACGGCCGATTATATGCAGGGTATCCGTGTGCAGCTGTTTAACCAGATGCTGAATGACCGTTTGAACGAGTTGATGCAAAAGCCCAACCCGCCATATTTGTACAGTCAAACTTCGTACGGAAACTTTACCGGCAGGCAGGATGCCTTTACTACCATAGCGGTAGCCAAACCGGGCGAATTGGAAACAGCGATAAAAGCCGCAGTTGCCGAAACGGAACGCGTGCGCCAGTTTGGTTTTACCTTAACCGAACTGGAGCGGGCAAAACAAAATGCAATACTTAGCGTGGAAAATGCCTATAAGGAGCGGGATAAAACCAAGTCGTCTGATTTTGTACAAGAATATCAACAGAGCTTTTTAACCGGGGAACGCACCCCGGGAATTTCATATGCCTACAATTTTTATGTGAACAATATCGGGAAGATTACGCTTGCCGAATTGAACGCAATGGCCGGCAAATTTGTAAGCGATCAAAACCGCGTGGTAATTGTCGAGGCACCTGATAAAGACAAGGACAAACTGCCTAACGAGCAAACCCTGCTCACCTGGATAGGTGATGCCGGTAAGAATTTAAAACCTTATATCGATTACACCACCGACAAGCCTTTACTGAGCAAGTTACCGGCGCCTGGCAAGGTGGTGGGCACACAGACCGACAGCCTCATCGGGACAAGTACCCTGACACTAAGCAACGGTGTAAAAGTGATTGTAAAACCCACGAATTTTAAAAACGACCAGATACTGATCAATGGCTACAGCTTCGGCGGCACCTCGCTTGCCAGCGACCAGGATTTTACATCGGCTGATATGGCTTCTCAAGTAATAGGATCCAGCGGCATCGGCGACTTTTCACAGCTCGAGTTGGATAAAAAACTGGCCGGAAAAGACGTAAGGGTATCGCCCTACATCAGCGAAGTCGCCGAGGGCATATCTGCCAGCACCACGCCGCGTGATTTTGAAACCGCTATGCAGCTCATCTACCTTTATTTCACCAAACCAAGGAAAGACGCTGACATCTGGCAGTCGACCATCAATCAAACAAAATCGGTTTTATCCACCCGAAGCCTGGACCCGACGAGCGTTTTCAGCGATACCGTATCGGCTACCCTGAGCAACCACAACTTCAGGGGCATGGTGGTAACGCCACAGCAGCTTGCTGCAGCCAGCCTTGACAAGGCATACGCGTTTTACCAGGACAGGTTTGCCGATGCAAGCGGATTTGTATTTAACATAGTAGGCAACTGCGATGTGAAGACCTTAACGCCCTACCTGGAGGCTTATTTGGGCGCCCTGCCGACTACCAATAGCAAAGGCACTTATAAAGACCTAAACATCAATCCGCCTGCGGGGCAAATTACCAAAACCGTGTATAAAGGCATCGGCGACAAAAGCACTGTACAGTTGGTTTTCGACGGTCCTTTTGACTATAATGAAGACAACAATCTGCAAATGGATGCGCTCGAAGCGATATTGCAGATCAAACTGAACGAACGGCTGCGCGAAAAGGATGGCAAGGTTTATTCGCCGGGCGTTAAAGCTGATTACAAAAAAATACCTGAAGGCCGCTACACTATGACCATTTATTTCGAATGCGCCCCTGCTAATGTGGATACGCTGATCGCCAATACCATGGACGAGATCAACAAGATCAAACAAAACGGCGCGACCGCAACGGACATTGAAAAATTTGCGATCACCGAAGCACGTTCAACCCAGGTACAACTAAAGCAAAATATCTTTTGGGCAGGTTATTTAGGTTCGGCCTCGCAAAACGATCAGGATTTTGATGCGATCCTTCGCCATGTAGGTGATTTGGATAAAGTAACCGTTCAAAGTACCAAAGATGCCGCCAATAAATATTTTAACACCGCTAACCTGATCAAATTTATTTTGCTGCCGGAGAAGAAGTAAAGAATTCAGGAAAATAAAACGCGCTTTTCTCTCCTTTATTTGTGTCGGTCAAAATCAAAGTTCGGCCAACACTATACTTTTGACAGAGCTTTTTCTTATCAAATCGGCTTGCTCCAACTTGTTCAATTTTTGCGCCTTGATAAAGTTACTCTATTTCCATTCAGTATCCGGACCTCATCCTGATTTTGCTGTTAAACAAGATTATTAATTTACTTCGACCGCAATTATCTCAACATTTGCCGTTAAATTAGGGGCAGGCTCAAATGATTAAAATAAAAGCGTTAATTATTGTTGTTTTTCTTCCGCTGATAGCATTTGCCCAGCAACATTATGATGTCCTCATAAAAAACGGCGATGTTATCGACGGCACCGGCAGCGCAAGGTTTAAAGGCGATGTGGGTATCGTTAAGGATAAGATCGTAAGCGTCGGCGATCTGTCCGGCAGCACTGCCGATTCAGTTATTGATGCAACAGGGTTAATAGTCGCGCCTGGCTTTATTGATGTACACACGCACATTGAAGGCGACGAAGCCAAAACGCCTACAGCCGATAATTTTATTTATGACGGCGTTACTTCGGTGGTCACCGGCAATTGCGGCAGTTCAAGGCTCGACGTTAAACATTATTTTGATACGCTTAGGCTCGTAAAGCTATCAGTAAACGTCGGTACGTTAATGGGGCACAATGATATCCGCACTAAAGTAATGGGACAAGGCGATGTCGCCCCAAATAAAGCGCAACTAAAAGAAATGGAAGCCATTGTGGCGAAAGGAATGCGCGACGGCGCCATGGGTTTTTCAACAGGACTGGAGTATACGCCCGGTATTTATTCTAAAACCGACGAGATCGTTGCATTAGCCAAACAAGCTGCAAGGTATCATGGTGTATATACCTCGCATATGCGCAATGAGTCGGATAAGGTATTTGACGCAATTGCCGAGACCATTGATGTTGGTCGCCAAGCAAGGATCTCAGTGGAGATTTCACACCTGAAAGTTGGTCAGCCCAATTGGGGCGCTTCGCTAAAAATGCTCGCGATGATCGATAGTGCGAGGGCCGAAGGCCTCGACGTAACTGCCGATGTTTATCCTTATACCGCCAGCAGCACCACATTGTATATCTTACTGCCCGACTGGCTAAAGGCCGGCGGCACCAAAGAAATATTAAAAAGACTAAGCGATCCCACTTTGCATCAAAGGGCGGTTGATGACATGATCGTTGATATGCAGCGCCGCAAACGTGCCCATTTCGATTATGCGGTTGTGGCAAGTTTTACACCAAACCCATCGCTAAATGGCAAAAGCATCGAGCAGATCAACTTGGAGTCCGGGCGTCCCGCCACTATACCTTATGAGATCGAAACCATCCTGGATATGGTTAAATTGGGTAGCGCCAGCATGGTATTTCACAGCATGAACGAGGCCGACGTGGATAATATTTTAAAATACCCCTTTGCCGCCATCATTTCCGATTCGGGTATCCGCACGTTCGGCGAAGGCACACCGCACCCCCGTGGCTATGGCAGCAACGCGAGAGTATTGGCGATGTATGTGCGCGATAAAAACCTGGTCACGCTCGAAGACGCCGTGCGCAAAATGACCTCGCTGCCCGCCCAAAAATTTCATATTATCGATCGTGGCGTTTTACAGCCCGGAAAATATGCCGATATTGTTATCTTTGACGCCGCCAGGGTACAGGACCAATCAACTTTTGAGCACCCGCATGCTTATTCAACTGGTTTTAAGTATGTTTTGGTGAACGGCGCGGTTACTGTTGATAATTTTAAGCATATTGGCACCCGCAAAGGCACTATCTTGTATGGCCCCGGATACAAGAAGTAGATTTGATCCTCAGTGAGTAAAAACAAGACCAAAATTTAGATGAAAAAAATTATTCTGCCTGTATTGTTCGTGTCGTTGTTAGCATTTCTTGGAAGCTGCAGTCATAACAGTGCCCCAACAAAGAAAACCGCAAAGGACACGACCAAAAAAGTGGCGGCCACATCCGACGTGGATACGGTTGTTGCCCCGGTAACTTACCCCCCGCTTGACAAACATTTGTACGACTCGCTGGTGAAAAAACTGGCAAACGGCGATACTACCGGCAAATGGCCTGTAAAAAATACGCCTTACCCTTTGCCGGGCGCCATATTACCCTTCAAACGCGTAGTTGCCTTTTATGGCAACCTTTCCGCTAAAAAGATGGGTATACTCGGCGAACTGCCGCCAGACCAAATGCTGGCTAAACTGCATGGTGAAGTAAAGCATTGGGAGAAAGCTGACCCGCAAACACCTGTGCAGCCCGCGCTGCATTATATCGCAGTGGTGGCCGCCGGCTTCGCC
>Ga0302140_10001185_pt1 | contig 34179 bp, 23 predicted proteins | sample I_Bog_E1_1_FD_202095 | JGI IMG/M metagenome (GOLD analysis project Ga0302140, IMG submission 202095) | Peat permafrost microbial communities from Stordalen Mire near Abisko, Sweden - I_Bog_E1_1 | ecosystem: Environmental > Terrestrial > Soil > Wetlands > Peat | place: Sweden: Abisko, Stordalen... | reverse complement strand
CGTACGGTGGGCGCCGGCACGGTTACGGAAGTGGTTTCCTAAGCGAGTTGGGTGGGTATGTTGCGGGAGGGTGTTTCCTCCCATTCAGCTAAGTATACGGAGCCCATGTGCGGCTAATGCCGCCGCCGGGCTCCATTGTGAGTTACGGTAAGATAGGATCAGAGTCTCCCAACAGGGGGTTAGGTTAAGGGTAGACCTGCGGTCTCCAAAACCGCTAGTGGGGGTTCGAATCCCTCACCCCCTGCCAGTTGATTCGAATAGGTGCAAGGACGATGGCAACACAGACCACAAGCGCAGTTCAACCCGGGGGCCAGTTCGTTAGCTGGCTTAAAGGCGTTCGTGATTACATTGACGAACTAAAAGCCGAAATGCGCCGTGTAACCTGGCCCTCCAGGAAGCAGGTGCAGGCGACGACGGCCGTGGTCGTGATCAGCGTTTTCCTGTTCGCCGCGTATTTCGCACTGGTGGACGCAGTGCTCGGCAACAGCATCAACACTGTGTTTCATAAGCTGGCGACAAGGTAAGAGCTGCCTCCGGCCGACTGCCGGGGCGTAGCTTGGTGAGGACTCAGCTAAGCGATGCCCGAGATAGACTTCAACAACGACGATCAGCTCAAGGGCAATTTGGCCGCCGGGGCTCCAGAAGAGTCTGGCGCGGAGGCCGAGGCGTCGGTTGAACCTGTCGAAACGGCCGTGCCGGAAGGCCCGGCCATGAACTGGTACATCATCCATACGTACTCCGGCTTTGAGAACAAAGTTGCGGAGTCGCTTAAGGCGCGCGCGTCAGCCTACGGGTTCATGGACAAGGTCGGCCAGGTGCTGATCCCTACCGAAGAGGTCGTGGAGCTGAGGAACGGCAAGAAAGTCACCAGTAAACGGCTTCTCTACCCCGGCTACGTCATGGTGCAGATCGCCATGGATGACGAGCTGTGGCACCAGGTGAAGAACACGCCGAGAGTGACAGGGTTTGTGGGTGGCGGCAACACACCGGTGCCATTGAGCGCCGACGAAGTGAACTCCATCCTGTACCGTCAGGCCAGTTCGGCGGAGCGTCCCAGGCCGAAGCTCACGTTCGAGAAGAACGAAACGGTGCGCATTGTCGATGGGCCGTTCACGAATTTCTCGGGCAAGGTCGACGAAATCAATTCTGAGCGCAACACGTTGCGGGTGATGGTGACGATTTTCGGGCGTTCGACCCCGGTGGAACTGGATTTCCTCCAGGTGGAGAAAACCGCCTGAGTGCGCCCGCGTACGTTTAAGCAGGGTTTGAAAGCGGAAGGCAAAGAAGAATGGCAAAGAAGGTAAACGCAGTTGTGAAACTGCAGATTCCCGCGGGGAAGGCGACTCCAGCCCCTCCAGTGGGCACGGCGCTCGGCCCCCAAGGCGTCAACATCATGGAGTTCTGCAAGGCGTTCAACGCTAAGACCTCCGGCAAGGACCAGGAAGGTCTGATTATCCCCGTGGTGATCACGATCTACAATGACCGGTCCTTTACGTTCATCACCAAAACGCCGCCAGTAGCGATCCTCGTGAAGAAGTCTCTGAGCCTCGCCAAGGGGAGCGCTGAGCCGAACAAGACCAAGGTTGGCAAGATTTCTCAGGCGCAGATTGAAGAAATCGCCAAGATCAAGATGCCGGATCTGAATTCGTTCGATCTGGATGGGGCGAAGGCGCAGGTTCGCGGCGCGTGCCGCAGCATGGGCGTGGAAGTAATTAAGTAGGGTTGTCCCGAGTTTGGCTGTAGGATAGCTGGCTTGTGCGGTTAGAGCAGGGGGGCTAGTTTTGCTCCGCTCCCCTAGAAGTGCTAATCTAAAAGTTCAGGTCTTTAACAACCTCGCATTGGGAGGCTGCCTGGCTAGCGAAAGTCGCGAAAGCGGGTATTCGTTACGCTCAGGGGCCGCTAGGACCAGTCGATATGGCAAGAAAACCAGGCAAAAAGTACGCAGCGGCATCGTCTCAGGTTGAGGCGAAGCCTTACTCTCTCGAAGAAGCGGTTCCGCTCGTCCAGAAAATCAAGTTCACGAAATTCGATGAGACAGTCGAGGTGCATATGCGCCTGGGCGTCGACCCGAAGCATGCGGATCAGATGGTGCGCGGCACCGTCGTTCTGCCCAACGGACTTGGCAAGACGAAGCGTGTTCTGGTCATCGCCTCTGGCGACAAGATTCGCGAAGCCCTGGAGGCAGGAGCGGATTTTGCCGGTGGCGAGGAAATGGTAGCGAAGATCCAGCAGGAAAACTGGCTGGATTACGAAGCGGTCGTCGCGACGCCCGACATGATGCGTTCGCTGGCGAGGCTGGGCAAAATTCTTGGACCTCGCGGCCTGATGCCGAACCCGAAGACGGGTACGGTGACTGTGGACGTGGCCAAGGCTGTACAGGAAGTGAAGGCTGGTAAGGTCGAGTTCCGCGTCGACAAAACGGGCGTGATTCACGCTCCGGTCGGCAAGACAGGCTTCACGACGCCCAAACTGCTGCAGAACGCCAGCACGCTGATCCAGGCCGTGGTGAAAGCCAAGCCGGCAGCAGCCAAAGGCAAGTACGTGAAGAGTGTCACTCTCTGCTCGACGATGGGACCGGGCGTCCATCTGGATGTTACCCCCTTTAATCTCAGGGCAGTCTAGCGGCAACAGGCTTTTCGCATAAGAACCCGCAGTCAGGATAAGGACGATGAAAGATAGAAAGCGGAAGCAAGAGGATCTGGACGCGCTCCGTAAAGCGCTGACGGAATCGGCAAATGTCTTCGTGACCGGTTTCAACAAGCTGACCGTGGCGCAGGATTACGAGTTGCGCAAGACGGTGCGGCAAGCCGGCGGACTGTATCACGTGGTGAAGAACACGCTGGCGGAAAAGGCATCGGCCGGGACTTCTTCGGAAAGCCCACTTCAGGGGCTGAAGGGCATGTCGGCGGTGGCCTACACCAGCGGCGATCCGGTGGCGTTGTGCAAGGCGCTGACCGCATATGCGAAGACGCATGCGACCTTCGAGTTTAAGTCGGGTGTCGTGGAAGGCCGGGTGATCAATCTGGCTGACATCCAGGATCTGGCGAATATGCCTCCGAAGGAGCAGATTTACGCCAAGCTGCTGTACCTGATCAATGCTCCGGCACAGCGGTTGGTTACCGCCCTTGGTGGCGTGGGCCGTAATGTTGCCGTGGTCGTGGACCAGGGCGTGAAGGAAAACAAGTTCTCCTCCTAGGTGGATTCAAGCCTTGACTGGGCCTCAACCGGGGAGTGCGTTGAGCACGATTTTTAGATAGGGAGTACGGACAAAGATGGCTGACATCAATGCGATTGCTGATCAAATCCAGGGCTTGACTCTCCTGGAGGCCTCTCAGCTGGTTAAGCTGCTCGAGGAAAAGTTGGGCGTTAGCGCCGCGGCCGCCGCGGTAGCCGTAGCGGCACCGGCTGGCGCGGCTGCTGCCGCCGCTCCGGTTGAAGAACAAACCGAATTCACTGTGGTCCTGACCGCCGTCGGCGCCAACAAGATCAACGTGATTAAGGCTGTTCGCGAGGTCACGAGCCTCGGCCTGAAAGAAGCCAAGGACCTGGTTGAGGCCGCACCGAAGCCGATCAAAGAAGGCATCAACAAGGAAGAAGCGGAGACGATCAAGGCCAAGTTCGTCGCTGCCGGCGCCACCGTCGAAGTCAAGTAGGCTGGTTTGTGCGGTTGTCGCGCTGGATGGGGGATTGCGATCGGATTGTCTCCCGGGAATGCGCGAAGCGACAAGAGAAATATTGAGCAGGGCGAGGCGCAGTGAGTGGGACGTTGTCAGGTCCGCCACTGCGCTTGGCCCTGCGGTATGATGTTTTGACTGGCCTGTTTTCCTTTTGTTACACTCAAATCAATTGAGCCGGAAGCCGAGCTGGGGATTGATGCCTCTGTGCGACTGAAGAAATTGATGGAGTCCACCTTCAGTGCGCGTTGTGCGATGGGCTTGCTTAAGCCCTTCATAGCAGCAGGTTTATCATTAACATCCCCCGTCGCTCGCCGAACTCAGCCCTTGGTGTCAGACGTTCCTGCGCCGGGCCTTCCCACAGAAACTAGTAGCTGTAGACGCGGCAATGGTTCCGCCGTGCCGGGCTTGTTCGCCTGGTAGTTGGAGCCGGAAAGCGGGAAGGTTCCCGTCTGCGCGTTCCGGACGCCCGGACGAAACCTCCTGAAGGAGCGGAGAATGGCCACTGGGTCGACTTTCTATCTAAAAGATCGTGTTGATTTTTCCCGAATCAAGACGTCGGTTCCCATCCCTAACCTGATTGAGCTGCAGAAGAGCAGCTACGAGCGCTTTTTGCAGATGGATCTCCTGCCGGATGAGAGGGACGACATCGGGCTGCAAAGCGTATTTCGCAGCGTCTTCCCCATCAGCGATTTCCGTGGATTGAGTGAGTTGGAGTTTGTCGACTATTCGATCGGCAACTGGGAGTGCAAGTGTGGCGCCTTGAAGGGCCTGAACCACTTGCGCACGGTCTGTCGGAACCCCGTTTGCGGCGCCACCATCAAAACGGATCCGTTCCATCAGGGCGACGTGCTCTGCGATAAGTGCGGTACGTTCAACAAGAACGTCGTGACGTTCTGCAACCGTTGCGGCGATCCTGTCGGGCTGCAGTTGAAGTACGACCAGGCGGAGTGCGAAGAGCGCGGCATGACTTACGCTGCACCGCTCAAAGTCACCATCCGGTTGAAGATGTTCGACAAGGATGAAGCCGGCAATCGCACGGTGCGGGAGTTCAAGGAGCAGGAAGTCTTCTTCGGCGAGATTCCGTTGATGTCGGCCAACGGCACCTTCATCATCAACGGCACCGAACGCGTCATCGTCAGCCAGTTGCACCGTTCTCCGGGCGTGTTTTTCGAACGCATTGCGGCGCAGAGCTACTACCTGGGGAAGATCATCCCGTACCGCGGGAGCTGGGTCGAATTCGAATATGACTCCAAGAACCTGCTGCACGTGCGCATCGATCGCAAGCGCAAGTTCCTGGGCTCGGTATTCCTTCGCGCTCTGGGGCTGAAATCGGATGCCGACATTCTGCGGGCCTTCTACCGCATCACCGAGTTGCGGCTGAGGGACAAGGAGATCCTGTGGAAGACCGACGAGAACCTGATTGGCCTGAAGCTGCAGGGTGCGATTAACTCGAAATCGGGCGAGCCGATTTATTCCGGCAAGGGTAAGGTTCGAGAGGCGACCGTCAAGGAACTGCTCAAAGTCGGCATTGACGAGGTAAAGGTGACGACGGCCGAGATCGAGGGCGCCTGGGTAGCACAGGATGTAATCGATCACGAGACGGGCGAAGTCCTGGCCGAGGCCAATCAAGAGCTGACCGCTTCGATCCTTTCCAAAGTGATGGACGCCGGCATCACGGCGATTGAGGTCTTCTTCCCGGATCGCGATGAAGTCGGCAACGTCGTCTCTCTGACGTTGAAAAAGGATCCGGTCAAGGCGCAAAACGAGGCGCTGATCGATATCTACCGGAAGCTGAGGCCGGGCGATCCGCCTACGCTGGACACGGCCACGCAACTGTTCCAAGGCATGTTTTTCGATGCCCGCAAGTATGACTTGTCGCGCGTCGGACGCATGAAGTTTAATATCAAGCTCTACGATCAGGCAGACTACGCGCCGGATGAGTTCCTGAACGATCTGGAGGCCAAGAGCCGCAATCCGTTGGATCGCAGGACCCTGGACCAGAAGGACTTCATCGACACCATCAAGTACCTGCTGAAACTGCGCAAGGGCTTCGGGCAGGTGGACGACATCGACCACCTTGGCAACCGCCGCGTGCGCGCGGTGGGCGAGCTGCTCGAGAACCAGTTCCGCATCGGTCTGGTGCGTATGGAGCGGGCGATCAAGGAAAAGATGGCCGTGTACCAGGAAATGTCGACGGCCATGCCGCACGACCTGGTGAACGCGAAGCCCGTGATGGCCGCCATCCGCGAGTTTTTCGGTTCGAGTCAGCTTTCACAGTTCATGGATCAGACCAATCCGCTGTCGGAGATCACCCACAAGCGGCGTTTGTCGGCCCTTGGACCAGGCGGTTTGAGCCGCGAGCGGGCGGGCTTCGAAGTCCGAGACGTGCATTCCACGCACTACGGACGCATCTGCCCGATCGAGACGCCTGAAGGACCAAACATCGGCTTGATCTCTTCGCTGGCGTGCTTCGCACGGATCAATGCATACGGCTTCATCGAGAGTCCGTATCGCCGAGTGCTCGAAGGCATCGTGCAGGACGATGTTCGGATCATCAACCCGGGGGCGACAGCGCTGAAGGTTGGTCAGGTCATGACGCGCAAGGAGATGGTTAAGCTCCTGAAGACCCTGGCGCCTGACTCGATGCTGCCGGAATACGAGGCGCACAGCGATTATCTGTCGGCATGGGACGAAGACAAGTATCTTGTGGCGCAGGCGAATGTGAAGCTGGATGCCGACGGACGGATCGTCGACGATCTGGTGAACGCCCGCAAGGCCGGCAACTACACGCTGACTCACCGCGGCGAAGTCCAGTACATGGACGTCAGTCCGAAGCAGCTTGTCTCCGTGGCTGCGAGTCTGATCCCATTCCTCGAGAATGACGACGCGAACCGCGCGTTGATGGGGTCGAACATGCAACGTCAGGCCGTGCCGCTGTTGCGCGCCGACTCGCCGATCGTCGGCACCGGCATGGAGAAGGTGACCGCGCGGGATTCCGGCGCGACCATCATCTGCAAGCGCGCCGGCGTGGTGGACTCGGTTGACTCCGAACGCATCATCGTCCGTGTGGAAGGCAATATCCACGAAGGACAGATGTCGCGCGAGGTGGGCGCCGATATCTACCCGTTGACCAAGTTCAAGCGCTCGAACCAGAACACCTGCATCAATCAGAAGCCGATCGTAGAGCAGGGACAGCGCGTCAAGAAAGGCGCAGTGCTGGCCGATGGCCCGTGTACCGACCTGGGCGAACTCGCGCTTGGACGCAACGTGCTTGTCGCGTTCATGCCGTGGCGCGGGTACAACTTCGAAGACGCCATCATCGTCAGCGAGAAGCTGATCAAGGAAGATTACTACACCTCGATCCACATCGAAGAGTTCGAAATCGAAGCGCGGGACACCAAGCTCGGTCCGGAAGAGGTCACGCGCGATATTCCGAACATCAGCGAAGCTTTCCTGAGAAACCTCGACGAGAGCGGCATCATCCGCATCGGCGCGAAGGTGAAACCCGGCGACATCCTGGTGGGCAAGGTCACGCCGAAGGGCGAGACGCAGCTCACTCCTGAAGAGAAGCTCCTGCGGGCGATTTTCGGCGAGAAGGCCGGCGACGTCAAAGATGCATCGCTCTATTGCCCGCCTGGTATCGAGGGCGTGGTCGTGGACGCGAAAGTCTTCTCCCGCAAGGGCGCGGACCTCGACATGCGATCGAGAGCGATTCTGGAATCGCAGATCGACAAACTGCACCGCAACCTCGACGACGAAAAACGCATTCTGCAGGATGAACGCGCCAAGCGCCTGGCCAACTTGCTCGACGGCAAGGAACTGGTCGCCGATCTGCACGACGAAAAGACAAACAAGAAGCTGCTGGCCAAGTCCACGCCGCTGACCCGCGAAATCCTCGAAAAGATGAAGGCCCGCGACCTGAAGCGCATGAAGCTCTCCAGCCGCGATGTCCGTCTGAACGAGGCCATCGACGAGATCGAAGAGCTGACTTCACGTCAGATTCAGGTTCTCGAAAAGATCACCGAAGAGAAGACCGCCAAACTCAAGAAGGGCGACGAACTTCCTCCCGGCGTGATCAAGATGGTGAAGATCTACATCGCCATGCGCCGCAAGTTGTCGGTGGGCGACAAGATGGCCGGCCGCCACGGCAACAAGGGCGTCATCTCACGGATCGTGCCGCAAGAAGATATGCCATTTCTTGCCAACGGCACTCCCGTGGAAATCATCCTGAATCCCCTGGGCGTTCCTTCCCGTATGAACGTCGGACAGATTCTGGAAACGCACCTTGGCTGGGCCGGCTTCAAGCTGGGCAAGAAGTATGCAACACCCGTCTTCGATGGAGCTACCGAGGCGGACATCAAGGGCGAACTGGCTACGGCCGAATTGCCCTCGTCCGGTAAAGTAATGCTCGTCGACGGCATGACCGGTCTGCCCTTTGAGCAGCCCATCACGGTGGGCTTCATCTACATGCTGAAGCTGTCCCACCTGGTAGATGACAAGATCCACGCACGTTCCATCGGACCGTATTCGTTGATCACTCAGCAGCCGTTGGGCGGCAAGGCCCAGTTCGGCGGCCAGCGCTTCGGCGAAATGGAAGTGTGGGCGCTGGAAGCTTACGGTGCGGCCTACGTGCTGCAGGAGCTTCTGACCGCGAAGTCGGACGACGTGTTCGGCCGCGCGAAGATTTACGAGGCGATCGTCAAAGGCGAAGCAGCGGCTGAGCCTGGCGTGCCTGAGTCGTTTAACGTGCTCATCCGCGAGTTGCAGTCTCTGTGCCTCGACGTTGAGTTGATGAAGAAGCCGAAAGATGTGCCAGATCTGGCGCACGCGGCCGACTAAGCATCCGGAACGAACAGGAGACAAACGTGTACAGACCTAACCCGTACGATCGTGGAACCCTGAGCGCGGATTTCGATTCCATCCGTATCAGCCTCGCTTCTCCCGAAAAGATCCGAAGCTGGTCCCATGGCGAAGTCACCAAGCCGGAGACCATCAATTACCGGACTTTCAAACCCGAGCGCGATGGACTTTTCTGCGCGCGCATTTTTGGACCGACGGCCGATTGGGAGTGCTTGTGCGGCAAGTATAAACGCATGAAGCACCGCGGCGTCATTTGCGACAAATGCGGCGTCGAAGTCACGTTGTCGCGAGTCCGCCGCGAGCGGCTGGGCCACATCGAACTGGCCAGCCCGTGCTCTCACGTCTGGTTCTTCAAGGGGCTTCCCAGCCGCATTGGCTATCTGCTCGACATCACGCTGCGCGACCTCGAACGCGTGTTGTATTTCGAGGCCTTTGTGGTCGTGAGTCCCGGCGAAGGCACCGGGCTGAACAAGGCCGAGATTCTGACCGACGAACGCAAGCGGCAACTCGACATCGAGTTCCCCGGCAAGTTCGTCGCGATGATGGGCGCCGAGGGCATCAAGGAACTTCTCAAGCAAGTTGATGTGGAGTTCCTCTCGGTCGACATCCGCGAGAAGATGAAGACCGAGCAGTCGCAACAGAAGAAGCTGAAGTACGCCAAGCGGCTGCGAGTGGTCGAGAGCTTCCGCAAGTCGGGCAACAAGCCGGAATGGATGATTCTCGACGTGCTCCCGGTAATTCCGCCGGAGTTGCGTCCCTTGGTTCCGCTCGATGGCGGCCGCTTCGCAACCTCCGATCTGAACGACTTGTACCGTCGCGTTATCAACCGCAACAACCGGCTGAAGAAGCTCATGGAACTCCATGCGCCCGATGTCATTGTGCGCAACGAGAAACGCATGCTGCAGGAAGCCGTGGACGCGTTGTTCGATAACGGGCGACGTGGACGCGTTTTGCGCGGAGCCAACAACCGGCCGCTGAAGTCGCTCTCCGACGCCCTCAAGGGCAAGCAGGGCCGTTTCCGCCAGAACCTGCTCGGTAAGCGCGTCGATTACTCGGGCCGTTCGGTCATCGTGGTCGGCCCCGAGCTCAAGCTGCACCAGGCGGGCTTGCCGAAGAAGATGGCTCTGGAGCTGTTCAAGCCGTTCATCTATCACCGGCTCGAACTGCGCGGCCATTGCACCACCATCAAACAAGCGAAGGAGTTGGTGGAACAGCAGGATCCCGTGGTGTGGGACATCCTCGAGGAGGTCATCAAAGACCACCCGATCATGCTCAACCGCGCTCCTACGCTGCACCGTCTCGGCATCCAGGCCTTTGAGCCCGTGCTGGTCGACGGCAAGGCGCTGCGCATCCACCCGTTGGTCTGCACGGCATTCAACGCCGACTTCGATGGCGATCAGATGGCCGTTCACATCCCACTTTCGCCCGAAGCGCAGATCGAAGCCGCGACGTTGATGCTCGCGGCCAACAACATCCTGTCCCCAGCGCACGGCGGCCCGATTGCGGTGCCGACGCAGGACATGGTGCTGGGCATGTACTACCTCACCAAGCAGCGCAAAGGCACGAAGGGCGAAGGCAAGAAGTTTGCCTCGGTTGCCGACGTGCTGATCGCGCTCGAAATGGGCGAGGTCGAAACGCAGACGCCGATCACGCTCCGCTTCACAGGACGAGTGATCGATCTGGCGACGGCTTACGACAGCCAGGACATCACCCACACCGAGCCGGTCGACTATCAGAAAGCTGACATGCACACCTCGGTGGGACGCGTGATCCTCAACGACGTGCTGCCCGACGAGATGCCCTTCGTCAACGGTCTGTTGAAGAAGAAGGGCCTCGGCCAACTCGTTTATTACTGCTACCTCAAGCACGGCCTGAAGACGACCGTGTCCATGCTCGACGACATCAAGGAACTGGGCTTCTCTTACGCCACGCGCGCCGGTATTTCCATCGGCATCGACGACATGGTCGTCCCCGCGACGAAGGCGGCGCTGGTCAAGAAGGCCGAGCAGGATGTGATCGACGTCCAGAACCAGTATCAGGACGGCGCTATCACGCAGGGCGAGCGCTACAACAAAATCATCGAGATCTGGAACAAGGTTACCGAACAGGTTTCGAAGGAAATGTTCAAGAAGATGGAGAACGACGACGAGTCGGGCTTCATGAACCCGATTTACATCATGGCCGACTCGGGCGCGCGCGGTTCCAAACAACAGATCCGCCAGCTCTCCGGTATGCGTGGCTTGATGGCGAAACCATCGGGCGAGATCATCGAGACCCCCATCACGGCGAACTTCCGTGAAGGTCTCAACGTGCTGCAGTACTTCATCTCGACGCACGGCGCCCGCAAGGGCTTGGCCGACACGGCTCTCAAGACGGCCGATTCGGGGTACCTGACCCGCCGCCTGTGCGACGTTGCTCAGGATGTGATCGTGTCCGAACTCGATTGCGGTACGGGCGATGGCATTTTCGTCGAGCCGATCGTCGAATCGGGCGAGACTATCGAGCCGCTGCGCGACCGCATTATCGGCCGCGTGTCTCTCGAAGACATCCGCGATCACGAAGGCAACATGCTGGTCGCCGCGAATCAGGAAATCACTGAGGAGTTGGCGTCGGCGATTCAGGACGCAGGTATCGATCGCGTCAAGATTCGCAGCGTGCTGACCTGCGAGTCCAAGCGCGGCGTCTGCATATTGTGCTACGGCCGCAACCTGGCCACCGGCCGCCTGGTGGAACAGGGTGAAGCGGTCGGCATCATCTCGGCGCAGTCCATCGGCGAGCCGGGCACCCAGCTCACGATGCGTACGTTCCACATCGGCGGCGCCGCCACGGGCGGTACCGAACAGAACAAGCAGGACGCCAAGTACGACGGCTTCGCCAAGTATTTGGAACTGCGCACGGTGCGGAATGAAAAGGGCGAAGTCATCGCCATGAACCGCAACGGCCGCATCGCCGTGCTCGACGAGAAGGGCCGCGAGCGCGAACGCTATCAGGTGGTCTACGGCGCGAAGATCCTCGTGGAAGAGGGCGCGCCGGTCAAGGCCAACATGAAGTTGCTCGAATGGGATCCGTACACATTCTCGATCCTGACGGAAATCACGGGTACGGTGCACCTCAAGGACGTTATCGAAAACGTCACCTATCACGAACAGGTCGACGAAGTCACCGGCCTTTCGCAATGGGTCATCATCGACTCCTCCGACGAGAAGCGGCTGCCGATGATCGTCATCCGGCCGGAGGGCGGCGGCAAGCACGACGACAAGCGGTACCTCATGCCGACTCACGCGCACCTCAGCGTACGAGAGGGTGACCGGGTCCACGCCGGCGACGTGCTGGCCAAGATTCCGCGCGCTACTACCAAGACGAAGGACATCACGGGCGGTCTTCCTCGCGTCGTCGAACTTTTCGAGGCCCGCAAGCCTCGCGAGACGGCCGTGATGAGCGAGATCAACGGCATTGTGAAGATCGGCGATGTCGTCAAGGGAGTCCGCAAGGTGAAGGTCATCGGCGACGATGCCACCGAGCGCGAATACTCCATTCCCCGCGGTACTCACATCAACGTTCAGGAGGGCGAACGCGTTCACGCGGGCGACCCGCTCATGGACGGCCCGCGCAACCCGCACGACATTCTCAAGGTCCTCGGCGAAAAGGAACTGCAGAAGTACCTGGTCAACGAGGTGCAGGAAGTCTACCGGTTGCAGGGTGTCAACATCAACGACAAGCACCTCGAAGTGATTTGCCGGCAAATGATGCGCTGGGTCAAGATCACCGAGATCGGCGATTCCGAGTTCCTCCCGGAAGAGACCGTGGACCGCTTCCGGTTCCGCGACGAAAACGACCGGGTGTCTGAAGCGGGCGGCCGTCCTTCCAAGGGCGAGCCGATCCTCCTCGGCATTACCAAGGCGTCGCTGTCCACCGACAGCTTCATCTCGGCCGCGTCGTTCCAGGAAACCACGCGCGTATTGACCGAAGCCGCAATCAACGGCAGAGTCGATTATTTGCGGGGCCTCAAAGAGAACGTCATCATGGGCCGCCTCATCCCCGCGGGTACTGGCATGGACTACTACCGTCGTGCCAAGATCGCTGGCGAGGATGTTGTCGAAGAGCCGGCTCAGGACCCGGATGCAGCCGGAGTCGACAGTTTCCAGGTCTATGACGAGGAGACTCGGGGCGGCTATCTAACGGGCACCGACGCACTCGATCTTTCCATCGATGAAACGATTGGCGAAGCTGAGTAAGCGTTCAAATCAACAGCTCGCAAACAACGATAGGCCGGGGCGCAAGCCCCGGCCTATTGTCTTGTATGCGGTTTGTTTGTGCCGGCTCGGTCGGTTCGACCGTGAGCTTGAGGCCTTCACGGTGCAATTTGGCCCACCCTCCCATCTGCCATACACGGGCAATCGGCCTGAAAGGGCTATTGGCGTAGAGCCAGATGCTGCGTGCTTATTAACTTGGGATGGGATTCGGGGCAGATCCCCGTTACTGGCGGGCAAGGAAGGAAATGGTCGGGGCGAGAGGATTCGAACCTCCGGCCTCCTGGTCCCGAACCAGGCGCTCTACCAGGCTGAGCCACGCCCCGAACCCTTTTATTCTAGCGGCTGCGTGGGGCAAGTAGCAACCTGCCCAAACGATCTCCCGTCTGAGTTTGCCGGCTCATGGACATTTCCGATATTCGAGTCGCTTCGACCGTTGAATACTACTATGTTATAAAAAGAACATTCTGTAGTGGAATTGTTTCGTGGGCACAACAACCGCGCCAGGCCCACAGCAGAAACGTTTTGCGGCCTATCTGAATGGCCTGGCGAGAGCCGCAGGGCACGCCGATCGAACGGCTCCATTGAAGAATTACTGCACGGGACTGCTGTTGCCTGGTGAGCGCAAGAGCGCGGAGCCGCTGGCTGCACGTTTGGCACCCGACCATGTTGGCCGAATGCACCAGCCGCTGCACCACCTCGTTGCAGACGCGCCGTGGAGTGACGAGTCGTTGTTGGGCGGAGGTCCGCTCGCGCGTTCTCGCTGCACTACAGCGGCAAGCGCCGGTCGTAGCCTGGATCGTGGACGACACCGGGTTTCCGAAGAAGGGCCCGCACTCGGTCGGCGTGACGCGCCAATACTGCGGGCAATTGGGCAAACAAGACAACTGCCGTGTGGCGGTGAGTTTGTCGGTGGCGACCTCGAGTGCCAGTCTGCCGATCGCCGATCAGTTGTACTTGCCGGAGTCGTGGGCCAACGACGAGCAGCGGAGGCGCAAAGCAGGAGTGCCCGAGCGGATCGGGTTCCGTACCAAACCACAGATCGCGGCGGCTCAGATTCGGCAGGCGGTTGAAGATGATGTGCCGCGTGGCGTGGTGCTGGCGGACGCCGGCTACGGCAATGACGGGCAGTTCCGCACCGCGTTGACGGAGTTGGAATTGCGCTATGTGGTCGGCATGCAATCTTCAATGAGTGTATGGGCGCCCGGAACCGAACCACTGCCAGCTTAGCCGTGGAGTGGCAGCGGCCGGCCACCGAAACTGCTACACCGGGATGGCCAGCATAAGCCGGTCTCGATGAAGCAACTCGCGCAGAGTCTCCCCTCGTCTGCCTGGAAAAACGTGACTTGGCGACAAGGCGTCGAACACGCGCTGCGCTCCCGGTTTGCCGCGGTCCGTCTTCATCCGGCGCACCGTGACTACTGGCAGGCTGAGACTCATCCGGAGGAATGGCTACTCGTGGAGTGGCCGAAAGAGGAAGCGGTCCGTTACTACTATCCCGAGAATCTCAATCGCCTTCTGCCTGGCGGCTCTCTTGGCCAACGCGTTCGTCTCCGCTGCAGATCCCGCTGACGTTCGCCCCGACGCAATCCTGATCACGCCCACGAGTCCCGGCCCATCAGCCCGCTGCGATCTCAGGGTGCGCTTGAAGAACGCTGGTCGCCGAAGCGTCTCCTATTTCAGGTTTAATGTAAAGATCGACGGCCAGGACGTGCCCGAGTACAAGCTGTATACCCACGTGGCGAACATTGACCCGGGTACGACGGGCAAGTTGACGTTCAACAATTTCTACAGCCCGCCACGGGCGAAAGCCTTTGAAGTCCAGGTCACACTAGTCGAGGCCCAGTGGGTGGAGGTGAAGAAGGACGGGACAGACACCACGACTACTCCTTCCGGAGCAGTCGCAGGGCTGCCCAGCGCCGTCTCTCTCTCGGTGAAAATGTCGCCTCCGAAGGGTTAGCGTGGCGAGCAGAGTGGGCAGTCAGGGGCTGAGCAGAGGGGTATCCGACGGTGCGCAAGTAGCCCGGACACATGGCCACGCCGGCTTCGTCCTCGCAGGATAGCTACAGACAACACCAGATATCGCTCTGCTCGAAGCCCTGATGGTTGTGCACGTCGATGAACAAGTACTTGGCGTGCGTTTCCAAGTGCTACGGCACGACGAGCGAAGACTTCGGCGATTAGGGCTCGTAACGAAATAACGTATGCAGAATCTCAGTGCAGCCTGGGATGTAGCGTGTAGTTCCAATCGCCGTGGAACTTGTCGCGGCGGAGATCAATCTCGGCTACTTCGCGCTCGGACACTTTAACGCCCGAGGGGTAGGTGCCGGTGTCCAACTCCGAGTGGACCGTGAGACCCGTCGCGGTCGTCGTGCCGGCGATCAGGTTGACGATCACCTCATGGCTGACGAGCGGCTTGCCACGCCAGTTCTGGCTGATAAAAGAAAACAAGCGGTGCTCGATCTGATTCCACTTGTTGGTTCCCGGCGGCAGATGGCTGACCGCAATCCGCAAGCCGGTTTCGTCGGCCAACTTCTGGAGTTCCACTTTCCAAAGCCGCACCCGTGCCCCGTTGCTTCCCCCCGAATCTGCCGTGATCAGCAGTCGAGTGGCTCGCGGATAAACGGCCTGCCCCATCGAGTTCCACCAGCGCCGGATGCTCTCCACCGCGAACGCCGCCGTATCGTGATCCACCCCCACGCTCACCCAACCCGTGTTGTGGGCCAGATCGTAGATCCCGTAGGGATTGGCTCGCCCCAGTTCCGGAATGATGAAGTCGTGTACGCGCACTTTCTCCGGATCGCCCCGCGGGCGCAATTCCCGCCCATTATTCTTGAAATCTCCCACCAACTCCTGCTTCTTGGTATCCACGGAAATGACCGGTTCATGGCGTTGCAGTTGGCGTTTGACTTTGCCGTTGAGGTACTCGAATTGAGCATTGCGGTCGGGATGGTTGGTCCCCTCCAGGGTCTTGCTGTTGGCTTGCAGGCTGTATCCCAGATCGTGCAGCATGCGGCCCACCATCGGGTGGCTGGTGGGTTGGCCCATCTGCCGCAGTTCTTCCGCCAGTTTCCGAAGGCTCTTACAGGTCCAACGCAACGGCGATTCCGGATCGCCGCGCGTGACAGGCTCCACCAGCCGTTCCAGATCCCGCAGGAGCGAAGGGTCCTGAGCTACGCACTTCTTCCGTCCCCCGCCGGGGCGGCGGACGCGACCTGGTGGGTGGACACCGGTTTCGCTCAGCTCTGACATGCCCTGGCGAATGACCTGTCGCGACATGCCCGTTGCGCGCGCGACCGCCGAAACGCCCCCACGGCCAATCGCCGCACTTTCCGCGGCTGCCACCAGGCGTCGCGAGCGCTCATCCAGAATCCCGCGCACTGCCGTAAATCGCCGCGTGATCCCGGTGAGGTCCACCATCCTCTCCAGGATACGTCAAAACATTTCACAATGGAAATGTTATTTTGTTACCAGCCTTTACTCTTCGAAAGCGACGGACGATGCGCAGGCGTGGACTGCGGTGAGCAAGACGAGACCTGCAGCCTTCATGGGACTTCACTGCCTCCGGATTCCCGGATTAAAAACTATCGCTCTCTAGACCAGCCGTTAGCGTTCGCCGGGAGTGTCTCTTCCAAAAAATCACTGAGCGTGTACAGCGTCAACGCCGAACTGCGCGCCTGCCGCATGGCACACGCTGCAGCTCTCTCCCAATGAAGTGGTACTTGCAAGGAAGTGAGACGCCTCAGACTTCGAAACGTGGCATCCACTGCAAGCCGACGCCACGGGCCCTGCAGGATTGATCCAGCCCCGGGGATCGACGACCTGATTCAGGCCGGTCGGCAGATTCTGCTCGCTGCCGTTGACGTGGCACATCGAGCAGTTTTGGAGATAGGTGGCATCGCCCGCAGGACTCATGGCCGGGTAGAGCACACCGGAGAAGTCGTGCGTGCTCCCGCCAAATCCAGCGACGGTGTAGGGCTGGCCACCAGCGGGTACGACGTTCACGCCATCGTGAATGCGGTGAACCATGACAGCCATGTTGATGGTCTGCGCAGCTTGGCCCGTAGGGCGCTGCGAGAAGTCGGTATCCGACGGATTGTGACACAGCACGCAGTATGTGGCGTCGTTCCGCCGATTTCCGTGCAAGGTGAGGTGCACGTGACATTGGTTGCAGTTGGTTTCCGCCACAACTGTGCGGCGGGGCTGCACCGTAGAGCCGTCGACCGAAAAGTAGAAGACCTGGTTCGGTGTTCCGCTTTCCACTTGCTGGGCCAAAGTCGTGTTCGGGAGAACATTCTCCAGCCGCTCGGATTCAACGCCGATAGCGTAAGTCCCCGTGGCATTCGCCGGAATCGCGTGCAGGAAAGTGTACGTACAGTTGCCGTTCGGATCGCAGGTTCCAGCGGTGCCATCCTCGCCCACGTAACCCGGTGTGGTGACGTCGCTGCCAAAGCTTGTGTAGCCGTAGTCGGAAGCAGGACCGGCCAATGTGAACTGGAGATCCTCCAAGTCGGACAGGGCCAGAGGTTTGCCATTTATATCCTTGACCGTGTAGGCGACCACTGGCTTCTGCCCCGCGCTGGCGTTAGTCACGCCCGTGATGGTTACCATCACGCTGGATATCAGCGAATCGGGGTTCGGCGGGTAAGTGGCCGGCGTGTCGTTGGGCACCACATGCGCGCCCAGGATGGATGCATCGAATGGCGACTCGCCTTGCGGGATATGGCAATTGGCGCACTGTTTGTCGTCCACCTGGAACCCGCCCGGGTGATTGACGCCACTTGCGAAATTGACATCGTCATGGCAGGCCCCGCAGGCAGCCCGGCTCGGTTCGGTCAGGAACGCTTTGGCTTGTGCGGCGCCTGTGCTTTGGCTGTGGCAAACTTCGCAACGGCGAGGATCCGCGGGATCGACCACAGTAGAAAAGTCAGAGATGAAGTTCATGTAACCGGCGATTTGGTAAGGCACACCGGGTGTAGTCGAGGTACCAACGACGCTTGGCAATTGGGAGCCCATATGGATCTTATGTGCCATGACCTTCAGGTCCAGCGAGTTGCCTGTGGTCGGATCGGCGTTTTGCGGCTGGTGGCAGAGAACACACATCTCCACGCCGTGGGCATAACCGCCATGGAACGCCAACTGGTCGTGGCAAGTATTGCAACTGGGGGTGCGAATGACATCGCGCGTGACGGTAACCGGCAGGCCACTGGGGACAAAGTTGAAGGTGGCGCCGGCGTAGTTTGTGCCTAAGTTGAATGCCGTGAGATCGCGGTTGCCGTCAACGGCCACCGTAGTGGTTACGGTGGCATCAAATCCCGCGGGAGCCTGAGCCTTAAAAGTGTAATGGTACTGGCCCGGGCCTACCTGTGTAGCCGCACCGCCTATCTCGAAATCCGGGCGGGTGATGGTGCCCAGCACCGCACCGGTCGCCTGACCGGTCGTGTAAGCCACATATTGTTCCTGACCCTTGGGAATATAACTGGCCACGTATGCCAGCGAGACGGCGCCGGGCGTATTCACGCCGGCCGCATCCAACGGGAGACCGGAGGGATCGCTGAGCGTGTACGTCACGCTGATGAGCCCGGCACTGGTGATCTGGGCCGAGTTGATGGTGATGCTCAAGCCTGGGCGCACAAAATCAACCACGGATGAATCCGCATAGAACGCCTTGTCGCGTCGAGAATATGCAAACTTCTTGGACTGCCCAGACAGGCAGAGGGCGATCAGCACGGCGAAGGCCGCAATCCGCAACACATGAGAGAGCCGTTTCATAGTAAATCCTTATCGGTTTGAAGTCCCAGTTTCAACTAACCCGGGATTTCCTCTTTGACTCTTCGGATGGGGCCATCTTACATCCAACCGCCCCCGTTTGTGCCCGCTACTTGAGTTCTCCATCTCGGGCGACTCCAATATTCCCGGAAGTGGCCCGATCAGCCTCCGACCGGTACGGAAGCTAAGCTGCAATTAGGACATTGCAGGCAATTCTTCAGCCACCTTGCCATTTCAGCCTCTAGCCTTCAAGCTGACTCTTCCCGCGTTGTCCCGCCCTAATCCCGTCGGCAGGTAGGCGGGCGCGCCGTCACTCGGAATCGGGAGGCCAACTGGAGGCTCACCTGCCCCCTCGCTGCGGCACTCCGGCTTCGTGCTCAAATGGCGTTTGCTACACGCACGTAGGTCCGTGCGGAGAGCAACCGAACATTGGCTACTTCTCGACGCACCGAGTCTCGAAGGTCCCCTGCCGGTGTGCGACTCGCTATTTAAACGTGAACGTCACGGAAACAGCGGAGGGTCCGCGGCTTTTGCCACTCAGCGTTGCTGTGCGGGTCCGAGCAATTCCCGCTTTGGGCTCAGGCTGGCCGATGCACCGGTCGAGCAGTCCGTGACAGCCAACGCCCCTCCAAACATTCGAGCTACCGCCGGGTCGTGCGAACCGTTACGCCGATGATCTCGGCGGCCCCCAGTACTCGATCAACGCGTGCCTGCGCTCTTTGACGCTGGCCTCATGTTGGATGTGCCGCAATCGGTAGCGTCCCGCCCTCGGACCTGCAATCCAAGAGCCGCCGCCGACGCCGTCGCCGCCTTGCTTGATGTTTTCTCCACCCCCGAGGCGAGGTAAGGTCCAAATGGCTACCGATAATGTCCAATATCGCTCACGACTAAGGGGAATGGAAGAATGAGTTGACGCTGGCGAATCAGACTGCGAATTGGCGCCGACTGAAGGCGCTGGTGTTGGACAGCGTTTCGTCGCCGATCACCCGCAGGGTCTCGAACGCTGTGCCCGCGAAAAGTGGGGACTGACGCCGGAGATCGCGGAGGAGCTGAGCCAAAAGAGGCTGCCGGATGCCTATGGGCGCTATTCATTAAAAGCCTTACACGAACTCCTGCCCGCGCTTGAAAGCGGGCGGAGTGTGGAAGAGGCGATCCGGTCGCACCCTCAATACCTCAAATCGCGAATGCCGGCCGAGCCCCTGCCGCTGCTGCCGCCCGTCAAAGACGTTCTCGGTGAGATCCGCAATCCCGCGGTGCTGCGGTCGCTCACCGAGATGCGGAAGACCGTCAATGCGATTGTGCGCCGCTACGGCAAGCCCGAGTTCATGCACGTTGAACTGGCGCGCGATCTGAAGAAATCGAAGAAGGAACGTCAAACGGAGACCGGGCGTAACCGGGACCGCGAGAAGCTGCGGCAAGAAGCCGTGGAGGATCTGCGCAGGCACGATCCGGTCCGATACGCCAACCCGCGCGGCACAGATATCGAAAAGTATCTGTTGGCGATGGAGGCCAGATGGCAGTGCCCGTACACGGGCCGCGAGTATAGCTTCGTCGATGTATTTGGCGAGTACCCCAGCGTCGACGTCGAGCACATCATCCCGCGTTCGCGCTCGCTCGACGATTCCTACCTCAACAAGGTGCTGGCCTACCGGTCGGCCAACATGGAGAAGGGCAACCGCACGCCGCACGAGTGGCTGCACGAGAGCGATCTGGAGCGGTACGACCGCATGATCGCCCTCGTGAACGGGTTCGACTCGCGTTTTGAGGTGGGCCGGAAGCTGCGCCGTTTCAGTATGGAGCTTTCCGAGCCTGACTCTTTGCTGGCCGAGTTCACCCAACGCCAACTCCAGGAGACGCGCTACGCCTCGAAGCTCGCTTGCCGTTATCTGGGCGTGCTTTATGGCGGCGAGGTGGACGCGGACGGCAACCGGCGCGTGTTTGCCTGCGCGGGCCAGGTAACCGCCAAACTCCGCAAGACCTGGGACTTGAATCAGATTCTAAATCCTGTGGGCAAGCCGGAGAAATCCCGAGACGATCACCGGCACCATGCCGTCGACGCGCTCACTATCGCCCTGACCTCAACGAAGATGGTGCGGGATCTTGCTAACGCGGCGGGCGAAGCCGACCGGCTGTTCCGCCGCAAGATCATCCTGCCGGTGCCATGGGTGAACTTCGCGGAAGCCGCGCGTGCCGGGATTGAAGCGATTCAGGTCTCGCACCGACCGGCGCGAAAGCTCTCCGGGCCGTTGCACAAAGATACGCTGTACAGCCGGCCACGTAAGTACGCCGTAGAAATTGACAAAAAGGGCAAGCCGGTGGAGAAGGAGTACGTCCATCTTCGGGTCCCTGTGGTCAAGCTAGGCACGAGAGCAGCCGCTGAGGACATTGTCGATGTCCGAGTGCGCGAGGCGGTGATGGCCAAGGCCGAGGAGTTGGGCGGCGGAGGCAATAAGTTCCAGAATAATTGGCCAGTGCTGCACACCAGGCACGGCGGGAGCGTGCCGATCAAGCGCGTGCGAGTGCGCGAGGTGAAAAGCGTTGTTCCGATTGGCAAGGAGGGGCGGGACAGATTCGTCTTCTCGGGATCGAACCATCACGCCGCCATAGTTGCGGAGATGGATACGAAAGGCGACATCAAGCGGTATGTTTTCTCGACGGTGACAATGCTCGAAGCATTGGAGAGGAAACGTCAGGGAGTACCGGTCGTCCAGCGGGAACATGGCCCAGGCATGCAATTCCTTTGCACCTTGAGTGATGGGGACATGGTGGAAGGCAAACGTCCGGGGGACGCGGTTCCGCGCCTTTGGAAAGTACACACCGTAGACAAGAACGGGAGGATCTTCCTCAGCGCGGCACTAGGCGCTCGCAAGAAGGATGAGATAAAGAAGGCGCACGACCATTGGGAGCCGACCGTGAACTCTATGTTCGCGGCGGGCGGTGCGCGCAAAGTATTAGTCACCCACTTGGGCGAGGTCATCCCGGCCAATGACTGACCGGGTGCTCGACATCTCCGAGCAACCGGCGCGGCTAAGTATACGCAACGGACTGCTGGTGGTGGAGTCCGGCGGTGAGGAGCGGGCGGCCATCCCGTGCGAGGAACTGGCCGCCGTCGTCATCGGCCATCGCCAGGTATCACTCACTCAGGCCGTGCTCAGCGAACTCGCCAAGGCCGGCGCGCTGCTGGTGACCTGCGACGAGAAGTTTCAGCCTGCCTCCATGGTCCTGCCGCTCGACGCGCACCACGCGCAGGCGGAGCGTTTCCGACGCCAGGCGGATCTGGGCGAAGCGAAGAAGAAACGGCTCTGGCAATCGGTCGTCCGGGCGAAAGTCCGCGCCCAGGCTGGGGCGTTGGAGCGCGCCACCGGTTCGGATGAAGGCTTGCGAGCGCTCATCGCGCGTGTCCGATCGGGCGATCCCGACAACGTGGAGGCACGCGCCGCGCGGCGTTACTGGTCCCGTCTGTTCGAAGACGGAACCCTCCGGAGACGCGACGACGAAGACACGCGCAACCACCTGCTGAACTACGGCTACGCCGTGCTCCGCTCGGTGACCGCCCGCTCGATCTGCGGCGCGGGTCTGCATCCGAGCTTCAGCTTGTTCCACTCCAACGCGGCCAACCCCTTCGGGCTGGCAGATGATTTGATGGAGCCTTTCCGCCCGCTGGTGGACTTGATTGTCATGCGGAAAAGAAGCCGTTGCTCAGCCCTGAGATGAAGCAGAAACTCATCTCGGGGCTGCTGTCCCGCTATGTCGTCGAGGACGAGGAAAGGACGCTGCCCGACATTCTGGTGCGGCTCGCCCAGACCCTGGCCGCCGTGATAATGGGCGAGCGAGAGAAGTTATGGTTGCCGGAACTGGCTGTAGCCCCCGCGCAACAAGACGAGTGAATTCCAATGGCCCTTTCCAGGTATCGGATTATGTGGCTTTTCGTGATGTTCGACCTCCCGGTGGAGACGAAGGTCCAGCGCCGTGAGTATACGCAATTCAGGAAAAAACTGCAGTCGAAGGGGTTTACAATGCTGCAGTACTCGGTCTATGCCAAGCACCTGCCGACCGAAGACGCGGCGGAACCACTTAAGGCGACCGTCAAAGCGGTGTTACCGCCCAAAGGGCAGGTGCGCGTCATGGCTGTCACTGACCATCAGTTTGGAAAAATGGAGGTATTTTTTGGAAAAAACCGGCGTCTCGTGGAGGACCCGCCCCTCCAAATCTCGCTTTTCTGAGCCGACCTTGTGCGGAAATGCCCCGCAGACCCAATGGGTTGCGGGGCACTAAAGTCTATCAAAGAGGCGATTCCCAACCAGCTCTGTCCCAGCCGGAATTGAAACACGAAAAAGGTGGACGGCCACGTCCTATTTCAGCGGGACGAGGGTTGGCAAACTTGCTGTAACGCGCAGTAAATAAAGGGGTTGCTCGGCACACAAGGTTGGGCCGAGGCAGTGTGGTAAGAGTAGCTTGAATTCGACATGGACGCGTATGGATTCGGCAAGTCATTCTGTTTCAGTGTGTTAGTGGCGGGACATGCCAGGACGTCCCTTCTCCCCTTCTCCAGGACGTCCCTTCTCACCTTCTCACTTCTCAAGGACGTCCCTTCTCACTTCTCATCCTTCCCTTCTCATCCTTCTCACCTTCTCACGAACCGATCTTGATGGTGACGGACCCACCTTACGGCATCGAGATCGACTCGGAATGGCGCGACCGCGCCGGCCTGAACACGGCGCCGGGCCAGAAGCGCACGGCCATTTCGAAGGCAGCCGCCAAGCTGCATACGACGGCGTCGGCCGAGCCGAGCTACATGAAGCACCGCACCGAGGGTCACACCGAGACGACCATTTCGGGCGACACGCGCGCCGACTGGTCCGAGGCCTTCGAGCTGGTGCCGAGCCTGCAAATCGCCTACGTCTGGCACGCGTCCATTTTCATCCGCGAAGTTCTCAACGGGCTGTTGCGGATTGGGTTTCTGTATCCGCGGCAGATCATCTGGAACAAAGGACGTACCGTGCTGACGCGGACGCACTACTGGTTTCAGCACGAGCCGTGCTGGTACGTGCGGAAGAAAAACGCGCCGTGGTACGGCAAGGCCGGCGAGAACTCAACGATCTGGGATTCTCCATCGCCGAAGTTCATCATGGGCGGGTCTCCGGTTGCTACGTTCTGTTTCATTGAGCCGCGATACGGGCGATGAAAGCGATTGGCCGGCGTCTGCGCAGACTTGAGGATAGGTTCGGACTCGCGATTGAATCGGAGTTCTCACGGCACTTATGCGAGCTCTTGGAGACCAGGGAGCGACGAGCTGGCTTGCCGCCCTTCGAAGAGGTTCCGCCCGCTGATGTCCAGTATGGGCGTCGAACGATCATGGAGATCTTGAACGCCGGGCGCCAACGAGCAGAGGTGAACCGATGAAAGCAATCGTGAGACGTCTGCTCAAACTCGCGGTCCTAGCCACACCTCAACTGAATGACCGTGTAGAGACACTCGGCGATGTAATTCGGGCACGCCGCGAGCGCATGTCTGAGGAATCTGGAATGACCTTCGAGGACTGGCCGCACGCAAGCTTCACCGGGACTCGATCGATTGGTGAAATCATCCTGCACAGCCGTCAGCTCTACCGCGAGTCAACGCGACCCGGCAGCCGGGCTGGGGGCGTGAGAATGCCTACCGATATTGCTTCATATCGCTTCGCCCGGCTCGGCACAACAGGGGCGCTGGCCACTTTCTGCTGGCCGATTTTCCCCGAATCGGCACCTCCCGACGCCCTGGCAGAGTGAATCGGGAATAGGGGATTACCCAACCGAAACCGGTCATCTCTCAGAGACGGCGACAATGCGTCGATGTGAAACTCTACCGGTGGGCTCGAACGCGTTTCTCATTCGCAATTCGGTTCGATGCAACCTGAGCCGATGTGGAGTCAGCATGCGCGTGAGTCGGCCATTTGCAGGCAACTTGCGTAAGCGTGTTTGTGATTGCGCCAACCACCACTCACCATCCAATGCACTGTCGCGTCCAGAATCGAGATCTGAACGACCCGCATCCAGACTTTCGACTGAGGGGCCAAACGCCGGACTGTAAGTCTACTCCGACCACGTGAAGCGCATCAGTTCGCGTGAGCGTTCGTAGCATTCAGCGCGTCATCCACCGAGTACAGCGCGTGGTGGGTGAGTATGAAGAGGGCCCGGTGGCCCGGTCCGCCGAACACTATGTCGATGGGGCGCTCTGCAACGTCAATTCGGCCGACCTGCATCCCTGCCGCGTCGTAAACGAAAATCTGCCCGTTCGCGATGTACACGTTCCCGTTGCCGTCGACGGCTACGCACTCGCCGCCTCGGTCGGCGAAGCGCTGCAAGTCTGTCAGGGTGCCGTCCGGATTGACTCGTCCGCTGTAGGTCACGTCCTCCGATTCGTTGCTGACGTAGACGCGATCGCCCGGGGCTGCGGCGCTGAAACCGTGCGTGTCGAGATTGTCGGAAAACCGCCAGCCGCGAGCGTCAGGCGGACCCTGCTGGACGACACGTCGCGCCGGCAAGAACACGCTACCGTCCGGCGAGACGTATTGTTTTGCCGGGGGCGTCGATACGTCTTCACGGAACATCTCGGCGAGCGTTCTGTACTCGAGCGTGTCGAGATTCAGTTGATCCCTGAACTCCCCGTTATTCCAGTAGTTGACCGGCAAGATGGCGCGTGCGCCCGGTCGCGGTTGCGCAACTTGCGGCTCCAGGGTTGTGGTCTCGCCCGTCGGAGAGCCGGGACGGAAGGAGTAGACGGTCGCGGCCGGACCGAACGAAGACACCACGATGAGGTTACCCGCTTTGTCGAATGCCAGATTCACCGGATCGAGCGGGCTATCGCGCTCGATGGTGAGACCTTCGCCAGCCGACCAGGCGTAAATGCGCTGCTGGTGGCGATCGACGAAGTACAGCTTGCCGGAAGCGTCCACGGCGGCTCCGGCGACCGAAAAGAAGCCGTCTTCGAGTTTGGTCGCGCGTACCGTATCACCAGGTGCGGACGGCGGTGTAGCCGTGATGTCGAGGACGGCGAACTCGCGGTCACGCACTTCAAGATGATGTGTTACGTCCTGGATGGCGTTCTCGTACGGATACTTGCTCGCGCGCAGGAACGTGCCACAGCCGCCAGCATCGCAGAACGCGAATCCGCTCTCGGCGTTGACATGAACGTTACGGAATCGGATTCCCGAGCTGTTGTACAGGCGAACGGCGGCCGGGTACGGCGCGCGGGATCGTGTGACCCGGTACGCGTGATAGTTTGCGACCGTGATGTTTCTGCAATTCGAGATCTCCAGGGAGAGCGACTCGGGGCTCTCGCCCGATTCCTCCTCGGTCTGCGGCGCTAGAAACTCCCAGTTCTCGACCCGCTCGAGTTTGATCTCGTTGCGGACATGGTGTTCGGCGGAGATCTCATAAACATGGCCGGGCGTCTTCGTATCGGAGACGTACATGCCGGACTGCGCAAAGGTGTCAGGCGTCCAGATGTCCGCGAAGGTTCCGCCGCCCTCCTCGGTAACCCACAAGCTCGGGTACTGGCCGTCCCAACGGCGGCGCAAGTCCGAGTCGGAGGTCTGATTGTTGTTGTACGGATTGAATCCGCTGCCGTGACCGCCGAGGAGGCGGACGTCGTCGATGAGGGAACTCTCGCCGGCACGCCACAGCACGCCCACCGCGCGCGGATTTACGCCGCCGGTGGAGACGCCGAACCCGCTGAGGATATTCGTACCACCCCGCGGTGCCGAAATGAGGCCGCGCGGCGGACCAACGTCGCGGTAGCCGGGCGAGTCGTCCGCGAGATCGAATTGGGAGAGCGTCGGATGAAGGCCGACGATCACCGTGTCGGACTTAAGCGTCAAAGTGTCGTGGACAACGTAGTGGCCGCTCGGCAGGTAGAGTACCCGGTAGCTGTCAATCGCCTTTTGGAGCGCGACGGTGTCGTCCGTCTTGCCGTCGCCGGTCACGTTCAGGGTCCGCACGTTCGTCCACTCTTCCGAGCGCGGCAACGGCGAAATCGCCGGGCCCAGCGGCGCTGGCGCGGCGCTCAGCGGTTCGGCCTTGTAGATCGTGCCGATCTCGCCCATGCGGCCGGGCGCGGGCACGATGACTCCGTGGTTGAAGTCCTTGACCCGATAGACAGTCCCATTCGCAGCCAGTTTCTTTCCGCTTTCGCGGAACAGCGCGAACACAGGCACATTCGAGAGCACGGCGTTTTCGAAACCGATCTCATTGAGGCGGCTCTTTTCGCTCGAAATGATGATGGCGGCCCGGGGTATGTTCTCGAAACGGCAGTCCTTGGCCCAGAGCTGGTCGTAGTAGTGGGGGTCGAGGTCGATAGCAACCGGCACGTCACGGAAGGTGTCGCGTATGAGTGTGAGTCCCGCCTCGTGCTCGCGGATGGCGGCGTCGCGCTGGCCTTCAAAACTCGAGTCGATGAGCGTGAACTGCCACGCGGGCGAGGTCTTCTCCGTCAGAACTCCGTACCGCCCTCCGTAGAAATGGAGGTCTTCGGCCTCGTTGCCGGCTTGATAAATCCCGGCAAGGCCGGAGCCGATGCGGAAGTCCATGTGCGTGAGGAACGCGTGCTGGGCGACATGGAAACGCACGCCAACGCCGCCTGGATTGCCGTCTCCGATTTCGAGATCGATGTTGCTCATCGACGAATAGAAGGTGCCGGAGTTCGCGTCCGGCACTTCCGCGGGCGGCACGGTTCCGGGTGGCGGAACCGGCACGCGGGCTCCCCGATCGTATGCGCCGCCGAATCGCGCGCCGATGAACATGAACATGACTCCCATGCCCTTCTGAAAACCCGGCGTGTTGTCCGGCAGCACGAAAGTGGGACGGGTCGCGCCATAGCCGACTAGCCGGATGCCGGCGCGGACGTAAACTGTGCGGGTGATCGCGTAGCGGCCCGATGGGATGAACACGATGCCTTCGTGGTTGACATCGGCCTTGTCAATCGCCGCCTGGATGACGGCGCTGTCATCGGTCTTCCCATCCGCGTGGACCGTGAACGATGGCGCGGCGAGGTAGACGGCCTTCGGGTCGTCGAGACGCGTGGTGATGACGGAGGGCCCGCACAGAGCGGAGTAAGAGAAAAGAGCCAAGACGGCAGGTATCGAGTAAGAGCGCATCGGGAGTCCTCTTGGTTATACATCAGCGAAGCACGTGGAGGGTGGCACGTTGCCAGGTGACGCGCTGTTCGCGGTGGCGCCATTCCTCGCGCAGGCAAGGGACTGTCGTTGTGTAGTAACGGCTCCGGGAGGACCGCCAGCGATCCCGTGCGATGAAGCCTCGATGGCTGGGGAATGGACGGCGGCCAATGATCGGCTTCGGCTCACTGGGCCGCACAATGCCGAATTATCTGCATTTGAATCTCTCTCATCGTACAGCTACCGACATTGACGGATATCGCTTGGCTGAGGGTCCCCCGACTGCGGTTTGCGAGTAGCGCTCTGGTGACCGGATCCGTCCGAATTGGCGACAACTCGCACCGCGTTTTGGAGTCAATGTTCAAGTGGGCATTTCGGGCATGCCCAGTCAAGCCCGACCGCAGGGGGCACTTCCGAGATGTCCTCAGGGTTGTATCGGGAGTGCGGCGGCGTGGTGTGGATGAGGAGCAAGCCGGGCCTGAGCGCCGGCGCATTAGTTCAAGTGCAATTACCGGACATTGGGAATTCCGTAGCGCATTGACGGCCGCACCGGGTTTTAGTTCGCTCCGAATTGATCTCACCCAACGGCAAATGAGGCGTGCGCTTGTCCTGAATAAGAGGTACTGTTAGGCGTGTTCACCTGCCACTGCCCGTATTGCCGATCCGTAGAATTCCGCGGCGTGGGTGCCCGGAACGCCGTCGAGCGGGCGATCTACTGGCTCCTGCTGCCGTTCCGATGCGAACTTTGCGGCCACCACTTCTTCCTGTTCCGGTGGGTAGCCCCCGTCGCCGGCACCGCTTAGGAGAACCCGGCGGAACCGGCTGCGCGCACGTGTCGCGGCGCCCAGAATGCAGTTGGAGTCTGCCAGGAAACGACGTCATTCCTCCTTACGGATGCGGAATCACTTCCTCAGCACTTCCCTCTACGGCCCCAAACAGGTCCAGCCTCAATCGGCCTGCTCACTCAGCGGAGTCGCGCTGGGATGTCCAACATTGACATCATTGGACAGCCTGAGTAAGGTATGTACCGTTCAAGGGGCGGAGGCAAAGGTGGTTCCTCATGCTGAAAACATGTGGCGGGGCGCACGCTGCTCAGTATGGCACTCGAACGACAAACCGCACTGAGGTGTTGTTGCCTGCGTAGTGTTGCAGAGCCGGAGGACTGGACCGCCTGCCCCGATCATGAGAACGGTGGAACAGTGGAGGCCGTTTCCAGCCCTGGGTTCCCCCAAGCGCGGATCGAGAGGGAAAGGCTGCCGCTGACGGCAGCAGGAGGAATCCAGACGCGGTGGGATGGAGTCAGGCCGTTTTCTGTTTTTTGAGCGCACCTGGCGGCGATCTTCGGTCATGCGCACGACGACCTTGCCGCTCCCCTTAAACGTCCCGCTGCGATCCGCGACGGATGGAAAAAGAACGTGCGATGCTATTACGCAAGGGATGTTGCTGGGCACGCAGACATTTGTGCGGAGTATGGCCCGCCGGGCGCTGACCGCGCTGCTGGCGGTTGTGTGCCTGCTCATGCCCTTGATTCCAATGGCCGCACGGCAAGCTGCCGACTGGACAGGCGGCGTTACCTGTGGCATGGAATGCTGCAAGCGCACCGGCCACTGCTGCTGCCATAAGCCGAGGCAGGCGACGCCAACCTCGGGGGCGGCTTTGGCGGCGCGAACATGTCCCGCCGGATGCGGTTCGTCCGCGCAGCCGGCGCAGTCCGGCTCGAATCTGTTCCCACCTGACGCGCTTTCGATCATGGGGCATGCCGTCCCGGCCCGCGCGTTGCAGGGCCGTGCGGCGGGCAGCCACGAATCCTCATGGCAAGTTGCATCGCTGTGGCAACGTCCTCCGCCTGTCTCTTCCTGCTGAGTTCCAACTCTAGTTGAATCGCGCGCCGCCTCTTCTTATGCCACTGGTCGTGCCTCTGGCCGGGAGAGCGGCAAGACGTATGCATGAGGAGAGACATATGCAGAGAGGAATTCCATTTGAGAGCCGATTTCTATCGATCTGCCTGCTAGCCGGTGTTCTGGCGCCGGGAGCAGCGCGAGCGACGGTGTTCGGCACGGTTCGGGGCGTGGTTCACGACCCCAGCCACCGACCCGCCGCCGGAGTCCAGGTGACGCTCAACGCCGCGAACTCCGGCTATAAGCAGAGCGTGTCGAGCGGTGACATGGGCGAGTTCGAGTTGCAGGCGGTTCCGGCGGGCGAGTACACGGTGCGCGCGGCGCATGCGGGATTCGAGGATGCGCTCCAGGCGCTAACCGTCACGCCGGGCCACTCCGGATACCTGCACCTGCAACTGAAACTGGCGGGCCAACACGCTTCGGTGGAAGTGAATGAGCACCAGGACGCCGCCGCGAAGTCAGCGACGGCTCCGTTGACGATGGTCAGCCGGCAGGACATTGCGAGCACGCCGGGCGCGGACCTCAGCAACAGCATGGCGATGATTACGGACTACGTGCCCGGAGCCTACATGACGCATGACCAGTTGCACATCCGAGGCGGGCACCAGGTGACATGGGCCATCGACGGCGTGCCGATCCCGAACACGAACATCGCGAGCAACGTCGGACCGCAAGTGGACCCGAAGGACATCGACTACCTGGAGGTCGAGCGCGGCGGGTACTCGGCGGAAAGCGGCGATCGCACTTACGGCGTGTTCAACATCATGCCACGCACCGGATTCGAGCGCGACCGCGAGATCGAGGTGAACACGACGTACGGCGGATTTCAGCAGACCAACGAACAGTTGAGCATCGGCGACCACACGGAACGGCTGGCGTGGTTTGGCAGCGTCAATGGCAACCGCTCCGACTACGGCCTGGAAACGCCGGGTCCGCTGGTGAGTCACGACCGGGTCTGGGGCCTGGGCGGATTCGGGTCGTTGATCTACAACGCGACGCCGCGCGACCAGTTGCGCGCGGTCGTGTCGCTCAGGCGCGACGAATATCAGATTCCGAATGACCAGGACGCGCTCGACGCCGGAGTGCGGGACGTCGAGCGCGAGCGGGACGTCGCGGCCACGTTCACGTGGGCGCGCGCGCTTTCAGGCGGAGGGCTGCTGACGGTCTCGCCGTTCGTGCATTTCAACCGGGCCAACTACGACGGCGATCCGAACGACACGCCCGTGGCCACGGTGCAGCATCTGGATTCCACCTATGCGGGCGCGCAGGCCGCCTGGAATGCCGTCAGCGAGCATCACAACGCGCGAGTGGGCGTGTACGGATTCGCGCAGCACGACGACGAGTTTGTCAGCATCACCGATACGAGCGCGCCGGCGAATGTGACGCAGGCCCAAGCGGCCAATGGACATCTGGAAGCGCTGTTCCTCGAAGACCAATGGAAAGCGCTCTCGTGGCTGACGCTGACCGCCGGAGTGCGGATGACGCATTTCAGCGGCGCTGTGTCGGAGAACGCCGCCGACCCGCGAATCGGAGCGGCCATCCGGATTCCGCATCTGGGCTGGATCGTGCGCGGGTTCTACGGGCGGTATTACCAGGCGCCTCCGCTGTCTACAGTCCAAGGGCCGGTGCTGGGTTACGCCGCTTCGCAGGGGCTGGGCTTCATCGCGCTGAGGGGCGAGCGGGACCAGGAAAACCAGATCGGGCTGGCCATCCCGCTGCATGGCTGGACTATCGACGCCAACGGTTTCCGGCAGCGGGCGGTCAACTTTTTCGACCACAATTCGATCGGCAACTCGAACGTGTTTTTCCCGCTCTCCATCGCGGGCGCGCGCATCTGGGGCAACGAATTCACGCTGCGTTCGCCGCGCATTCTGAAGCACGCGCAGGCGTCGATCGCTTACTCCTATCAGCATGCGGAGGGCGAAGGCGCGGTGACGGGCGGGCTGACCGATTTCTCGCCGCCCGCGGCGGGCTACTTCCTGCTGGACCACGACCAGCGCCACACGCTGCACGGCAACTTGAGCACCTCACTGCCCGGCCGGGTTCTGTTCTCGGTGAGCGCATATTATGGCTCGGGCTTCACCGACGGATCGAGCGCGGCGCCCGCGCATCTGGAGCCGCATACGACCTTCGATGTGTCGATCGGCAAGACGCTCGGCGAGCGGCTGACGCTTTCGCTCACGGCGCTGAACGCGGCGAACCGGCGCTACCTGCTGGACAACAGCGAAACATTCGGCGGGACACACTATGCCGACCCGCGGCAAGTGTACGTGCAATTGCGCTACCGGTTCCGCTACTGACGCGCGAGAAGTCGAACTGCTCCTGGCTCGAAGTCCCCTCGCTCGCGGAGGGTCCCTGCTTTAGTACCACGGAGGACTCCAGAATGTCGTTGTTTGCGTCGATCGGCATGCGCCGCGGGCGCCTCGGCAGGCTGATCTTGACTTTTTTGTTTGCCGAGAAGCTCTGGTGGTGATTTCAATGGCAACGCCCGCGGATTCCATGCGATAATTTCCTGCCCAGCCACGCACATGCAGCGTCTGAGATCGCGTTGCGGCTCGCGCGATTCCCGGCACGAGTGGCCACGGGCTAACACGGAGGACAGGGGCCAGCAAGAGGAGTGATTCCATGACCAGATTAACCGCCATCGGGCTCGTCATCGGTATGAGCCTCGGAGTCGTCAGGGCTGACAACGGCAATGCAAAGGGCGCATGCATCGGGCTGCCAACCCAGTCGAGTCTGCGCGCAGCGCTGATATCCGCACGCATGCAAGCGAACGGAGGCTTCAATCTCGATATGTGGGGAACCATCGTAAACCGGGACGGAATCGTCTGCGCAGTCGCGTTCACGGGCAACGACCGGGGCGACCAGTGGCCGGGCAGCCGTGTGATTTCCGCGCAGAAGGCAAACACGGCCAACGCGTTCAGCCTGCCGGGCCTGGTGCTCTCCACGGCCAATCTCTATAGCGCCGTGCAACCGGGGGGAAGCCTGTACGGACTCCAGCACAGCAATCCTGTGGACACGTCCGTGGCCTATGGCGGTGATCCCACGGAATACGGCCAGGCGAACGATCCGATGACCGGCGACCGGATTGGCGGCGTGAACGTGTTCGGCGGCGGCCTGGCCCTGTACGACTCGACCCACAAACTCATTGGAGCCGTTGGCGTCAGCGGCGATTCTTCTTGCGCCGACCATAACATCGCATGGAGGACCCGCCACGCGCTTCAACTGGATTATCTGCCAGCGGGGGTAAGTGGCGACCCCAGCCGCCCGGACAATATCGTTTACGACATTGTGACGCTTGCAGGTCAACCCGCCGGAGTGAGCACGAGCGGTTGGGGCCATCCGGCTTGCAGCACTGCGGCAACGGCCATCGCGGGCAGTTTGCCGGTGAAGCGCTGAAGTCAAGGTTGAGGAATCCGCAGCACATCTCAGTGTAAGGTGGACTCCCCGGGCATTGGCTCCGCTTGGAGCCGGTCCACTGCTTAAAAGCGGGCACAGGAGAGGCCGCCCCGCCGGGCTGCTACGCCACTGGCAGCGGCAAGCGTGCCATTTGCGCCAGATTGCTACCCAACGCTTGGGACAGCCTGACCCGTGACGCTGGCTGTTTTCTTCAGTCTTTCGATCACAAAGCTGTTCCCTTTCCCAACTTGCGGAGGGCCGGGGCGCGGTGACGGGCGGGCTACTTCCCGAACCGGAGCTACTTGCTGGGCAACGGCCAGACGTTCGGCGGAACGCACTGTGCCGATCCGCAGCAGGTGGACGTGCAACCGCGCTACCGGTTTCGCCACTGACGCGAGACCGGCGGCGGGAAACTTATTGCCCGATCTAAAATAGAAGAAACCGAAGGCTGCAGTTTACAATCTCAAACCGTATTGGAGGATCTCTTGGAAAGCCCATTGATTCAGCGCATTTTCGGAGGTAAAACTCAATAATTGTGAACAGAGGAGTCCGTTGGAGAGTATTCGCGTTATAGCTTGCATGTTTTCAAGAACCCTGGTCTTCTCTTGTTGTCTGATTTTGGTTGCCGAATTGTGTGGTCAAACGAACACCGGCGAGTTGCGGCTCACCGTGGAAAACGGGAGACACAGCCCAGAGGAAGCGGCAGTGCAATTGGTCAGCGAGGCGAACCAGTATCACCGCGATTTCAAGACCGATGCGACCGGCCGTCTGGACGTGAAGCGACTGCCGTTTGGGGTCTACCGCATCCTGCTGCAACAACCGGGATTCGCGCCGTCGTCGACTCTGGTCGAGGTCCGTTCGGCGGCACCCAAGGCTCTTACGATGGTTCTGTCCGTCGCTCCGGTGGCCACTTCGCTGACCGTCACCGATAGTCAAACGCTCGTCGATCCGCACGCGATCGGGAGTGTGAACCGCATCGGAGCGGAGGCCATCGCGAACCGTCCCGCTTCGCTGCCGGGACGCTCGCTCGTGGATCTCGTGAACTCTCAACCCGGCTGGCTCTACGAGGGCAACGCCGTCCTGCATCCGCGCGGCTCCGAATACGGCACTCAGTTCGTGGTTGACGGCATTCCTCTGACCGATAACCGTTCGCCAAGCTTCGGCCCAGGGATAGA
>Ga0302140_10001184_pt1 | contig 34196 bp, 36 predicted proteins | sample I_Bog_E1_1_FD_202095 | JGI IMG/M metagenome (GOLD analysis project Ga0302140, IMG submission 202095) | Peat permafrost microbial communities from Stordalen Mire near Abisko, Sweden - I_Bog_E1_1 | ecosystem: Environmental > Terrestrial > Soil > Wetlands > Peat | place: Sweden: Abisko, Stordalen... | reverse complement strand
TAGGGGCAGAAGCTTATACAGTAGGTTCAAACGAATTCTATTTAAATTATGCAGCTAAAAACAACATAATGTCATTAATGGATACTGGACATTATCATCCAACAGAAGTTGTATCAGATAAAATTTCGGCAATGTTATTATTTGACGAAAAAGTTGCTCTTCACGTAAGTAGACCAGTAAGATGGGATAGTGATCATGTAATAACTTTAGATGATGAACTTAAAGAAATAGCTAAAGAAATTGTAAGAAATGATGCATTAGACAAAGTAATTATTGGACTTGATTTCTTTGATGCAAGTATTAATAGAATAGCAGCTTGGACAATTGGTTCAAGAAATATGATAAAAGCATTATTAAATGCAATGTTAATTCCAAATGATAAATTAAGAGAATTACAAGATAACGGAAACTTCACAGAAAGATTAGCTTTAATGGAAGAGTTCAAAACTTATCCAATGGGTGATATTTGGAATTACTATTGTGAAAAAAATAGTGTTCCAGTAGCGGAAAGCTGGCTTAAGGATGTTAAGGAATATGAAGAAACTGAGTTATCAAAAAGAAATTAATTATAAAGAAGAAAGCAGGAGATTAAAATGTCTATAGAAGATATGAAATTTATACAAAACTTTAAGAAAATCACTAATGATTCATGGCTTAAAGGCTGGCATGAAAGAAATGGTGGGAATATAACTTACAGATTAACAGAAGATGAAGTTGTAGCTATTCAAGGATTTACTAATGAAGATTCAGCATATACTCCAATTGGCGTAACTGTTAAAAATTTAGCTAATGAATATTTCTTAGTAACTGGAAGTGGAAAATTTATAAGAAATATTTCAGTTGATTTTGAAGAAAATGTAGGCTTTGTTAAGATTGATGAAACTGGTGAAAATTATAAAATAGTTTGGGGATTAGTAAATGAAGCAAGACCAACAAGTGAATTACCTTCACATTTAATGAGTCATTCAATAAAGAAAGAAAAAACTAATGGAGCTCATAGAGTTATAATGCATTCACATACTACAAATACTATTGCATTAACATTTGTATTACCATTAGATGGAGCAGTATTTACTAGAGAATTGTGGGAAATGGCAACAGAATGTCCAGTAGTATTCCCAAGTGGAATTGGTGTAGTTCCTTGGATGGTTCCAGGTGGAGCTGCAATTGCAGAAGCTACTGGTGAATTAATGAATGATCATGACGTTGTAATTTGGGCACATCATGGGATGTTCTGTTCAGGAGAAACTTTAGATCTTACTTTTGGATTAATGGATACTGTAGAAAAGTCAGCTGAAATTTTAGTTAAAGTATTATCTATGGGTGGAAAGAAGCAAACAATAACTTCTCAAAATTTTAGAGATTTAGCAAGAGATTTTAATGTTAGTATTTCAGAGGATTATTTAGCTTAATAAAGTTATTCTGAGACTACGATGAAAATATATATTAAGTATATTCTATCTCTGTATGCTTTAAATAATCTCAGAATAACTTATTAATATATATCATAATACGGAATACAATCTAAAATTACCCTCAATGTACCTTGGGGGTAATGATTAAATTATTGAACAAGGACAAAATTATGAAATAAAAAATGTCATATGTATATATTATTTAAAATTTTTTTGATTAAAAAAGTTAATTATTTAATAATAAGTATAATATTATAAAAAGGGAGATTGATTTATTATGGCAAATAGAATGGTTTTAAATGAGACAAGTTATATAGGAGCAGGAGCAATATCTAATATTATTACAGAAGCTAAGATAAGAGGTTATAAAAAAGCATTAGTAGTAACTGATAAAGACTTAGTAAAATTTAATGTCGTTAGTAATGTAACTGATCTTTTAAAAGAAAATAACTTAGATTTTGAAGTTTTTGATGATGTAAAAGCTAATCCTACTATAAATGTAGTATTACAAGGTATAGAAAAATTCAAACAATCTGAAGCAGATTATTTAATAGCAATAGGTGGAGGTTCATCAATTGATACATCAAAAGCTATTGGAATTATTATAAATAATCCTGAGTTTTCAGATGTAAGAAGTCTTGAAGGGGCAGTTGAAACAAAAAATAAATGTGTTGATATTATAGCAGTACCAACAACAGCAGGAACTGCAGCAGAAGTTACAATTAATTATGTAATTACAGATGAAGAAAAGAAACGTAAATTTGTTTGTGTTGATCCACATGATATTCCAGTTATAGCAGTTGTTGATTCAGAAATGATGTCATCAATGCCAAAGGGCTTAACAGCAGCAACAGGTATGGATGCTTTAACTCATGCAATCGAAGGCTATATTACAAAGGGCGCTTGGGAATTAACAGATACTTTACATTTAAAAGCAATTGAAATTATTTCACGTTCTTTAAGAAGTGCAGTAGCAAATGAACCTAAGGGAAGAGAAGATATGGCACTTGGACAATATGTTGCAGGTATGGGCTTTAGTAATGTAGGTCTTGGTATTGTTCATGGAATGGCTCATCCACTTGGAGCTTTCTATAATACTCCACATGGAATTGCTAATGCAGTAATTTTACCATATGTAATGGAATATAATGCATCTGCTACTGGAGAAAAGTACAGAGAAATTGCTAGAGTAATGGGAGTTTCCGGTGTAGATAATATGTCTCAAGATGAATATAGAAAAACTGCTATTGATGCAGTTAAGACACTTTCAGAAGATGTAGGAATTCCTAAGACATTAAGAGAAATTGGTGTTAAAGAAGAAGATTTAGAGGCACTTGCAGAATCAGCTATGGCAGATGCTTGTACTCCAGGAAATCCAAGAGATACAAGTGTAGCAGAAATTTTAGAAATATATAAATCAATTTATTAAAAATTAATCATATAGATTGCAGTTATCTAAAAATATATGTAAATTAAGAATAGAGATTAACATTTAAGAAAAACAATATTTATTTTTAATAGTATTTTTTTAACTGTCTTAAATCGAAAAAATAAGTTTTGATTTAAGACAGTTTTCGTTATATAGTAAGTAGAATTATTTTCAATATATAACAGTATAGATATGATTTAATGTAAAGCTAAATGTGAAATAAGAAAGCACACCTATGAAATCCATATATATATTAGGGGATGAGAGTTTCATAAATGAATATAAATATACACGAGGTGGAGGAAAATGAGATTTACCAATACAGCTTCAAACAAGGATATACTAATGATATTAGAAAGAATTAAAGCAGGAGATTTAAAATGCTTTGCTGAATTGAAGGAAAATGAACGCGCTGAAATTAAAGAAATATATAATTTGGCTAAAAAATACCATGATATGTTTTCTTACCTGAAAGAGGGTATTGATGAATTTGAAAGACAATCAGAAGTAGTTTCTACGACATACTCTGAAAGAGCAGCTGCAAATAAGAGCATTACTGATGCAAATAATACCATTGCAATAGGCACAACACAACAAGCGGAAGCAGCAGAGGAATGTTCAAATCTAGCCGCTGAATTTCAGGCAAAATTTGAAAGTTTGTTAGATTCTTCTAAAGTTCTTTCTGAAGAAGCTAATATTACTAGGAAAATTTGCGACGTAGGAGAAAAATCAATTTTCGAACTCCTTACCAGCAGTAAGGATACTCAAGAACTTCTATTAAGTATAATTAAGAAAGTATCAAGCTTAGAGGAAGCGGCTAAGAGTATTAATAATATAGTTTCCATTATAACTGGAATTTCTAATCAAACAAATTTACTTTCTTTAAATGCAGCTATTGAAGCCGCAAGAGCTGGTGAGGCAGGGAAGGGATTTTCTGTAGTTGCAAATGAAGTAAAGAAACTTGCAGATGGAAGTAAAAATGCAAGTGAAAATATATCAGAATTAGTTTCAAATATAATTACAGAAATAAACTCTATCTTAGGATTATCAAAGACGGCAGAAGAAGAATATAAAGTTCAATCAGAATTCATTGAGAATGCTGGTAATGCCATTACTGGTATTAATAGTGCAATGAACAGCTTTGTAGATCAGCAGAAAAAGGTATATGAGGATGTTAACAACTTATTTGTTTATAAAAACAAGTTAGTAGATTCTATTTCAGATATAGCAGAAACCGCTGAAGTGTCGGCGGCAACAAGTCAAATGGTAGCATCTGTTTCTATGGAGCAAAGCAGTCAAGACAAAATTATTATTGACATGATTAATAACATTAATAAGCTTTCAACGGAAATTAATAATAAACTGAGTAATATTGAGGTAGAAACTAGGAAGAAGGAAAAGAAAAAAATAGGGGTAGTTTGCCTTGAGCAGCAGACATTCTACAAGGAAGTAGAAGAAGCTGCTGTTAAGGCAGGTATAAAGTTAGATGTAGATATTATTTGTAAAACACCTGAAAAATATAGTGTAGAGGAGCAAGCCAAAGTATTTAAAGAGTTTATAGATAATAAGATGGATGGAATAATAATAGCTCCAAGTGATCCTATAAAATGTAAATATTTAATTGATGAAGCAATTAATAAAGGTATAAAAGTAGCATGCATTGATATGGATGTTCCTTCAAGTAAGAGAAATTCATTTATTACTTCCGATAGTTATAAAGGAGGTAAGCTGGCAGGAGAAGCTGCAGTTAGACATTTAAAAGGTAGTGGAAATATAATGTGCTTACTATGCGCATCTGAAGTTCCGACAGTACAAGATAGATATAAAGGGCTTGAAGATGTAGTTTTAAAAAATGCAGGCATTAAAATAATAAGAAAAGAAGAACAAAAGGATACAAATCAAGATAAAACTAGAACAATAATTGAAAGAATGATTAAGGAAAATCCTGATTTTGATTTACTATATTTAGTTAATAGTGATTCAGGAGAGATAGCTGTAGATCTTTGGCAGAAGAAAGGAATCAATAAAAAATTGATTGTGTTAAGTAAATCAGCAAAGGTTACTAAAGGAGTAAAAAATTCCATAGTTTCAAGTCAAATAATTCAGAGAAACAAGTTGTGGGGAGAAATGGCAGTAAAAAGGTTATGCGACTTAATGCAAGGTAAGTCTGATGCGTCTTTAGTTGAGGATACAGGGATGTATGAAATAAATAAGTCTAATATACTTGTGTTCGAAAAGAACCATTAATATACGTTTAGGTAAATGTCATTAAGATAATAATAAATAAGATATGGCAAGGAACTATAATAGCACAAAAATAGTTGAATTATTTTACAATTGAATAAAAAAACTTAAGTATAAAGTTTCTTGAGAATTAATAATTAATATAGTAATATAAAGATAACTAGGAAAGTGAATATTAATAAGCTATATAATCTCTAGAAAGTAGAGGTGTATATTAGATGAAAACATTTAAAGTGCCAACAAAAATATTATATGAGGAAAATTCTATAAAATATTTAGAAGATTTAAAATGCAATAAGGTTTTTATTGTTACTGATAAAATAATGTTTAAGCTTGGAATGACAAAAGAAATAACTGAAATATTTGACAAGGAATTAATTAAATATGAAATTTTTGATGAAGTAGAACCAGAACCTACTATGGAAATTGTGACAAATGTTCTTAAAAAGTTTATAAATTCACAAGCAGATACCTTAATTGCTATTGGAGGTGGTTCTGTAATTGATACTTCAAAAGCCATTATTTATTTTATTGACATAATTAGAAATAAGATGGATGATAAAGTTTCACAAAAACCATTTTTTATAGCAATTCCAACTACTAGTGGAACAGGTTCAGAAGTTACCTCTTATGCCGTTATAACAGATTCTATAGAATATAAAAAAGTACCGTTGAAAAGTGACATAATGTATGCTGATGTAGCTATTTTAGATGCAGAATTTACGAAGACAGTACCACCATCTGTTACGGCTGATACAGCAATGGATGCTTTAACTCACGCACTTGAAGCCTTTGTATCTAAAAATGCTTCTGACTGTACAGATGCATTAGCACAAAGTGCTATAGAGAATGTATTTAAGTATGTAGTGAAAGTTTATAAAAATGGATCAGATGCATTTTGTAGAGAAAAGATTCATAGTGCATCATGTATGGCAGGTATTGCTTTTGAAAATGCAAGTTTAGGAATAAATCATAGTTTAGCGCATGCAATAGGCGCAAAATTTAAAATATCTCATGGTAAAGCTAATGCAATATTATTACCATATGTCATAGAATATAACTGTGGATTATTTGATAATAATGAGTATAATACTTTTGAAACAGCTAAAAAATATTCAAAAATAGCAAACCTTTTACGACTTCCTAATTCAAATTTTAAAGAAGGTGTATTAATGCTTATTAAGTCATTAAAAGTACTTAATATGCAATTAAATATACCGTGTACAATAAAGGAATTAGGAATTGAAGAAAGCGTATTTAATGAATTCTTAGATGAAATATGTGAAAGTGCATTACAAGATGTATGTACTTTAGGAAATCCAAGACCAACTACAAAAAAAGAATTGAGTGATATTTTAAAGAATGCATATCTAGGGTATTAATGTAGAATGTAAAAAGATAATTTTAATGTAAGTATAAACTTGTTAATATCTGGTTAGGCTTAATAATTGATCACAAAGGGGGATATTAGCGTGCTAGATAGAAATTATATTAATTTAAAGGATTTAATTGACATAGATGTATTGCAAAATATGCAAGATGAACTTGGAATAATTACAGGAGTATCATTTATAACAGTAGACTTTAGAGGAAATCCCATAACGAATGCATCTAATTTTTGCTCTTTTTGTAATGAAATCAGAAAAATTCCAAGTGGTCTAGATATTTGCTGTAAATCTGATGCTCATGGAGGATTAGAAGCAGCTATTAGACAAAAGCCATATATTTATAAATGTCCATCTGGATTAGTTGATTTTTCTGCACCTATAATTGTACAAGGTCAATATTTAGGCGCTGTTCTTTGTGGTCAAGTAAGAACAAATAATGATAATTTACAAAATGTATTTGGCATTGAACAAAATAATTATAAATGGAATGATAACCAAGTACTTATAGATGCATATAAGCAGGTTACTTTTATAGAGTATGAAAAACTTGAAGCTATAGCCTCTTTAATTTACACAGTAGTCAACCAAATAGCAGAAAAATCAATGATTAATTTGATGCAAGAAGAATTAAATAAAAATGATATAAAACTAATTGAAGAGAGAAAAGTTAGAGATGAATTAGAGAAAGAACTTAAAATAGCAGAAATAAAGACACTTCAAGCTCAAATAAATCCTTATTTTCTATTCAATATGCTAAATTCAATAGGGAGATTGGCTTTGATTGAAAAGGCTAAGAAAACTGAGGATGTTACTTATACTTTAGCAGAATTGCTGAGATATACTTTGAAAAATACAGAAGGAAAAGTAATTTTAGAAGAAGAGATAGAAAATCTATCAAGATATTTAAAAATTCAAAGTATAAGATTTGGCGATAAAATAAAATATAATATTGAAATAGAAAATAAGGCTAAAAAAGTTAAAATACCAGCAATGATTCTCCAACCATTTGTTGAAAATGCTATAATTCATGGAATTCAGCCTAAAGAAAAGCAAGGATTGGTAAAAATAAGTGCGCATATATGTGATAATGATATAGTTATAATGATTGAAGACAATGGTATAGGTATTAGTAAAAATAAGCTTAAGAACATATTAAAGAGAAAGAAAACGGATTTAAATGAATCAGAATCGACATCCGCTGGAATAGGAATATGTAATTTAAATGATAGGATGGTATCGTATTACGGAGAAGAATATGAGATTGAAATAAAAAGTGAAGTTAATTTAGGGACTATAGTTAAAATAAGGGTTCCTATACTATAAATCAGAAAATATCATATTAATTATAAATAAGGAACATGAAAGAAAATAAGAGCTCAAATATATGCCTAACATAATGGAGAGGAGAGATTATGTGTAAAATATTGATTGCAGACAATGAGTATTTAGAAAGAGAAGCTTTAAAAATGATCATAAATAATGAAGTTGAAGGTAGAGTTGAAATTATAGAAGCTACGAATGGTAAAGAGGCTCTTGAACTTAATTCATGTGCAGACCCTGATATTCTAATCCTAGATGCAAAAGTACCATTAATTAATGGGATTGAAGTAGCAGAAAAAATAAGACTAGATGATAAGAATAAGATAATAATAATGGTCACAGCATATGATGATGGAAATTGTATTGAAAAAGCTTTGAATATAAAAGTAAATGAATACTTATTAAAACCAGTTCGACCTGAAAAGATAATTGAAGTATTAAAAAAGTATATAACGCCTAATAGATTAATTAGCACAAGTCAAGAATTAGAGAATGCATTAGAATACATAGAAATAAACTTTAAGAAAGATATTACATTAGATCAATTATCTAAACATATAAATCTAACTCCTAGTTATGTAAGTAAATTGTTTAAGAAAAAATTAGGGGTAAATTTTAATAGATATTTAACTATAAGAAAAGTTAAGGAAGCTAAAAGGATGCTTAAAGAGGAAAAAGTAAACATAAACGAAATTGCATTTAGCATTGGATATAATGAACCAAACTATTTTTGTAAAGTATTTAAAAAAGTAGAGGGAATAACGCCTACTCAATACAGAGAGAAAATGCTGTATTAGAAAAAATATAAATATTAAAAGATATAGGACATGCTTGATAATAGGATTATTAAAATTATTTTTTACAATCCTATTAGTAAGTATGTCTTATATTTTTTTGCTATGTCTTAATTTTAGAATTAAAGTATCAAAAATCTAAAATAGAATACACAATCTTAGAAAAAAATTTTAGAACAAAATAAAAAATTATAAATATAGTGCAAAAAAGTATCATTAGAAATTTACTGTGTATAAAAGTATAGTTGAAATTAGTGCAAATGGTTATACGAAAAGGACTAATAAGTATTAAAATGATTAGAAATTATATGATAATATATAATCATATAAGAGATATTTAGCTGTATATAAATCCTTTCCTAGTTATAAATTAAAGTTAGTAAAAATGAAATAATAGAGTTTATGGAGGTACTTATTTTGAAAGAACAATTAATTGAACAAATTATGTCAGAAGTAATGAAGAATATTGAAACATCAAGTGAGAAATTAGAAACAGATAAGCTTCAAGAAAACGTTTTAGAGAAACAATGTAATAAAGAAAATGCAAGTTCTTCAAGCAAAGGTTGTGGAATTACAGAATTTGTTGGTACAGCCCTAGGAGATACTATAGGACTTGTAATTGCAAATGTTGATTTAGCATTACACGAAATGATGAATATTGATAAAAAATATAGAACAATTGGAATTGTTGGTGGCCGTACAGGTGCAGGTCCTCAAATAATGGCTGCGGATGAAGCTGTTAAAGCAACAAATACAGAAATAATATCTGTTGAATTACCAAGAGATACAAAAGGTGGAGCAGGGCATGGTAGTTTAATTATTTTTGGTGCTGAAGATGTGTCAGATGTGAGAAGAGCTGTAGAAGTTACTTTAAAAGAATTAGATAGAACTTTTGGTGATGTTTATGGTAATGATGCTGGACATATAGAACTTCAATATACTGCAAGAGCAAGTTATGCTTGTAATAAAGCATTTGGAGCACCAATTGGTAAAGCATTTGGACTAATTGTAGGAGCACCAGCTGCTATTGGAGTACTTATTGCAGATACAGCAGTGAAAGCTGCTAACGTAGATATAGTTGGATTTTGTTCACCAGCCCATGGTACAAGCTTTAGCAATGAATGTACTACATTAATTAGTGGAGATTCTGGTGCTGTTAGACAAGCTGTTATTGCAGCAAGGGAAGTTGGAATAAAAGTACTTGGAACATTAGCTGATGAACCAAAATCAACAACAACTCCATACATTTAGAAACATAAAAAAAGAAATTTCTAACAAATTGTGGACGAGGGTTATATAATAAAAGAATTGTATTGAGGGAGGAAATTTTAAGATGTATGTTTTACAAGAAGGATTTAGTAAGCCAACAAAGAGGATAGAAGCATTAAAGGAGCAAATACTGTCAGCTGTTCCATCTATTGAAGTAGATAGAGCACTACTAATAACACAATCATTTAAAGAAACAGAGGGACAACCTGCAATTGTTCGTAGAGCAAAGGCTATTGAAAAGATTTTAGCTGAAATTCCCATTATAATTAGAAATCAAGAACTTATAGTTGGAAGTTTGACACAAGAACCAAGATCATCTCAAGTATTCCCTGAATTTTCAAATAAATGGATAAAAGATGAATTTGAGACTATAGGAAAAAGAAAAGGTGATTCATTCCAAATAAGTGAAAAAGCTAAAGAGCAGCTTACAGAAGTATTTAAATATTGGGATGGAAAAACTACAAATGAACTTGCAACTTCATATATGTGCCCAGAAACTATTGAAGCTATGAGTGAAAACGTATTTACAGTTGGGAATTATTATTTTAATGGAGTGGGACATGTATCTGTCGATTATGCAAAGGTTTTAAAAAAAGGTTATAGAGGAATAATAGAAGAAGTTGAAGCTACAATGGCATCTGCAGATAAGCAATCTCCTGAATATATTAAGAAAAAATCATTCTGGGAATCTGTCATAATTTCTTGTAAAGCTGCAATAAACTATGCGCATAGATATGCAAAGTTAGCTATAGAAATGGCTTCAAAGACTTCAGATTCAGTGAGAGCTAAGGAATTATTGCAAATAGCTAAAAATTGTGAAAATATACCTGAGAATGGAGCAACTAATTTCTATGAAGCTTGCCAATCATTCTGGTTTATACATGCAATTATAAACATAGAATCAAATGGACATTCTATTTCGCCAACAAGATTTGACCAATATATGTATCCATATTATGAAATGGATTTAAAATCTGGATCTTTTGATATAGAGAAGATTCAAGAACTTATAGATTGTGTATGGGTTAAATTAAATGATATTAATAAAGTTCGTGATGAAATTTCCACAAAGGCTTTTGGTGGGTATCCAATGTTCCAAAACCTATGTGTAGGTGGACAAACTAGGGAAGGGAAGGATGCTACAAATGATTTATCATACATGTGTATGGATGCTACAGCTCATGTAAGATTATCACAGCCATCATTCTCTATAAGAGTATGGGATAAAATTCCTAATGAATTTTTACTTAGAGCTTGTGAATTAAGTCGTGAAGGACTTGGAATGCCAGCTTTTTATAGTGATGAAGTTATAATTCCGGCATTAGTTAATAGAGGACTTACAATTGAGGATGCTAGAGAATATGGAATTATAGGATGTGTTGAACCTCAAAAACCAGGTAAAACAGAAGGTTGGCATGATTCAGGATTCTTTAATTTAGCAAGATTATTAGAGATTACTATAAATAATGGTATTAGTAATGGTAAGCAATTAGGACCTAAAACTGGTGATTTTATAAAGTTTGAGTCTATTGACGAAGTAATAGAAGCTTATAAGAAACAAATGGAATACTTTGTATATCAATTAGCATTTGCAGATAACTGTGTTGATTTAGCTCATGCTGAAAGAGCACCATTACCATTCCTATCTTGTATGGTTGATGATTGTATCACAATTGGTAAATCAGTTCAAGAAGGTGGAGCTCATTATAACTTTACAGGTCCTCAAGGCGTTGGAGTTGCAAATATAGGGGATTCTTTAGCAGCAATAAAGAAACTTGTATTTGATGAAAAGTTAATAACTTTATCACAGTTAAAAGAAGCTCTTGATACTAACTTTGGAGACAGTGAAGTTTCAACATGTAGTGATAATAATAAAGAAGATTTGACTTATAAACTTGTTATGGCTGCTGTACAAAAAGTACTATATGAAAATAATCAAATAAGTGAAGAGCAATTGAAGCAAGCTCTAAACATTGATTTAAATGATAATTCAAAGTGTACAGCATCAAAGGGTAGTATGGAAGATTTGAGACAAATGTTAGTTCATAGATCACCTAAGTTTGGTAATGACATTGATGAAGTTGATGAACTAGCAAGGCAAGGAGCACTTATATATTGTAAGGAAGTTGAAAAACATACAAATCCAAGGGGTGGTAAATACCATGCAGGATTATATCCAGCATCAATTAATGTTTTGTTTGGAGATCTTGTTGGAGCAACACCTGATGGAAGAAAGGCACATGAACCACTAGCAGATGGAGTATCTCCAGTTAGAGGAGCTGACAGTAATGGACCAACTGCGGCTATAAATTCAGTAGCTAAATTAGATCACTTTGTTGCATCTAATGGTACTTTATTAAATCAAAAATTCCATCCAGGTTCAATTCAAGGAAGTACAGGATTGCACACGTTAGCATCATTAGTTAGAAGTTTCTTCGATCAAAAGGGAATGCATGTACAATTTAATGTAATTGATAAAGACACTCTTGTTGAAGCACAAAATAATCCTGAAAAATATAGAGATTTAGTTGTACGTGTTGCTGGTTATAGTGCACAATTTATCTCCTTAGATAAGGCAATTCAAGATGATATTATAAAGAGAACTGAACAACACTTCTAGAATTTTAGAAAATATGTTTAGAATGAAGCCTTAATTATTTCTTAAAAGGAGGAAAAGCAGATGCTGATACAAGGAATTGATTATGAGCAAGAAGGCACAATCTTTAATATGCAACGCTTTTCTATACATGATGGACCAGGGGTTAGGACAATAGTATTTTTTAAAGGATGTCCTTTAAAATGTAATTGGTGTAGTAATCCAGAATCGCAAGATCCAGTAATTCAAATTATGTTTAATGAAAAAAATTGTGTTGAGTGTAAAAAATGCGAAAAAACATGCCCAGTAGGTGCAATTGATATGCTACGTTCTGGAAGAATAGATAGAGAACAATGCATACGTTGTGGGATTTGTGCTGAAAATTGTTATCCAGGAGGCCTTGTGAAATCTGGAGAAGAAATTACTGTAGATAAAGTAATAAATGAATTGAAGAAAGAGACTGTTCAGTACAGACGTTCTGGAGGTGGAGTTACATTATCTGGGGGAGAAGCACTTATGCAACCCAAATTTGCAATTGAACTTTTAAAAGCTTGTAAAGCAATGGGATGGCATACTGCAATAGAAACTACAGGATATGCTAGTGAGGACGTAATAGATAAGGTAATTCCTTGGGTTGATTTAGTTCTTTTAGATATAAAAAGTTTGGATGATGAAAAACATAAAAAATATATTCATGCAAGTAATGAAAGAATAATCAAAAATGCTAAAAAAATATCAACTTTAGGTGTAGAGCTTATTATAAGAGTACCTGTTATTCCAGAATTTAATTGTGATGAAAATAGTATATATGACATTTCTAAGTTTGCAAAAAGTTTAAATGGAGTAAAACAATTAGATTTATTACCATATCATAAGCTTGGGGCCAATAAGTATAAGAATTTAGGACAAGAATATACAATGGGACATGATATTAAGACACCCGATGAAGATACTATGAATAAGTTAAAAAAAATAGTAGAGGAATGTGGATTAGTATGTACTATTGGAGGCTAAAGATTATACTGAAGTCTAGCTGAAAACAAGGAGGTGAAGAGTTTGATTAAATATGCATTAGGTATGATAGAAATAGTTGGACTTGCAGCCGCAATTGAAGCAGCAGATACTGCACTTAAAACTGCCAATGTAGAACTTTTAGGATATGAATTTTCTAAAGGAGGTGGATTAGTTGTTGTAAAAATACAAGGTGATGTGTCTGCCGTAAATTCAGCAATAAAATCTGCTATCGTATCCGCTGAAAAAGTAAATAAAGTTTTTAGTACAACTATTATTGCTAGACCAGATGAGAAATTATACAAGATGGTTCTTACAGATGAAACAGTAGGAATAGAAAAATCAGATTATTCTAATGAAAAAGAAAATCAGGAAGAACAAAACGTGGAAAGTGCTGAAAATTTATTAAATGATAATTCTTCAAATGCAGAAGGAATTGAACAATCTTTAATAATAGAAGAATTATTAGATAGTAAGGATGAAGAAAATAATGAAGATATAGAAAAAAGAAAATCAACTTGTAATATATGTATGGATCCAAAGTGCTCTAGAAAAAAAGGAGAACCTAAGAATATTTGTATCCACCATAATTAAATAAAAAATTTAAAGGAGGACTTTATTATGCATGATGCATTAGGAATGATAGAAACAAAGGGTTTAATTGGCGCTATAGAGGCAGCAGATGCCATGGTTAAAAGTGCAAATGTAAATTTAATAGGATATGAAAAGATAGGATCAGGACTTGTAACAGTAATGGTAAGAGGAGATGTTGGTGCAGTAAAGGCAGCAACAGATGCAGGTGCTGCTGCGGCACGAAATGTGGGAGAAGTAGTATCAATCCATGTAATTCCAAGACCACATATGGATACAGAAAAAATATTACCTAAGACACTTGCTTAATAGTTAATAATTATATATTAAAAAAAATCAGAAAAGGAGGATTTTTATTATGAAGGATGCATTAGGAATGATAGAAACAAAGGGGTTAGTTGGTGCTATAGAGGCAGCAGATGCTATGGTTAAAAGTGCAAATGTAAATTTAATAGGATATGAAAAGATAGGATCAGGACTTGTAACAGTAATGGTAAGAGGAGATGTTGGTGCAGTAAAGGCCGCAACCGATGCAGGTGCTGCAGCAGCACAAAAAGTAGGAGAAGTAGTATCAATCCATGTAATTCCAAGACCACATATTGATACAGAAAAAATATTACCTAAGACACTTACTGAATAGTTAATTATAATGCACAATGAAGGATAGAATTTCTAAAAAGGTTTTAATTAAAAAATTTATAGAAATTTAATTTATAATTGTGCATTAATTGAATACGTTGTTTTTGACAAAAGGAGGATTTTTACATGGCTCAAGTAGAAATGGATATAGATAAAATTGTACAACAAGTATTAGTAGAAGTAAGAAGACAATTAAATAAAAATACTGATGAATTAATTCCAGTAGGTGTGTCTAATAAACATATTCATCTTAGTCTTCATGATTTAGAAATATTATTCGGAAAAGAATATGAATTAACTAAAATAAAAGATTTACAGCCAGGGCAATATGCTTCAAAGGAAACTGTTGAAGTAATTGGTACTAAGGGATCTTTTAATAAAATGAGAATACTTGGACCAATAAGAACGGAAACCCAAGTAGAAATTTCAATTTCAGATACATTTATACTTGGTGTAGATGCACCAATTAGAGAATCAGGAAATATTAAGGATACTCCAGGGGTACTTTTAAGAGGACCAAAAGGAGAAGTGAGAATAGATAAAGGTGTGATTGTGGCTTCAAGGCACATTCATTTATCCACAGATTATGCAAAGAAATATGGATATAAAGATGGTGAATTAGTAACTGTAACTACAAATGGAATTAGAAAAACAACTCTTCATAATGTAACGTTACGGGTGGATGATAATTTTAGACCAGAAATTCATATTGATATAGAAGAAGCAAATACTTGCGGATTAAAGAATGGAGATACTATAAAGATTACAAGAGAGGAAGAGTAAAAGGTCATGAGTTTAGAAGATGCAAATAAAAGTCTTCAGATTTTTCAAAAATTAATAGAAGATGAAAAATGCAATGAGTATAAGGGCACTCTAAAGGTAGGTGTAGACCTTGGAACTGCAAATATTGTAATCTCTGTAGTTGATGAACTTAATAATCCAATAGCTGGAGCAACAAGAGCATCATCAGTTGTAAGAGATGGACTCGTTGTAGATTTTATTGGAGCTGTAGAAATAGTAAGAAATCTTAAGAAAAAAGTAGAAAATATATTAGGACAAAAGATAATTTGTGCTTCTTGTGCTATTCCTCCAGGTACCATGGAGGGGAATGCAAAAACTATAGGAAATGTACTTGAATCTTGTGAAATTGATGTTGTAAATATACTTGATGAACCAACTGCTGCCGCCTTAGCACTTGGAATTAAAGATGGTGCTGTTGTGGATGTTGGTGGAGGAACTACAGGCGTAAGTATATTAAAGGATGGAAAAGTATTATATACTGCTGATGAAGCAACAGGCGGCACTCATATGAGCTTAGTTATTGCAGGAAATTATAAAATACCATTTGAGGATGCTGAAATAATTAAGAAGGATGCTAAAAAAGAAAAAGATAATTTTATGTTAGTTCAACCAGTAGTTGAAAAAATGGCTCACATAGTAAAAAGACATCTACAAGGATATTCAATTGATAAAATATACGTAGTAGGTGGTGCTTGCAGTTTTAATGAATTTGAAGAAGTATTTACTAAAATTATAGGTATAGAAACTGTAAAGCCTAAGATGCCGCTTTTAGTTACACCTTTAGGTATTGCAATTGGCTCGATTAAGTGAGGTGAGAACTTTGGATTTAGAAATGCTTATTAAGATGATTACAGAAGAAGTATTATCTAAAATTAAAAATGAAATAAATTTTAATAATAAAAAAATACTTGTGATTTTCACAGGATCAACAATTGGACTAGAAGAAAGTATTAATGAATTAAAAAAGATAAAGGAATACGGATTTAAAATGAAAGCTGTATTATCGGAATTTTCATTAAATGTAATTGATATCAATATATTAAATGAAATTTTTGATAAAGAAGATATCTATATAGATGGTAAGTTTCAAACTAATGAGGAAATTTATAAAGAGAATTTTGACTTGCTAATAGGAGCAAATTTAACAATAAACACTTTATCTAAGGTAGCAGTTGGAATATGTGATACACTTCCAACTAGGTTAATATCTAGTTGTATTATGAATGGAACAGAAATTATAGCTGTTAAAGATGGATGCGATTTAGAAAATCCAGAAAGAGATAAAATCAGGTATAAAAATATACCTGATGCATTTGTTAATATGATTAAAGGATACTTGGATAGGCTAGAATCATTTGGCATAAAGTTAATAAATTCAAAAAATCTTTTTGAATATTCTACAAAGAAAGTAAGTAAAGTGGATATATTAAATGACATATCTTTGAATGAAAACATTAAAGTATCTAAGGAAAAAATATTAAAAGAAGATAATATTAAAGAGATACAAAAGGTTGAAAAATTTAATAATGCTCAAGTTAAAATAGATAAGAAAATTATTTCTAGAGAGGATATTGCACTAAATAGTAAAAGTAAAAAAATATTAGTTCCAAGTTATGCGATTATAACATCTCTTGCTAAGGATTTATGCGATGAAATGGACATACAAATAATAAAAGGGTAGGTGTATATATGTATTTAGCAAAGGTTGTTGGCGTAGTTGTTGCTACAACTAAAAATGAAAAGCTTATAGGAAAGAAAATACTTATAGTAGAGGCAATTAATACAGATTATACTCCACTTGGAACTAGGGAAGTCGCAATAGATTCTGTAGGGGCAGGTAATGGAGAAATTGTACTCGTGACTACTGGAAGTTCTGCATCTAAAGTATTTGATGAAGAAAGTACGCCTATAGATAGAGCTATTGTGGCTATTATAGATAACATTGAAGTTAATGATTAAGTTATATTCAAAAAATGAATGGAGAGAGATTTTATGAATGATTTTAATATTTCAGATATAGAGAAAATAGTTAGAAGTATCGTAAAGGAAATTAAAAATGTAGAACCAAAAGAGGATGAATTAAAAGGGGAGAAATCAAATAACTTAGGAATATTTGACGATATGAATGAAGCTATTCAAGAATCATGGATAGCACAAAGACAATATTTAAAATATAGTTTAAAAAAGAGAAATGAAATAGTTACTTCAATAAGAACAGAATTATCAAAACATATAGATGAACTTAGTAAAATGGGTGTTGAAGAAACTGGTATGGGAAGATATGAAGATAAGATTTTGAAAAATAAGCTTGCTATAGATAAGAGTCCAGGAATTGAGGATTTAAAACCAGAAGTTGATACTGGTGATGGTGGACTTACGCTTTATGAGATGTCTCCATTTGGAGTTATAGGTTCAATTACACCTTCAACAAATCCTACAGAAACGATAATATGTAATACTATAGGAATGCTTGCAGCTGGAAATTCAGTTGTATTTTCACCACATCCATCAGCTAAAAAGGTTTCAGTATTTATAGTAGAAATCATAAATAGGGCAATTGAGAAAGTAGATGGTCCTAAAAATCTTGTTGTTACCGTAAAAGAACCAAGTATTGAAAATACTAATATAATGCTTTCTCATGAAAAGGTAAATATGATTTGTGCAACAGGTGGACCAGCTATAGTAAAGATAGCTTTATCTTCTGGTAAGAAAGCAATTGGAGCAGGAGCTGGAAATCCACCAGTAGTTGTTGATGAAACTGCTGATATTGAAAAAGCAGCTGTAGATATTATAGATGGATGCGGTTTTGATAATAATTTACCATGTATAGCTGAAAAAGAAGTTATAGTAGTTGATAAGGTGGCAGATAAGTTAATGGGATGTATGTCAAATTATTCTGCCATGCAAATAACTGATAAAGAATTACTTAAGAAGTTAGAAAAATTAGTTTTAAATGAAAAAGGAAGCATAAATAAAAAGTTTGTAGGAAAAAATGCAGACTATATTATGGAAAGTTTGGGAATAAAGATTGATCCTAAAATAAAAGTGATATTTGCAGAAGTGGATAAGGATCATCCATTTGCCGTAGAAGAACTTATGATGCCAATACTTCCTATTATAAGAGTATCAAATGTTGATAAAGCAATAGAACTTGGTGTGAAACTTGAACATGGAAACAGACACACAGCTATGATGCACTCTAAAAATATAGATAATTTAAGTAAGTTTGCTAAAGAAGTTCAAACAACAATCTTTGTTAAAAATGCACCTTCCTATGCAGGAATAGGTTATGGAACAGAGGGACACTCAACATTTACTATTGCAGGACCAACAGGAGAAGGATTAACTTCAGCAAAGACTTTTACAAGAAAAAGAAGATGTGTGTTAGCTGATACTTTTTCAATTAAATAGAATTGGAGTAGAGAAGTCATGGAAAAAAGCTTTATTGATTTAATAAAAGATGCTGGAATAATTGGAGCCGGCGGAGCTGGTTTTCCAACTCATGTAAAATTAAATGCAAAAGTTGAAACTGTAATAGTAAATGGTGCAGAATGTGAACCATTACTTAAGGTGGATCAACAATTAATGGATAAGAAAGCATATGAAATTCTTTATGCTTTAAATAAAGTTGTTGATGAAACAGAAAGTAAGGTGGGGATAATTGCATTAAAAGGGAAATATAAAAATGCAATAAATAGTTTAACCTCAAAAATTAAAGATTATCCTAAATTACAGCTTTTCATATTAGAAAATTTTTATCCTGCTGGTGATGAACAAGTTCTTGTATATGAAGTTACAAAGAAGATTGTCCCAGAGGGCGGAATTCCTTTAAATGTAGGTGTTATAGTAATTAATGTAGAAACACTATTAAATGTGTATAATTCAATTAATGGTATTCCTGTTACTGAAAAATATTTAACTGTTACGGGAGAGGTTAATAATCCAGTAACAGTTAAAGTACCTATAGGAATTACAATTGAAGAAGCAATTGAACTTGCAGGTGGTAGCTTTATAAAAGATTTTAGTGTTATAGATGGTGGCCCAATGATGGGAAAATTAGTAGATGATATTCGAAATCCAATCAAGAAAAACACAAAAGGATTAATAGTACTTAAAAAGGATCATAAAATAGTACAATCTAAAGTGAAAAGTATAGAGTCTATGATAAGGGAAGCAAGGATGGCGTGTTGTCAGTGTTCTTTATGCACAGAGGTATGTCCAAGACATTTGTTAGGGCATAAAATCGAGCCATCAAAAATAATGAGAATTGCAAGTTATGGAAAAACATGCAGCACAGAAATTACACCTACAAATACTTTTCTATGCAGTGAATGTGCTCTTTGCGAACAAGCATGTATTATGGGATTACAACCTTGGAAATTAAATAGATTCTTTAAAGGAGAATTAAGCAAAAATGGTATAAAAAATCCTAATAATAGAGCGCCAGAAAAGGCAGATGAATTTAGATTGTATAGAAAATTTCCAGTTGAGAGGTTAAAGCAAAGGCTTGATATAAAAAAATATGATTCAGATTCACTTTTGGAAGAAAAAGAATATAGTTTTTCAAAAGTTACAATATTAAGGTCACAACATATAGGTGCAAAAGCTGAACCTGTAGTTAAAGTAGGAGATAAAGTCAACAAAGGTGATTTAATAGGGGATATTCCAGACGGGAAATTAGGTGCTAAGATTCATGCAAGCATAGGTGGAATTATAAAGGAAATAACAGATGAAAGTATAGTTATAATTGAAGAATAGATACATTAGTAAATATGTATGAAAGGAGAAACAGCAATGGGAAGATCTATTGGATTACTTGAATATAAAAGTATTGCAAAAGGAATAGAAGCATGTGATGAAATGCTTAAATCTTCAAATATTGAGTTAGTTCTAGCTACACCAGTATGCCCTGGGAAATATATAGTAATACTATCTGGAGATGTAGGAGCAGTAGAAAATGCTGTTAAGGTAGGAAAGGATATTGGAGGAAGTTATTTAATAAGTGATTATTTAATAGCAAATGTTCATGAAAATGTATTTCCAGCTATCACAGGAACAATTGATGTTGGAAAAATTGATTCACTAGGAATTGTTGAAACTATATCAGCAATTGCTTCTATAATTGCTGGAGATGTAGCATTGAAATCTGCAAACATAGAAGTTTTAGAAATAAGAATTGCAAGAGGGCTTTGTGGAAAAGGATTTATGTTAATGACTGGAGAAGTATCTGCAGTAAAATCTGCAGTCAAAGCCTGCGAAAGTAGACTTATAGAAACTGGTGAAATTATAAGTACAGTTGCAATACCATCACCAAGTAAGGAATTGATTTCAAGTTTATTTTAGTAACAAATTTAGAACAATATACTTGTAAAATAACAAACTAAAAATTAAATTAGGATGCTTACAATCCATATACATCAGGTAATTCAAGAGATACAAATGTTGAATAAATATTAAGGATTTATAAAAAGGCTTTTAAACAAAATTAATATATAATAATTTAATTAAAGGATGAGTGCAGTTTGTACTCATCCTTTAAACATTTTAGGACATGAAATATTTAAAGAATGCGAAGTATGTTTAGGCACATGAAAATAAATAACAGGTCCAAAGTTGCCATGAATATTTTTCATCAGGCAAGGAGACGAATTGCCCTCATAGCGGGCCTATTAGGTCAATTTGCCGACGCAGCATGATGGAAAATAGGCTGGCAAATGGACTTGTTATTTATTTGATTGTGCCTTATATGAAAAGATGTTAGATAAAGTAACCGCAACTGAAGAATCATTAAAAGAATCTATATTTGAAAATAACAGGGCAGAATCATTATTGATTGAATTTAATAATGAAGTCATAGGATACATTATATATTTCTTTTTATAAAAATATAGGAGCTAAACGAATGAATGGATCATTCATAGATTGGATAAGGAAGCAATTGATAAAATCAACGAAAAATGTCTTTAGATATTAAAATTATTGTAGAGATATTTTAGGTATAGTAATGTTAATATATAGGTAAATTAAAAGGAGGCTAACATGAAAAGTATATTTTATTACAATACTAAGATCGGAAGAATTAGTATAGAAGAAAACGGTACATCTATTACAAAATTGGATTTTATAAGTAAAGATGTGCAAGAAGACATAATAGAAAAAAATGAAACAGTATTATTAAAACAAGCTATAAATGAGCTTAATGAGTATTTAGATGGAAATCGTAGTTCATTTGATTTACCATTAGAGCCTAAGGGAACAGAATTTCAAAAGAAAGTATGGAATGCTCTAAAAGAAATTCCTTATGGTGAAACAAGAAGTTATGGTGAGATTGCAAAGATAATTGGAAATGAAAAAGCATCAAGAGCTGTTGGAATGGCCAATAATAAAAATCCTATTGCTATTATAGTTCCTTGTCATAGAGTAATTGGAGCTAATGGTAAATTAGTTGGTTATGCAGGTGGGCTTGATTTAAAGGAAAAACTTCTTGAATTGGAAAAGAATAATGCAAAAAGGTAAGTATATAGTCTGTAGCGTCTATTTATTTTGAAAAATATCTTTGATTAAAGTAAAAATAATAATATATTACAAAAGATGTGAGGAGGAACATAATGTTAAAAATAGGATGTCACTTATCAACTTCAAAAGGATTTAAAAACATGGGAAAAGAAGCTCTCCAATTAGAAGGAAACACATTTCAATTTTTTACTCGTAATCCAAGAGGAAGTAAAGCAAAAGCTATTGATGAAAAGGATATAGCAGAATTCTTAGAATTGGCAAAAGAAAATAATTTCACTACAATATTGGCTCATGCACCTTATACATTAAATGCTTGTTCTGCAGATGAAAATACAAGAGCTTTTGCAAAAGAAGTAATGGAAGATGATTTAACTCGAATGGAATATACACCAAATAGCTTTTATAATTTTCATCCAGGTAGCCATGTTAAACAAGGTGTGGAAGTTGGAATTAAATATATTTCTGATATGTTAAATGAGGTATTGAATCCAGAACAAACAACAACTGTCTTGCTTGAAACAATGGCAGGCAAAGGGACTGAAATTGGACGCACCTTTGAGGAGTTACAAGAAATATTAATTCGTGTAAAATTATCCGATAAGATGGGAATATGCCTTGATACTTGTCATGTATATGATGCTGGATATGACATTGTGAATGATTTAGATGGTGTACTAGAAAAATTTGATAAAATAATCGGATTAGATAAATTATGTGCAATACATTTAAATGATAGTATGAATGTATTCGAAAGCCACAAAGATAGACATCAAAAAATCGGAGAAGGTTCTATTGGCTTAGATGCAATTGCCAATATTATTAATCATCCCAAACTATGTAATTTACCATTTTTTCTTGAAACTCCAAATGAGCTTGAAGGTTATGCAAAAGAAATAGCACTATTAAAAAGTCTTTACAAAATAGGGTAGAATTATAATTGCTTAGAAAGTAAGCATAATAAAAACATGTGGACTGTATATGAAATTTTAATTACATATACAGTCCTTTTTATTTAAATGAAAAAAATTGCTTATAATTACTTAAAAATATTGATTTATTACTTATAATTGCTTATAATAAAAATAGGAGGTGGTTACAGTTATTGTAATTTATATAAGGCACATCTTTTGTATGTTATTTCTTTTATGTGCCTAAATTAAGAAACAGGGTGATTTAATGTATCAAGAAGAAAGACTTTTAAAAGTATTGGAATATTTAAATGAGCATAATTATATGTCTATTCACGATATTTGTGGAATGTTCAATGTATCAAGGGATACTGCACGCCGTGACATCGTAAAACTTATAAATCAAGGAACAGCAATTCGGACTCATGGAGGAGTCAGTTTACCAGTTTTAAAAAATACCATTAAAGAATATAGAGAAAGAATTGAAGCTTATTCTGAAGAAAAAAAAAGTATTGCAAAAAAAGCACTAGAATTTATTGAGAAAGATAAACACTACTTTTTTGATGTTTCTACAATAGTGAGTTTCTTAGCACAAGAAATCAATCAATCAATTTGGGTACTTACACATTCACTAGATAATATTGAAATACTTTCTGAAAAAGAAAATATTGATATACATTCTATTGGAGGATGTCTAAATAAAAAAAATAGATTCTTTTATAAAGCAGATTGTGTGAATTATCTTGATGGAATAAGGTTTGATACAGCAATACTCGGAGCCGCATCCATAACAGAAGATGGTATTTACTATGTTGATGAAGAAGATGCTTTCATTAAACAAGCTGCTGTAAAAAAATCTGATATAGTAATTGTTCTTGCTGAATATGAGAAATTTAAATGTCTAAGTTATTACAGAGGTGTAAATTGGGACCAAATAGATGTTATTATTACTGATAAAATGCCACCTTCTGTTTTTGTAGATATTATAGAGTTATATGATATTAAATTAATGATTACTTATAATAATGCATAGTTAATAAGCAATAATAAGCAATAATAAGTAATAGTAAGAAATCTGTATTTTATAAAAGTAAGTAATTTATTAATTATATATATAAAACGCATAAAGCTAAAGGCTTTCGAGTTTTGAAAAAGACTAATATTAAATGATTTAGGGGGATGAGCTTATGAATAATTTTAAAATGATATGTCTAGATATTGATGGAACTTTATTAAATTCAAATCACAAAATTTCTGAAAAAGTGAAAAACACAATTAATGTAGTTGCAAATGAAAAGAATATACCTGTAATATTAGTTTCAGCTAGAATGCCTAAAGGAATAGCATTCTTACAAAAAGAGCTTGGAATAGAGCAACCAATTATTTGTTATAGCGGAGCTTTGATTTTAGATAAAGATAATAAGATATTATCTAAAGAATTTATAGATGTTTTTAACCTTGAAGAAATATATAAATTAGTTAGTGATAACAATATACACATTAGCTTATATAAAGATGATGAATGGTATATAGAAGAAATGGATTATTGGGCTAAGCAAGAAAGTGAAATAACAAATATTATTCCTAAAATCACAGATTTTAATGAGTTAATAGAATTATGGAAAAAGGAAGGTACAGGACCAAATAAGATTTTATGTATGGCTAATCCAGATAAAATAAATTTCTTAAAAGAAAATAATAAAGCTAGTGATCTGAATATATATCCATCAAAACCAACATACTTAGAAATTATGCCAACTAATGCATCTAAAACATCTGCAATTAACTGTTTGCAAAAGAAATTTGATATAAATAAAGATGAAATAATAGCAATGGGTGATAATTATAATGATATAGATATGCTAGAATATGCTGGACTCGGAATAGCTATGGGGAATGCTCCTGATGATGTAAAGAAGCATGCAAATGATGTAACCCTAACAAATGATGAAGATGGGGTGGCAGAAGCACTAAAAAAATATGTTATTTAATAAAGATAATTTTGTTGTGTACTAATTTTGTATAGTATAGTAATTATTATACTATACTATAATTTTAAAATTCTCTCCGTAAATTGGAGAGGATTTCTTTATGAATAAGATTAATAAAAATGGAGTGATCCAATAGAAATTCTTTATAAACTGCTAGATAGGATAATGGAGAAATAACAGGAAGCTGGATACAAGAATCAAAGCTATTATTTAAAAAAGATACAGGGTGTTGTATGTTATTAAATTCACAAAATGGAATATTATTACTTGTATTATATTCTCCAAATAAAAAATTACAGAACATTAAAAATTCTTTGAATATAGAAGAAAGAAAAAATAATTTATTTGTAAACTTCCTTATGAATTAGGAAAATACTAGGGTGAACTGCAGAAAATGAAGCTGATAGTGAAGCATATATGTAATATATGGTTACTTTGAAATCATTTTGAGACAGCACATTTTTAGGGATTAATATTGTTAAAAAAATAGCTATTCTTTAAAAAAGGAAAAAAAAGTTTATAATAAAATTAGAATACTAAATTATAACATTGATTTATAATATATTACAATGAAATTCTATATAATTTTAATGTGAATTTATTTTCTAATTAATTTGAGAGGAGATTGTTTATGTTATATATTTTGAATGGGTAAACTTCTAGGTGTAGGAGGATTTAATGTCGTTATGATAGCAGATTTACTTGGGGATATATTTTTGATTTTTTAAAGTGAATAAGTTGAAATCGATTTTAAGGAGCTTGATAAAAATGAAGACAGAACAAGGTCTGGTAATTGAGGTAATTGGTGATGTTGCCAAAATTAGAGTTGGAAGACATAGTGACTGTACTAATTGTGGTGCTTGTCCAGGTAGCGATATTGTGATTATAAGTGCAAATAATAAAGTAGGGGCAAAAGTAGGACAAAGGGTGGATTTTGAAGTTAAAGAAGTAAATGTTTTAATTGGTGCTTTTGCTGTTTTTGTTTTGCCACTAATTGCTGCATTTGTTGGTGTCCTATTAGGGAGACTCATAGGACAATATATTGGATCTAATATAAATGTTTTTCAAGTTGCAGGTGGAATAATTGCTTTTTTATTATCTATGATATTTGTAAAGTTGTTTGATAAATCTGCTACTGGAAGTGAAAAATCACAGCCGACAATTATCCGTATTTTATAGTAAATATTTTTTGGCATATAAGTTTTTTATTAAAAAGAACAAATTTGTGAGGTGATTGTTAATGTTAAAAAGTTTCCTTGGAGGAATTCATCCTAAAGGTAGCAAAGCGTACACCGTTGACAAAGCTATTGAAATTCCAACTTTACCTTCTCAGGTAGTTATTCCTATGAGTCAACATATAGGAGCGCCTTGTACACCAATAGTTAAGGTTGGTGACAAAGTTAAGAAGGGACAAGTTATAGCTAATAGTGAGGCTTTTATGCATAGTCCAGTGCATGCATCTATTTCAGGAGATGTTATTAAGATTGCAGAAATGCCACATGCTTCGAAAGTTAATTGCTTATCTATTGTTATTAAAAATGATGGATTAGATGAATGGGTTGAAGGTATTCCGTTACATCGTGAATGGGACAAACTAGAGGCTCAAGAAATTCGTGATATTGTTAAAGACGCTGGAATAGTTGGTCTTGGAGGTGCTACTTTTCCTACACATATTAAGCTTTCTCCCAATAAAGAAGTTGATATTTTTATTGTAAATGCAGCTGAATGTGAACCATATTTGACAGCAGATTACAGAATGATGCTTGAATATACTGAACGTATAGTTACAGGGGTTAAAATAGCTATGAAAGTCCTTGGTGTTAGTAAAGGTTTTATAGGAATAGAAGACAATAAGCCAGAGGCAGTAAAGGTTATGAAAGAATCTTTTAAAGGAACATCTGTTGAAGTTGTATCTTTGCCGACAAAGTATCCTCAAGGAGGTGAAAAAATGCTGATAAAAGCATTGGTTAATCGTGAAGTTCCAACCGGTGGTTTACCTATGGATGTTGGCGTTGTAGTACAAAATATTGGTACTACTGTTGCAATTTGTGATGCTGTGGTTAGTGGTATTCCACTAATAGAAAGGATTGTTACAGTTTCTGGAGATGCAATTAAGGAACCTAAAAATTTATTATTAAGAATAGGGTCAACCTTTAAAGATGCAGTAGATTATTGTGGAGGATTTAATAAAATTGCTGAAAAAATAATTTCTGGAGGACCAATGATGGGATTTGCGCAATTTACATTAGATGTGCCTATAATTAAAGGAACATCTGGTATATTAGCTTTAGGTAGTGATGTTGTAAATTCAGGAGAAGAGTCTCCTTGTATTAGATGTGGTAGATGTGTTGAAGCATGTCCAATGGGATTAGTACCAAGTATGCTAAGTATATTAGGTGAACGCCACAAATATCAAGAAGCTAAAGAACAATATAGTTTATTTAATTGTATAGAATGTGGAAGTTGTGTTTATACATGTCCTGCAAAACGTAATATTGTTCAATATATAAAACAATTAAAAGCACAGAATTTAGCACAATCAGCAAAGAAATAGTGAGAGAAGGGATAAAATGAGTTCAGAAAGTAACGTACAAGAAGGTAAGGCGCAGAAAATTCAAGCAAAGGAAATTGAAGTACAGGATGAAAAGTTTACTGTTTCAGCATCACCGCATATTCGTTGCAACGAATCAATTTCAAAAATAATGTGGAATGTAAATTTGGCTTTAGCACCTGCAGCTATTTTTTCAATATTTTATTTTGGTTTTCCAGCTTTAATAAATATGGTAGTAGGAGCAGTTTCAGCAGTTGTATGTGAGTATTTGGTACAAAAGTTTCGTAAAAAGAAGATTACAGCATTCGATGGAAGTGCATTTTTAACTGGTCTTTTATTGTCAATGTCTGTTTCACCAAGTTTACCACCTTATATGGTTGCAATTGGTTCATTTGTAGCAATAGTAATAGCTAAACAATCAATGGGCGGATTAGGATATAATATTTTCAATCCTGCACATATTGCAAGAGCAGCTTTAATGGTGTCTTGGCCAGTTGCAATGACAACTTGGACAAAATTAACAAATTCATTTGTTATTAGTAGTGCAACTCTATCAGTAGATGCTGTTAGTGGACCAACTCCATTAAATATATTAAAACAACAAGGTTATGCAAAATTAATTGAGACTTTTGGAAGTAACACAGCTATGTATAAGGCTATGTTTCTTGGTACAAGAAATGGAAGTATGGGTGAAACCTCTACTATATTACTTATGCTAGGAGGGGTATATCTTTTGTATAGAGGATATATTAAGTGGCAAATTCCAGTTTGTATGATTGGAACAGTGGGAATACTTACTTGGATTTTTGGACCAACAGGTTTATTTACTGGTGATCCATTATTTCATATGATGGCTGGTGGTTTAATTTTAGGAGCATTCTTTATGGCAACAGATATGGTAACCATTCCTATTACAACAAAAGGTCAAATAATTTTTGCAGTAGGAGCTGGTATGATAACTGTTTTAATTAGATTACAAGGTGGTTATCCAGAAGGTGTTTGTTATTCAATTTTATTAATGAATGCTATAACACCATTAATAGATCGTTTAGTAAAACCAAAGAACTTTGGAGCAAGGGGGTAATAAAATGTCAGATGTAGATGTTAAGAAAGAACATTCTATTTTAAAGGTTGCAATAAATCTAATAGGAGCTTGTTTGGTTTCTGGATTAATAATAGGAGTAGTATATTTTATTACAGCACCTATTGCAGCACAAAAAAATGAAATGTTAAAACAACAGGCAATGAAGGAATTAGTGAATGATGCACAAACTTTTAAAGCAGTACCAGATAAAGCTGAGTGGTTTGCTGCTGAAAAAGATGGAAAAGTAATTGCTTATGTAGTCCCTGGTGAAAGCAAGGGATATGGTGGAGCAATTAAAATGCTTGTAGCAGTTACTTCAGATGGAAAAGTCATTGATTATAATATATTGACAAGTAATGAAACCCCTGGGCTAGGAGATAATGCTTCAAAAGAGCCTTTTAGAAGTGAGTTTAAAGGAAAGCAATTAGAAGCTTTAACAGTAGTAAAAGATCCTTCTAATAAAGAAGATATTCAGGCTATGACAGGGGCAACTATTTCATCTAAAGCTGTAACACTAGCTGTTAAAAATGCAGTAGAAGAAGTAGTACAGTTTACAGGAGGTAAATAATATGAAAGAATTATGGAAAATTTTTTATAAAGGTTTATTTGATGAAAATCCAATATTTATATTATCTTTAAGTCTTTGCCCAGCATTAGCGGTTACGACTACAGTAGCCAATGGATTAACTATGGGATTATCAGTATTATTTGTTATTACAGCTAATAATGTAGTGGTTTCATTAACACGTAAGTTAGTAAACCAAAAGGTTAGAGTGCCTGTCTATATAACATCAATTGCAACTATAGTAACAGTTGTACAACTTGTATTACAAGCCTTTTTCCCATCTTTATATAAGGCACTTGGAATATATTTAGCATTAATAGTAGTATTTGCAATAATACTAGCAAGAGCTGAAGTATTTGCTTCAAAGAACAAGGTTATTCCATCTTTCTTTGATGGGCTTGGTATGGGGTGCGGATTTACAATAGCTATGCTTGCAATAGCTGTTGTAAGAGAACTTCTTGGTAATGGGACAATTTTAGGATATTCAGTATTTGGATCTTGGTATAATCCAGCCTTAATTATGATTTTACCGCCTGGTGCATTTATATTAATTGGCTATATGATGGGTGGCATTAAACTTTATAATCAACGTAAAGAGAGCAAGAGATTAAAAGGGAGTGAATCATAATGAAAGAATATTTTACACTGTTTATAGGTTCAGTAATTGTAAATAACTTTGTTTTAACAAAATTTTTAGGCTTGTGTATATTCTTTGGAGTTTCTAAAAGTCTAAATGCATCAATAGGAATGGGTATGGCAGTTACTTCTGTTATAACACTTAGCTCAATTCTAGCGTGGATAGTATATAATTTTGTACTTTTACCATTTCATTTGACATTTTTAACAACGATTATTTTTGTAATACTTATAGCAAGTTTTGTACAATTGTTGGAATTAATAATAAAAAAACAAGCACCTGCTTTATATAATATGTGGGGAATTTATCTTGTTTTAATAGCAACAAATTGCATAGTGCTATCTGTTCCATTGTTAAGTGTAGAATCTAATTATTCATTTGTTAAGAGTATAATCTTTGCAATAGGATCGGGTATGGGATTTGCACTTGCATTGATACTTATGGCAAGTTTAAGAGAAAAATTGGTATATGCAGATGTACCTAAGGCATTAGAAGGAACAGGAATAGCATTTATTTTAGCAGGTATGTTATCATTAGCATTTCTTGGATTTTCTGGAATGATATAAGATATGTTATTTTCTTTCGTATGACTAAGTTTATTAAGGAGATGAATAAAAATTATGTATACTGCTATAATGGTTTTTGTGGTAATGGGGGCAATTGGAACAGTTTTTGGTTTTATTCTTGCTTTCGCAAATAAAAAGTTTTCAATGGAAGTAAACCCGCTTATTCACGAGGTAGAGGAGGTTCTTCCTAAAGGACAGTGTGGTGCATGTGGTTATGCAGGCTGTGCTGCTTATGCTGAAGCTGTAGTTTTAAATCAAGAAGTTCCTCCCAATTTATGTGTACCTGGTAAAGATGCTGTTGCAAAATCTGTGGCAGAACTTACAGGAAAAACAGCAGAACAACTAGAATCAAGAGTAGCTCATGTTAGATGTAAGGGATCAATTAGTAAAGCATTTTTAAGTTATAACTATAACGGAATAAAAGAGTGTGCTGCTGCAAGTTTAATTCAAGGTGGACCTAAAGGCTGTAAAAATGGATGTATTGGATTTGGAGATTGTGTAAAGAGCTGTCCTTTTGGTGCTATGACTATGGGAGAGGAAGGATTACCAGTTGTTGATATGAAAAAATGTACTGGATGTGGAAAGTGTGAAGCATCATGTCCCAAAAATGTCATACAAATAATACCAACAAATGTAACTGTAAAAGTTAACTGTAATTCTACGGATAAAGGAGCTGTTGCTCGAAAAGCTTGTAGTACTGCTTGTTTAGGTTGTGGCATTTGTGCGAAGAACTGTAGCTATGGAGCTATTGAGATTCAAAACAATCTTGCAGTAGTGGACACAAAAATATGCATTGAAAATTGTAGTGAAGCAACATGTGTAGCAAAATGTCCAACTGGAGCAATAAAAGTTGATAATAAATCAAAAGAACATAATAAGGTAGATACTTTAAATGCTAATAGTTAGGTATATTTAAATATATATAAGTAAAAATAAATCTAAAGATTACTTGCCTTAAGTAATTGAAGTAGCTAATGCTGCTATATTACGAGGTGAGAATCTTTTAGATTTATTTTTTAGTATTTTTGTATAATTTATAGGAGATTGGAGTGAACATATGAAGAAGATTATATGTCCATTAATGGCTTGCATTTCAATTGTTTTAATTTGTACTTCATGTGCAAGTCAAAAAAATAAATATTACGAAAAAAGTAATATAGTAATGGATACAACAGTGACATTAAGTGCTTACGGTGAAAATTCAAAAGAAGCAGTTGAAGAGAGTCTTAAAAGGTTAGAAAAAGTATAATATTGAAAATGGACTTATTAATTTAGGTGCAAGTTCTATTTATGCACTTGGTAAAAATAAAGATGTATCGCTTCATAAGACATGAGATAGGTTAGAATAAATTCAGGTGGGGGATGAAACTTCGCCTGAATTTATTCACTTATATTTAAATCTCTAAAGTAAGGTAGTTTAGACATATGTTTAACTACAAAATTTGCGGTTATGCCAATAAAAATTCCTGTGCCAATACCTGCTATGGATAATATAGGCAAATAAAGCATGATAGCTATATTTTGAACTATAGCTGAAGCAACAATTAATTGACCTACATTATGAAATAAAGCGCCAGAAGCACTTACGCCTATTATACTGACTTTATCTTTTCCAAGTGTTTTAACACATATCATCATAAAATAACTAAAGGTTGCCCCAGCAACACTGTACATAAAGGTGGAGAGGCTTCCACCAAACATAGTTGATAGCAAAAGTCTTAGTATTAATACTAAAAAAACGTCTTTTTTACTATTTAATGTGTATAGTGCTATAACCGTAATTAAATTTGCTAATCCAAGCTTTGCACCAGGTGCAATAAATGGTACTGGAATCATACTTTCAACGGTATAAAGAGCCAAAGCTTGTGAAACTAAAAGACCTATAAAAACTATTCGGAATGTTTTACTCATTTGATTCACCTCAGTATGCTGGAATAACATCAATATTTTTTTCAGTATCATTACTCTTAATTTCAATCATTAATTTATGTGGAAGGCAAACTAAAAGTTGACCTGGTTTTGATATAAAGCCAGATTTTATACAAATTATATCTGGGCAATCAGCATCGATTATTCCAATAGACGCATCTTTAATTTCAATTATATTATATCCATATTCTGTTTTAACATCTATTTTATCTTCACCTCGATGCTCAGATAAGAGTATTTTTTTATAAGGTTTTCCGTCTAAAGTTATTTCAGCGTAAGTTCCATTATAATTTTTACCCATCATTATTCCGAAAATAAGTTCAGGAATAAAGGATAAACATATTAATAAAACTATTATAATTATATCCCACTTTTTAAACATAGTAGTTCCTTCTTTAACCTTAACTTTGTAAGTTTCGGCATATGAAATAAAATAACGAGTATACTGACTTGTAATTTTTTCATATGCCTTATTTATTTAATTATATATTTTTACTGAATATTTGTATATATTTTTATATCTAATATTGTATAATAACATCTCGGGCATACTGGTCTGTTATTTTTTTGAATATGCCTTAGTTGAAAAAGTGATTTGTAACATCACCTTTTAATAGATTTGATTATAAAGATTCTTCGATTTTATATTATTTCACATGAAAATAAATTATTGATATTATTAAAAAGATTTATGCTTTAAAATATATGTTTTTAACAACGAAAATATAAAAACATAAAAGCATATAATAATTTATAGGAAACATGCATTTTGAAGATGGATTATAAGGATTAATATATAATAAATATGAAAAAACTAATCGTAGTGACTTTATTGGAAAAAGATGATATATTAATAAAAACTAGGTTGAATAAAGCTAAAATTATAGTTAGAAAGAAGGCATTATTTATGTATGAAATGAAAGAAGAATATAAAATTGGAGTAGAACTTATTGATGAGCAACACAAGAAGCTTTTTGAGTTAACTGATAAAGCGTACATGCTATTAAAGAATGACTTTGCCCTTGATAAATATGATAAAATAGTAGAAATAATAGAAGAATTAAAAGATTATACTATTTTTCATTTTAAATCAGAAGAAGAATATATGGAAAGTATAAATTATAGAAGATTATTCACTCAAAAAATAGAGCATGAGAAATTTATTAAAAAGCTTGATGCAATAGACTTAAAAAATGTTGATGAAAACCAAGATAAAAGTTTAGTAGAAATGTTAAACTTTTTAAATGATTGGTTAACTGAACATATATTAAGAAATGATAAGCTTATAGGAGAATAAAGTAAATTTATATATTGTCAGTTACAACGCATTTAATTTCTTATATATTATTAGTTACAAAACTAAAGAAAATATATTGTAAATTTTATCCTAAGCATATATAATAGAATTAATAAAATATAATGTGTCTTCAGGGCAGGGCGTGAATCCCTACCGGCGGTATAGCCCGCGAGCTTATGTAAAGCTGATTCGGTGTAACTCCGAAGCCGACAGTATAGTCTGGATGAAAGAAGGTAACCTATTAGGAATTAAGATTTTCTTTATTCTTATTTATTGCAGTATGTGCCCTGATGTGTTTAGCATCAGGGCTTTTTGATTTATGTTAATGTATAAAATCAGATAAGAATATATTAAAAGATTAACTCACTAATAAGCTACACCAGGAGATAACTTTTGGGGGGGCAACTAAACAGTTATAAAAACATTATAAAAGTTTAGAAAACTATATTAAAAATATATAATGAGGGAGGTGAATCGTTGCCAGCTCTATAATGAAATTCCATAAAATTGCTAGGTATATTTTATCTGATTTTGTAGTATACTATTAATAGCTATTGTGAGTCCCATATGTTGCGAAAGTGATATAGTCATGGAGTAGAATCCTGAGGGTGTTAGTGTTAATATAAAATCACATTTCGTTGTGATTGCGAGAACC
>Ga0302140_10001182_pt1 | contig 34217 bp, 33 predicted proteins | sample I_Bog_E1_1_FD_202095 | JGI IMG/M metagenome (GOLD analysis project Ga0302140, IMG submission 202095) | Peat permafrost microbial communities from Stordalen Mire near Abisko, Sweden - I_Bog_E1_1 | ecosystem: Environmental > Terrestrial > Soil > Wetlands > Peat | place: Sweden: Abisko, Stordalen... | reverse complement strand
AAAAAGATTTTGTTGGTTTTTCTTAATTTTTTAAAAAAAAATTTTTTTTTAATTTTTAAAAATATGTTAAAATCAAATGCACTAATAAAGAGGTTTTAAGGTAATTTATTTTAATTTTTTTTTCGGTTTCTCAATTTTGTTTATTTAAAAACTTTGAATTATTTTAGTAGCAGGCACACTGTTTTTTTGAAAATTATGATCGGTTTTTTGGTTTTTCTTTGGAATTATTGGAAATACTTTCCTTTTGAACATTATATTCTGAAAAGAATCGTCATCATTAGAAGCTTCAAATGAATTATTTGGGGGCTCTTCATCATTTATTTCTCTATTTTCAACTGTGACTTTTTCAATGGCTTCTTCAAAATCCATATCTTTGAATCTCATTTCATTATTGTTTTGATTGTTCTGGATCCACACTTCAAATGATCAATAAGATCAAAGGAAAATAATTTAACTTGAGTCTATATTTGGATTCGGCGGATAGGCTTTTGCAAAAATGTTTGATCGATCTTGGTAAGCAAAATTTTTTATTTTTTCAGATAGTGAGGAAATTTTGTCCTCTAACTTATCTTGATTCTCCAAAATTTTTTCAAAATTTTTTTTATCAGTTTCTTCAAGTTGTTTCATGTATTTTATCCTATTTTTTTCATATTTTCTTTCTTCTGCAATTTTTCTGGCCTCAATTTGATCCTAAAAAGCATTTTTACAACCGAAAAAAAAGGATTTTACTCTTAACTTTATAAGGTTTTTCTAAGCCAAATTGAATAATTGGGGAAGCTTTTAAAGAATTTAAAATAATTTAAGAACAAAATCAAACGTAAATCCTCTTCTTTATCATTTTTCTGTTTTGTTTTGAGCTTGAGAAAGGTATTCTAAACAAAAAATTTAAGGAAAACTATGGAATTTTCCCAACTTTGACTCCAAAGAAAAAAAGCAAAAATAAAAGCAAAACAAAAAGCTTCATTTTAGTTATAATTTAAAAACTCAAACTTTTTTATTAAAAAAATTAGATATTTCGCTAAATTAATAGAACTTTCTATTCATGGAAGTCGCCGAAGACTATGATTCTATCAGACAAGCTGAGGAATACAAAGGCAAGGGCAATGATTTCTTTAAAGGTAACTTGTTGTATGTTTGTTGACATATCTGATTTGAAAAGCTCAAAAATATGATGCCTCCATTGATGAATATACAAAAGCAATCGCCATGAAACTCAATACACCAAAATCAGCTGTGTACTTTGCAAACAGAGCCTTTGCCAATATGAAACTTGAAAATTATGGTTTGGCTATAGCAGACAGTGATGAAGCCATCAAATTGGATCCTAATTATGCAAAAGCTTATTATAGAAAGGCTGATGCCAACATAGCCCTCAATAAATATGAACTTGCTTTGGATTCTCTGAAGGTGGTGATTTTGAAGCTGAAAACACAGGATCAGGATGCCCAAGAAAAGTTTAAATTTGTAAAGAAGGTTCTGAAGGAAAGAGCGTTTATTGAAGCCATCAAGAAAGATGATGAGAATGACAAGATTGATTTAGCAGAGATAAATGACATGATCGTATAAACTGTTTAAATTTAAAATTAATTATTCAAATTTATTTTAGGTGGAAGTCACATATGATGGTCCTAAATTTGAGGACACAGAAGCTATAACTCCAAAATGGATGGTTCAGTTGATGGAACACCTCCGAGATCAAAAAAAACTCCACAAAAAGTTTGTTCTCATGATCCTCATAAAAATTATGGAGATTCTAAAGGCCCTTCCTCCATTAGTGGAAGAAGAAATCCCATTGTATTTTTATTTAATTTTTGATACAATATAAATTTGTAACAGAGACAAGGAAATCACAATTTGTGGTGATACTCATGGTCAATACTATGATCTATTAAACATATTTAAGTTAAATGGAAATCCATCAGAGGAGAACCCTTATTTGTTCAATGGAGATTTTGTTGATCGAGGATCCTTTTCTGTTGAAGTTATGTTAGTTCTATTTTCATGGAAAGTTTGTAATCCGAAATGTATGCATCTAACGAGGGGGAACCACGAAGCTAAGAATATGAATAAGCTATATGGGTATATATTTCTATATTTCTGATTCACTTTTTTTTTTCAGATTTGAAGGGGAAGTCACTCATAAATATGACTCAAAAACTTATGAACTCTTTGCTAAAGCTTTTTGCCACCTTCCACTTGGATATGTGCTAAACAGAAAAGTTATGATTGATCATGGAGGTCTATTCTCTCAGGACGGAGTGACTTTGGAAGATATAAAAAAAGTAGATAGATTCAGAGAGCCTCCAGATTCAGGAATTATGACCGATATGATGTGGGCAGATCCTGTTAAGGAAAATGGAAGACATCCAAGTAAAAGAGGAATTTCAATAGGGTTTGGTCCTGATGTTGCCAAAAGATTCTTAGACGAAAATAAATTAGATCTTTTGGTAAGAAGTCATGAAATGAAAATGGAAGGATATGAAATAGAAGCGGATGGTAGAGTTATTACTGTGTTCAGTGCTCCAAACTACTGTGACCAGATGAAAAATAAAGGTGCCTTTATTCGATTCAAGGGAAAAGACATGAAGCCCATAATAAAGACTTTCGATTGGGTGGTAAAAAATCAATAAATATTTATAATCTATTGAATTAATTTATTTTAGGAACATCCTAACATTCCTGTAATGGCTTATTCGAGAAGTTTCCTGCCTTTTGTTTAGATAAAAAACATTATTAAAGGTTTGTTTGAATGAAATCAAGAAAACAATAAAATATTTAAAATTTAATCAAAGATTGAAGCTTCCTTATGTTTTTTCACAAAATCACTAAAAGTAACTTTGGTTTTTATTTGTATAGGTGTTTTGCACTCTGTAATCATATTCTCTTCATTTAAAATTTGGTTAGTTCTTTCCTTAAAAACTTCCGCTTCAGTCTAAATGACATTGGTTAATAATTTTTAAATGTTAAAAAAAATTTACTTTGTCATTTTTTAGTTCTTTGTATAGGTCTGCTATAAAGTTTTGAAGGTTTATTCCTGACTTTATTTCTATGAATTGGATTTCTTCTAAAATGTTTTTTTCTTCATTTTTCTCGAAACATTCATACTTTTCTGGTTGAAAATTTTTGAACTTATTGACAACATAATTTTGAAATTTTATTGAAAACTCTGGTTTTTCTTCTGGATAATCCTCTAGATTGTCCATAAAAGCCAAGATATCCTCTTTTTCGGTTGCCTTATGAGCAGTATTAAAAGAAAGTTCCTTTTCTTCTGGAAATTGAGCTGTATTTTCTTTGAGAATTTCTTCTTCTTTTGTAAAATCTTTTTGGTTTTTCCTCTCTTTGTAAGGTGTGAGGAATTCTTTGATGAGTAGTTTAGTTCGCTTATTTTGATCCAAAACGTTTTGAATTGTTTTTTCTAATTTCACAAAACTTCTGTTTCTTTTGTCAAGAGTTTCCTCAAAAACGCCTTGATAAGAAGTCATGCTTTTTCTGTGGATTTTCTGTTGGTATGTAGAAGATTTTTCATGAGAAATTTTGTGAATAATTTGAGACGTAAGAGGAGTCTCTTTGATAAAAATAGAATTTTGAGGGAGTTTAATAGGAGAGTATGAAAAGGGTTGATGATAAAAAAACATTAAAAATGTTAACAGACAAATGTCCTTTAATTAATTATTATTAATTTAAAAAATTTATATGGGAAGCACATGCAATACTACAAAAACAAAGTCTCAAATCCCACCATTTTTTGAAAGAACATTTGACAAAAACGTAACAATTTCAGAAGTCTTAGAATTTGAACCTCAAAAAATCATAAAACATCCTGCAAAAACTAAAATAGTGAAATCATTCAATCTATTATTAAATAATATGGCCAATATTAGAGAATTCCAAGACACTTTGACTTTCTTGACAAGTTTTTCAAATGAAAAACAAAAAATGCTTGTTAATGACATTTTAATAAAGCCATTCCAACTCAAAATAAATAGAAGGGCTTCCAAATATCTTCCTGAGATTTTCTCTTCTCAATATGAAACCTATTTTGCTCGAACATTTCCTTATATCCATGAACAGAATGGACTAATAATTCCTTTATTTCAAAAAAAAAACTTTTTCACAAATTTTAATAAAGAAATTTTGGACAACGTTTCCAAAATCAGCAAATTGAGGAGACTTTCTAATGAAAATACAAAAACTGCTAAAGTAATTACAAGAACGAAAGATAGCATCAAATTAAGGAAGGAAAAATCAAAAGATAGTGCAGAATTAACAAAAGAAAAATCAGAATTAGTTCCTAAAAGCAAAGGAAAAATAATAAATGTTTCTAATAGAAAGCCTCAAATCAAAAACAAGCCAAAACAAATGAAAAAATCTCAATCGATTTCACATTTTCCCAAAAAAGAATTCTCAAATTTGAAAATAAACTTGATTCCTTTAATTCAAATAGAAAAAAAAACAAGAGCTGATACTTACCTTAAAAAGAAGGTACAAAAAAAACTTTCTGTTTCTTCTCAAAAAGATAATAATAAATATTATGTATTGTTTTCTTACGCTCAAAATAATCAAATCGAAGAAAAATTCAAGAAAAAATCTAATGTGAATGTTATTCAACCCAAAAAGATAAAAGAAATAATGTTTTCTTCAGGAGAAATTTTCAAAAGAGATGAGTCTTCTGATGAACCGAAAAGCTCCTCATCAAATTTTTAAATTAAAATGAAATTTTATTTATTCCATGTTATTTTTTTCATTTTCCTTCTTGTTTTTTTCTAAAGAATTAAATGAAAAAAAAAAATAATAATTGTTTTATTTCATATATTTAAAAATATGAAGCTTCTCTTAAAATTAAAATATGAAGTTTTAATTATTCTTTAAAATAAAATTATAATATTTTTTCTTTGGTTATGGAAGACAAAATGCTCCAACCAAAGTAAGGATATCCTAATTTATGTGAACATCTCCTTAAAAATATTTTGTAAATTGTTTCTATTTCGATTTTTTCTCATTTCCATTCTAACCCTCGAGAGGCAATCGGAACAAGCCTTGAATTTCATCAAAATTTTTTCGCTCAAATAAGCATTTTTCGTTATATTCTTGTTAAATGTTACAGGGTCATAAACAAAGAACTTTCCTTTCTCTTTCTCGATTTTGTTTGAAATGTGAAAGAAAGGACTAGAAAAGTTATTAATTTTTTAGAGAAATTTTTTATGAATACCTTGGTTCAATACACAAAGAAATCCCCATTTCATTAAGATTAAAAAAATGCCCATAAAAATGGAAGAAATTGAAGAGAAGAACTGCATAATTCTCATGATGACCGACACTTTTTGCTTTAAAAAAGGCCACAATCAATAAGATTAAACAGTAAGAACTGATTCCTCCTAAAAAATTATAAAACAATGCTTATTTTGGAAAAAAACTAACAAGTACCGTTATAAGTATTATTGAGCTGCTTTAAATGAAGGAAGAATTTTAAAATGAGAGTTATCTTAAATAAGCTTGAATAGAAAAGCAACCACTTGTTAGTTAAGTCTGTTGATAATATTCCTGTGAATTCATTATTCGTCGGCATAAAATAATTATTATTGGGGCAATTATAATTAGTTGTTTCTATTGTAATATCCAGTTTGATAGTAAAGTATTTGAGTTTTTCAGCAATATGACTTTTCGTTACATTTAAAAAACTATAATCTTCATCCTGAGTTATAAAATCTATTGGAGGATTAGGATAAGTAAATTCATTGAATGGAATGAAAGGATCGACTTCCTGCAATCAAAATTTTATCAAAAAAAATAGTTATATTAAGTATACTAATTTTAGAACAGGAATTGATGCTGTGAAAATCGGTTTGTAAGTTTTGACCCATTTCAAGAAAGTTAATTTGCTCAATAAAACTTGCAAAATTTCAGTGCTTTCATAAGTTGTTAATGTTTCAAAACCGGTAATGCCAATATCCATATCACTAGTTGAGAGTGCAAGGCCTGTCGCACAAGAACCATAAAGTCTAAGATTTGGCTGGTATTCCGAGAATATGTTAGAAACAATAAATAAGAGTCTTTGGAACATAATTGATCTATAATTCATTATATGAGGAGCATCTTCTTGCATTTCATTCAAGAATTCATTCATATCTAGATTGACTTTTTCAACAAAAGCTTGATCTTCCGCATCTTCAAGATTTTCATAACGAAACTCTTCAATGTTTATGAGATTGATCTCTAAAAGAGGTTCATCTGGAAAATGAATTGCATTTAGGCTTGATGATTTTTTCGTTTTTTGAGAGGGAGAAGTGGTTTCTCCGGTGTCTATTCCCTTTGTTGAAATCGTCCTCGAAGAATTTTCTTCTTTCCTTTGTTTATTACTTTTGGATAGATGGATACTTGGAGGATTTTTTAGTTCCTTTTCAAGTTCACTGTCTAAATAATGGTGGTGATTATGATGACTGATCTCAGCTTTTTTGGTTGGGTAATCAGGTTGAGCGTGAGGATGTTTTTGTTGTTTATTCGAAGAGGTGCTCTGGCTTTGGCTTTGGATTGGCTTTTGGTCTTTTGTAATATTTTCATCGAGAGAAGTCTTTTTTTTTGAAGGGAGAGAAGAAGTGGAGAGAGTCGCATTTATTTCCAAGAAATCATTTTCTTTTTTTGTTTTTTCTTTGACTATCAATGTCTTTTTGTTTTCAGACATTTGCTTATTGAATTTTGATTGAGTCTTATTATTTTTTTCAAGATTTTTATGCAATTTTATTGGAAATCTCATTTGTTTATTAGTATTTTTGTCCTTTTTGCTTTTCACTTCAATAAAATCTTCCCCCTTGTTTAAATATTGAAAATTCTCTAAATTTGTAATATCACAACTCTGAGATTTTTTCAAATCTAAAGAAAAATCTTCTTTTATTTTTTCATCACTTCCCTTTGAAGTTTCTTCTTGTTTTTCTAAACTTTCTCTAGATGGCTCAAACATAAAGGATTTATCTGGAAACAAGGGAGGGTTTGAAGATGTGGAGTTGTTTTTTGCTGAGTTCTTTTTTTTATACTTTTTATTTTTGGATTTCTTTTTAGATGATTCAAGACCAACCTTTTTAACTGCTTCAGAGATCAAAGTTTGAGTCAACTGCTCTATAAATGGCTTGATTTCACAGTTTTCTGGACTTTCGCAAGAGCACATCTCGATATCAGGAGAATGCATATCGTTTTTTCTGTGTTTTTTATTGGACTTTCTTTTCTTTCTTTTCTTTTTTTCTTTCGCTTCACTAGAAATCAACTCCTGAGCCATGAATTGTGTATAAATATCGTTAATTTCTTGGAATACATAACGATCAATTATGCCATTGATTTTGTCTGAAAAAAAAATTAATCAATTAAAATTAAAAAAAACAATGCCTGTTTTGTTTAGTTCCGTGAAAACTATTGATTCAAAGAAAAAGTCTGCCTTTTTATCATCAATTAGAGAATGATAATGAGAGAGAATTTCCTCAGACAAAAATTGACTCCATGGACTTTTCAAATTCTCTTTAAGATCATGATAAAATTTAATCAGAGGGTTGTTGGTTTTTGGTGAACTGTCTTCGATTAATTTCAGAAATTCATCTGCTTTGGATAAAATCTAAACAATTAACTATCATAATGAAATTATTATGAGAAATACTTTTTTCTTTTTGGATTTTTCAATTTTTATCCAAAAATTTTTTAAATTATCTATTCTTGACAGCAAATTTTCTTTATGGATTACTCCATAACGAATGAGATTTTTTGGTGGTGGACGCAATTTATTTTCATTAAAAAATCTGAATAAAAACCATAATTTTAAGACGTTCAATAGATTACTTAATCCAAATGGATTTTTCGAAATGAGCTACAACCCAACTGGATATACTTTGGAAACTATTTGGCTTAAACCAATAAGGAGCTTCCCAAATCCAATCCTTTAGATTTTCATCGAATACAACCCTAAAATTTGGTATTATTGGCAAAATTTTCAGAAGAGGCTTTTACTGGCACGGGCTTGAAAATGAATTTTTGTCTGAGGCATCTTGGAATAAAATCAACAATTTTTCAAGATTTTGGATTAATGATGTTGAGAATGTCAACGTGTCAAAAGGTTGTGAAGAATCTATAATTCGAAGGTTTTTAAGAATTTCCTAAAAATATAATTAGCAATGAATAACAATAAAATAGGCTAAAAATCAAAAAACTTCACTATGATTTTCTTCAGACTTGTTTTTATCGAGAAAAACATCTTCGCAATATTTTTGGCAGTAAAAAAAGTTCTCAAAATCTTTATTATTCAGAAAGTTTCTAAAAATAAAAAATGTTTATTTTTATTCACAGATTATATCAAATTAAATAAAAAATATTTAAAAAAAAAGCTAATTTACATATCTTTGCCCATTTTGTCTTGGTGTTGGTATTGAGCAAAGCTCTTCTCCCCATTGATGATGTTTTTCCAAAACATTTTTATAATTATCATGCATAGGCATTGATCTTCAATAGTGAACAGCTCAAACCTTTCCTCAAAACTTAGGGAGTTTATCCTAATAATGAATTTTACTATTTTGAAAATTAAGAAAACAAAAAAAAAATAAAAAAAATAAAAATACAATAGTTAAAAATGAAAAAAATGACTTACCATTCCATTAATTCTTCTTTATTGGATTCAGGCAAGGTGAGCTTGAATTTTTCATTTTTGTCTAAGGTAGGAGCTGGATAGAGAAAGTTCTCTGGAGTTTTTCTGCATTTGTTTTTACCTCCCAGATGGCCTTGAGGGGGGTACATTAAATTAAATGGATACAAGAAATTCATGCTATAATTGTATGGATTTAGCACGAGATTATTATAATCTTCATTGGCATTTGCCAAGGAATAATTCATATCTTTATTCATGAAGGAAACCATAAATGCTGGAAAAAGGGTCTAGGTTTGGAGATAGTCGGGAATAAAAAATGAAGGAACTTGATTTTTTTTTAATAATTTGTTTAGGATTCCTATTTTTATGTATGACAAATACGACGCTTTGGATCGCAGATTTAAATTAAATTCACTACATTCAAAAACATTCAAATAACTGCTAAGATATTTTTTTTTTAATAAAATTTTAAATCTTTTCAAGCATTTCTTTGAAATTCTGAATTAATTTAAATTTTGAAATTTTCTTATGAGAAAAATTTCTGAAAATTTTTATATGACATATTTTTCGTATCTTGCGAAGTTTCTTTTCAAAATTTCTTCTAAAGGACCCAACAAACGCTTAAAACTTTGTCTATCTAAACCAACAAGGGAAACATCAGTCTAAAAAAAAAATTTATGAAATCGAATTTTTGAAAAAATTCACTATAAAATATTTTTAAAAAATACTAGTTTATTATTCCCGAAAAACACAATTTAAATAAATAACGGAAAAAAATGCAAAAAAAAGGAACCTATTCCAATAAAAAAAAATATATAAAAAACACCTCTGCAACTACACTAGCAGCTCTGGGACGATCTTTTAACAGAGCTAACTCTCCAAAATAATCGCCTTTTTTATATTTTAAAACTGTTTCAGGTTCTTGACCATGAATCAGAACCTTTTTTGCTACACATTCTCCTTCTTCTAAGAAAAAGAACACATCTCCTTTTTCACCCTAAAGTTTTGAAAAATCTGGCAAATTTTTATAATTTTTACTTCCTTGACAACCAACTCTCCTTTTTTAAATCGAAATGGCTTTAAGGCGTCAGCTATTTTTGATCTCTCATAGGGATCAACTGAATCCAAAATCTCAATTTTTGAAAGAAATTCCTCATATTTTTGTCTTTTTTTCATTGCCGATTCTTTGACTATATGATTGAAGCATTCGCGATCCAAAGCAAACAAAATACAATCTGTTTTAGCAATAATGGTTGCAGCTCTGGGAGCATTATAAAGCAAAGATAACTCTCCAAAAGCTTCTCCAGAAACGTAAATTTTGAGATGTGTGTTTTCTGAGTCTTTTGAAAAAATTTTAAAGCAATCAAGTTCTCCAGAATCCACAACATATAAATTATCACCATCTTCTCCCTGCTTTATGACAGCAGACCCTTTTCTACTTTATTTTAAAAAAAAGAAAATCCTAATTTTACGTAAATGTTTTCTCCTCAAAAGCGTTTAAAACAGTTTCAAAATCTTTAGGATCAAGTTCTGAAAAAAGAAAACTTTGTTTTATTCTTTCTTTAATTCTTCCTATTTGTTCGAAAGATTTCTTGATTTTTTTGGGTTGATAGTCAGATTTCTTGTTATATATGCCATAAACTTCTGCGGATACGGAAGTTCTTCCATTTTTTTGAACACTTTTACTATGAGATTTTTGAATTTCCTCAATGTCATTTTCATCAGAATCCTCAGAATTTTCATCATATGGATTTTTCTTTGTTGCACTTGTAGAAATTTGCTTAGGATGAATAAACTCATTATATATCTTTCCTTTGAAATCAAAATGATTTATATTTCATCAAAATAAAAATACTTCCTTCATTTTGAAGCCATTTTATCATAAATTCAAGCTATTATCAAATTTCTTAACAAATAATCCGAAAAAATTACACTATTCAAAGGTTTTTCTTTTAAAAGATCCATAAGCATATTCTCAATCAGAGGGTTTACTTTTTCAGATATGTATGCTCTATTTTCTTGTTCTCGAGAAAGGAAATGTCCTTTAGCTTCGGCCATTATTTTCTTGGTTTAGGGATTTTATTTGATAGATAAAGAAAAAAATAATTTTTATTGAGGATCATTAAATAAATAAATATCGATTCTAATTTTTAAAATTCAAGTCAATTTTTCCATTAGGTCCATCAAATTGTAAATGAGTTGTTCTTCTTCTTTTAAATCATCTAGAAATTTCTGATTTTCTCCTTTTTGAACCGAACATTCATCATAAATAACAATACCTTGTTGACAATCGTTGTTTTTTTTCATAAGCATATTAATGTTTTCATTATTTTCTGCTATTTGACAATCTAACCCCTTAATTTGAGCTTGTTTTTGTGTAATCTCCAAATTAATGACTTTCAAATCTTCCTTCAGCTGAAGCTTTGCTTCTTTCGTTTGGTTTTTCAAGTTTTTGATTTCATCAATCAAATTCGTCTTCAGATTCTTTAGCAACTTTAAAACTTTTTTGAAAACTTCATTTTGTTTTAAAAACATATTTTCTGTTGTAATGTTAACATCTTGAGGAGTTTTTATTTTTACTAAAGACTTAAGAGCGAAATCAACCAAACTTTGCGTTTGGCTTGATGAAAACCTAACATTTTCTTGCTCAATAAAAGTATTGTTTTTGAGGCAAAATTTCAAAAACTTGACATTTATCCTTTTTATTGATTCTGTGTCATTTTTTATTGAGTTGATTTTTTCAATAATTTTTTGGACTTTGTCTTTTGATTGTTTTTTTGTTTGATTTGCCTGGTCTCTCAAAGCAGAAATGTCTCCATTCAAAATGGTCTGATTTTGTTGTAAGAGATTATTAGTTTGATTAGCAAGTTCTATCGAATCATTCCAATATGAGGATTTATTACATTCCAAAGCCTGATATTTTAATTCGCAATTTTGCCAATCTGTTAAAAAACTAGAGAGCGATTAATTAATAAGGAAATTTGAAAAGAGACCTTGAATTCTTATTTCCGAACTCGCATCTTAAATCATCAAGCATTTCTTTTAATATATTCAGAGCATGCTCAGCTTCTTCATATTGCTGATTTTCTACAAAAATATTCAAAGAATGTGATAATTTCGAATTGCAAAAAAAAGAAGCAAAGATGCTAAAATATATGAAACAAAATGTTCTATGCATTGATTTTGATTTTGATTAGAAAATAGAAAGGTTGGCTTCTGAAGCCCTCCAGGACTTATCCGTTTTTTAAAATAATCGTTTTATTTAGGAAAATATTAAAATTTCAGACAAATTTAATTTCATTGAAATTTTGGTCGCTAATTTTTTTATTTATTTTATATATTTTTTTTGAAAAATTCTTTGAATTCTTGAAAGGTCATCTTATCCTCAATACACCCAACAAACTTCAAGACATCTTTGATTAAATTATTTATTTCAGAATATCAATCAATAAATATTACTCTGAATTTCTTCCAATGAGGTTTTATCTTTGAAAACTTCAAAGATGTCCTTTATTTTCTTCGAATTAATGTACCCTTGACTAAAACAAAAATTTTTAATTCCAGATAAAATACTTTGGTTAAAAAATAAATTTGAATTTCTGACAAAAGAAACGAAATGAAATCAGAAAAAACATGAATAAAAATTAACGAAAATAAATTTGGAAATAATTTTATTACTTGCAATAATCAAACACGCTAAAGCAACTCAATAATAATTCATCTTGCATTTCTTTGGAAGACAAAGCTTCATTAAAAATACTAGTAAATTCATTAAAATTTATCGAGGTCTTTTTGTTGGGGAATACTTTTAAATCAACCGAACTTTCATTTTTTTCAAAATTCAATGAATTTTCATCTAGCTCAGAATTGGTGAAAGTAATCCCCAAATTAGACATATCTTTTTCATTCATATTATCCATAGTTTCTTTGTTGATTTTGGAATAATCATTGTCATTATTGTTGTTGTTGAAATTCTCGTTGGAATCTGAATATTTCATCTTTTTTTTATCTTGAAAAGAAGAGGTTTTGAGGTTGTCAATGGATTTGAGAAATTGGTTAATTTGTTTAATGTCAATTTCACCAATGTTTGTTTGATCGAAAAGATTGAAAATCGACTTCAATTCAACGGCGTTAGTATGACTGTTGGCACCAGACATAAAAAAAACAGGAAATTTTAGAAATGAAATTTTATTTTATAAAAAAAATAATTTTAAATTTTTTTATTAATTTCAGATGATTTCAATAAAGCCCGATAATTTTTCAGAAGAACAACATGCGCTTCTGGAATACTTGCATTTCCGTTATAAAAGTTCATAAAAATCCCTTTACCAAATTTTGAGTTATTTTTCATCCATTAGATTACGAAATTATCAATCTGACTTCAGATGATATTTATGAACTTAGCAAAAAATTTCATTGTGATTATGCTGTATTCATTATATAAAAAGATTGTTTTTATTTTATGATTTAAGAAAGCAGAAGAAATTTATAACTTCATTCTCCAAGAAAACATGGAAAAACTTACAAATTGCAATGATTTAATCCAAGAATATATGGAATCCTTGCATTTAGTTTCAACAGGAAATACCGAGTTCACATTATAACTAAATTAATCTATAATTTAAAAAAGAATAGATAAATTATTGAACGGAGGGTTTTATTCATCTCAATTATTTGAGATTATTGGAAGTTCAGGTTCGGGGAAAACCGAATTTTGTCTCAATCTTTTAAAAAATGGATACAAAAATACTCAAGATAAATTTCTTTATCTTGATTCTGGACAATCATTTTGTTATTTTCGTTTTGCTAAATTGGTAATTGGACATTTTTTCATCATAAATATTCAAAAAATTTAGCTAAATTTAGAAGAAAACCCCAAAAATGTATCAGCCTTTAAAGAGAAGATATGCCATAAAATTTTCTTCAAAAAAAAAGAACTTCTTCTTCATTTGATAAGCTTACTCAATGATTTAGAAAAAATGACGAATCCACTTCAAAACTCTTTGAGGTATATAATCATTGATAGTTTTTCGATTGCTGCATTCCCCATAACCGATTTTATGGAATATGATATTTGGATGTCAGAATTTTCAAAGATTTTTAAAATACTCAATAACAAATATTATATCGGAATTCTTGTAATTTTCAATTTTTAATCATAAAATCATTTATTTAGGTCACCACATTTTCGAAATCTGAAAAAAAGGAGTTTTTTGGCTTTAGGAAAAAGAGGCTTCTGCCATCTCCATGGCATTTTTATCCAAATATTTCTCTTTTCTTGGAGAAAACGAAATCCATGAATGCAGAAAAAAACCAATTGACAGTGATGACCAAATATTCACTTCTTCAGAATGAATATAATGATCCCTTACGAACCATAAAATCTATAGAAACTATCATAATTAAATAAGATTTCTTTATCTTTATTTGAAATCTATTTCTTCTTCTGAAACATTGGAATTAGTTATAAATGAAGAATTAGTGGAGGAAAACGTTTTATTTTTATCTTCAGAGGTCTTTATTTCAGAAGTTGGGGGGGCTCCTTTCTTTTTCATTTCATCTCTTTGCCCTTTTTTCTGTTTATCTTCAATCCTTTGTTTTCTATTTTTCTCGAGAAAGTCAAGATATCCTTCGAGCATCCGTAATTTCTCATTATTTAGGGTTCTTAAATCCAATTCCAATTCTTTTTTCTCATGATTTTTCTCGAAATTGCCTTCGTTTATTATATTTAAGACTCCAGCCATTTCAACTTTATTTATTTGAATCAGATTCTGCATCAATTTTTGGCGGTCGCTCATATTCATTGGAATATTAGCCATTTTTTTCACCTTATTTCTGAAAACCCCAAAAAAATTGCTCTGATCTTTTTTATACATATTTTCGAGATTCCCAAGCAATTTATCAATTTTCCGATCTATATTCAACCCTGGCTCCCTCCTCTTTTCCCCTTTGCTTTCTATTAATAATTGCTCGAAATAATATTTCATTTCTAGGGTAATACCATGGATTTTTGTGCTTTTAGGATTATAAAGCAAGGAATTATTCCACACTTTATGCACATCTTGTTCGAATTCCACCTGATCTTTATATTTCGATTCTAAAAGTTTCCTTTCAATAGTGCCCAAATCCATAGGTTCCTTCACTATCATTGGATAATCAGGAATTTTTAAAGCGATTGGATCAACAGGCTCAAGAAATGGTTTCACTTTTGGATGAATCTTTAAAATTAAGAGAATCTTATAGCATTTTTTCATGACATCATTCGCATTCGATGCTTTAAAGTTTTTCAAGGCTGATGAGATTTTTCTATATTCTTGATCAGGTATTGGCTCATTTAAAATAGAAATGTCAGGAGGATTTGGTCTATTTGTTGGAATATGAGGGATCATTTCTGTTTTATGGAGAAATGATGTTTTCTTTGGGATTTGTGGTTGTTTTGGAATAGAAATATTTGATTCAAAATGAACTTTTTTGGGAGGTGGAGTGATTGAAAAACTCATTTTCTTTTTCTTCTTTTTTTCCTTTAGATAATATCCTTTCGGCAGCTTCATTTTTATCACTTGATATTGTTCATAAGTAAGTGTGACTTCAAAGGTTTTTTCTAAATTCGAAGTTTTTTTAATTGGCTTGAGCAAAGGCGGTGGTGGTAAACTCATTGAAAATGTCAGCTTTTCATCTTCCATAAAGATTTCTTCTTTTTCTTGCGAATGCATAGATAAAAATAAATAGGTATTTCTTGTTCTGGATTTAAGCAAAATTCTTAATTTATTTAAAAAATAACTTAAAAAATGGGGGAAATCATACAAATTCATTTGGGTAATTGCGGAAACCAAATTGGCTCAAGTTTCTACGAATATATTTCCGATGAACATGGCTTAGATCCTCAAGGTAATTACATCGGAGAGTCTTTTCTACAGAGAGAAAAGATCAATGTTTTTTTCCAACCGGAAATCGCAAGTTCCAAATATTCAGCAAGAGCTCTTCTCGTTGATCTTGATTCCAGCACTCTTGATTCCATTAGAACCTCAAGTCAAGCTAAGCTTTTCCGGCCTGAAAACATTATCAACATGAAGAATGGGGCCAACAATGTTTGGCCCAAAGGTTATTATACAGATTCCTGGACAATTATGAAGAAAATCGTAGATCAGATGAGGAAAGAAGTCGAAATTTGCGACAATTTCAGAGGCTTTCAAGTGATTTCCTCGATTTCCGCAGGAACTGGGGGAGGAATTTTATGCAAATTGCTCGAAACGATCAATGAAGAGTATAAAACCATTGTTTCAACAGTTTCAATTATGTCATCACAACAGAATTCTGAGAACTCTTTGGCTGCTTATAACAACATCTTATCAATCCCAACTCTACAGGAAAAGCCCGATCAATGTATTATGATCGATAATGATTCTCTTTATTCCTTATGTGAAAATGTTCTTTTTCTTGAAAATGCTAGTTTTCTTGATATCAACCATATAGTCGCTGGTGCGTTGGGTATTTTAACTGCTCCTTTACGGTTTTTAAGTCCGCTTTCGACAGATTTCCAATCCATGGTCATGAATTTGAATCCTTTCGAAAAATTGCATTTCTTATCTTTGAGTTTAGCACCTTTAGCAGCCAAATTAACACCCCAATTCAAAATCCTATCTCCCTTTGAAATATTCCAACAAATGAATCAGCCTTCAAATTTCCTTTCGAATATAGATTTTAAAACAGAGAAAACATTAGCTGCAGGAGCCTTTTTTAGAGGACACATGGGGGATAGAGAAGTGGAGCTTCTGTGTAGTAGATATTCTGAGAAAAATGCAGAAATTTTTGCAAAAGGTGTGCGTCAAGGATTCCTTTTAGGGCATTCTGCAGTTCCTCCTAAAGGGATGAAGCTAGCTGGGAGTTGTCTGATCAACAATACATGTTTTAGAAGTTATTTAAAGGAAATGAAGGTTAAATATGAGAAATTGTCCAAAAAGAAATCTTTTATGCATTGGTTCACCGGAGAAGGCATGGATGAACTGGAATTTGTCGAGAAAGCAGGAACAGTGGATGATCTCATAGGTGAATATGAGAAAATAATCGGGAATTAAAGAATTTGTTTTTTTCACAAAATAAAATTCTTTTTTTCACAAAATAAAATTCATTCTTCCATCATTTGAAATAAAATAAATTAATTTTGGTTTATAATTAGATTACATTTGCAACTACTCACTTTATTTCTTCAAGACATATTCCTTGACAAAGGCGGGCTTCCCAGGTTTATTGGTGTTTTTGTTCTCCTTTTGAAAGAGATGACTATTGAATTTACCTTTATTGCCTCCTTCTTCCAATTTTTCTGGTCCTTCCTTTTCTTCGGGAGAGTTCGAAGAATGCAATTTTCTGTTTTTTTTCTTCGATTTTTTCTCATTCTTGTTAATATCTTCTTTTCCTTGAGACAATTTCCTTTCTCTGACTTCGGGTTGGTTTTCCTGTTTTGCCTGATAAACGATGAAATATTTCTCTTTGTCGATGTTTCCCTTGTTATGCTTGAGATCCTTCAACAATTTCTCATTCTTCACATACTCGAAATTGTCTTTATCAAAAATCTTGGTCTCTTCAGGCTTTGGCTTGAGGATATCTTCTGTGACTTCTTTTTCAACTGCAGGTACAGGTTTTTTCGGTTCATAAACTTTCACATATTCAGTTTTTAGACTTTTTTCTATTTGTAATCATATTTAAAACAATTAATTCAAATTAAAAATTAATGAAAAAATGACTTCTCGGTTCTTCTGAAGATTTCAAATGAAAATCATTTTCGTTCTTTGAGTTCTTTTTTTCATAAGTTTTTTCTTGAGTTTTGGATTCAAAGTTTTTCTCTAAATCTTTTTTGTTATTGAAGAAAAAAGGCTTTGCATCTTTATTCATTTGTTGGGCTTGGTCAATTTTAGGATCGCTTGAGTTTTTTAGATGATTGTTTATCTGCATACTATTCTTTAAATTTTGGTTTTGAGGAGAAGGAGCCTTGGGATTTGAGAAGGTATTTTGTTGGTCAGGTTTCGACAAAGCGGGTTTGTTGCTTTGAGATAGCAAAGGATTAAAATTGGGATTGATTGGGGCAACGCAAATATTTTTTGGGATTTGAGGGATTTCATTGTTGTTACCTGACATATTTGGATAAATGACATTGAAATGTTTGATGTTCCTTTCCATGTTTTGTGCAGGATCATTAAGATTTGCTACAAAACAAAGATACCTTAAATCTTAGACGATTTATTATTTAGCTTTTTTTTACGCTTTAAAACTGGCTGCTGGGTTAGCACATTTTGCAAAGTCTCAAACATTTTGTTTTCATTTTTGTTGGAATAATGCTCCTTGTGGGCAATATCTGATCCTTGTTTTTTCATGACTTTATCTAAAGAATTTAAATTTTTTAAAAAAATAAAAACAAAGATTCGAGAAACCCATGCTTTGTGACAACTCGAAATCGAGGTTGTTGGCTGATTTGACTCCTTTCTCAATCACAAACAAATCATACAAAGGGAAGAACTTATTAGTCAAAGAATGACATATCTTCAATTCGTCAAATAGAAACCCTTTTTCGAACCAACTGTCCATTTCCAGGGTTGTAAATGGTCCTTGAATTTCATTTTGCTCATCAATGTAAAACCAGACACGTTCTCCCAAATCCGTTGAATACCCTGAAGAAGAAAATGGTGTTCTAATCATTGATCTTGCTCTATAGTTAAAGCTATTATAATTGTCAGACGATTGAGTTTTGGAAGGAAAAATTGGTGGCAAAGGCATGGTTTGAGGCTGTTGTTGAGGTTGAAAATGGAAAGGTTTATTCCCAAAAATTTTCTTTTGATTTGGCACAATGGCTTCATCAATATCGAATGAGGTTTGGCTTTCGTTTGTTGGAGGCAAGTTTTCGGAGGTCAGGACCTCGGGAAAAGATTGCAGGAGAACTTGAAAACTTTGCGGAAGGATATCAATAGATACGTTTTCGAAAAGGCATCGGATATCGCCTTTTGTATGTTGTATGATTTGTGCCATTTTGAAATGGTTTTGAGATTTTCACAAAAATAATATAAAAAAACAATGAATTTTAATATCAGTCCTAATTAAATGCCTTGACCTTTTTTGAATTAAATTGTTCATAATTATTATTTATTTTCTGAAAAAAAAATTTATATTAAAAAGGAATATAAAGGTATTTCCCGTATAATAAAATTAATTTCCTCTTATGAAAATTATTATCATTTTTTCAATCAGTGTATTAATTTTCAGCTCCTTTGCTGAGCGACCAACTACCTGTGGGCATAAATACCTTGAGAAAAACAGAAGGTTTAAAAAGCCAGATCGTGTTTTAACCACAATAACAAATTATTTTGCCAATGCAACAATAAAAGCAGAAAAAGATAGAATTGCAGCTGGTCAGCCAGGGCAATTTTCGAATATAAGAATCACTTTCGACTATCAGTTTTTTAACACATCGCTTTTGAATGCAACCAAATATGCTTTCTTTCAAAATGCCTTACTTTCTTCCCTTCAAAATTATTACCAATCTACCATCACATTATTTCCCAGGCAAAAAACTATATATCCACCATCCACAATCTGTGGAGACGCAACATTGGTGGTAAATCAGAACAATCTATTGTACGGTTACAATAATACAGATGTTTTGATTTTTGTCACAGGGCTATATGACTCAACTCAGGATTATATAGCTTGGACAGAAAAATGCGAAACTGACCCTGATCTTTTTGATCGTCCTCTAATCGGTTTGGTGAATTGCAATTTTTATTATTTAGATTGGGATCTGACTGGTTTTGATGAAAGTTTCAAGACGCTAGCTCATGAGATGTTCCATTTCTTTGTTTTTAGAAGCGATTCGTATTCCTATTACGTTTCAGAAGATGGGGTGACTTTGGGGTTAGATAATGTTGTCCAAGCTGACAATACCTCAACACTTAGATACAAATTGATTTTAAGCCAAACCACTGCTTTTGGTGCACAATTCTTCGGTTGTTCAAATCTTGATGGAATTTGGTTAGAAGATCTTGATGCAGATTCGAATTCATTAGGCTCACATTGGGAAGACACATACTTTAGGGATGAATTGATGTCTCCAATTGATCGTCCAAATAAGAAAATGAGTAATTTTTCTTTTAATTTACTTGGGTCTGTTGGGTGGTATATTGTAAATTACGACAACATCCAAGACTACTACTTTGGCTATCAAGATGGTTGCAACTTTGAGGCCTTAGGTTGTAAAAACGTCCCCCTTTTTCCAGAATATTGTTCAACCAAAAATACCATTGGTTGTCAAGAGGATTATAGTGGGGTTGGGTTCTGCAATGATAATCAATTTTCAGACAATGATTGTTTAACTGAAGATTCAGATACTACCGTGGTGTGTTTTAATAATAATAATTCAGATTTTCTCCAAGATGTAGCTAATAAAGGCGGAAGTGTTTCTCCAAACAGCTATTGTTTTCCAAGTACTTTGATCCAAACAGAATATAGATACCCAGCATCTTGCTATGTCGCGCAATGCAACAAGAATCCAGCAACTCAAACGTATACAATTGATGTGACAATCGCAAATACAACAAATACTTGTTCTAGTGACTATCAATTATTAACTGTTTCAGGTTATGAAGGCAACTTGACTTGCCCCAATATCTCGAGGTTTTGTAAATACTATGAGTCATATTGCAGAAACGGATGTAATTCTGGCATGGGAGTTTGTTCAACAGGTGGAATTTGTCATTTCTACAAAGGTGAAGGCATTTGTTCTGAAAATTGTTCCTCTTGCCTGAATAGTTCTTATTGTTTGGTTTGCGAACCAGGAATTTTTAGAATAAATTCAGGTGTTGGATTAGCTAGTTGTTCCACAACAGGTTGTCTCTTTAATGAATACCTTGACCAAACCACAATGAAATGTATGAACTGTGACCCTTCTTGCCTGACTTGTTCTGGGAATGGGGCCTCAAATTGTTCAAGTTGTTCTGCACAAAGTTATTTCTATCAGCAACAATGTTCAGCATGCATGAATGTTGATCCAAACTGCGCTTCATGCTCGGCTGCAGCTAATGGAGGAACTTTTACCTGTACACAATGCAACCCGAATTTCTTTGTTAATTCAAGTTCTTTATGTGCAGGCTGTTCGATCTTGTGTTTGACGTGCAATGGGAGCACAAGTAGTGACTGCAATAGTTGTTTTGATGGAAGGTTCCTCAATCAATCAACAAATACTTGCGACTTATGTTCAGAAAACTGCCCAACTTGTGCAGGTCCGAACTCCGATGATTGTCTCTCATGTCTTACCGGCTTGACAATTGTTGATGGTCAATGCAAAAATACTTCCCAAATCGATATCACTGATATTACATCAACAAAAACACTTGGAGGTTTAGGAAACCTCACATCGAATCTCAACGATAGCACAAATGATTCAAATGTGTTAAACAAATATACTCAATATATAATTTCTAAAGTCATCCAACTAACCTCGAGCAATTCTTCCAATCTCACTGATAACGATTTAAGTTCTGTGGGTGGAATTCTCCAAAATCTACTAAATTTCAGTGGTTCTAACAACAATTCCTGGAATTCTAGTTTTACGAGCCAAGCAATCTTGATAATTATGAATGTTTCAAGTTCTTTCACAAATCTAGCACTTTCAACAGGATCCTTAAATGTCTTAACTACAAATAGTTTTATGTCTTCCTTATCGCAATTGGTGAACTTAAACTCAAATACAAATGACACTTTGACTCAAAAGACAAATGAGCAAAATATCCTAAAAGCTGCAGAAACGATCATCGATTCTAATATTTATTTTCTAAACAATTCCAATACCTCCATTTCTTACAGTTCAAATTTGTGCAATTTCCAGATTGCTGCCATTCTCAGCGATAATACAATGGATCAAACGTTATCTGTCACATCAATTTCTCAAAACACAGATGGACCAAGTGTAGTAATTTCCCAAAGCTTTTTAAGCTCAATTTCAAATGGAACCACTTATGTTAAATTGGTTGAATGGGCAAATAACCCTTATACATATAGTGATTCATCTAATACAAGCAATTTGAGTTCGGTGGTAAGCATTGATTTTTATGCCGCAAGCCAAGCTGGTTTTTTTGGATTAAATGTTAATAATTTAAGCCAAAATAAAAGCTTCGGTCTGCCCAAAGTCAGGGGAAACTCAATTAACAGCAGTTACTATTATTCTTGTGTATACTGGAATGAAAATTCATTTGGATGGGATAATACAGGAATGTCCACTACACAACCACAAAACTCAGATGGAACTGTTGTTTGCTCAAGCAATCATTTTTCAGATTTCGCTTATACCTTAGTCTTGAATACCATAAATCAAAACCAGAGTAATACAAGTGGAAATGTCAATAATACAAGTGGAAATGTAAATAATACAACAGGAAATTTCAACATGATTATAAGAATTTATTGGGTTTTTTCCTTCATTAGTATAATTTTGATGTGTTTTTAACCTTTCTATAATAAAAAAATTTGAAAACATAAACATAAAAAAAGAAAATCCATTATGCTTGAAAATGAACATTTATTTTTGAAAATTAAGTTATTTGTTTGCATTTAATTATTTTATTATATATGGCTTTTCAAAAACTCAAAAATGATAAACTTTGACAAGTTCCACCACTCTTCCAGCCCCCTTGCATTAGGAGGCAAGATGACGGCGTTGAGCTGAAGGACATTGTTAAGCGAAACCATGGCTTGAGGTTGATCAATGGATACCCCAGTGACCTTGACATCAGCAGAATGAGATAATTTGATGGTTTTCAAATTAGTTTTTCCTGATATAGCTTTAATAGCGATGGTTTGTGGACCAACTTTCAAGGGTAATGCAACATGAACCGTAGTCCAAATCTGATCTCCACCAGTGTTAGGTGTTTTGACTGAGGCGTATTGGATACTTCCATCTTCTGAGGAAATGCTGAGACTTGCTTCTTCAGAACCAGACACTTCCAAATCCATTTTATATCCTCCAGTTGACGACATAGTGAGTCTATAAGCAACCCAATGACCTTCAGAAAGATCTCCTACATAATGACTCCCTCCATTTGCAGCATATCTGGCAACACCATAGGAATCAAACCAACCAGCAGCTTGCATGCCATTTGCTGATAACATAGGATTGGTTAGTACATCTATAAGCTCACCATGCCATAGTCTTGTTTTCCTTTCATAAGTCTGAAATCCTGCAGGAAAACCATCATCCCAAACAATTGCTGCGAAACCATAATCAACAGCAGCTTTCACATAGTATTGATAGAAGTCCATGACTGAAGTGTAGTCATGTTTATCGAAACTAGCACCCCATTCATTGAACATGATAGAAATGTCATGTTGATCAGCCCAATTCTTTACCATATCAAAGATTGCTTTCAGTCCATCTTTGTCTGATTCACTTCCCCATCTTGCGTTTCCTGATAAATCTGAAACGAAGCTCCATGGACAATAGGTGTGGTAGTTAGCAATCAAATAAGTATGATTATCAGCAGGAACATCTACTTCAACCAGTTCAACATTTGATGAATATTTTGTCCCAGAGAAAACAATCACACGTTTCTCGTTATTGCCACCACTGGTTCGAATGGTTTGCACTATTCTTCTGTGGATATCATTCAGTGTAGATGTTGGCAATGTCTCAGGCTCATTTAAAATTTCGAACATCAGGTTGTAGGATTTGTCTTTGAATTTCTGGGCAATTTGGAGCCAAATAGCATTGAATCGGTCTTGATTCTGTGATGTAGGACCACATTGACCGTTGATGCATTCATTGGTATTTTTCAGCCAACCTTCATGATGGGCATTCAAGCAAAGATAGAGGCCTCTAGCAAGAGCCCAATCAACAACTTGCTCTACACGATTGATAAATGTCGAATCGATCATGTAAGGAGCGGATTGTTCAGTGTGTTGATTCCATGTCACAGGCAAACGAACAGCATTGATGCCAGCTGCTTTAAAGTCATCGAAGTAGTACTCTTCGATCATTGGATTATTTCAAGAGGTTTCACCGCCAGGAGCATCGAAGGTGTCACCAATGTTGATCCCTCTCTGCATTTGCAAAACAGCTTCCCTGCCTGTAATTTGAGAATGGACTGCCACTGCAAAGAAGAAAGGCACCAAAAAGAATAGCCAAAATCTCATAATTTAGATATTTTTGCAAATTATTATAATTATCTTTTGATGATTATAATTATATAATAAAGACTTTTAATTAGATGTTTAAAAATTACAAGTTTTAATAATAAAATCATAAAGGAATAAACACTTCCTGTGGACACAAAAAGACCATATATTGATAAACTGATTTTAGAATTACAGAAAAAAAAATACAATAAAATTTAGGAAATATGTATTTGCAAAATTTGTATAAAAATTATAAAACAGTCTTTTGCATTTAATATTTTTTGGAAATATTAGTCGTAACAAGTTAGTTAGTTTTCCAACTCAAATAATGAATTTAACGAAGAATTGAAAAGAGAATGTTTCTCAAAATTAAAAGGGTAAATTGGATTTAAATAAGTAAAATTTCTTCATATTTAAATAGATCTTATGTAAGGGCAAGCCCACATATTGAATAAAGTCGATGATAAGTATACAAAAAAAAAAAATTAATTATTTGCGAATGTTTTATACAATTAAAGCCCAAGCTTCTCCTCATTGAGATAATACTTCAATGCTCATAGACACAAACTCTCCTATAAAATCTGAGACATCTTGATGACCCTGACTCCTAGCCAGCATTTCTGCATTAAATCCTGAAGGGTTTTTGTAATCTTTATTTGCTCCTTTATGAAGAAAATAGTCCACCAAAACCATATTACCTCTATAAGCTGCTATTTGCAGAGGAGTCCATTGAAACTTGTTCAAAGGAATGTCAATATCGATTTGATCCATCTCAAATTGATTTTTGATTTCATCTGACTTGTCATTTACAAGCTTTAAAAAGAGTTCATATCTAGAGGCATTGAAGTTCATGAAGGTTTTACACCCGGTTTTGAACGTTTGGTTTGAAAACTTTGCGATTTGAAAGAAAAATTAAAATAATTATAATTTTTCAAGATTCAGATAAATTTATAGGTCTCTCCAAGGAGGGTTTGAACTGAAAATTTTCCAATTTTGCTTTGATTTCAAAGCCTTCTATGATTTGTAGTTTTTCTGGATAAATTTTTTTTTTTCTAGAAATTTTTTTGTTTCCAAATTATAATATTAAAAAATTAAGAATTTTACGAAGAGAGTATAATTTCTGGGTTTTGAAATATCTGAGATAAATATAACAAAGAATTTTCAATAAAATTAAATAAATATTCAAGAAAAAATGGGAAGTAAATCTTTGAAAAAATTGTTTATAAATATTAAACGCCTTAAACCTTTAGATCTCTGCGGTTCAGAGCGTTTGGAGGCAACTATTCAAAAAAACATATTATTAACATTATCTGTCAATAATGTGACCTTTTCTTTTGCTCAAGGAGAGATTTTGATTGAACCGACCGACGCCATTGGTACACTATTATTTTAAACAGTTAAATAAGAGTTGTTTTCTTAGTCAATCATTGCAATAATCCTTTGGGTGACCATTCCAAAATTTTGAAGAAAGCTTTGACGTAATTTTCTTATTAAATAAATTTTAAATCCTTCGTTTTTTTGAAATAGGCCTGATTTGAGCAAAGAAATTGCAAGACTAACTCCACAACAAAGTAAAATATCTATAAAACGAATGAGATCTTAAAAACTTATTAGCCGCCTTGGGCAAAACCTTTCATACAGGACCAGGAAAGTTTCCCGCAAAATATATCATTCACATAAATTTGCCTCTTTGGTCAGAGGTTTGAGAATCCTATTTTTGTAAGATTTGGATGTTTTTATTTTTAGAATGCTGTGCCATCTTTTTTGCAATCTTTCGAAAAAAGTTATGAAGTCATCACTTCCTTAAATATCACATCATTGGGCTTCACGGAAACAGAACCTTATAATTCTGTAATTGGACCTAACAAAGAAACTATGGCATCCATAATTTTGACTACAGCTATTAAGTAAATACATTTTGGAAAGTTTTTTGAAAGAGATTTGTAAAAAAGATATGCGAAAACATGCAAAAAAGATGCGAAATTAAGCCTTATAAAATTTATTTTTCCGGATCAACCCACGGTTATTTTCATTTGATTTTTTTTTTGTTTAAGATGAGAAAAATAGGCCACTAATTACAAAGACGTTTTTAACAAAATTTTGAAGTCATTAGAAATCAATAAAGAATTAATAAGTTTTGATTAGTTTTTCATGAAAACATAATTTGTTTATTTAGATCAAGATTGCAATTTTATTTTCGGGACTTTATACCCAAAGGAGGTGAAAGAAGAAAAAATATCTCCCGTTTCAGTTCAGGAGGAAAAAGTTCGTGAAGAAAAAGCCAAAAAAGGTGGAATTAAAGCGGCTCCTCCCTTAAATACAGAAAAAATGCAAGAACCTCAAGAGATTCAATCTGGGAATGTTCTCCATAAGTCAGAAAGTCCTTTACAACAAAAATTCAGTATCAAAGAACTTGAAGAACAAAAATTAATTCCTAAATCAGCAACTGTTGATTTTAAACAAGCTGAATTTAACGAGGTCGAGAAATCTTCAGCATTTGAAGAAAAAACGCAGGAAAAAATCGAACAAAAAGTGGAGGAAAAAAGTCATCAACAGCCAGAGGAAAAATTCCAAAATAAGCCACAGCAGGAAATAAAAGATGAAAAACCTGAGGAAAAACCTGAGGAAAAACATGAGGAAAAACATGAGGAAAAACATGAGGAAAAACATGAGGAAAAAAAGGAGGAAAAAAATGAGGAAAAGTTAGAGGTAAAACATGAAGAAAAACCTGAGGAAAAACCTGAGGAAAAACATGAGGAAAAACATGAGGAAAAACAAGAGGAAAAACATGAAGAAAAACATGAGGAAAAACCTGAGGAAAAACATGAGGAAAAACATGAGGAAAAACATGAGGAAAAGCCTGAGGAAAAATATGAGGAAAAACAAGAGGAAAAACATGAGGAAAAACCTGAAGAAAAACATGAGGAAAAACCTGAGGAAAAACCTGAGGAAAAACATGAGGAAAAACATGAGGAAAAACATGAGGAAAAGCCAGAGGAAGTTCCAGAACAGAAACCTTTAGAACATGAAGAAAAAAAGGAAGAAAATCCAGAGGAAGTGCCTGAACAACAAACTATTGAAAAACACCAGGAAAAGCAGGAAGTGAAATCCGACAAGAAACAGGAAGACCATCAAGAAATGAAACAAGAAGAAAACATCGAAATGAAACAGGAAGAAAATATAAAGGCACAACCAGAACAGAATCAAGAAACTAAGGAAGATAAATCAGAAATAAAACATGAAGACCAACCTGAAATAAAACACGAGGAAAAACTTGAAGAGAAGAAAGAAGAAAAGTTTGAAGAGAAAGTTGAAGAAAAATTCGAAGAGAAAATTGAAGAGAAAGTTGAAGAAAAATTAGAGAAATTGGAAGAGAAATTGGAGGAGAAACTAGTAAATCTAGAAGGGAAATTGGAAGAGAATTTGGGAGAGAAAGGAGAAATACTGGAAGAGAAATTAGAAGAGAAATTAGAAGAGAAATTAGATGAGAAATTAGAAGAGAAATTAGAAGGGAAATTAGAAGAGAAATTAGAAGATAAATTAGAAGATAAATTAGAAGAGAAATTAGAGAAATTCGAAGAGAAATTAGAAGAGAAACTAGCAGAGAAATTAGAAGAGAAACCAGAAGAGAAACCAGAAGAGAAACTAGAAGAGAAACTAGAAGAGAAACTAGAAGAGAAACTAGAAGAGAAACGAGAAGAGAAACTAGAAGAGAAACTGGCAGAGAAACAAGATGAGAAACTAGAAGAGAAACTAGAAGAGAAACTAGAAGAGAAACTAGAAGAGAAACTAGAAGAGAAACTTGAAGAAAAACTTGAAAAACTTGAAGAGAAGCTCGAAGAGAAACTTGAAGAAAAGAAAGTGGAGCAACAATTGGAAAAATCAGAGGAAAATAAAGAAGAACAAATATTGGAAAAACAAGAGGAAAAAAAAGAAGAGAACGCAGCAGAGGAAAAAATTGAAGCAAAGAAAGAAGAAAATTTAGAGGAAAAAGTGGAAGAAAAACAATTAGAAGAGATACCGAAAACAGAACAAAACCCTGAAGAAAAACCTGTTGTAGAGAACAATGAAATTAATAATGAAGTTCATCCTGAAGAACAAGGGAAACCACTTGGGGCTCAGGAATAGTTGAAAATGAGAGGAAGAGGATTTTTGGCATTCCTCTAATAAAAATTTAATTAAAAAAAATCATTCAAAATTCAAAACAAGCCCCTAATTAAAAGCTATCTATTAATTTAACTTTTTCTTTCTTCCTTTAATAATCAGCCACTATTACAAAAATATGAATAAAATGTCTATTTAAAAAAATGATTTACCCAACACGTTCGGATTCAAGAGTTTGACATCTCCATCTTCCTTATACTTTTTATAACTCATCTTAAATTTCTCGTAAAAATCTATCAAGAATTTGGCATTGACATAACTCAAATACATATTGATGGAAAGATAGGGTATAATTACTATGAGGCATTTCAATGCAATTCTTCTTCCTCTCCTTTGAACTCTTCTAATCAATGGAATCCTATTGTAGCCAAACAAAGTTGCAATTGAAACGACCAATGATCCGATTGTCATATATGATGCTGAAATTGCTTGAGTTTTCAAGCTTTGTTGTTCGTCTGGTGAAAGAACAATCGAATGAAGCAATCGTTTCGCTGGGAAAAACATATCTTTTTCGAAATTATCAAGCTGGTATTTGGGATAATAACGCGTGACAATGTCTTGAGCATGGATGTCTCTCGCGAACATTGAAAGATTCCGCTAATTTAATTAATTATTTCTGGGGAAATATGAGGAAAATTCAAAACTAATAAAAAAAAATCCAAAAAATCCAAAAAATGCAAAAAATGCAAATATTTTTGCTATTCTTCATTGTTTTAGCAGTCATTCAAGCCCAAAACATCCAACCAGGTTTGATCTATCCGAACTTAGTCAATCATTTCAATATGAGTTCGTTAGAAATTCGAATTTTTCGGCTGCATTTTGCTCGCGATCAAGCTGGAATGACTTTATCATTAAGCTTCATCCCCATTGATTTTAGCCAAATTCCTAATTTTTCTGTTCGTTTTTCTTTTAATAACACTGGCTCAATTTTCTCAAACCTATGCGAGAATCCGTTGTCGAACAACCATTCATGTTTCTACGAAATTCCTATCGAAGCCAAAACCATGCCAGAACTTGATATTCAAATAAAGTGCATTTCCTTGATTTGCGATTTAAAGGCCAAGCCAATAATCAATCAATTTATATCTGTGGAATATGAAACCCCGCAACTTGAGGAACTCAAAGGTCGATCTATTATTATGGGTTTCAATGTTAATAAAACAATGAATTTTAACAGGATCATCTTCTCAATTCGGGCTCATAATATTAAGGCTCATGAAATATTCCAAAATAATGATCTATATACTTATTTCCGTATTTCTTCCGGCCATCCAATAATTTCTTATGTTGCTGATCGTATTATTTTTATCTTTCAGGCAGGAGATCCTGAACTTTGTTCAGATTGCCGAGTTCAATATGTCTTCTGTTCAGAAAGATATCTGGTTTTCGAGGTTGTCTTGTCAAGTTATTCAGATTTGAAGGAATTGGCTTTGGATGGTGAATATGTAGATTTCCTTACCAGTCCTGGCTTGACTAATACTTATAAATTGTCTTTGGATAATTTGCAAAAATTGATTGATGACCAAAACAAGCTTTTTTTTAGCCTCATAACTTTCACTGGAAGTTCCAAATCGATGTTTGTTCATGGAGATTATCAGCCAACATTATTAAAAGATTATCAATATAATTCGACTTTATTGGATTATTACGAGGAAGAAGATATCATTATTACGATGGAAGATCTACAATTGTCAGGCTTTCAAGGCCAAACCTTCTATATTTTAATAAATGGTGATCATGAAGGCCTATATAAACTTGATGTGAGGATTTCAGATGCTTTAATGGTGGCTTTAAGCTTGGGTATGTCTGAAACTCGAGCTATAAAAGCCGATGAATTGCATTATTATAAGTTAAATCTATGGAATTCCGCTTCAGATGATGGTGATTTGTTATTGAAATTAACGGTGGAAAGCGGTAATATAGAAATTTATGGTAGAGTGTGTTCATATAACATCACAGAAGATTGTCCTATAATAACCGAATCTGATATAACCTCCAAAAACCGTATAGATTATCAAGGAGATTCGAAAGAAGGCAATAAAATGTTAAGATTCCCTTCAAAATGCTCTGAATTCGAGATATATTGCTTTTTGCAATTTATGGTCAAAGGTTATAATAGCACATTTCTAGGTTTAAATCGTTATACTCTTTTAATAATGCGAGAAAATGCTATAATTACTCTTCTGGAAAACGTAAGACATGATAGTCATATCGAATTAAACAATCGTTTGCGTTATCAGCTCTCTATCAACGATCCTAACAATATTATAGAAATCATAAAGTTCAGAATAAACGCCGATCTTCCATATTATGTCACTAAAAACATTCCTTGTTTCGAATTAGAATGCGTAGAGGAGATAGGAACTGCTCGAAATCCAGTGATTTTCTCAAATGGATCTTTTTCAGGGATATATTATCTATTTGTTGATGGGTTGAAATCATCAGATTTCTCTATATTTCCAGAAGTTGTGAGGAAAGGCGCACAAATACTAGAAATTCCTTTGAGTGAAGGGAAGTCTTTTAAAGGCATTTTGAATGAAAACACGGAAACTATGGTTTTCAGTTTTATAATTGAAAGCGAAGAGGAATTTGATGTGGAGGTGATTTTGCAAGGGGCTAAAAATAAATTAGAGATTCAGGTTTTTAATGGGAAAAGCAGTAATTTTGGTTGGAGTTCAACCTCGAATCTCATCCAATTTAAACATTCGAAAACTGATGATAATTTCTATAGAATTGTGATAAGATCACATGAAGCAGATCTTCATATTTCTTCCTTAGAATTCAGGCTTTTCTATGCGACTGATAAAACATTGAGAAGTATTGAAAAAAATAAGATTGTTTATGAAACTATGAAGGCTTTGGGTTCTAAATATTATATTTTCTATGCGGATATGGATGAAGATGCCTGTATAGTGACAAAACATATAATAAATCCTTTGAATCTCGCTATAAATATCGAGTTATATTTATCTTCTAATCCTTATCCTGATCAGAATTCCTATATATATAAAGCAGAAAAGGCCGAAACTTCGAGAATTATTTTGAAAAATGATGAGATTATAAATCTTTGTGTTAATAATTCGAACCCTCATCATTGTCCGATATATTTGAGTGTTTATAATAGCAACCCTAATGAGGAGATTATTTATTCTCTTCTAGTCCATTTCCAAAACAAAGCCATTGAAATCCTCGAGGGACATGAACAAAGATTCCTTTTAAATCAAAATGAGGAAATCTTAAGAGGTTATTTCTTACCCAACAACAAAAACTCCTCATTAGATCTTTATTTCTATACGGAAAACGTGAAATTCGAGGTTTTTCTTAATATTTTCGATGATAGGGACAATCTTGCACTTTCTCATAATTATTTCAACGATTTCCCTAATAAAACGTCTCATCTTTTTTATCTCCATGAAAATTATCAGACTAGTCTTGTTATAAAGCCAAAAAGCCTGGAATTTTGTTGGCCAAATTGTGTGCTTCTCTTCACGATCACATATAATCTAGCCTCTGAAGAATTAGCGAGTCTAACGATATTGATAACATCGAATTATACAGAAATTCATGAAGGAAAATCTTTGGCTTTTTCTCTAGTGCAAGAAGAATTCAAATATTTCTATTTCAATTTGGAGAAATTCCTTCAAAACCCAGCTTTTCCTGATAATTCCTCTCTGATTTTAAGTCTGACCTCATTCTATGGATATGCTTATGTCTATGTGAATATTGCTCATCATCTGAAAAATGAGAAACCGACATATATGGAGACTGATTATTATGTTTATGATGGACATTTCACTATTACAAAGGAAGAAATCCTCAATTCTCTCGAAAAACATATCTCCAACACAACTAAACTCTTTTCCACTGCCAAATTGATAATTGGAGTTTTTTCAGATGAATATGATGGGAAATTCATGTTAAACGTTTTGAATTCAATAAATGCCTTACAAAGCATTTATACCGGAACTCCACAGGAAATTTTCCTGAGGAACAACACAGAAAGATATTTCCAATTTTATTTCGGAAAACAAGAAAAGTTCAAGATTTTCTTCAATAGAGAAACCGGAGTCGGAGTTGTAGGTGTGTTAAATTGTTCCTTTGATTCTGTGACTGAAGATTCAGAGCTTTTCAAGACTTGCACTTCAAAAATCGAGACTGGTTTCAAGATAATTTCAGGCACTGGATCTAGTTTCTATGAGGTGACTTCTCGAAATTCTGAGAACTTTTGTCAAAATTGTTATTTCCTTATTCATATTCGAAGTATTTCTGGAGATTTGAAGGGTTCTCTTGTGATAAAGGAAGATGATGACACTTTGATTTCTCTTCAAGAAGGGCGAAAATTCTATGATCATTTGAATAAACAAGAGGAAAGTCAATTTGTGTTTTGGAGTTCAGGTTATGAGGTGATTGATGTTCTTATAACAGTGTTTCAAGGAAATCCTATAATATATTATTCACCTGATTTTGTTCATAAGAGGAAAGATTATTCCATGAATTTCACCAAAAATGACAATTCCAGCTTCATTAATTTCCATCTCCCTCCCAAGAAATTTTCTTATCGAGGCAGCAATATCAATAAGTTAGATTGGGAAATTCCAGAAGAATGGGGACAATATTCTGATAATTATCTCTTGGTTTATGGGAATAAAACCACTTGCGAATATTCGATAAGTTATGTCACATCAGGAGCTCATGTTTTACAAGGGGGATTGATTCATATGGATGCATTGATACCAATGAACACTAAAACCTATATATATAATCATGCAGAAAACATAGAAGCCCATATGACGATGAATTTTGATCAAATAGCTTATAATTACACAGAAATATTTGAATTTTCTGTGAAATTTCGACAATCGAATGAAAATTCGGGGTTTCAAGAAATTGAATTGGAAAGCGTGAATTTAGAGAAAAGTTTTGAAAGCGCGAATTCAATCGGATATTTGATCCCATCAAATAAAACTGGAACCTATATTTTCAATCTAACCTCCAAAAATAAGAAATTAACCGATAAAGCGGCCAAATATTCAATAGTAGTTAATAGTAGGGAAATCAGTGTGATTCCTTATGATACAATAATCAGAACCTTCATTTTAAAGAAAAGCCTTAGATTTTATGAGACTTATATCTCGACCAGCGGGTTTTTGGTCTTGGAATTATTAGAATGTTCAGGAAATTTGCAGGTTTTTACTAAAGATTACGAGAGTTTATTGCTTGAGGATTTTGAAGAGGATTTCAAGCCAATTGTGGGGCAAACCTTCATTCATGTGATGAAAGTCGAGCCTGGAATGATATATTTCGCGATGCAAAGCCATAATGAAGCCTCTATTATCGATTTCTCATTGAAATTCTATGAAACTTATAACAAAATCCCTGAAGTAAAATATTCATTGGGGAATCAAGGGATTCTTGATTCTGTTTTCAATAGACATGATGAAACCTTTAAAATTTCCTTTGGAGGGGTCATGTGTGAGGGTTGTGAGGATGAAGATATCAAAGAAGTTCAGATCCAGTATTACATTTTATATTCAGAAAGCTCATTCGCCTTATCTGCGAAAGGAAAATGTGGGGTTTATTCATTCGGAGATGATAAACAGATCGAAGGAGAGGTGTTTTCAAAATATGTGGGGAAATTCCCTTTAACTTCGAATTTATTGAGTGCTGATATAAAATTTGATGAGAAAAAAGTGAATTTCATCACATTAAAAGCTTCCATCCAGGAGAACGAAAATTCATCAATTTTCAACATTTATTATCCGATCATCGAAATCCATCCTATTAACATTCATAGATGGGTTTTTTGGCTTATAATAACTATTATTCTAATATCTTTGCTAATTTGTTGCGGTTTATCAATCCATTTCTTCAGAAAATATCGACATGCGATGAAAAAATTGAAATATGAGATGGAAGATGTACGGAATATCGCACAAATCACAGCCGTGAACACTACTTCCATTGAAATGGAAAACAAGAAATATCAAGGATTGGTGGAAAATTAACGAATCATTAATATTTTTTTTTCGAATAAAATTTAGAAATATTTTTTTTCGAATAAAATTTAGACAAAATGAGGTGAAATGAAAAAAAAAATCATAATTATCAGTTATAATTAAAAGTTATTATGCTTTATGCCTCATTTGGAATTCTATCAGATTTTCTTTGATAAAAAGATAATCTTTTAAAGCTAAATCGTTTTTTTGATGCAATTTCTCGATTTTCTGATATTCTTCTTCCAAACTTGATTTATTCCGCATTATTTTATTCTGAGAAACCAGGGCAA